>JAABUW010008897.1_pt1 | contig 11590 bp, 9 predicted proteins | sample 5560081 | NCBI WGS metagenome assembly JAABUW01 (sample SAMN10711882, study PRJNA513363) | rock metagenome | isolation source: Antarctica rocks | place: Antarctica: Victoria Land, Knobhead sud | reverse complement strand
GTAGAACAGGCCGCGCGCCTCTACGGCGCTGTCGCGGCCGGGCGTGACGCGAACGGTCACGCCCTGTCACCCGTCGACCAGGCTCGTTTCGAGCATGATGTGGCCACTGTACGCGCGGCACTGGGCGATGACTCCTTCACCGGAGCATGGATGGAGGGCCGTGCGCTGCCGCTTGAGCGGATGGTGGAGCAGGCGCGGGCGGTGATCGAGGGATCGACCCGTGAGGCGCCGAAGGAAGCTTTATAACCCTGCGCCGGCCGCTACTCCTCTGCCGATGCTTATGGCAGCGGGCAGCGCGACGCTTATCGACGGCTGAGCGTCGCGCGCATCAGGGTCGCGTCGCTCAACGAGTAGTAGAGCCAGATCGTGGCGCCCTGCTCGACCGCCGAGGCCGCGAAGGCGATGTCGGTCGCGTCGCCTTCCGGGGGCGGTGGCACGATCACGGGCTGCTCGCAACGATCTACGACCGTCTGGAGTGTCGCATCGAAGGCCACCCAGCCGATACGCCATTTGGTATCCCGCGTCGCGCCGTTGTAGAACATGACGGGGCGCTCCGACTCCTGGCCGACGACGGGCCCAGTGCTCAAATGCCAGGCGTCGAAGTGATCCGGGCGCGCGACAAAGGGCGGGGTGTCATAGGTCCACGGGCCGTCGAGCGTGCGCGACGAGGCGAGCCCGATCTGGGAGCGATTGTCGGCGGCGTACTCGATAAAGAGCCGCCAGCCCCCCGCGGCAGCCGGCACGATCTCGGCTTCCTTCGTGCTCTGATAGCGCGTGGATGGGGGTAAGACGGGTCCCCGTTTGGCGAGATGGGCGAGGTCGGGACCGGCCGCGACAAGCAGTTGCCCGGTCGTTGTTTCCTGGTTCCACCCCGTATAGAACACATAATAGTCGTCGCCCTGCCGCGCGACGGACGGATCCTCGCAGCCGTCGCGGTCCTCCGCGCCGGGCCCCGGCGCGAACACCGGCTCCCGATCCATGACGAAGCGCGCCCCATCATCGCTATGTCCATGATAGATGCGCGCGACCTTCCGCCGGGGATCGTCCGCGTGGTTGACCGCGCGTACCAGGAGGTGGTATGTCCCCTCTTCCCGCCAGACATAGGGGCTGAGCACATACATGTCGGCGAGGGGCGCCTCACGCTCCAGCGTGACGGGGATGGTCTCCACGAGCTCGAAACCGCTCATGCGCCTTGCCCCATGTGGCGCATCAGGCCCCCCTCGATGAAGATGGTGGTCCCCGTGACGTCATCCGCGTCGCTCGAGACGAGATAGACGGTCTCCTCAACCTGACGCCGCGTCTCCTCGGCGGCGAAGACGACGCCGAGGTCATTGATGACGCCCGCGGCGCCTTCGCGGGCGAACGCGACGGCGCTCGCGCGGCCGATGCCGGACCCGGCGCCGGTGACGAGGGCGACGTGCCCGGCGAGCTTCGCCGGGACGTGACGGACGGGGGTCGCATGACTCATGATCACTTCCTCTTGGTGGACGCCATCCACAGTCGTCGGCATCCTTACCTGCCTTGGGGGCGCCCGCAGGGGCACCCAGTTGCAAGTATAGCTGCCACGTCTTACGGATCGGTGACGAACGTTACGAGAGTATTACAGGAGGGCCGCGTCGTAGCCAACCCCAACGGTCCGAGGACAAGGCGCGGCCCCCTTTCATGGATCGGCTATGGGCGGCGCCTGGTGGGCCAGATGATGACGAAAACATTATAGCGTCGAGATGACGCCGCGCCGTCACTATCGCTCGTTTCGTCGATCGTGAGCCGCATCCACAAAGATTTAACGCTTTCGTAATCTTCGTCACCACTCTGTAAGACGACCGAGGCTATGCTCGAAGGTAGGTCACGCGGCTACACCCGTGTAGTAGACCGCTGGCGGACCGCGCCGCCCGGACGCCGATCATTCGGGCGGGTCATATTAAGGAGGCAGTGGCATGACGAACGACATCGATCGAGTAGAGCCCAACAACCGCGATAAAACCTTCAGCCGGCGCGACGTGCTCAAGGGAACTCTGGCCGCCGGTGCGGGCGCGCTGGCCATATCGGCCCTCGGCGGACGTTTCCTGGCACAGACGGCCGAGGCCGCGGGCGGGATGAACCTCCACGCCGGCGCTGTGTACGCGATGACCAATCAAATGACAGGTAACGCCGTGGTCGCCTTCTACCGCGCCCCCGACGGTGGCCTGACCCTGGCGGGTACGTTCGCCACCGGTGGCCGGGGCAGCGGAGGTTTCGATCAGTCCCAGAACGCCCTGGTCCTCAGTGGCCGCCCCGGCGCCGACCGTGCGTTGGAGAGCAACCAGTTGCTGTTCGTGGTCAATCCGGGTAGTAACGACGTCTCCGTCCTTGCCGTGGGGGACAATGGACTCACGCTGGTCAGTAGAGCGCCGTCGGGCGGCAGCCGGCCCACCAGCGTGACCGTCCACGACGACCTGCTCTACGTCCTCAACGCGGGCGCCTTGCCCGCCGGCATGGGCGGCGACGCCAACATCTCCGGGTTCACCCTCAGCCCAAAGGGAGAGTTGTCGCCGCTACCTGGGTCGACGCGCCCGCTGAGCGGCAATCCCGCGGCCGGCGCCGCTCAGGTGCAGTTCGATCCGAAAGGCGGATTGCTTCTGGTGACGGAACGAAACGCGAACATCATCGACACGTACCGTGTCGATCAGCAGACCGGGTTGGCCGGCCCGCCCATGCCGAACGCCAACTCGGGCGTCGCGCCGTTCGGCTTCGCCTTTACCGACCGCGGCGCGGCCGGTCAGGTGATCGTCGCCCAAGGCTTCCAGGCCGGACCCGGCCAGGGTGGAGCCACATCGTATATCGTCACGGACGAGGGCTCCCTCCAGACGGTGAGCCCGGATGTGCGCGATGGGCAAGACGACACCTGTTGGGTCGTGATCACCAACGATAAGCAGTACGCCTATGTGGCGAACTTCTTCAGCGACAATGTGTCCAGTTACAGCGTCGGCAGTGACGGCGCCCTCATCTTGCTCGACACCGAAGCCGGGCGGGTCGACCCCGGAGGCCGGGCCAACGACGAGGCGCTGAGCATCGATAGCCGCTTTCTCTACGTGCGCAACTTCACCACGGGGAACATCAGCGCCTTCCTGGTCAACACGGACGGGAGCCTCTCGCCGCTGCCCGGCGCCAACGCGCTCTCACCCGCGATGGGCTACGGTCTCGCCGCCCGCTAACGCCACGCGGACGAGGAGGCTCGACGTTGTGAAGATTTAACGCTTTCGTAATCTTCGTCACCACTCTGTAAGACGACCGAGGCTATGCTCGAAGGTAGGTCACGGATCACTCAATCGTTGGACAACCAGGACGGGTCCTCCTCTGACGCGCTGACAGGCGCGTGGCGGACTGCTCCGAGACCACAGGACGACGCGCCTTCATCGCGCCATCAACGTGAACCCATATAGTGAGGTCCACATAGCGAGGTAAAGACCATGGCAAAGTTGACGCGAGGCGGTTTCCTCAAGAAAACATCCGTAGGAGCGGTTGCGTTTGGCGCGCTGGCCGCCCTGCCCGGCGCGGCGGTCGCCGCCGCGCGGCCCCCGATGGCCGCGACCCCTGAGACAGACGCACTGACGGCCGCGCCCTTCGTCGTTTATGTGCGCAACCCCGCCGCCGGCGAGATGGTTGTGCTCGCCGGCGCCGAGGAGTTTACCTATACCGATCGTGCCCTAACCGCGCGCCTGTGGCAAGGCCGGGGCGCACAGAAAGGCGCCTCTACACACGCTAGCACGCCCAAAGGGAGGTAAGACAAATGTCATCACACCGTGAAGCCCTCGAGATTGCCAAGGACCCGGTCGCGGACAATACCGACGTGTACGCCTTCGTGAATCCAGACCCGACGATCAAAACCGTCATCTTGATCGCCAACTACATCCCGCTGGAAGGGCCGGCTGGCGGCCCCAACTTCTACGAGTTCGGGAATGACGTCCTCTATGAGATCAAGGTCGACAATGACGGAGATGGGCGGCCCGACGTCACCTATCAGTTCCAGTTCCAAACGACGCTGCAAAATCCGGACACCTTCCTGTACAACACCGGCCCGATCACCTCGCTCGACGATCCCAATTGGAATATCCGGCAGGTCTACACGGTGACCAAGGTGACCGATGCCGGGGCGACCACCCTGGGCAGCAATCTGACCTGCCCGCCCTGCAACGTGGGAGTGCGCTCTACGCCCAACTATCCCGCACTGGCTCAGGCGGCCGTGCATACCCTGGCGAGTGGTGAGACGGTCTTCGCTGGACAGCGCGCGGAAGGCTTCTATGTGGACCTGGGCTCGGTCTTCGACTTGCTAGATGTGCGGCCGTTCCAGGACATGCATGTGATACCGCTGCCGGTCGCACCCGGGGTCAACGGGACCAACCGGCTCAACGTCCACAGCATCGCGATCGAGGTGCCCCAGACCGCGCTCACGCGCGATGGCTCCGTGCCCGTGAATCAGGTTGACCCGCGCTCCGTCGTCGGTGTGTGGGCCACGGCGAGCCGGCAGAAGGTCACGATGCGTGACGGGGGTAACGGAGGTAACGGGGGTAACGGAGGTAACGGAGGTAACGGAGGTGACGGGGGTAACGGACGTGACGGCGCGCAGACCAGCCACGGCCCCTGGGTGCAGGTCTCGCGGCTCGGCAACCCTCTGTTCAACGAGGCCATCGTCCCCGTAGGGGACAAGGATCGGTGGAACTCATTGACCCCCGCCGATGACAGCCAGTTCCTGAAGTACGCACAACACCCCGAAGTGTCCACACGGCTTCCGGTCTTCTATCCCTCGTCGTTCCCGCACCTGGCGACTCTGAACGCGAGGAACGCGGTGCGCGCGGATGTGGTCGCTATCCTGCTCACCGGGATACCAACCGGGTTCGTCCCAGGTGTCCAGAATTACACAGGCCCGCTCATTGCGGATATGTTGCGGTTGAACATGGCGGTTCCTCCGAGGTCCTTCGCCGCCGAGAATCCGTACGGGATCATCAACGGTGACTTTGCCGGCTTCCCGAACGGCCGGCGGGTGAAGGACGATGTGTTCACAATCGAGTTGCGCGTCCTCGCCGGCTTAACCTATGTGCTGGTCGACAAGACCTACGTCCCGGACCCAGATGCCGCTGTGTTCACCGATGGTCTGACCACGGCCAACGTCAACGCGCCCTACCTACCAACGTTCCCCTATCTGGGCGTCCCGTACGACGGCTTCGACAACCCGAGCAACCCGGCCTAAGACGAGGAGCGGTACAACAGGCGAGGGGCGGGAGGATCTCGGTGGTTCGGAGCGACCGAGTTCCTCCCCCGGCGATCGCGGAGACCTTATTCGTACGCGCCCACAGATGAGATGCCGGACGGCTGACCGGGAATGATAAGCAAACTGTAATCCTTCCGTAATGTTCGTCACGGCTACGTAAGATCCTACCGCTATGATCGAGAGTAGGCGCCATTTTCGGGCGTCATTCATACAAGCCCCGGGCCGGGGCAACGAGACTAAGGAGAGACATGTGACACGATCAACGATCAAGGGCCGGACGTGGGCAGCGCTCGCGCTCATCCTCGCGCTCATCCTCGCGCTCATTATCCCCGCGGGCGGCGCCATCGCGGGCGGCCCCACGCCCCCGCTGGCTCACAACCCCTCCCGGCCGGGCATGGCCGCGGGACTGGGACAGATGACCGGCCTGCTGCCTCGCAACCACCTGTTCGAGGAGAGCGCCATCCAGGTCAATCTCAGCAATGAGACGGTGCGCCTGCCGCTGTACCCCGGCGATGCGCATGGGAAGAGGGTGTGGTATGTCCTCCTGGATTCCTCGGACGTCGGGGCGGCGCACGACCTGGGCGTGAACTATGCGCCCAAGCTCGCCAACATCGGGATTGGCTGCGCCGCCTGTGTGCAGACGGTGACCCTCGGGAGCCCGACGCCGCAGCAGAATCCGTTCGGCCTAGCGCCGGTCCACTTCCAGGGCGCGCCCGATTTCAGCCCCACGCGGGTGGCGGTCCCCGGACCGCACGGCTTCCCCCTCGCGAAACTTCAGCCCGGCGCCGTGGCCGGCCCAGGCTATAGCCCCTTCATCCGGATCGCGGGGTCGCCGACCGTCTACAGCGCCCCCATCGTGGCCACCGGCGACGGTCCTTTCGACGTCGTCCATCACACCAACACGGCCGATCGGGTCCTCGGCATCCACATCGCGCCCGCGACGTCGCCGTCCGGACAGTTCCTGGAGTCGTGGGTCGACATGCTGTTCGTCAAGGGGTTCGACGCTGGCCAGCCGATCCTCTACTTGAGCACGGACGCCGGTCAGCCCCTCACCGCGGTGTTGGAACGCGCGACCTATGTGCCCGCGCTGGACCGCGCGCCGTACAACGGCGGCGACGACTTCCTGGGGTCCGCGCGTGAGCGTCTCTTCGGCTTCATCAACGGCCAGACGGGCGTCAACAACGCCCAGGCCCAGGGGTTCGTGCATCTGGTCGTCGACGGTCTGGCGGCGCAAGACGCCTCGGCCGCCGACACGGCCCTGATCACCGCCCTGCGCAACGGTGGCGATCTGCTCAACGTGTTCGGCGATGTCCCGACCCTGAGCGACCCCCGGCATGCCGATGCGTACAGTCCGTTGTGGGACGCGCAACTCGGCCTGTGGACCGACAAGGCGGTGCGGCTGGGGCTCAACAAGCGCCAGATCGATGAAAATACCGTCTTCAACCTGGCCGCGACCCGGCCCGACCTGATGACGGGTGTCGACCCGGCCACGGGGCTACCCAAACCGTACGGCTCCGCGGGCGTCGACATCAACTGTGCGATCATCGGGTTCACGGCGCAGCCCCCGACCGCGAACCTGGCCCCGCCGGTCCCCCATTCCCAGTTCCCACCGCGCTAGCGTGATGGGGTACAGGTACACGGCGCGCTAGCCATCCGCGCGGCCACCCGATCCCCGTGGGGATCGGGTGGCCGCGCGGATGGCCGGAACCACAAGGAGACAGGAGACACGGCATGCGCTTCTATCCACGGCGCGGGATGATCGGGCTGCTGGCGGGACTGGCGAGCAGTGTGGTCCTAGTGGCGACGCTGGGCCATAATGTCATCGCCCTTGTCCTGGGCGGCCTCCTGGGCGTCGGCTATGCCCTGGCCGCGCGCCCGGCGCCACGCGCCTACGCGGACAGCGGCATGACCGCGGCCGCCTTGGGCGTGCCCGTCTGGCTGCTCGTCAGCGTCATCGCGCTGCCGCTGCTCACGGGCCACCCGCCCCAGTGGACCGCCGCGGGAATGCGCACCGTCTTCCCCCAGTTCGTGGGCTGGGTCCTGTACGGCGCGCTGCTGGGCGCGCTGACGCAGGCCTTGGGCGACCTCGCCGCCTGGCGGTTCGGGCCTGAGCGCCAACCCGCGCCCCCGCCGCGCGCGGCTCCGACGCGCATCGTCATCGTGGGTGGCGGCTTCGCCGGTGTGACCACGGCCCGCCATCTGGAACAGGCGTTTGGCCCCGACCCCTCGGTCTCATTCACGCTGGTCAGCGCGACCAACGCGCTGCTGTTCACACCGATGCTGGCCGAGGCGGCCTCCGGCAGCCTGGAAGCCACGCACATCAGCAGCCCCCTGCGCGCCAGCCTGCGCCGGACCACGGTGGTGCGCGGACGCGTCGCCGCCGTCGACCCGGCGCATCACTGCGTGACCTTGACGCCGGACGCCGCGATGCAGCGCGGGCGCGACATCCCGTACGACCACTTGGTGCTGGCGTTGGGCGCCGTCACCCGCTTCCCCGACGCGGAGAGCGTCCGCGCCAACGCCCTGGATTTCAAGTCCCTGGCCGACGCGGCCCGCATCCGCGACCACGTCATCGACGTCTTCGAGCGCGCCGACCGCGAGCCCGACCCGGCGTCACGACGCGCGTTGGTGACCTTCGTGGTGGCCGGCGGCGGCTTCGCGGGCGCGGAGTTGGCGGGCGGGCTCAACGACTTTGCCCACGGGATGCTCGCCTACTACCCCAACGTGCCGCCCGAGGAAGTCGGCGTCATCGTGGCTCATTCCAGGGAGCGCATCCTGCCCGAGTTGAGCGCGTCGCTGGCGACCTATGCCCTGGAGCGCATGACAGCGCGCGGCGTCACCTTCAAGCTCGGCGCGCATGTCGCCGGCGCGCGGCGCGGCGCGGTCACCCTGGACTCGGGTGAGGAGATCCGCGCCGAAACGTTGGTGTGGACGGCGGGGACCACGCCGCACCCGCTCATGCGCGCGCTGCCGGTCGAACGGGACAAGCGCGGCGCGGTCGTGGTCGAGCCGACGCTAGCCGTGCCGGGCCATTCCGGGTTGTGGGCGCTGGGCGACTGCGCGGCCGTCCCCGACCTGGTCCTGGGGGCCGGTCAGACCTGCCCGCCCACCGCGCAGTACGCGCTGCGCCAAGCGAAGACACTGGCGCGCAACATCCATGCCAGCGTGCAGGGGCGCGCCCTGACGCCGTTCCGCTTCAGCGCGTTGGGGACGCTCTGCGTCGTGGGCTACCAGACGGCGTGCGCGGAGATCAAGGGGCTGCGCTTCTCGGGCCTGTTCGCCTGGCTCATGTGGCGCGCCATCTACCTGTCCAAGCTGCCGGGCCTCGAGCGCAAGATCCGCGTGCTGGCCGACTGGGTCATCGAGTTGTTCTTCCCGCGCGACATCGTGCAGACGACCGACGCCGGCTCCGATATATCCGGCACGACCGGGAAAGAGTGAGAGATGCGTATCACCGATCCTCTCCATCTTCATATTCATAACGCCGCCAGCGGCCGCGTTGTCGCCGCCGCTGGGGGTGTGCTTATCGGCTGCCTCGGCGGCGCCGCGTCGCAGCCCTCGCTCGCGGGCGTGCTCCTGGGCGGAGTCTACGGGCTGCTCTTCGCGCTCCTGGCTAGCCACTACGTCGACGGCCCGGGAGCCGGGCTGCTCTGGGGCCTGGGCTATGCGTTTTTGCTCTGGCTGGCCTTCCCCGCCGGGCTGTTCCCGCTGCTGCGTGGCCTGCCGCACATGGGCATGCTCGACACCGCCCGCACCCACTTCCACGACCTCGTCGCCTATCTGCTGCTCCTTGGCGCGCCGCTGGGCGTTGGCCTGGGCGTATGGAACCTGCGGCGGCGGACGAGGGCGGCGGCGGAGCGGCCGTTCAGCCTGGCGCGCGCCCTCCTCGTCGGCGGGGTCGCCGGTCTGATCGGCGGCTGGGCCTTCAGCGTCTGGATGGCGCAGGTCAACTTCTTCATCGTCATCGCCGGCCTCGTCGGCTCCGCCTCGCCCGGCGTCGGCGTCGTGCTGCACTACACCATCGCCGCCGTCATCGGCATGAGCTTCGGCGTGCTGTTCCAACGCGACGTGCGGAGCGCGGGGTCGAGTCTGGGCTGGGGGGTGGCCTACGGCCTGCTGTGGTGGCTCCTGGGTCCGCTCACGCTCCTCCCCCTCTTGCAGCGCACGGCGCCGATGTGGACGTATCAGCACGCCGCCGCCCTCTTCGGCTCGCTGGTGGGGCACATCATCTACGGCCTCTTGCTCGGCGGCGCCTACGCCGCGCTCGATCGGCTCTGGGTCGGCTTCTTCATCGACGCGGACCCGCTCAACCGTGAACCCGAGGGACCGGGGACGCGCACGCTACGCTCACTCGGGCAGGGCGCACTGGCGAGCGTCGCCGGCGCGCTGCTGTTCAGCCTGGTGATGGTCGCGACCGGAGAGTTGCCCGTCGTCGCCCGGCTGATCGGGCAATCGTCGCCCATCCTGGGCTTCGTCGTCCACCTCGTTATCGCCACAGTGATTGGCATGAGTTACGGCGTGCTGTTCCGGCGCGAGGCGTCGACCCTGGCCCTGGCGATCGTGTGGGGTCTGGTCTACGGGCTGGTGTGGTGGTTCCTTGGCCAACTGACCCTGTTCCCGCTCCTGCTCGGCCATCCCTTCACCTGGACGGTGGCGGCGGCGGGCGTCGCGCTGCCGTCGCTCATCGGCCACCTCCTGTATGGCATGGGACTGGCCGTGGCCTTCCTCGCACTAGAGCGCCGCCAGACCGCCTGGGCGCGGCTTGATCCGCGTGTCGCCGCCCATGAAGCGCGCCGACGCCGCCCGGTCGGGACGGCCGCGCCGGCGCTCGGCCTCTTCGTCCTGGGGCTGGGGGTGCTGCTGCCGCTCGTGCTGGCGTAGGAACGGCGCCTGTGCCTCAGACACGTTCAGTGAATATGTGCGCGCGACCAGATACGGAGGGACAATGACACCGATCGACGCTTTGCATCGACAGACGGACATCGCTACCTTCTCGTTGTCCCCGTTGTCACGTCCTCCACGGCGCCCGCGAGGCGGCGCCCCGCGCGATGCGTCTGAAAGGTGAAGAGTTCGGGACGGTGGTAATGGCCGCCCACGTCCAGCGTCATGCTCTCCTCGCGGATGCGGCCCAAATCCAGCTCGGCCAGCAGCACACAGGGCTCGTCGTAGACGGGCTCGCGCACATATAGCCCGTCGGGGCCGATGATCGCGCTGCCGCCGCGCAGCACCCACTGGGCAGAGTCCGCGATTAGGTCCGGATGCGTCTCCAGCTCGGCCGGCAGCGCCGCGGCCCGCAACAGCGCCCCAGCCGCCAGGACGTAGCACCGGCCCTCGAAGGCGTAGTGGCGGCTGGCCACCTGGTGCATCTCCTTGACCGTCGGCCACACCGCGACGTGGATATCCTCCCCCGCCTCGTGCAGCGCCTGCCGCGCCAGGGGCATCCAGTGCTCCCAGCAGATCAGCCCACCGACGCGGCCGGCGGGCGTGTCCACGACCCGCAGCCCCTCGACATCGCCCGGGCCCCAGACAAGGCGCTCCGTGTAGGTAGCCATCAGCTTGCGGTGGTGGTTGAACAGCCGGCCGTCCGGCCCGAAGGTGAGCAGGGCGTTGTACAGGGTGCCGCGCCCCGCGCCGCTTTCCACACGCTCGCACACCCCTATCACCAGCGTGGCTCCGGCGTCGCGCGCGATGGTGGCCAACGCATCCACAGCCGCGCCTGGGACGGCCACGCTATTCTCGGCCAGGCGCGCGAAGACCGCCTTGACCGGCGGGTGGTCCCAGAGCGCGACATCGCGGCAGACGTCCAGCCAGGCCGGGTAGCCGGGGAGCCACGTCTCGGGGAAGACGATCAACGCGGCCCCTGAGTGCGCGGCTGCCTGAGCGAGCTGTGCGGTCCTCTCCAGGCCGGCCTCTAGATCGGGCGCAACGTCCGCCTGGACCACCGCGACAACGCACGATTTCCCCATACCACGTCTCCTTCCTCTATACCGGCCTCTCATCGATATATTCCATGGCGTTGCTGCTCGATCATGCGCTCGATCTCCTGTCCCTCCCGACGCGCCCGTGCCCACGTCATCGACAGGTCGTAGATGTCCCCACTCCGCTCCACGGTCTCCAGCCGGTCCAGAGCCGCCAGGATGACGCGCCGCTGCAGCTCGCGATGGAAGGGGACCCCGAAATGGTGACCCATCATGAAGGGCACGAAGACCGCGCGTGGCGGCCGGGCATGTTCCGTGATGTCGCGGGCCACCGTGACCGACACCGTGGGGATACCCCGTCGTTCTATAGCGCGCTGCACGAGCGCGACGGACTGATGTCAGAGCGGTCAGGCCGGCGCCAGGA
>JAABUW010008892.1_pt1 | contig 11594 bp, 12 predicted proteins | sample 5560081 | NCBI WGS metagenome assembly JAABUW01 (sample SAMN10711882, study PRJNA513363) | rock metagenome | isolation source: Antarctica rocks | place: Antarctica: Victoria Land, Knobhead sud | reverse complement strand
CGGCCGGGTAGAGGATCGATTGCCTTGCAGACAAGATCATCTGCCGGAGGCCCCGGGCGGACACCGCGGTGCCAGCCGCGTCGGGCGCCGGCACCAGCGCGGCGGCGGGGAGTGTCTCAACATCGGCGTCTCACTACCAAGGAAGTGAGACGGTCGGCATCGTCGTTGGGGATGACCGAGATCGATGCGCTAAGCCCGTCACTCCGCGTGCGGCACAGCCTTGTCCTCGGTGGGGTGTGATCCCGGAGGACGATGCGCTTGTGCGGACTTCTCGGCAGTACCCAACCAGATGGCGCCCGGGCGGATAGTACGAGTGTGGACGTGGTTCCAGTGGTCGAGCCGTGCGTTAACGGTGGCGACCGCGGTTGGTCTGCTGACCGGTTCAGTGCGTGGGTGGGGCCTCACTGGGCGGTGATGAGTCGCTTGGCGGCGAGGATGGCGCCTGCTGCGGACCGTGACGATGTCTTACAGGAGGCGTTGACTTCCGCCTGGGCGAATTGGCGGCAGTTCGACGCCGAGCGAGGTTCCGCCCGCACCTGGCTGCTGGCGATCACCGCGAACCACGCCCGCCGCGCCTGGCGGAACCAGCCCCCGGCGGCAGGGGATTCGGTGGTGGCCGACCTGCCGACTAAGTCCCATCAGGACGCCATCCGGATGGACATCCACCGAGCCGTCGCGGGGCTGGCCGGCCGCCAGCGGCTCGCGGTCGAGCTGTACTACTTCCTGGATCTGCCGGTCGTTGAGATCGCCGAGGTGATGGGTTGCTCGGTCGGGACCGTTAAGTCGACGCTGGCCGACTCCCGACGCCTCCTCCGGACCAAGTTGGGAGAGCAATACCAGTGAAAGACGAAGAGCTCGACGGCCTGCTGCTGCGGGTCGGCAAGTCCTGGCGGGAACAGGACTGCCCGGAACCGCCGCCCCTGACCCATTTCTTGAAGGCAGCCGGGGTTCCTTCAGCTGCTGCCGCGCACCTTGACTTGCCGGCCGCGGGTCGCCTTTTCCCGACCGGTGGCCCGACCCGGTCCCGGGGGTGGGCTGCTGCGCTCGCCGCCGCCGCCGCCGTCGCGGTCACCGTGGCCGTTGCCGTTCCGGTGGTGTGGCGACGCAGCATCGATGGCGCGCCTGTGCCGGCCCGGTCCGCCGGTGCCGGCGGCTTCGTGCAGCACGACCGCAACTATCGGGTGGCGCTCGCCGCGGTCGAAGCGCTCCTGGCCAAGGTCACCGTCCCACCCGGATCCAAGCCGGTATCGGCCGCGCCGGTCGACGCCCTCAAAGACCCGGCCGTCAACTACAGCGCGCTCGGACGGATCCACCAGACCCGTTGGTGGACGATCGGCATGCGCTACACCGAGACGCTGGCCTACTTCACAGCCAACCCACCCACCGGGCTGGTGCGCAGCGGCTCACAACGCAGCGGCAACAGCGGGCACCCCATCAGCGAAGGACTCAACTTCGTCAGCAGCGAGATGAATCCCGCCTACAGCCCATTGACCCTGATCATCACCGTCGCTCCGCTGGGCTCGGCGGCCGGCTTCGCGGTCACCGCCGACACCAGATGGACGCCCACGCGTCCTCCAGCCGAACACATCGCCTCACCCGTCAGCTCGGTCGACGTCACCGCCACGCGGTCCACCACCGGGGATGCCATGAAGACCACAAGCCGCACAGTCACGGGCCACGACGCCCAGCGACTCGCCAACATTGTCAACCGCCTTCCCATGGCCCAGCCGGGACCAAGCACCGGCCTGGGGGGACCCGACTGGCAGGACCGCCTCACCTTCCACACGGCCACATCCGATGTCGTGGCAACCGCCGGACACAGCACGAACACGGTCACCTTCACCGTCGGCCACGTCAACATGCCCGCCCTCAGCGGCGCCGCCATCATTCACCAGGCCATCGACGAGATCCTGGGGATCAGCCCGTAGCACCCCCAAAGAGGCACAGGTGGCCAGGTGCACTCACCTTGCAGCGGAATGCGTTACCGCGGGTCCGACCCGTCAAGGATGGTGGGGTGACACCATCTGCCTCATGCGGCACCGCACGGCAGGCGCATTGACGATCAGCGCGGTGCTGTTCGCGACCGGATGCAGTGGGCGGCAAGACGTCACCGCTGACTGGACGGTGGCTTCGCAGCCTGCGGCTACAGCCACCAAGGTTGCCGCGATCGTCGAAGAACGGGCCTGCTCCAGTGGCCAACCCGCTGCTGGACGCATCCAGAAACCAGAGATCAGCTACGGCCGGAGCACGATCACGATCACCTTTCGGATTCGGGCGATCGGCGGGAACAACACCTGCCAGGCCGTCCGAGGCAGCGCATACGAGGTCAAGTTGTCCCAGCCCGTCGGCTCGCGACGGCTGCTCAACGGTCGGACCCGGCCCGCCGTACCGGCTGGTTGATGGGCTCCCGCCAAGCCCTGCCTCGACGGATGCAGCGGTCCCGGTGGCGGGTAGACGGGTGGGAAGAGCGCTCGGTCTTTGAGGAGCGACTGCCCCTCGGCAACCTGAGCCCGCGCGGGGGGACCCGGGTTTGCCGAGGGGAGGTGAGAGCGGGTCGCCAGCGCCACGACGACGGCGGCGAGTGCGGGCACGCCGATGACGACGGCGGCGATGAGCGGCCAGGGGATCGTCAGGAAGTGGCGGCCCCGGCCGCTGCCGGCGGCCGCCGTAGACCGACTGGTCGGTCAGTGGGAAGGGCTACTCACCCCCGCAGACGCGAGTGCGACACCTTCGCACTTCCCGTGGAGCCCCAACCGCCGTCTTCACCGCCGTGGCCCCTGCCCGCCCTGCTCGCCGCCCGACAACACATTTGCCCCATCCAGCGCCCAAGGCTGACCAACAGGGCGGACACAGCCCCACCGGTTTTAAGCCTTGAGGGTTGACCCGAGCGTTGAAAGGCATATCATATGAAGGCCACGGCAGTAGCCAGTGGAAGTGGGCCCGGCAGCTCTCCGGACGGTGAGTCGGCCGGGCTTCGCGCTGTCTACGGTCCGAGCCGCCGCACGCGGTCGATCACCGGGCTAGCTCGCCGGCGCCAGTCGCCGCCGGCCCCGTGTGCCCAAGCAAGGATGTCGGGTAGCCAGAGGAGTTCCTCCTCGTTCGGTCGCTGGTGCATGTAGGCCAGTTCGGCCCCTTCTCCTGCCTTGCGGAGCGCCGCTGCGACGACGACGCGGTCTTGCGGTCTTGGTCGCAGGACTCGAAGGCGGCGTGGGTGACGCCGTCGGATATGAGGTCCTCGACGACTGCATGCAGGCAGTCGTCGCGGGCGTCCCGTTCCGGCCTGCCAGCTAGCGCCACCTCGTATATCCGAGCAGCTAGTGGCATTGCCGCGACGGCGCTGAGCAGCTGGCGCCGGAACTGCGGCGACTCCGTTGCCATGTGGATGCGCGAAGCTCCGGGTTTCCTCAAGCTGCGCAGGTCCTTACGTACTCCTTCTAAGTCACCCATGGCAACCACGACGGCGCAGACGAGGTAACCATTGCGGGCTGACTCGTCAATGAACGCCTTCATAGTTGTGTCACTAAATCTCAGTCGTCCTAGTTCGTGCCTTGAGTCGCCCGTTTGCGGTTGCTCGTGATCTCGACGCCTTTATCCAGGTCTAGGACCAGGATGTCGTTCTCAAGCGCAGGAATCCATCGGCGGGAGACTGAAGTGTCAATCTTGTAGTAGTTAGTGAACGCAGTGCCCGCTACGACCATCGGTCCGGTGTCCCCAGACCCTTGCGTCCGAAGGCTGTAGGCGTGTTGAGCGGTCTTATCGACGGGACGGAGTCCAACTAGGTGCTTGTCCCGATCAAAGAGTAGTTCTACAGCCTTCGGCTCGCCGAGCAGGGCGTAGGCCGCACGGTTGATCGTGATGGTGCCGCGCTTTTGGATGGTCACCCCCGGCGTCTTGCCGAGGGGGGCCATCCTCTTTGTGAATATTTCGAACCCAGACATCTACACCACCTTCGAAGATGAAGCGTACTCGCCCTACCGTGCGCCCGCCAACTGCCTAATGAGCGCTTTCAATGTAGCGTCCTGCGCTCGGCAGTGTGCGCGCTGCGCCGTGGAGCGTGGCTAGTGCGTGAGAAGGGTTCTGTCTGGCGGGTAGCCGCAGACGGGACTGGACTACCGCCCAGCGTCTTCAACTCGTGTGTTTCAACCTGCCGCCCGCGATCGCCGCGCCTGCTTCGGCTTGTCCACGTTGACGGCTCGTCTAGATGCCACAACGTCCCACCACCTACGCAAAAGACGAAGCGCGAACAGCGCCTCGAACGCGTCGCGCAGACCGGCCTGCGCGAACAGCTGCTCGGCGACGGCGGTGGAGCCGTTGGTGAGGGTGACCAGTCGCAGGCCAGGTCGCGCAGCGCCCGGACGCCGTCGGGCACGTCCGGGTGCACCGGCAGGGCGGTGAACCCGCTCATGACGTGCTGCACGGCCTCGTCGAGGTCACGGTCGAGCTCCTCGGGCGCGAGCAGGGTGCGCAGCACCCCCTCCCCGATCACGGAGAACTTCTCCGACGCGCCGGCGGCGGTCAGCGCGAAGCCGTCGCGAAGCAGCGCAGCGAACCACTGCTTCGCCATCGAGCCGGGCACGCCCAGGTCGGCGAAGCGGTCGGCCCTTTGGGACATGTCGGACAGGGTCTCGTTGATGTCGAAGACGACGACGGATGGGCGCTGCGGCACCGGGCTCCTTAGGGCGGTCAGGGTGGGTGGGCGGTGGTCAGGCCTCGCCGCGGGCCGGGTAGTCCTTCTCCCGGACGAAGGCCAGTGCCTTGAGCAGGTCGTCCAGGCGCGGGCGGGCGAACGGCGTGGATTGCACATGCGCGGAGTACAGGCTGGCGTCGGGGCGCACGAGGAACAGCCCCGGCTCGCCGAACAGGGCCGGCTCGCTGTCGGTCAGGCCCTTGCTCAGGTAGAGGCCCCACGCGCGCATGGTGGCCTCTTCCATGCCGTACGCCACCCGCAGGTCCGTCAGCTCCCACTCGCCGACGGCCCGCTCCGCCCGCTGCTGGTCGTCGCCGCTGACCGCGACGACCTCGTCGACGCCGACGTCGCTCAGCTCGCCGAGCCGGCTATCGAGCTCCGACAGCTGCTTCTTGCACTGCGGGCAGTGCACGCCCCGGTAGGCCACGACGAGCGTGAACTGGTCGGGGGTGGCGGCGGCGAGGTCGAAGCGGCCGCCGCCGGCGAGCGGCAGGTCGAGCGCGGGGGCGGGCTGGCGGGGCAGCGGCGCGGGCATGGGTTCTCCTCGGGACGGCCGGACACGACCTGTCCGGTCTCGCCGGTGCGGCAGCGGGTGAAACGCCCGGCCCCTACTTGTGCGCCCGGCCCGTACTGGTGCGCCCGTCCGGTCGGATCAGCGCGCGGCCGCGGCCGGCACGGCAGGGTGGCCGGCCCGGGCGACTCTGCCGCGGCCACCGCGGCGGGCGGAGCGGCCGGTGCGGTTTCGACCGCGCTGGCGTACGCAGGGTCGACGACGACCCGCACCTCGTCACCCCGGCGCAGCCCTGTTCCCGGCCCGAGCTCGGCGTGTACCCGCACCCGGCCGGTCAGCAGCACCGTGACCAGCAGCCGGGTGCCGCGTCGCTGCACGCCCTCCACGGTGCCGACGCCGGGCCCAGCCGTCGCCGCCGGCACCAGCCCCACCACCTCCTGCCGGACGAGGAGCACGGCGGGTCCGTCGGCCCTCGCGACCGGCACTTCTCCCAGCGCCGAGCGGTGCCGCCCGCCGACGACCTCGCCGGGCACCTCGTTGAGGCCGCCGAGCACGCGGGCGACAAGCAGGTCGGCGGGGCGGTGGTAGACATCGTCGAGCCTCGCGTGCTGGCGCACGAGCCCGTCGTGCGTGACCAGCAGCAGGGTCGGCTCCAGGGCGGCCCGCAGCGCCAGCAGCAGCGTCGTGCATGTCGCCGCGCAGCTCGCTGTCGAGCGCGCTGAACGGCTCGTCGAGCAGCAGCACGCCCGGCTCGCCGACGAGGGCCCGCGCGAGCGCGACCCGCTGCGCCTGGCCGCCGGAGAGCTCGTGCACCCGCCGACGGCCGTGCCCCGGCAGCTGCACCAGCTCAAGGTGCTGCCCGGCCCGCTCGCGGGCGGTTCGGCGACCGACGCCCGCGACCCGCAGCGGGAAGGCGACGTTGTCGACGACGGACAGGTGCGGGAACAGCAGCGGGCGCTGGGTGAGCATGGCGATGCCGCGGCGCTCCGGCGCAACGCCGGTCAGGTCGCGCCCGTCGCGGTGCACCGTCCCGGGCGTCGGGCTGCGTTGATCGAGGTCGGCGCCGGCGACCATGCCAGCCACTAGCGCGGACACCTTCAGCCCGGCCGCATGGCCAGGGCCACCGGCTACCGTCAGATGCTCACCCGCCAATTCACCTTAGAGCGGGCAAGCTGCGCCGGACTCCCAGGCGCCCTGTGCTCGTGTTAGGAGAAGCGTGTCCTCCCTCCCGTCCCGCCTTTCTCCCCGTGCTGTCCATACTCGTCACCCCCTGATCAGCGGCAAGGCCGTCCTGCCGCAAGGCGCAGGCAAGCGACATCTACCTGACCGCGCTGGGTGCCATGCTCACCGTCGTCTACCTGGCGGGTCTGGTGTTCCGGCCGCAACGGTAGGTGCTGCGGATGGGCGTGGACTCCCCGGCTGTCTTGGTGCTCTACGCGGTGGGCATCGTCGGCCTGGTGTCGCTCCAGTGACCGCACGCGCTGTCAGAAGACACAGAGCCAGGAACGGGCGTTCCAGGAACATGCCGGGACAGTCCTAAGCCGCGCAATGCAGCCCGCGACCCTCGTTGACAGGAGGAACGTCATGGTGGACCGGATCGAAGACATCTGGGGACAGCGGACCCCGCACGCCAGGGGGACGGTCTGGCCGGCCCGGGTCGACCAGCATCTCGAGCCGGGCGTCGCCGACGCTGATGTGGACCAGTGGGTGCACAGCGCCTGCGTGCTGTGCAGCAACGGCTGCGGCTGCGACATCGCGGTCAAGGATGGCCGGATGGTCGGCGTGCGCGGGCGGGCGACCGATGTGGTCAACCATGGGCGGCTTGGCCCCAAGGGCCTGTATGGCAGCACTGCGTGGGCTAGCAGCGGCGACCGGCTGACCCGACCGCTGGTGCGTGAGGGCGGTCGGCTGGTCGAGACGGACTGGCCGACGGCGATGGGCCGAGTGGTGGAGGCGTCGAAGCGGTTGCTGGCCGAGAAGGGGCCGTTGTCGCTGGGCTTCTACACGTCCGGGCAGTTGTTTCTGGAGGAGTACTACACCCTCGGGGTCATCGGGAAGGGGGGGCTGGGGACGCCGCACATGGACGGCAACACCCGGCTGTGCACGGCGACGGCGGCGGCGGCGATGAAGGAGTCGTTCGGCGCCGACGGCCAGCCGGGCAGCTACACCGACATCGAGCACTGCGATGCGATCTTCCTCTACGGCCACAACATGGCCGAGACGCAGACGGTGTTGTGGATGCGGATCCTGGACCGCACTCGCGGTGGGGACCCGCCCAAGATCGTGTGCGTCGATCCCCGCCGCACCCCGGTGGCGGAGGAGGCCGAGCGGACCGGCGGGGTGCATCTGGCGGCCAAGGTGGGGACGAACCTGGCGCTGATGAACGGCTTGACCCGCGAGCTCATCGCCAACGACTGGCTGGACCGGCAGTGGGTGGCTGACCACACCCTGGGGTTTGACGATTTGCAGGCGACGGTGGAGCCGTACATCCCCGAGGAGGTGGGCCGGATCTGCGGGATCGACCCGGAGGAGCTCCGCCGAGCCGCACGCATCTTCGGCGAGAGCGGCAACGTCCTGTCCACGGTGCTGCAGGGCTTCTACCAGTCCCACCAGGCCACCGCTGCTTCGGTCGCCGTGCACAACCTGCATCTGCTGCGCGGCATGATCGGCCGGCCGGGGGCGGGGATCCTGCAGATGAACGGCCAGCCCACCGCGCAGAACAACCGCGAATGCGGCGCCGACGGGGACCTCCCGGGCTTCCGTAACTGGGACAACACCGCCCACGTTCAACAGCTCGCCGACCTGTGGAACGTCGACGTGGCCACAATTCCGCACTGGGCGCCGCCTACCCACGCAATGGAGATCTTCAGCTACGCCGAGCAGGGCAGCATCGGGTTGCTATGGATCTCGGCGACGAACCCAGCCGTGTCCATGCCCGAGTCCGCCCGGATCCGGCGGATCCTGGCCGGCGAGCAGTGCTTCGTCGTCGTACAGGACCTGTTCCTGACCGAGACTGCGCAACTCGCCGACGTCGTCCTGCCTGCCGCCGGCTGGGGTGAAAAGACGGGCACCTTCACCAACGTCAGCCGCACCGTCCACCTGTCCGACCAGGCGGTCGACCCGCCAGGCGACGCCAAGAGTGACCTCGACATTTTCCTGCTTTACGCCGACGCCATGGACTTCCGCGACAAGGACGGCGAACCGCTGATCCGCTGGCGCACCGCCGAGCAGGCATTCGACGCCTGGCGAGAGGCCACCCGCGGCCGACCCGTTGATTACACCGGCCTGTCCTACGCCAAGCTCCGCGGCCCTACCGGTATCGCCTGGCCGGTCAACGAGCAGGTCCCTGAGGGCACCGACCGCCTCTACACCGACCCGGTCTTCCCCACCGCCACCGACCAGTGCGAGACCTACGGCCACGACCTGCTCACCGGCGCCGCCGTAACCGAACAGGAGCACCGGGCCATGGCGCCAGCCGGACGGGCATTCCTCAAGGGCTGCGCGTATACGCCGGCGCACGAGGAGCCCAGCACCGAATACCCGCTGCTCTACACCACCGGGCGCACCGTGTACCAGTTCCACACCCGCACTAAAACGGGCCGGTCGCGCTCCCTGAACGATGCGGCCCCGGACGCTTGGGTGGAGCTGTCACCGGCCGACGCCACCCGTTATGGCATCGCCGAGGGCGACGTCGTCCGGGTCGAGTCGCCCCGTGGCGCAATCGAGGTCCGCGCCCGGGTCGGCCAAGTCATGCCCGGGGCCGTCTTCGCACCCTTCCATTACGGCGCCTGGGATCCCAGCGACCTGGAGGGGAAGGACAACCCGAACCCGGGCGACAAGCACCGACAGGCCAACGACCTCACGATGACCGTGTGGGATCCCGTATCGAAGCAGCCGTACTTCAAAACCGCCGCATGCCGCATCCGCAAGGTCCGCGCCGGCGACGGCCCCGCGCCGGCGCCGACAACCGCCGCCTCCGCCCCTGCCGCCGGCGGCGCCGCCCCGCCCACCCGGGGCGGGGAGCCCACCAGCACCGTCGTCCCGTCGACGCCGCGTTACCCCAACGACCCGGCCCTGGGGACCTCGGGCCCTGCACCGACACGCACCATCGCCGGGAGGTCCTGATGCCACACCTGGCGACCTATGTTGCCCTACTGCACCGCGCCGAGCAGACCCTCAGCGACTCCCTGCGTACCGTCGGAGAGGGACATGCGCAGCACCCCGACGTGCTGTTTACCTGCCAGGCCCTGGCCGAGATGAGCGACCAGCACGTCCGGCAGCTCGCGCCCATCGCGCAGCGCTACGGCGAGCAGGCCGACGGCGAAGACATCAAGGAACCCGAGCGACTGCACGCGGCCGGCCTCGCCCACACCAGGAGTGGCCCGGTCGGCCTCCTGCGCGACCTGCAAGACCTCCACCTGCTCGCCACCCTCGTCCAGACGTCCTGGACCGTCGTCTCCCAAGCCGCCCAAGGCCTCCACGACAAGGAGCTGCACCAGCTCGCCGTCCACGCCAACGCCGAAATCTCCCGGCAGCTGTCCTGGCTGAACACCCGCATGAAAGCCGCGGCCCCTCAAGCCCTGATCGTTTCGGCGTAGGGTCTGTCCGATTAACGGTGGAAGTGGCGTTCATGGTTAGCGGTTCTCCGCTGCCGGCATGCGGGCGGCGCAGGTGATGGCAAAGGCGCTCAAGGCCGGCTTCCACCTTGCAGCTCGGGTGAAAGACATCGGTACCGTGGCGGACTTTCTCGACTGGTTCGACCTGGTGCGCGGTCCCTGGCACCGTAACTGGAACCCCGTCAACGACATGTCGCCAACTACGTGGACTACGGGTGAGATGCCGCCCGGGTACCGGCGCGAGGCGTTGTAGTAGGCGTCGAAAACGCGCCCTGACCAGCCCAGATGTGGGTTGCCGATAATAGATCTTATGTCAGGTAAGCCTGGCGAATGTCCTTGACGAGTCAGGAGTACCTATCAGGCTAGCAGGCATGGGATGGCTCACCGAGGACGGGCGGCACGAGGGCTACCTGGCACCGATGTTCGGCGACGGGCAACGTGGCCGCGGCTTCACCGCAGGGTCGATTCGCCGGACGAGGTCGTGGTGGGCGTCGAGACCCAGCGTGAGGACGGGTCCTGGGCATGGCCGACCCGGCCGGCCGGGGAGGTCACCGGCTGGGTGGTGTGCTGCGACTGCAACAGCAACACCTCGCTCGGCCCGGCGAGCAGCTGGATCGGCCCCGTCTTTACCCGGGTGCCCTCCAGCAAGGCTGCGAGGTGTACCTGCTACCGGAGGAGTACGCGGACCTAGAGGTCTTCCTGTAGGGCCGACCTGCTTGTCGTGGGCCGGCCGGAGCGGTGCCAGGTTTGGCCGTGTGACATGTCCCAGAATCGCTCGTTTCCGCTACAAGCCCATCGGGCGCAGGAGGGTCGCGACCGGCGAGCGTGCCTTATGTGCCGGAACTGGCGTACGGAAACAGCGTGTCACGCGGCTCGCCGCCGCACCTACCTGGCCGGGCTGGAGCGCATCGAGCGCGACCACGCCCCGACGCTGCGCTGACGGCACTTGGCGAGAGTCTCGCCGGCAGCGACCGGGATCGGAGGCGAAGTAGTGAACGAGGCAAGTGCGCTGAGGTCGTCCGGGCTGACCGGTCCTCGATCCAGACTGGGCTCACCTCCTCCAGGGCGCGGGCGATCTTCTGGGCGCTGGACAGGCCCCAGTCGGTGTGCACGTAGACCAGGTTCGGGAACTGGGTGCCCCGGATCGCGGACGTTGCGATTCGGTAACAGGGCCTTGACGAGGATGCGCCAGGAAGACATGCTTCGCCGCGTGCTCAAACCTTTCAGCAAGGAGGTGCGATGAGTGGACGACAGACTGGAGTGAAGGCCGTGAAGGCCGTCACGTTGGCGGATGTGGCGGCAGCTGCTGGGGTTTCTATCAGTGCGGTCTCAATGGCGCTCGCCGACCATCCCCGCATCGGTTCCAGGACGAAGAAGCAGATTCACATCCTCGTCGAGGAGCTGGGCTACGTCTCCAACTCCGCGGCGCGGTCGTTGCGGTCCCAGCGCTCCGGCACGATCGCACTGATTGTGCCGAACACCGGGCAGCGTGTCTTCCGGCACCCGTACTTCATGCGGCTCCTGGCTGGTCTTAGTGACGTGCTGAACGCTCGCGCGACCTCGTTGCTCATCTCGACCAACCCCGACGAGCGACACGGTGTTGTTGCGTACGAACGGGTCTTGCGCTCTAAGGCCGGAGACGGGGCCATCGTCGCCTCGGCGGCCGTGGACGACGTCAACGTGCTGAGGCTCGTCGACTCGGGACTGCCGGTGGTTCTGGTGGGTCACTACCCGGCTATTGCCGATGCGGTGAGCGTTGCTGTCAACGACGTCGATGGCG
>JAABUW010008889.1_pt1 | contig 11596 bp, 14 predicted proteins | sample 5560081 | NCBI WGS metagenome assembly JAABUW01 (sample SAMN10711882, study PRJNA513363) | rock metagenome | isolation source: Antarctica rocks | place: Antarctica: Victoria Land, Knobhead sud | reverse complement strand
TGTAAAATACATACATTGAACCTCATGGGCTGCCCAATATTGTGAACGTTAATGTGAACAGTCGAACTTCAACTTTGTCACGGTGAACACCAAGTTGATGCATTAATGTAGTTGTTGACTTCTTGTGAGAGGTCTTTTGGCGGACTGACATTCCGTGTTATGTTATTAGCCAGAATATCATCGACATTACAATACTGCACAAATGCTCAGGTGTGAACTGTTGGGCTTGTGGAAGGGATGTTATGTGTGAGCGCCTGCTCAAAGCCCTTGCTGTTTGCCATAGGCATGCACAATCAAAGCCGATATGTCTGCCAACCTGCATTGGCACAGCAGACTGGGCAAGAGTTGTCTTCTATGAGGCGCTGTTTGAGCCCCTCCTCCACCCAGGCCAGGCGCTGCTGGGCATCTGCCTGGTACTCTATTGCCCTGGGTTGTTTTCTCAGCATGAGGCGCCACTCATCGATTTGCTTGTATGGGATTTGAAGGTACTTCTTTTCCATGCACAGTGTGTGATGTTGAAGCACAGGCTGTACAGGCAGTGACTGCAAAGCTTGCCCAAGAGGTCCCTAAGGCTCTTGTAAACAAGAAGACGCACAAAAAGCCTAAGAAACAACACTGACTTGGTGAAGGGCAGGAGAGTTACTTTTGTCACCACGAATATTGGAAGGCCTCTCCAAACCCTCTGATAGTTGCACTGCTCTAGAGAGCAGATCTGCACACGCTGTACTACGTCAGTGTCTGCCAATTGAAGGCCACTTTCAAGCTCTGCTATATGCAAAAATAGAGGCTATAGATCAATCTCATCCAAACCCTCTGATCAGCTGCCAGTTGTGAGGTTTTGCTATGACAAGCAACAATATCACGTCTCGTTGGCAACATGCAACTCTTTGCATGTTGCTATGTTGCGCTTCGAATTCGGTGTCACTTCTTAGGGCGGTGAGCGGTGTCCTCAGCAAAGACTTGATGGCACTCCGAGTCGCCTTACTTGCACACAGTTTGAGTGCTCTATCATGTGTGAAATTGGTACTAAGGACTAGATTCAAGGGTTCCTTGAGATAAATGTAAGGTACATTGCAACAATCGGATTCTTCTGCTATAAATGTCACACACCTTGTGCAGTGACGCATATCGCAGTGTATGCTGGCGTTGATGAAGTTGTTTGAAGGTCCTGAGCCATGCCAAAATAGCAACAGCTCAGCTCTTCCCGAGCTCTTCCCACTGTGACAAGTCTCTTTAAAGGGCATTGTTTCATTTATATGAAAAGCTTTGATGAGACTTCTTGTGAGAGGTCTTTTGGCGGACTGACATTCCGTGTTATGTTATTAGCCAGAATATCATCGACATTACAATACTGCACAAATCTAGTCTGTCAGCAGTGGACTGTCCAAGACTGCAAAGCCAGCTGCTACCCCGCCTTCATCTGATGTGGCTGCCTGCAAGCACCACAGACTGTGAATGTGGCTCAGACTCAAGCGCTGTACGGCTGCCATCATGAACTGTTGCGTGCAAAAGCCCTGATGCTGGACTAGCTTACACATTTGGTACCAACTGAGGTGCAATGAACACAGTGCAAAAGTTTGCGCAATGATTGCATGCTGCAAGATCACTCTGATGCTGCAATTGGTTCATGTGCAGCTTTACAGTGCAAAGGCACACTATTGGACATTGCTACCATTGTCTCACGGCCATCAGGGCAGCACAGGAAAATATGGCTGGCATCTGTACTATCTTAGATACAGAAGCAGCAAAAAGGCTTGAATTTGACTGAGCCGCCATGAAAGCAACAAAAACAAAGTGTATGTGGTTACCTTGGTTCTGATGAGGTGACCTGCCTCTTTGTTGAGAAGGACTTTATTTCCCCTGCGCAAAAAGGATCCAAAAATGCCCAGTTCAGAGAGGGTGTCTGTTTCCAGAAGCTCCCCCTCCCGCACCATCAGTGATCTGCACAAGCATTCAAGTCTTGGAAAGGCACATTCCATGTAGAGTAACAGCAGGGGCTGTGCAGAATTGCTGTCACTGTCAAATTACCGACAGTGTTGATGCTACTGAGACCCAGCCATCATACTGTAGCTGACAAAGCGTGTGATTAAAGCAGGACGCCTGGAGGGTGTTTCCCTATAGTGTGTACAAGCTCATACTCAATTTCTACAAGTTCAGACATGATACACACTCGATACTGATATTTATGACCAGGTTGTTGACAACCCTGGCACATCTGGACAACCAAGTTGGTTTGCTGCAGATGTAAAATTCCCATCCTCCTCCTCATACAAGGCACTGCATTCATGCTGCACACTGCTGTGTTGGCTGCTCACCTGTTGATAGGCGGCCGTATTCTCTGCATCAGTATATATGCTGACAGCCCTTTCCTGGTCTGCAGCTTCTGTTGCGCAGCCTCACCATACAGATTGTTTCCACCACCTTCCCTCTGAGGCTTCAGCACAAACAGATCAGGCTGCTCCTGAGCTTGCTGCAGCACTGCCGCTGTCTCTGGATCATCCAGATCATCCAAACCCCATAGGCCTACGCAAACATGCCTTCTGCATCTTGACTGCATCCATCTGCTGACATAATGCCCCAAATGCAACAAATTGCGCCCCAAAAGGCATCGGATGGCAGGCACAGCAATGCATCTTGATTCTGGACTGACTCTGCTCAGCCACAGTACAAGTCAAACTCATCACTAGCAGCCTTCATGCCAGTGGTGTATTCAGATTCTTTGTGAGAATTCTTTATGCTTTCATGCAGATTTTCAGTATTGATAGAACGCTAGTGCCGGCTCAAAACTAGCTAGTTTGCTATACTTGAGAGGGACAATGGTACCTGCAAAGCAGGCTCTGATAAGGTCCACCTGCTCTTTGTCATCCAGGAAGCGCTCCAGGACTTCCGGGCGGGCCAAGTCCTGCTGCACCTTCTTGGCGCCTGACAGCTGATAAGCGACTGACGGACACAGGGCAGCATCACAATGTTCTAATCTTTCCCTGCACGTCATGCCAGACCTAAACGGGAGCTCGATTTCAGGTTCTGAAATTGAGCCTGATGTTGAGCTTGTGCAAGTGGCAAGAATGTGATTTGTATGTGCACAGGCTGCACATTGGATGCACATGCATGCACAGCTGCGGTTGTCATGCCAGGTGAAGATTGCTGCTGTGCGTGGCACATCCACTGAAGCAAGATGTGACTTGGCCATGCTCTAACATCATGCTTGGCCTCAGCAACTACCCCTGGAATTGCAAGGCAACAGTCAAATGAGACGGCATCAGCGCTGCGCAGCAACACACTGGTTCTGTGCTATGACAGCGACACAAATATTGAAGCTTCCCAACAATCTGCTTGGGTACACCTTGTGGATGCAGGCCTTGAGACCCTCTATACAATTCCTGCATGTGTTTGAATAATTCTGATGCATGGACAGGAGAGGCCAACCTCACGTCCCATTCCACATTGGTGGGGTAGTCAGTGGGGGCATAACCAGCCCTGAAGTACACCAGAGCCACAGCCTCATCTTGTATGCTCAGCTGGCCGAATGAGCTAATTTGAGCTTCCTGATGTAGCTGGGCCAGGGTACGGCGCACTGTTCGGATCTTATGCCGCTCCCAAAGCGCAGTTTGCAGCCACTGCATGCACAGCACAGCTGAATTTTCCCTTCCCATGTGTAAGATGTGTATTACGGCTATCTTGAGGGCTGCGTACAGAGATGTGCTTGACTGTATGCTTGACTGGGTGCAAGCCTATGAGTCAACTGGGAACAAGGCATGCTCACGCACAACAATCCACCTGTAAACATATATAAGCATCAAGGTGTGCTCATGCCTGACACTCCACATCTGACCCTATGTAAGCATCAAGGGACCATCACAAAGCAGGGGCAGCCTTGTTGAAAATTGCAAAATGGTACCACAGCAAGAGACAATGCTGTGACATGTGCTGCAGGGGTAGCATGTGTGGTGTGTATAAGCAGGCCCACCTGTTGGTCATAGGAGTTCTTCTCGCCAGGTTGGACCACAAACAGCACAATGGCTTGGGCTGTGCCGTACTCTTGCACAGCTGCTGCCATGGCGTCCACATACTCAGCTGTCACATCATTGTCAGGCAGCTGAGAAAGCTCCTGTGTGCAGCAGCATCACATTGTGAGACTGTAGTTGGTGCTGTCATGCCATAGCACATGCACTGTACTGCTGCAAACATGCTTGCTGTGTGAAAGAACTGAGTCCAGGAGCTCCTGCTAGCTTTTGCTTCTCCCTTGCATGTACATTTGGCCACACTGCCTTCAACAGTGCAAGATGGAGGGTGCATATCACACAGCAGCCTCAAACAGGTATAGGTGGTATGCATTGGGTAACATGTGTCATGCATACTGCATTCAGGCTGTATGGCTGTGTCATGCACGTGCACTGTTTGTCAGTGCAGCAGTTGGAGATGCATCACCTGTTGACTGGCGCCCTGATGCTCCATGATGTACCTGTGCATCTGCCCTACCAGGGTACACAAGCAGCCAAAGGAAGAAGATATGGTGTTGAGCTCTACCTGCAAACACAAACACAGTTACAGCTTTGCATTGTACACCCTTGTACCAGCAGACACTGACAACAAGGCACTTTTCTGTACATGAGCCATTCACACACAAGTGCTAAGCAAGCAGCTTGCACCAGCTTGGGTGTGCTGCAAGATGTGTGTGCCGTGTGAGCCTGCCTGTCACTGGTGTTGCAGAGTGGCACAGCCAAGCAGGCATGAGCTGTACCTGCATTAGGGTGCCGCTAGGTTCATCTAACATGTAATCGGATCTGTTGAGAGCCAGGACCAGGTTTCTATCACGCCGTTGATGGCGCACTTGCTGCGTATTGCGGTGAATGTCCAATAGCTTGGCCTGCAATACACCGGCTGTGGTCCTTGACGGTTGCAGCACCACGAATACAGATATGACCTTGCACAGTTGCGTCATAGTATGTAGTGCTTTGAAAACTGCAGAATGGCCCCATTCTTGTGCAGTTATGCATTGACAAGAATCAACATAAACAGACATTTTCAGTGACATTGTGACATTTGAGTGGATGCATCGTGACACTTACAGCAGTGTTGCGGTAAAGATATTGTAGGGCTTGCGATGCAGCATGTGTTGCACTTATCATGTCAGCATTGCTTACAGTGAAGTCATCGTACTCTGCAGCAGGGCGCAGCGTAGTCTGCAAATACTCCTCATCTTGGGACACTCTGTCTATCAAGGTGTTGAACAGTTGCATGGCAGCTTTTGCTTTTTCAAAGCTGCCGCGTGGAAATTGTGTTGGCAAGACTGTCAGTGGCGCATGGATGGTTGCCAGGGGCTTGTCTGCTACACCTGCTCCCACAATCTACACAACAAGGAGTTCATGCTGTTGATGCCAGCTTTGTTAATTTGCCATGCCCATGGGCACGCTGAGGGTGGTCAGCACAGTTGAGGTTCAGCTTGTACCCCCATATTGCAGGCCACCTTGTCGATGTGGTTTGTTGATGACATTCAAAGAGCTTTTACATACCAGGCCATGTTGAGAAGCCCAAACCACTGCCAGGTCTACCAGTTCCTGGATGGGAATCTTGGAGTCAGCATCAACCTGAGCTGCCATCGATGCTGGTGCTTGATCAGCAGTGGCTGACGCGTGGAGCTTCACCACAGGAATCTTGTATATGCTTTGCGTTCGCTGAGAGCCGGCGCCTGCTGGGTCGCGCGAGATCAATCTCCGATTTCCTTGCGGCAAGGTGGCGTGGGCGACACAAGTGCTGGTTGATGCTGTGCAAACCTGCCTAACATGTGCACCAGATGTCAGCATTGCAAAGCTTCACAGCGCAGTTTTGTGACGCTGTCACTCCCTGCAAGCATGCATGGCAAAGCTACAGGAGACGGAACGTCTATGTGGTCAAACTTGAGGTGCAACACTTGCGCTCGAACCATTTCTTCGACGCTATAAGAACATTATATCGCAGCGAGACACCGTTTCGTTGTGCGTAAATGATGTAGCACAATCCAAGCTGTTTGTTCTGGCGGAGACGGGCTCTCTGCAGAGTGAAGTCGAGCCTCACGAGCACCGGCATGTGCCGCAAGTTGTGAGTTGGGTTTAGACAGTATAAGCTGCGAAACAACAGACATATCGAGGTGACATATTGTCGCACCGAATATGCATGCGCAATCATCTTGCCTATGCGCTCTCTGAAACGACAGGGCCTTGCTTGACCTATCGACACGTTAGTTACTGCTAGATCCCAAGTCAATGTAAGGTATTGACGGCTGTGGAGCGTGATCTCAGTATACGTTATATACGGAATGCCGCATCCTGTCTTCATACTGCGCGTCTAATACAGTGCACAAATACTACTGTTTTGCCTTCAGGGAGTGATGGCCCGACTTAGCATCACCAGCTGCCTTGGTATCCTGACGGTGTGCTTAGCAGTCTTGGCGGGATTCGTATACCAAAGCACACAGCAGGACATCATGAAAGACAGCTCAAACCTGCCTCCCTGGTTTGCCTTCACCTTTGGCTTCAAGGCATTCAAGCTACTGGAGTTGTTCCCAAACTGGGTTCTCCCGCCACCAGTCAGGATGGTAGAGCTGGCCCTTGGTGGACTGCACAAAAGTCAAATTCTTGTGGCAATTGATGACTTGGGCATAGCTGATGCTCTGGGTGATTCCAGTCAGACAGCACAACATCTGGCGGCAACACTGGGCATACAGGATGCAGATAAGCTGTGCAGGTTGCTGACTGCTGCGGCAGCATTTGGGGTGCTTACTGCACGGCAAGACTTTGAAAGCAGCACTGTCACCTTCCACAACAACGCTTTGTCAGCCGTCTTAAGAAAAGATCATCCCAACACAGTAACACACACCATAAAAGGGGGGATGCAGTCACTGTATATGCCTTTCAACTATATAGCAGACGGCTTGCGGCAGGACAGGGTACCTTTTGACATTGCACATGGGCAAGACTTGTGGCAGTACCTGAAAAACAATGCTGAAATGGAGCACGAGTTTTCTTTGGCCATGGCATCACAAGACAAAATGGGGATTCATGGTCTACTGACTGACTATGACTGGTCACAACACAGCAGAGTAATTGATGTAGGCGCTGCTTATGGAACATTTCTTGCGGCAATGCTGAAGCAGCATCCAAGTCTTTCTGGTGTAGTGTGTGATCTGTCGCAAGTGGTTGAAAAGGCAGAGCAGCAATGGCAGTCGAAGTACCCCTCAAGCATGATCAACAGAACATCTTTTGTTGAGTGTGATTTCCTGAAGTCTGGAATGCTGCCTAAAGCTGACCAAGCTCATGAAGCATATGTTCTGAGAGACATCTTGCATGATTGGTCTGATGACAAAAGTCGTGTTATACTCAGGAATTTGAGGCAGGCTATAGGTAACAACCCTTCTGCTGTTGTGTTGCTGGTAGAATCTGTTCTTCAGGGCATCACAGATTTGTCTGTGAAATATCTGCTTGACATCACCATGCTTGTAGCTGTTGATGGAAAGGAGCGCACAGAACAAGAGTTTGGCCAACTTTTGCAAGAGACTGGGTTTCATCTAAAAACTGTGCACCAGACTAGAGGCTTGTATAGAGTGGTTGAGGCAGTGCCAGTGTGAGCATGATGCCTAGTGTCATGTAGTCTATTGCACTCAAGTGGGCAAGTGGCCCTTTGGGCTTGAGAACGGTCATATTGCAGCCTGTCTGACTATGTCCCCAGCTTTATGCTTTCTGTCGTCCCCAGTCGCAGCTTTATGCTTTACTGCATCAATCAGGTACAATGGAATTTTGTTGAAGTCAAGTGTTACTGGAGCACCAGATATGCCCGTCCCACATCACTCAGACTTAGCAGACATGATGTGCGCTAAACCAGTCATAACCTGCACGGCAAAATATTTGCAAGTGCCAGCCACAGCCAAGGCATGAGTGTCTGTAGACATACATATACACTTAGACTGTATAACAAGGACCGGCAAAGATACCGGTACCGGCAAAAGTACAATGTTTATCATGCTGCTCTGCAGCATATCACTACATATATACTATGGTAAGGCACACAACACTACAGCAACAACTTCGCAAAGGCTTACAGCACCAACACAAAGGTGTTCAACATGACTGCACATGATTAATCCTTTAACACTGCAATTATGCAATGTTTCAGCAGGCTACACTCATGACCTCTGGCCATTCCCAGCAATTAATGGCCTCGACTCATCTACTGGCTGCTCCAAAATTGCCTGCATGCCAGCACAGCCCTCAACTGAATCTGCCATTGCATTGTCAGCTAGGCTTGCTGGGTCAGTCACCATCACCAGCCATACCAGCAAGCAAGCAATCAAGCAAGCAAGCAAGCAAGCAAGCAAGCAGCAAGCAAGCAAGCAAGCAAGCAAGCAGCAAGCAAGCAGGCATCTGTGTTCATCATTTGTCAGGGCCCAGTCACGCAGAGGTTGCAAAATGCTTGTGGAAATCAACACGCAACGGTTGGCAGGCAGTGTGCAACCCTGCCTTCTACGGCAGGACTTAGTGCATCTGCTGTAAAAGCAGAGGTGTGAGGACCTACCTGATGCTGCTGGCTGGAGCCACCGTGCGCTTCCACATCATGCGCTGCAACTAGCTTGTCTTTCACGTCCTGTGCGTGCTGCTTGTCCTTGGGATAAGTGAAGTGCAGCCCTGATGCACACATCGACATGTGTCAGCATGACGCCTCTATGAAAATGCCGACAAAAAGCATACATACACCATTCTCAGGACCATTATTCCCAGGACCATTATTCCCAGGACCTGAACTGATCGCTGCAATGAAGCTTGTGAATCGAGTTGGAGAACACTGAGCAATGGATTGATGTGTGGCTGCACTGCATGACTGACCTGTGTAGACTATGAGGCAGATAGTCCAGGGCACAACCAAGCACACCAGCAGGGCATTGCCAAGAGCCTTGGCCTTAGTCAGATCCTCCCCCTGGTCAGGCTCTGTTCCACCCCCCTCCCCTGCTGCTGCCGCCCCCTTGAAGCCAAATACCTTCTCTGCAAGGAAACCCACCAGAGGGGATGCACAGGCTGCCAGAGCCATCTCAAATGATCTGCAGCACAAGCACACAATTATGGGTTGGCCAGCGCAAGATTGCCACCTGACTGTATGTGAGGTTGCATGCAGACAGCCATGCTCGCGCACTGTTCATGACCCAACCCCTGTGCTGACCAGCATGTGTAGAAACAGAACATGAAGTTGAGATCAAGCATTGAGACCAGCTGCAGAGTCTAACGCAGCTACTTGGGTTCTGCCACCAAAGCGGCAACACGGCAGTGCTATATCCTCTGTCCTGCCAAGGCTAAGGCCCTACGCCATGAGGGTGTACTGGCTCTTGTATGTGTTGCGCACTGTTTGCAGTATTACTTGCCTATCAAAAGAGTAGATCATGTTACGGAGGTGAGGCGGCACGATTTCAGCAAAGATGGGGTTGTTGCAGGCAGGGGCGGCCCAGCTGATGAGAACCCCCATCACCGCCAGCAGGCCCCCATACACCACCGCCATGGCTGTCGTGGCATCATAGGGCAGCCCCTGCACATACATTACCAATGATGATGCTCATCAGTCACCAGATACCTGCCTTAGTTGCATGTGAAGATGCCTGGCTTAGTTGCATGTGAAGATGCATGCCTGAGTTGCATCAGAAAAAGGATCACGTCTGAAAGTAACCAGCACCATGGTGAAAGTGAAGCTGCATGTACACCCGCAACCAGTGTGATTGCGTGATCAAGGCATCATTACAGCTGGTACAGCATCAGCATAATGACAACATATTCAAACAGTGGCCTGGCATGCACCCCAGAGGAGACTGTTCCTGTTTACTGGGTAACAAACAACGTGCATCAGGTGACAGCTAGAACTGTTTTTTGTGGAATATAACAGGATTGTGTCGTTGTACAAATGCTTATATTGTCAGAGTATGAAAAGGATGTTGGCACCAGCGCTTGCCTTGAGTAGTAGGATAGTCATGGGGATGCCAACACTGATGCTGAGCTGTGTGACCACGATGCGGCCATGGTTGGGGTACTTGGCTGCCGCCCTGCAGGCAACCCAGAACGCATGCTTACTATCTGATTGCTGTAACATTCAGGCAACAATGTTGTGGCATCTGCATCCGGAGCCATGTGCGTACTGGGCCAAACCAGCAGGGGTGGCTGGACTGGTAACACGCATCTTATCAAAGGCTTACTGGATGCAGACTGTGGTGCAAATGCCAGAAACAGGAGCGTCATCAACCCTGAAGAAGTGCAGATGAGATCTGAACACATCTTGCATGGATCGAATGCAGTACAATGCAAGCAAGCAAGCAAGCAAGCAGCTTACTTGTCTCCAATCCAGCCGCCAAGCAGCCCGCCAAAGGCAGTGGCAAAGAGGAACCCTGACATGAGGGCACTGGCTGCAAAGTTGGAGAAGCCCAGCAGCTGGAAATACAATGTGAAAAAGACAAGCGCCTGGAAAGGGATAGACCCCGCAACACCCTGCAAGTCAAAAGCAGAATATCATGTTTGGCTCCAAAGTCAGAGCAGATGGTAGGCCGCAAGGTACAAAGAAAAGCTCTTGTATACAAAAAGTGATTCTGGGCTGAGTAGCTGAGACTAGTCTGGTAGGCAGCAATGACTAACAAGGTATGAAAGAAGGCTCTTCTGTACAGCCATTCTTTGTACTGAGACTAAAATGCACAGAGAAGAGCAGCACGCAAGAGACTGGCTGATGCAGCAGATGCATAGCTTCTGCTGTGAAAGAGTGACTGAAGTACACAGCATGGCACATTTTGCCTGATAGGTCTGCCACTGCTCACCTGCAGGATGATTATAGCAAAAGATGGGATCACAACAATCCTCTTCATCTCGGCAATGGCTCCCCAAAAGGACATGCTGTGTTGATGCTCTTTCAGGACTGACTTGTTGTCCTGGGCGTAGCGTGGGTCATGTGCAAAGAAGTAGTTGAGGATGCCCAGGGCAAAGCTGACAACCCCCACTGTCAGGAACACCACCCTCCACCCCTCAATGCCAAAGGGGGTGTACCCACCTGCATAAATGAAGACGCCAGCTCAGCAAGTATCTGACACCCAACTGCATATTTAGTGTGAGCAATTGTGAATGAGTTCTGCAAGTACCATGGTGTCATTGTATGATCAGCGCAAGCAGTTACACGTTGGACTGCATTGGGCATATGGTACTTGCATGTACTGTGAGCAACGGGTAGAATGACAGCAACCTTGGTTTGTGGCGTATAAGGATCCAAAAGCACCACCAAGGGCGCTTGTCATGTACAATGCCCCAAAGGCTTTGCCCCTGTCTAGCTCATCATAGTAGTCAGCTGTGATGCTCTGGGCATTTGGGATGACAAGTGCCAGGCCAACACCGTTGATGGCTGACAATACCATCCCCTGCAGGCATATATGTATTAAGTGCATATATATATATATATATATATATATATATATATATATATGTATGTATGTTAGTGCATATGGCATAAACAGATATATTAGTTGTGATTGGCCTATTAAACATGGCACACCGTATTGGTTGCCAGCATACATTAACATTCCTGCCAAAGCTAAGGTCCTACCCTGTGA
>JAABUW010008886.1_pt1 | contig 11600 bp, 14 predicted proteins | sample 5560081 | NCBI WGS metagenome assembly JAABUW01 (sample SAMN10711882, study PRJNA513363) | rock metagenome | isolation source: Antarctica rocks | place: Antarctica: Victoria Land, Knobhead sud | reverse complement strand
CGGCAGGCAGGTGCCGCGCGGGGTCAAGCGCAAGATGAGCGGCTATCCGCTGCGCCCTCGCACGCCACAACCAACCACGCGCATCGATTTTAATGCTGCCATTCGGATTGCAAAGTGAACAGTATTGAGGTTAGCTCGCCCGAAGTGACCGGATTGGAGACAGCAATCGATGAGACACTGGCATCTGTATTCGGCCATGGTACTGTCGAGTACAACCGGTACTCGCGCGCCACGCAGCTTGACCACGGACCAATGGTCATGAGAACCGGCCTTGGTGGCTCCTATGACGATGGTCCTGATGCTCGCCAGTATACCGCAGAAGGAAGGCAGGAAGCCTTAGCCCTTTTGCGGCAAGCGGTGCGCGGACTGGAGGAGGAAATTGCCGACCAAGAGATCGGCCCGGTGGGCGGCCCAATGCAGTTGGCATTGGCAGAACCATCACGGAAGATATTTGTTGTGCACGGCCACGATGCAGAAGCTCGGGAAACCGTTGCCCGCTTCCTCAGCAGCATCGGCTTTGATCCTATCATCCTGCACGAGCAGGCGAACCGGGGGCGGACAGTGATTGAGAAAGTCGAGGCAAACAGCGATATCGGCTTCGCCGTCGTGCTTCTCACGCCTGATGACGAGGGATGCGCGAAGGGTGGAACGCCCGAGCCACGGGCGCGGCAAAACGTGCTGCTTGAGCTAGGCTACTTCTTGGGTCGCCTTGGGCGCGAGAAAGTATGCGCGCTCAAACGGGGCGAGCTTGAGATACCCAGCGACTTCGCCGGCGTGGTCTGGCAAACAATGGATAACGGGAATGGTTGGAAGCAGGCACTTGGCCGCGAGCTACAAGCCGCTGGACACCAGATCGACTGGAACAAGGTCATGCGATGAACCAACTCGCACCGTTGCCGACACTTCGGCTGCCGGTGCTGATCGCATCGTCTGGCGAACACGCCAGCCTCCGTTTCTTGGAGTTCTTCGCCGCTGCCATCCGTAACCCACACACCCGCCGCGCTTATGCGCGCGCGGTAACCGATTTCCTAGCCTGGTGCGCGGACCACAGCGTGCCGTCGATCGCCGCCGTCCAGCCGCTGCATGTGGCGACCTGGATCGAGATGCAGACACGCGACCGCGCCGCGCCGACCGTGAAGCAGCAGCTCGCCGCCATCCGGCACCTGTTCGACTGGCTAGTGACGGGCCAGGTGACCCCGACCAATCCAGCCGCATCGGTGCGCGGCCCCTCGCACGTCGTGCGGCAGGGCAAGACGCCGGTGCTTGAGCCGACCGAGGCGCGGGCGTTGCTCGACGCGATCGACACCACAACGCAGGCCGGCCTGCGCGACCGGGCGCTGATCGCACTCATGGTCTTCAGCTTCGCACGGATCGGCGCCGCACTCGCCATGAAGGTCGAGGACGTGTTTGTGCAGAACCGCCGGCTGTGGGTGCGGCTGCGCGAGAAGGGCGGCAAGGTGCACGCCATGCCCTGCCATCACAGCCTTGAGGATTACCTGACTGCCTACCTGGAGCAGACCGGAATCATGCAGGACGGCAAGGGTCCGCTGTTCCGGACGATCGGGCGCGGCACCGTGCGGCTCACCCGCACACCGCTGCCCCAGGCGAACGCCTACGCGATGATCGGCCGCCGCGCCGCCGCGGCTGGCATCGCGACCAAGGTAGGCAATCACAGCTTCCGGGCGACGGGGATCACGGCCTACCTGAAGAACGGCGGCACGCTGGAGAAGGCCGCTGTCATGGCGAACCATGCCAGCACACGCACGACGCAGCTCTATGACCGCAGGCACGACGAGATGAGCCTCGACGAGGTCGAGCGCATCAGAGTGTGACGCCTGCTCCCATAACGCCCCATCATCGGGTCGATTGATCTTTGGTGTAATGTAACCTTACGAAAGTGCCGAAAGGATCGAGGATATCGCGGCTAAGCCCGCCGCCCGAAAGTTTGCAGTCGAAGCTTTGTGGATGCCGTTAATCAATCTTTGCACGTCCCCAGGGGTAGAGGCCGGCCGATTGGCTGGAGGAAGTTGCACTCGCGACGAGAGCGCCCATAACCCCGCTGACGCGAGCCCACTTAGGGGTCTGGGGAGCAAGCGAACGGAAAACCTATGTAAGCCCTCTCCGACCAATGGCTGTGGGCCAGTTGCACTAGTCCTAAGTTCCGCGACCGCCACCGCGCCTCAGGCAGGCCGGGCACTTTTCTGTCGCTGATATATGTCGCACAAGGGCGAGACTCTGCGACAAGTTGCGCGACACGGCCTTACATAGGTTTTCCGTTCGCTTGCTCCCCAGACCCCACTTACCACAGCCAACGTGATCGCTAAGTATTTCAGAGCGGTACCCTCCGACACCAAAAAGGTTTAGCAACCGTTGACAAATAGACTTGTAGCCGCAGCCGTACAAGAACTGCTCGATAAACGATTTCGACTGAATATGTCCAGAGTGAACCGTCTTATTGACCTAGCAGTGCGCATGAAAAATTTAAAGGATTATAATCCAGATGAGATAGCAGATTTGCATAGATCTACTGTTGTGTTCTTGTTTGCCTCGTTCGAAGACACACTTCGAACAATTGAAGATATTTATCTTTCTCCTGCTAACAACGATAGAAAAACGTTTGGAAATGTATGTACAGTTGTAAATTTAATAAGGCAATTAGGTCTTGATATAAAAATTTTTCGGCCATTATTTTCAGAAATGGCAGCTCTTATGGGTCGGCGACACCGAATTGTGCACAAGGCTGATCTGATACGGCCTGACGCCGTAATTGATGCTCCCTGGACCATCGGTGATGATTATCAGATGATGATTTGGCTCCTCCTTGTCAGTGGCTTCGTGTCAAAACTCCGTGCAGCTCTTGATCCATCGGCACTCGTCGATCAATGGTTTGCGGAAGAGCGGACGGAGTTGATCAGGAAACTTACAACAGCACGACAGATGTTCTTATCTATTCCTCCAAATAAAGAAAACTTTGAAAGGAAGTTGCAATCTCTTCAAGACATATTGAACACTATAACTGAAGCTCAGGCTATAATTAATCGGCCTAATGACGAAACTGCCCGCGCTATAGCTGATAAGTATGGAATTCCATACTGAAATTTATACTTGATGACCGGCTAATACCCCCAGATTACTCGGTAGCCTGCATACCCCTGGCTCTCGAACGCGCCGGCGTTCTCGTCCACTCGGATGCATGGCCGGTTGCCCGGGTTGCACCGGATCACCTTCTGCTGCACGCCCACCTTCACCCAGCCGTCGTAGGCGGCCTGCAGCTCCGCCACCTCCGCCTGCAACTGCGCCTTGTGCGCCTGCGCCGACGCGATCGCGCTCGTGTCCCACCACAGCGTCACCGTGCTGCTCAGCCAGATCAGCAGCGCCAGCACCGCCACGCCCGCCATGGCCCACCCCAGCAGCCGCCAGCTCGCCCACATCACCACCCGCCGCAGCGTCGCCTCCGCCCGCCCCGCCGTCGCCGCCACCCCCTCCAGCTTGCCCAGCAGCGGCTCCGTCGCCGTCTTGACCGCCTGCATTCCCTCGGTCGCCGCAGCCGCCAGGCCGTCCGTCACCGCTGAGCGCACCTCCGTCCGCAAGCTCAGGCCCAGCGCCTTCGCCTCGGCCGCCAGCGCGTCCCGCTCGCGTTTCAGCGCCGCCCGCTCTGCCGCCATCCCCTCCAGCACCGCCTGCGCCACCCCCTGCTGCCGCTCGGCAACCTCCAGCAGCCCATACAGCCGGTCCTCGATCTCGCTCGTCTCGCCCATCACATCGACATCCCGTAGCCCCGTCGCGGCGCCAGCCGCTGCCGCTCCGCGTCCTGCTTGCGCTGGCGCGCCACCTCCTGCTCGGCCGCCACCCGCAGCGTCTCGCGCATGTTCGCCTCGGCCCCTTCCACGATCCCGGTGATCACCTGCTTCGGCTGCGAGCTGGACAGCACTCGCTGGAGGTTTGGCCGCTCCTCCAGCCCGAACGCCGCCCCGCGCTCCAGCAGCGCCTGCGCCGCCTCCGGCTGCTCGCCCAGCACGCGGCCGAACCGCAGCAGCCGATCCCGCGCGCCCTCCAATGCCGCTGGGTCGGCCTCAAGGCCCGGCAGCGCCGCGCTGTAGGCCCCGGTCAGCCGGTCCCACTCGCCCACCAGGGCGTGCGCCTGCCGCTCCGTCGCCTGCCGGTGCCGGTGCGCCTCGTAGCGCTCCCGGAACCCGGCCCGCCCCTCGGTGATCTCCTGCTGCTGCTTCGCCTCCCGCGCGTCCTGCACCAGGATGGCGCTCTCGGGCCGGAGCGGGTTCAAGCCCCGCCGCTCGGCATAGGCCACAGAGGCGTATGCCGCCGCCTCCGGCCCGTCGTAGTCCAGGCTAGTGTCCTTCAGCCGCTCCCGGCCCAGCACCCGCGCCAAGGCCGCCCCATCCCGGAACTCGTCCCGCCCGTAGTGCAGGCTCACCCCGTCCCGGTGCCGCGTCAGCGCCACATACGCCGCGTGCCGGTCCATGAACTTGGACGCCAGAACGTGCGCCCGGTCCACCGTCACCCCCTGCGCCTTGTGGATCGTCGCCGCATACCCGTGGTCCACGGCCCCGTAATCCCGCACCGAGAACGTCACCATCGGGCCGCTGACCCCGTCCAGCCGCACTGTCAGCCGCTCGCCCCAGGCGTCCACCGCCAGCACCGTGCCCAGTGTGCCGTTCTTCACCGCAACACCGCCACGGCCGCCCGGCCCCGCCCCGAGCCCCCGCTCGTTGCGCAGGAACATGAGCCGGTCGCCCGCCGCCATCAGGCGCTTGCCCCGCTCCGTCTGCACCGCCTGCTCCGGACCCAGCTCGCCCACCATCTGCAGCCGCTCCCGCGCCAGCCGGTTCAGCTCGACCACGTCCGCCCGCGTATAGGCAAGGATCACACGGCTCTGCTCCGGCGCTGCCCGTCGCTCCGCGTCCCAGTCCGCCACCAGCGCCGCACGGGCCGCCTCCCGCGTCTCAGCCCCTTGCAGCATGCCGGCCGCTGTATAGCGCCCCAGCGCCACGCCTGTGCGCCCTGTGGCCAGCTCCCGCGTCGCCTCGCATTGCCATGCCGCGCGCTGCCGGCGCACTTGGCTGATCTCCGCCGCCCCATGCCGCTCCGCCAAGGCCCGGAACGCCGCCCCGGCCTCGATCGCCTGCAGCTGCTCCGGGTCGCCCACCAGCACCACCTTGGCCCCGGCCGCTTGCGCATGGGACAGCACCCGCTCCAGCTGACGCGACCCCACCATCCCCGCCTCGTCCACCACCAGCACGTCCCGGCTGGTCAGCTCGTCGCGCCCGTCCTTCCAGCCATACTCCAAGCTGGCGATCGTACGGCTCGGGATGCCACTGCCGCCCTCCAAGCCCTCGGCCGCGATGCCCGACAACGCAGCCCCCCGCACCCGGTAGCCCGCCGCTTCCCAGGCCGCACGCGCCACCCCCAACATCGCCGACTTGCCCGTGCCCGCGTAGCCCACCACCAGCGCCAGATCCCGCCCCGACGTCACATGCCAGTAGGCGTCCCGCTGCTCGGCCCCAAGCGCCAGCCCGCCTCGCTCCGCCGCGGTCAGCGCCTGCCGTCCTGCTGCCGGCAGCACACGATGCTCGTCACGCCCGGCGATCGCCTCCGCCGCGCGCTCCATCCGCTGCTCGGTCGCCAGCATCTCGCGCGTGCTGAACCGGTCCCGACCGCGTCCGTCCTGGCCCAGCCACTTCAGCTCCGGCGACGCCGCAACCTTCGCCATCACCGCCGCGAACTGCTCCGCCCCGTCCGTGTGCCGGTTCAGCAGCCGCGCCAAGTCATGCTTGGTGAACGTCGAGTGCTGCTGCGTCAGCATCCGCAGCGCCGCCTCCGGCTCTTCTAGCAGCCTCTCGCCGTTGCGCCGCGCGATCGCCCGGTGCTCCGCCGCACGCTCCGCATCCTCGCCCCGCTGCTCGCGGCGCTCGCCGGCCGGCCCGATCTTGTGCTGCGGCTCCAGCTCGATGCCCTGCTCCCGGTAGGACCGGTGGTCGATCCGTACGTCATGGTCCAGCTCGATCAGCCGCGCGTTCGCCATCTCCGCCCAGCGCTCGCGCCATCCGCACAACAGCGCCCGGTCGTTCCAAGCTGCTACCTTCTTGCCGAATGCAGCTTCGTCCGCATGCGCGTCTCTTCCCGGCACCATCTCCCGCATAGTCAGCATGACGTGTGCGTGCGGCTGCAGCTCGCCATCACTCGCCTTCGTCCAGTGCACGTTCAGGTCGGCCACCATACCGCGATCGACGAACTGCTCTTGCACGAAGTCCCGCGCCAGTCGGACTGCCTCGACCGGACCCAGCTCGCGTGGCAAGCTGATCTCGATGTCGCGGGCAAGCTGCGCGTCCTTGCGCTTCTCGCCGGCCTCGACCTCGTTCCACAACATCGCGCGGTCTAGCCAGCGGTCCGGCGCACCCTCGGGCAGCATGATCTCCGAATGCACGACGCCCGTCTTGGCGGTGTAGTCGTGGTCGCGGTCGAGCTTGTCGTCATGCAGCCGCTCGGCCGCACGATAGGCAGCAGATGCCACCGCGCTGCGCCCGGCAGAGCGGCCGATCACCTTGGCAGAAAAGTGGTAAATGGCCACCGCGGCTGGCTCCGTCACGTCCTCGACGGTATGAGCCTAGCCATTCTAGCGCAGGTCATGCAATGACCTATAAGCGCGCATTTCCTGATTACCTCCGCTGCGCTCCGGTCAGAAATGACGAGCGGCGCGCGATCATTAGGTGACTTGCCATGCTTGGCAACGGCTTTGGGCCGCTGCTAGGCTGATGTTAGCCCATCTATGATCATGGAGCCGGTCACATGGCCCGCAAACCACGCGACTTCGACGCCGAACTTCAGGCCCTCATGGACAAAGCCAAGAAGGTCAAGTCGCAGAAGACTGTCCAGCTTGGCGAGCTGGTCCAGATTGTCGGCGCAGACAGCCTGCCTATGGAAGCACTCGCCGGCGCTCTGCTCGCCGCCGTCGAGCAGTCCAAGAAAACACCCGAAGCCGTCGCGAGGTGGACCGAACGCGGGCAAGCCTTCTTTCAAGTTGGGGGCAGGCGGGGGAAGAAACAAACACCCGGCGACACTGATGAAGGAACTCCAGGCCACAACGGCACAGCTTCGACACCTGGCCGTGCTGCGCAATAGGCTTGATCGCGCCCGCGCCCGTGACGACACCCGCGATTGGGTGCAAGAACGGCGGGATAGAACACGACACCTCATCGAGTTGGGCGGCCTCGTGCAAAAGGTCGGCTTGGTCGAACTCATGGACGACGACCGCGCCACCCTGCTCGGCGCATTCCTGGACCTCGCTGGGCAGCTCCGCGGCACGGACGGCGACGATCCCGCCCATCTCCGCGCCTGCTGGCGTCGGGCCGGGCTGCGGGCTTTCGAGGCGGACAGGGATGCTGATGCCGCTTAAGCTGGGCAGGAGGAAGGGAACAGCACCATGGCACGCTCGCGGCGGCGCACGTCCATCATCAGCATCACCACCTCGGCCAGTGAGAAGCAGGACAAACGCCATGCCAACCGCAACTGCCGCTCGGCCCTCCGCCGCGCCCTTAAGTGCAGTCAGGACCCGGACGCCACCGTGCTGTCCATCCTCCGCGACGTGAGCGACGAGTGAGTCATGGCAAAGGACGGGCGTTCCTGGTCCGGCCAGCACTTCCCCGAGCTGATGCGGAAGTAAGGAGAGCGATGTCAGGCGTGGCTGTCTGGCCAGCCTTCGGGCAGCTCGTCACCAGGAATGGGAGTCGCCGTTCCGGCCTTCGCCAGGATGCGCCCAAGGTCGCCAGACGTCGCGCGGGTAGCGCGCTCGGCCAGATAGCCCCGCGCCTTTAAGGTGGCCACCTTTTCCGCCGCGGCCTGTACCAGGAACTGGTTGACCGACACGGCATCCTGGGTGGCCAGTGTCTTCACGTCCTCCATTAGGGAGGGAGGAATGCGGAGCGCGAAGTTGCTGGTGGTCGCCATGAGAGCCTCCTCAAGATGTCACTTGGCCGGCACACCGGGATATCCAGCCGGGGCGCGCGAGGATCAATGGGCCGGTAGTCCCCGAGATTGAAGGATACGAGCGCATCGGCCTGCCCGTTGACCGCCAGCTCGGCAAACATTTCGTCGTCCGGATCCTGCACTGATGGCCGTATTCGGAAGTGCGGCACGATGTGGCCGGCGTGCGCCACGAAGTCGTCCAGGAAGCGGTCCACCTCCTCAGCGTCCAGCCGGGCCGCTTGCAGGTGTTCCGCCCGTTTCAGCACCGCCTCGTACTCGATCACCGTGGCGACGCTCACCAGCGGCAGCACCACTCCCGCCTCTACGGCCAGCAGCAAAACTCGGGAAGCACCGACGCTACTTCGTAGCCCGCTCAACAGCACGTCCGTGTCTAGCACCAGCCTCATATCGCATGCAATATCATTCTAGGCCTATGCTGGGAAGCCGCCGACATCAGATTGATCGCCGGTTGCCGTGGCCAGCTACTTTCTTCCCTGTCAGTCCTTTGTTCGATCCTGGTAGGAGGCCAGGAGTCGAAAGGTCGGAACGTCTTTCGTCCCGACGTTTTCTGGCGCGGCACGGCGCGGAGGAGCCGTCAGGGATGGCCGTAGGCTACCGTGGCGCGGCGCACGCAAGGCGTGCGCCCTTGACGGCTCCGAGCACCGTGGCACACGCGAAGTCTTTCACAAGCTTCAGTTATCCACAGGCTAAGTTCAATTTCTTTTAGATTCAACTTCAGGGCCTAAATCGGCGTTTTGAATCAGCAAGTTACAGCGTCGTTTGTGACTAAACGGGGGCGCTGTGGTGACTCAACGGGGGCTTGGTTGTGACTAAACGGGGGTTTTAACGTGACCCAAGGGGGGTTGTCGATCCATCACCATTCTAAGCCGAATCGGGTGCGAAAAAGCTTACTCGCGACTTGGCATCGCACCTTGCCGACTATCCGGCCCGCTACGAGGCAAGCCGGGCTATGGGCAATTGTGACTCAACGGGGGTTAAGAGATTTATTGTGACGTGACTTGACGTGAACGCGCGTCATATTCAATCTTGCCTTTATGTCGCAGACTTTGGCCCAGAAAACCAACTATACTGGCTTTCCGAAGGCTGGCGAGCTGATTGAGATAACCGGCGCGCACGCCCTAGAAGCATCTGACCGCGCCATTCTGAACCTTTTGTACCAGCATGCCCATGACAGCGGCCGTCTAAGCGAGGCGGATGCCGAGTGGGAGCTACCCATGTCAGCCCTCCGCCCTTCCCGGCAGCACAAGGGCAATGAGCGCGTCCGGGATAGCCTGGACAGGCTGATGCGTATCGTTGTGACCGTGCCCCTACCTGACGCCAAAACCGGCGAGCCACGGCTAGTGCTGACGAACCTGTTCGAGTTCTTCGATCTGTCGGCCGATGAAGGCCGGCCGGGCGCAACGGTCCGCTTTGGCCTGCCGAAGAAGCTCCGCCCTGTGTTGGCGCGGTCCAGTCGATGGGGGCGGATCAAGGCTGAAGTGGTCTGCGCGATGACGAGCAAGTACGCCATGGCGCTTTACGAGCTGGTCCAGCTTCGTTCGGGATTGGAGCGGTGCGTCGAGCAAATACCCATCGACCGCTTCCGCGATCTGCTGGGGGTGCCTCCGGGCAAACTGATACGCGGACCTGACTTCGAACGACGGGTCATTGAGCCCGCCCTGTTGGAGGTAAACGGCTTGTCCGAGATGAGCGTACAGATTGAGCTGACGCGCGCTCACGCCCGCGCGCCAGTTACGGGTGTTACCCTAGCCTGGTGGCGTAAAGAGGGTGATGACTTTCGGGCTGCCTATGCTGAACGCCAAAGATCGAAGGCGGGGCGCATGGCCCGCCTTCGCGGAAAAGTTGAGGAAGTTACGCTTGGATAGCATGCTAGCATGCTATCGCTCTCCGAATGGGTGCTTACCTCGCGCGCGCATTAGGAGGTCGAACGCCTCACCCATCAGGGCCTGAACCGTAGCGCCCTCTTCAATGGCCATTATGTTCAAGGCTCGGCTTAGCTCCGGGCTGAAGTGACCAAGGATGCCCTTCTTTCCTTCGCGAGCAGGTCTCCGTTTGGCGACGGCGTTTATTGCTTCGCCGGCCGGAGCTGGCGGCGCCTCAGTGGCCTTTGATGGCCGGCCTGACGGCAAATCATCTTTAAGTCCGGCAAACCTCGTCATCTTACACCCGCGCTAGCTGGCTTACCTGCTAGCTTGTTAGCATGCTTGCTAACCCAAGCCCATAGCCGTGCTACGTCTTCGGCCGCCTTGCCGCCGGGTTCGATCTCGGATGCGGCCTTTCCCTCGGCCACGCTGTGGTGAAAGGCTGCTCGCTCAGGAAGCATGACCGGCGCGACCTGCAAGCCGATACGTCGAACGAGTTCGCCCGCCTCGGGATACAGGACCGAACCGCGTGGCGGCCCGGCGACGAACACCACGAAGGCTGGTTTGCCGCTCGCCTTCGCAAGTTCGGCAGTGGTTCGGACCGCATCAAGGTCGAAGGCGCGGGGCCGGCAAGGGATGAGTAGAAGGCTTGCCGCACGACATGCTTCCCGCGCCATGATGTCGGCAGCCGGAGGGGTATCGATCACGGCAAAGGCCGCCCCCGCTCGCTCTAGGGCCGTCAGCTTGTCGGGAAGAAGGGTATGAGAGGCGCAGTCGATCACGTCAGGGTCTTTCCCCCCGCGCCACTTTCCCCAGCGAGAAGCCGTTGCCTGAGGGTCTGTATCCACGATGACGGTCGGCAACCCGGCTGCGTGCGCTGCGGTGCCAAGATGAATGGCGAGAGTTGTCTTTCCGGCGCCGCCCTTCTGGCTAATAACCGCTATGGTTAGCATGATATCACGTTACCTCGATGGCGTGCTAGCACGCTAGGTGACAGAACCCAGCAACACAAGGCAGCCTGTGGCGGCTTATGCAGGGGATCCTCTTTCAAAACATTCGTGTGTCGGTCGGGCGATTGGGGCCGCGAGGTCAGAACGGTATTTCATCGTCCATCTCGGTACGCGGCGGCGGCGGCAAGGCTTTCGCCGGCAGCGGCATGTTGGTGACGATGAACAGATTCAGGATGTCGTCACGGTCCATGAAAAGCACCTGACTGCGTCTCGTGGCGTCCAGCTTGTTGCCGAGCCAGTTGCGCGCGGCTTTCGTGATCTCGCCGCCGGCGACGATGAAGGCATGATCGACGAGAACACGCTTCCCGATTTCCGGGTCGAAAATCTCGTGGCCCAGCATCATCAAAATCTAATTGTAGATTTCGGGTAACAGCCCAGGTCTTTCAGCGGGGTTAAGCCATGCGTAGGTCATTGATCAAGCGGTCGGGCTGAGTGGTCAGTGTCTCGAGCATATCCCAACCTTGCTTCCTGGCTGTCGAGAGCAGCGAGCGGATGACGGCAAAATCCTTGGCGCCGTCCTCGGAGCGGAAACCGCCAGAAATCTTCTGGCGCAATTTCATCATCCGTCCGTCCCGTTCCGCGAGGTTGTTGGTGAAGGGCACGCTGGGATCGGTGAGGAACCGGAGCACGTCCGACTTTCGGATGCTGAGGCGCAATAGTAGGTTGTGACCAACCCGTCGCGGCGGACGGCCGCGGCGGCGGGACCTTGCCAGTGCGGGTTGCGCCG
>JAABUW010008883.1_pt1 | contig 11603 bp, 18 predicted proteins | sample 5560081 | NCBI WGS metagenome assembly JAABUW01 (sample SAMN10711882, study PRJNA513363) | rock metagenome | isolation source: Antarctica rocks | place: Antarctica: Victoria Land, Knobhead sud | reverse complement strand
CGGATGAGTCAGCAAAGCCCTATTTCTGACAAGATTCCCTGGGATGCTAAGAAATATTTGCACCCGTTCAGGCAGGATCAGCAGCACCACCCCATCCGTCAAATTCCGCTTTGCACCCCCTTCCGCGCCGCCGCCCTTCCGTCTCAGGCTTCCTGTCGCTGACCGAAGCCCCGTTTGCCACCCGCAAGCGCACGGTCCGGTGCCTGAGCAGCACGGCAAACGCCCTCCATAAGTATCTTCTCTGACTTGGCTCTTTCTGCCCGAGGCGGCGGCGCGGCGCTTTTTTGCTCGACAGCAACAGCAGCAGCATGAGTGTCGCTCAGGCAGTGTGGGCTACCCACGCCAAATATGCCACGGCCATTTTCGCCACGGCGTGCAGCTACGGATTCCTCTACACCGTGGTGAACAATTCCTCGCCCATCGACGACGCCCGAGCCCGCTGGTCAGGTGTGTACTCAAGATCACCAGCTGCTCCGGGCCTTGGCAGGCTGCTGGCGCCCAGGTCCGCGCCCAGTCCAGCTGGGTCAACGTCCTGGTTTGGTTTTGGCTGGATATGCAGCAGGCCAGCCACATGCCGATCCATCACAGTCTGGCAAGACTTTTGGCGCTGTCATTTGCAGAGGGCTCAGGGCCAGAGCTCAGCTGTGCCATGGTGGCGCCTTGCTTCTTGTCTCACCACCATCCTGACCACTCACTGCCGTAATTTTTGCAGGCGAGCGGGCGCCGGTCAACTACCAGATGCGCCTGGCGTCCGGCGCCAGCAGCAACACGTGATGGCGTCAAAGCCCCAGTTCAGCCGGAGAGGACGACGACGCAAGCTGCGATGGACGCGGCACATCAGACAGTAGCTTTCTGACAGCCGCGGACTGTATACACACACACGATTTTCTGATTCTGACAGCTCGGGCGGCATGAGTGCGCAGCAGGACGGCCAGCCGCATGGATGCCAATGTACACAATTTCGAGGGCACCATGCGAGCACGGCGCCGCTGCCGGTTACCATGCCAGGCCCGCTGCTCGTGGCGATTTTGGTACGGTGCAACAGCAGACGATGTGGATTGAGCGATGCCAGCTAACAGCAATTTTCCGTACGGCATGCAGAGAACGTGGTCGTCACAAATAGTTGGTCACACAGTTGTGAATTCGGAGTGGGGTGATGGAGTGTGTGGATGATGTGGCACCTTGGTGGTGCGCCGAGATGTGCGTGGTGCACAGAAAGTTCGAGTTGGTACCTTTTGTTTTGTGTTGTGTGAGCGCAGCCCAGCTTCTCATGCGCATCATGGCGAAGTAGGCACTCTGGCGGCACTGTGTGGGTTGTGCCTTGCCTTGTTGGAGAGCGCCGGTTCTTGATTTCACTACAGTTTCAATCTGCGAACTGAAACAACTGTAACGAGTCGATGTCGTAAGTGACGCACCTGGAGTTTTGCATGTGCCCGAAGCTGCACTCTGGATCTCAGAAATGTTGCATCAGCAGATGCAGCGCAGTGCACATGAAGCGCACCAGACTGTTGCATTGTACTTGCCGAGATGCACAGGTGACAGCTGTACCCAGCGTTTGATTCTGTACCTATTTGCAGAAATACAAGGCATCCTTCTGCCCGCAGCTGATTTCGCAATTGATGCCATGCCACGCGTGTGTGCATGACGGGCCTCCTTTTGTTACAGAGACTTGATTCTGCAAAGTGACTGCCCACCAATTCGAGCTGCTGCCTGAACTGAACGCTGTTGCCCACACAAACAGGACCACATTGAAGCAGCAATGCACCGCAACAGCCACGAAGAAATGGCTGCAACTTTTGGGAGGCGAGGTGCGCGGCCCTTGTAGGCTGAGACTACACAATTCCATCAACAAATGCCACGTGCGCAGCAGGGCGTTTCTGGTTTGGCTATGACAGTGCGGGTCAGTGAAGAACTCGAGCTCCTGAAGGCACATGTCCAAGGGCTGCATGCCGCAAATCCAGGCCACCGCGACCACGCCCAGTTGCAGCTCTGACTTGAAATGACAAATAGCAAAAATTGGACGCGTAGCCGCGCCTCCGTAGAAGCTCCTGGAAGTTGGAAGTTCTTGGGAGTGGATGCTCTTGGAAGTGGAAGCTCTTGGAATGCGACCCCAGACCGCGGCAGCCATGAGCGTCGGCAGCTGCTGCGGCGTAGAGATCGCGCCGCGGCGCTGCGCCGTCTGACGCTTCATGTTTCAGGACCTCAGGTTGCCGCGGCCATGAGCGGCGGCAGCTGCTGCCGCATGAGGTGGCCCAGCGCCAGGCGCACGCCCGCCTGCCCGCTGCACACCAGCTTTGCCAGGTGCGGGTACAGCCGCCTGCGCGAAGAGATGGACAGGTTCAAGAAGGGACAACCATTAGGCTCCATCCAGTATGGGATCAGTTGCCATTGGCAGCACAGAGTACGTGCCCGCTCCACACCAGCTTCGGCCAGGTGTGGGTACAGCCGCCTGCAGGGTTTAGGGTTTAGGGTTTAGGGTTTAGGGCGTAACAAGTCAGTCGAACACAAGCTGCCCTGCACAGCCTGACTGTGGCCCATGCACGTGTGGACTCGATCAAGCGAAGCCGACAACACGGAGATGCCGAGAGGAAGGACTGGCATGGAGATGTTTGCCGCAACAACCAGAGCATGGCTTGCTTCGTGAGCATGAGCGGCAGCCTGCTGGTTGCCGCAGCAAGCCGTGGAGGCGGGGCTGATGGACTGTCATTAACCTAGTTCATTACCTAGTTCATTACCTAGTTCCTAGTTCATTACCTAGTTCATTAGGAGTAATGTATCCCTAGTGACGGCAGGCGCCCAGCCACAAGGACACCAGCTGGTGCTGCCGCCTGCTCACATTGCACTGCGGCCTCTTGTTTGGAGCGACACATGCATTGTCGACAGCGCCCCAATGATCACTCTTTAGGGTTTAGGGTTTAGGGTTTCCTTCCACACCAGCGTGCATGCTGTCTGCGCTCGTGCACTGGAACGGGCGAGACTCTTGGAGAGAAAGCCATGCGCGCGCCGGCTTGACGCGCCAGGCGCTGCGGGAATTCGAAGCGGTACGCCTCCAAAATGAACGGATACCAACCCTTGTACATTGAACTACCCATGAAGAAGCGACGCTCACGTAAGCTCGGCACGCCAGGCGCCGACACAGCGCCGACACAGCGCCGACACAGCGCGGCACGCCTCCAGGTCGGCCTTAAAACGGAGCAGCATTTGGTTTTCACGTTTTCCTTGTCGACATGTGATCGGATCTCCAGTAAGGCCAGACTCACGCGAGCTCGGCGCGCCAGGCGTCAGGGGACACAGCCCGGTACGCCTCCAGGATGGCCACCAGCAGCGGCCCCCGCGCCGCCGCCTCCCACGCCAGCTCCTCGCTCGCCGAGGCGCGGCCCTGCAGTGGCACATGTTTTCCTGGGGTAAAAACAAAATTTCCTGGACAAAGTATTTTAAAATAAACAAACAAAACAACGAAGATGGTCGTGGTGCTGCTCTGGCAAGATCCCCTGCTTCAGCAGTATCTGCGCGGAATCGAGCGCGTGGACCGACAGGACCCGCCGCCTGTTTCGCCCCACACGCCAGCTCCCCACTTGCAGAGGCGAGCCTCTGCAGCAGCAAGTGACGATCCTTCTGGATCCAATTGTACCAGCGCTACATTGAGGTGAACGAGAGTGCTCTTCGTCGTCGCTCATGGCATTCCACATCTACCCATGGCCCCACTTCGACGTACTGGCGCAGTGCTGCATGCTCTCGTTGGCGGCCTACTCGGGCACGATGCTGCGAATAGCGACACGAACCGCTCGACAGGGTCGCTCACTGCATACTGCGCACCCCTGGAACCCCTGGGGGCACCATACCGTAAGCGAGGCTGGTATTGCAGAAACTGCAGAGTGGAAGGAAACCCTGGAGCGTTTCGCACAACCGAGCACAGCCGGACCTGGGCGGTCCCATTGGCGGCGCCCGCGCCGCCGGCCGCGGCCGCCGCCGCCGCGACGGTCGCCGCCTCGTGGGCGGCCCAGGCGTCCGCCGCCGCCTGCACCACGATCGAGCGGCATACCGACAGCAGGCGCTGCTCCGCCTCCGCCGTCACCCTGCAGAAGGACCAAAGTCACGGTGGGCATGACATGCTGCTGGATTGTTTCCGCTGGGAGTCCTAGGGTTTAGGGTTTCCGCCGCGCCCTGCACCACAAAAGCGCGGCACACACAGACAGGTAGACAGCAGCCGCTGCTCCGCCTCTGCCATGACCCTGCAACAAGGGCTGCAGATTCTTTTCCAGATTCTTTTTCAAATTCTCCTTTCCAGGACGACGTTGCGGTGGGGTGTGGAGTTTGAGGCTCGCAGCACAAGGCGGACAACACGACGAACCACGAGCACCCCAGCCGCTGCGCCGTCTCTGCAGTCACCCTGCAGGCGGGAGAGAAGTGAAATGCAGCACTTGAGGATTCATCCTCTGCATACATCGGAGCCGTTGACGATTGCGGGGCGGATGGCCATCTAGGGTTTAGGGTTTAGGGTTTACACTACAGAGCACTGCTGGAGGCACAATCTCCCTGAGCGAAGCCGAGCAGCGCCTCATCCGCTAGGCTGGTCAGAGGAGTGCGAGCTCACACTGCAAGAGGGTGCCAGCAGGTGGTCAGACGACTGGGCAGCACAGGGAAGAAGCAGCGCCTAGCCGACGCAGAGGGCTGGACTTGGAACGCGCGCTTCCCAGCCTGCTGTGCAGAGATAAAGCTTCACGAGGCAAGGGAGGGATTCCCATTCCCAGAATGCCTACCTGGCCTGCAGCCGCGCATCTGCACCTGCATCATCCACTGGCCGCATGCAGCGTAGCAATGCCGCCACCAAGAGGGCGCCGCCCTCCGCCTCCTGCCGCGAAGCCGCGACGCAGCCCTGCCGTGATGCCGCCGCCAGCGCATCCTCTGGACCGTCCTCCACGTCACGCATCCCGGCCGCAGCCTGCCGGGCAACAAGTTGAGATCAAGTTATGGGTCAGTTGATGACAGCGTTGCCGCGCCGCCTCCAGACTGCTCTGACTCACCACTGACACCAGTAATCTTGCCATATGCTGCCTGCAGCATCAACGAAGCATTTAAAGAGGCGGGATCAGGGTACATGGCGTGAGAGGCTGCTTTGGGCCGCACAAAAACTCGGCCACATCAAAAGGCAGATGTGCCCCCGGGCTGCTGCGGTGAACCGCGCCAGGCACACGTAGCCACCAGCAGGTGCGCCACCCGCATCAGCGCCTCCCACCTGATCCATGGGGTGTCTGTGGCTGGAAGCAGCTGGCTGCATGGCGGCCGACAGACACATTGCGGCAGAAGGCAGCAGTGCATGCAGTCACGGTCCATGATAGGCGCACGTTTTTCTTTCGGCACGTTTTTCTTTCGGTACGTTTTCCTTCCATATAGACGATTGCTGATGTCGAGATGGCGTGCCACAGCAGCGGGCTGTGCGGTGGCGGCAGCACTCGCGCCGAAACGGTCAACAGGGAGCGGCTGCAGGAGGGACGCTCCAGTAGGCTATGCGCCTTCTGATGAGCTAGTTCGCACCTAGTCTCACCAAAGTGGCGAGGGAAAGTAGCACTGCAACCGACACCATGAGGATCCTCACAGTTTGATTGAATTGCAACACGCGCTGCAAGATCACCTGGAGAAGCATCTTCTTGAAGTCTGTGCGCACCCAGGCGGCGGGCAAAGCAGCACACCGCCGGCTCCGCAGCAGCGCCGGCAGCAGACGGATGTTTCGCAGCAGTGTGCTAGTTGAGGCCACGCTTCGACTCCTTTGCGGAGCCAGTCCTCACCCGAATGGCGGGGGACAGCAATGATGCGCCGGGCTCCGCAGCCGCGCCGGTGGCGGGCAGGCCCAGGGCGCCCGAGGCTGCGACGCGGCGGGCGGCGTCGCGGTTGAACGCCGCGGCACGTGCCACGGTGTCCTGCACGTGGAACATCATGTGCACAGGTGAGCAGCAGCCTTCGTCGTGAAGGGTTTATCGAAAGTCAGCGCCGCAGGGGCGGCGGCGCCGCGGGCGGAGCGGTGGTCTAACGCCGCAGCGCCTGCCACAGTGTCCCTGCGCAGCAAAGCATGTGTACAGATCACAGAAAGTGTTGGTCGCGAACCAATGTATCGAATGCTTCCGACCCAGTTTAGGGTTCAGGGACCCAGAGGCGATGGCGCGGCAGCCGGCTTCCCCGTCGAATGCGCGCCATCACATCTCGCGGCATGCAGAAGCATGTTATTGTACGAGAGAAAAAGGCGACTGTGTCGCAATAGGCGGCGGAGGAGCAGGTTGTGCGCCCTGCCTGGTGAAAGGAGACATAGCATCCTGGGTACTGCAAAGGAAATTGATTTCTGCTTCAGACTAGGACATGGATAGGAGACGCAGCACAATGGGGCGTTGTCCCAGGGCTTAGGGTTTAGGGTTTAGGGTTTAGGGTTTGGGTAGGGTTTAGCCTAAACCCTAAATGTTTGACACGGCATGCGGACCGTGCCTTTGACTTGGTCCTGGAATGCGGTTGACTAGTAGCTGCTGGGCTGCTTTTGCAGTCTGAGTATGAAGACGCGAAGAGATCTCAAGTGCGGTAGACGCCGTTGACATGACCTACGAAGAAGCTTGGTTTGCGGGGACTCCCACCTGCAGCAGGCCAACAAGCTGCAGCGCCAGCGGCGGGGCCATGGCCCGCCCGGGCACCTCACATCTCCAGAAGGTGGAAAACACAGAGGTGATGCAACCAGGTTATCAGACACGGTGGACACCTGCAGCACGTAGACGAGCTGCAGCGCGGGCAGCGTCACCCGCCTGCGCGCCTCGCGCACCCCCTGAGTTGCCTTTGTTCGGAGCAGTAGAAACGTAGGTTCCCCTGATAAAACTTCCTCGGCTGAAGCACGGCGACGGGCTGCAGCGCCAGCGTCGGCGGCATGGCCGGCCCGCGCGCTTCGCGCACCCCCTCGTTCACAACAGTCTCCTCGATAGACACCAAGGGATTTCCCCCCACCTGCAGCACGCCGACGAGCTGCAGCGCCAGCGGCGGCGGCATCGTCGGCCCGTGCGCCTCGTGCACCCGCGACACCAGCCGCTGCAGCATGACGACCACGCGGCAGCGCCCCCGCGCTCCCGCCCGCGGGCCGTTTGTTGCGCCGCGGCCGCCGTTCGCCAGGCCTGCGGCATGAGGAAGGACGTCAATGTGCGTTGACTGGCAGCGGGCCCTAAACCCTAAACCCTTGCCACGAGCCGCTGCAGCATGACTGCTGCGCGGCAAACGTCCCCGTCTGTGGCCCTAAACCCTAAACCCTAGTGCCGTGCAGACGAGGCCGAGTGAAGCGGTCAGCAACGGTTCATGCAACAAGTGACGCCACTGGACGCAGCAGCATGATGACCACATGGCAGCACCCCCGCCTGCAGCCCTAAACCCTAAACCCAAGACCTGCAGTACATGGGAGACGCTTTGTATCACTGTAACGATCAAACGATATCATTACCTGTTTTTTTCCAAGTTTCCAAAAAGGCACTCGCCATTTCGGGAAACGCATTTTCCCTACCCCCATTGGAATGTTCGTTAGGCATTCAAGGATCAGTTATTCGTTTCCACTCTGGAAAATTTGAAGAATCAACACGTGTCCGTGTCAACTTGGCGCAGTTTGTTGTGACAGATTCGGGGGTAACATCGCAGATGGACATGGTTCCCTATGCTAGTCGAGCCCGCTGCGCAAACTTCTAGCAAGCAAAGCTACGACGCCCCTCGTGCAGCTGCGCATGACGCTGGGCAAGCACAGCAGGCTAGACGCTGTCGACATTTCTCGTGTCCCAGCCCTGGCATGCGAATGCACTTTTTCGTTACACACTGCGAGGCCGGCCAAGGACGCCAAGGACGTCCTCCCAAGGTACGGAAGGACGTGTTGTATTCAAAAAAGCTGACAAAGAATTTCGGTAGAAATATGCAATTTGGTAAAGTTTTACTTGTTTTATCGAATATCTTGAAGAAAAAAGCAGAATATTTATAGTTTTATTTGCTCACCTGCCACCGCCTCTGGTGCCAGCTCCTGCAGCGGGTCCTCCGCTGCCAACGCCAGCAGCGCGTCCACGACGGCGGCCCACCCTGGGGCATCCAGAGCCGGCGCCGCGGCGTCGATCAGCTTCGCCAGCAGCCGGATGCCGTGCGCAGCTAGTCCCTCCTCCGTCGCCCGCACGTAGCGCACCAGCGTGGCCAGCGCCTGCAGGAGGACGACTGGGGAGTCGGTTTTGTGCTGTGAAATCGAGCAGCCAGCTTTCACCACAGCGGCATGTCGCCAGGCCATCTTCTTGGCACGCACCAGCGTCGCCAGCGCCTGCATAGCGAATGCGAGTAAGGCACATGCGAGCAGAGCTTCCGACAGAGCCGGCTGGACACCAGCCGTGCGCCACCTTCTGACGCCAGCATGCAGCACGCCAGCGTCGCCAGTACCTGCAGCGGATGTGGGGCATGACTAGAGCCACGCAACAACAGCCAGCTGACACCTCCGTCAGTCGGCTGGCTGACTGATGATGCATGCACACACTGCAGCCAGCCCGGCGGGCACGAGAATTCCGTCAGCCCTAAACCCTAAACCCTACTACGACCCGCAGTCTTGCCGCAAGCACCTGGGGCTGTAGCGTGCGGATGGCGGAAGCCATGTCCCATGGGTCAAGCTGCGCAGGGCGTTACCTCTTAGGGTTTAGGGTTTAGGGTCGCTTACAGTTGTCATGTGGCACGCTGAGCTGCCAGCACATACGGAGCGGAGAATGGGTCCCCGTAAAGGAAATGCGACATCCGAGTGTGCGGAAATTGCATAAGACACTAAGAACAAGTAAGCATCACCACATGCTAAAGGTCCTAACACAGCCAGTCGGCGCAGAAGGCGCTGAAACATCCCGCCTATGGCGGGACTCATACCAGGAAGGGAAAACCCCTTTCGTCCTACATGTGCTGCAAAACACACCTGGCGCAGCTGGCCGGTGACAACGGCCTGCTAAGACTGCGTCGTTTCTTAAAGCCGATTAGCCAAATAAATGGTTGTTGCTCCGCCCAAGATTTTTTTGGCTAACAACAACCATTTACTGTCATTATTCCGCTAGGCAAGCATACAGCGGGGAGCGCGCGGGACCCCGCTGCACAGGACGCGGTGAAATGTGATGTCGTGGACCAGAAGCACAGGGCAAAAGTCTGGTGACTAACCTGCCGCAGCAGACTCGCCCCAAAGGCGTCGTAGTGCCGCGATGCCAAGCGCGCATAGGGCGGGAAGTGGGCAGCGCCGTGGCGCAGGATGCGCGGCAGCCCCTCCATCGACCAGCCGGCCGGCGCGCCCGCGGCGGGCGCCAGGAAGCCGCTTCCGCCGCTTCCGCCACCGCCGCTGCCGCCGCCGCCGCCGTCCTCGACAGCTCCCGTCGGAGCTGCGGCCGCGGCAGCGGCGCGCGCTGCTGCCGCGTCCGCCGGCAGCGGAGCGTGCGAGGCGTTCCTGGAAGGTGGGGCCGGCAGCTCCAGCATGTAAGCGACGCCGCGCACATGCACCGCCTGCACAAATGCATTATCTTACAGCTTTGCTTGCTGTATAAGTACGCAAGGCTTGCGCCGTCAGCTCCAGGATGTAGGCAAAGTCGGGGGGAATGCTTCGTCTGCACTGCTGCCCCCTTGACCTGGGAGACTTTGCAAACGATGCGAATCTGGCCAGGTACGAGGTGCTGCCTTTTGCGCTGCGCCTGTCTGGCCAACAGCAGCACACGACGGCCTGGCGGCACGCAAGGCTTTGGTGGGACCTGGCGTGCGGAAGGTTTAGGGTTTATGGTTTAGGGTCTAGGGTTCTCTCAACACGCTGCTGCAGCGCCATGTGGCAGTCCGAGCACATGCTACGACAGCTGGCTACGCTTCCGGCCGGTCCCCTGAAGCTGATGCAGCGATAAAGGCACGGTGGGCCACGGTCTCGGCATCACAGTCTTTTCATGGTTTACGTGAAAATCTAAAAATTCCTTTAGATATCAAAAACCCAGATCTTGAATCTATAAAAAAATTGCAGATATATGGCGGCGTCTCCATTTGCGCGTTTGGCTGCAACCTCCAGCAGCGCCCCGCGGCGGCGTCCACGCCGGTTTCGCGAGCTTGCGACACTTGTTGAACTCTTGTATCGTGCATTTCAGGTCATCTCAAGACGTGAAAGCCGCCTGCCAAAGGCAGCGTCCAGACGCGCATGTGCGCCGTCGGCACCTCTGGAAGCGCGCCCGCGGCGGCATGCACAGACGGCTCTTGTAAGAGTCGTAGCTTATAGTCGTGCAGTCAGCGTCAGACAGCGTCAGACAGCCACCTGCCAGGTGGCGGCGTCCCACACACGCGCGTGCGCCGCCGCCACCTCCAGCAGCGCCCCCGCGGCGGCGTCCGCAACCGCTGGCCGTGGATCATGCCGCGCCACCTCGCCGAATGCGCCGGCAAGGTAGCCCCATGGGTGGCCTGCGCCCTCCTCGCCAGCCCTGTGAAATGAGAAGGAATATAAGAGATGAAGTCACTCATACAGTCACTCAAAATCGGCGCGGGTCATGCCGCGTCACACTGCCAAAGGCGCCAGCAAGGTACACCCTACTACAGCCCCGCGCCCTCCTCGACGGCTTGATGGAATGAGGCAGACGATATGACTTTGGAGCTGGTGGCCCAGTTCAGAAGGACTTCAGGTGTGCCCGCCGGGAGGGGTCGGCGGTTGGCTATCTCGATCGTGCAGCGATGCATGCCATACCGCACGGAATGCGTTCTGCACTGCCACTGGACGGTTCAGGCCCAGCGCCGTGTGTCGAATGACAGTGTGCCGACAGCCCATGATTACACAAGAGATGCTCAGACCGCATTCTGTCGACGATTTGTCGCAGCCGGAGGTACAGCGCCAGCGGGTTAGGCTGGAGTATTGCCGGATGTGTCGAGGTAACATGACGCACCTGGACACGCGCGTGGCGGACCGCGTCGGCAGCGGCGCCGCCTCGGAACCTGTCTCCGAGCCGCCGTCGTCCGTTGCTGCTGCATCCGGCGACACAGGCTGCGCTTTGTTGGGTGCTCCGGGCTGCGCCGCGGCACGCCGACCAGCAGGTGCCTGCCGCGCCCAGTCCTGCGAAATGGAGTACATGAAGCTACATTACATCGAGATTCAGAGGACGTTCATTTGTGGCGCCTTTACGCCGTCAGCTGCAACCCCTTCTGGGGAGCCGGGCAGCGCCGTCCCCCGTCCCAAAATTTGTAACCAAATGAGATGTCTGATGATGGCGGTGCTGTGTGACGTATCAGCCTTTCCACCGCAGCGCCCGACAGCGTCGGCTGCACCTCGTATGGGAGCTTGGCTGCTTTTGCACTGCGCCTGGTGGCGCCTGCTGCATACAGTCCTGCAGGCAGGGGGTAATGGGTCATTGTTATGAATATTTCGCTATTTCCCTTGGGGTTAGGGTTGGGTTGCGCTCCTACAGAGCTGACAAGGAAGGTCGGAAGCTGCTATTCACGACCGCTTGTGAGCTTTTTAGACGACGACCCTGCAGGTGCCTTGAAAAGGGCGCCGCTGAGGAGCACGCGTTGCGAAAGCACGTAAACTCCAGAGCTATGTAGTGTCTGGGCTGCACAAACTCTGTTGAACGGTGCGG
>JAABUW010008882.1_pt1 | contig 11608 bp, 11 predicted proteins | sample 5560081 | NCBI WGS metagenome assembly JAABUW01 (sample SAMN10711882, study PRJNA513363) | rock metagenome | isolation source: Antarctica rocks | place: Antarctica: Victoria Land, Knobhead sud | reverse complement strand
CTGCAGCCTGCAAGATGCGCTGGCTGGAAAGGGACCGGTAGGAGAAGTCCAGGAGCTTTGGATGCGATTGATTGATGGGGTTCGGACGATGCGAAGGGAGGATCTGTTGCGGCCAATATATTTGTATCTCCCCAAACCCTTCTATCGAAACGCATTGAACGTTGGTACATCGCCTCCGACCTCAAACACTTATTCCCAGTCCAACATCTTCCCCTTCCTCAACTACCGTCCAAATGCCTTCGCTGGGCTCCCTCCAAACCCGTGGTTTTCGAGGAGGTGTTCTGATAGTTTGTGAGATTCGGTTATGTGAGCTAGACCTGAAATCGCGTCTTCCCCGGATTGAAGGTGAAACTGTCTCCCATTGCTTAGGTTCGCGGACTTCGACGATCGGAACCTGTGGTTGAGGGCTAGGCGGGCTTCGGTGGAAGTAGTACCTTTCCATTCTTTCGATCCATTTCTTCAGCCTCAGTGTAGGCGATTTGGTTGTGGAAATTTTGGTATGAGATTTCCGGTAGACCGGAGTTGGCGATAGAGAGCGTGATCGTTGCCTGCTGGCGATGCCGGCGGCCAAATAGCTCTCGGTGAATATGTCGCGGTCTTCTGCAGGAGAAATAAAATAAGCGAATGGGTCGTCATCAATCTTTTCTTTGGCATAAAGGACTCTGGGTCTGCGTAGTGGAGGCCAAGAGTGACGCTTCCTGAGGGACCGCATCGTCGACTGGGTTAGGGTACTGATCAATGGAAAGAGAATAGACGTAAGGGAATGACAGGATAGGGAGAGGTTTATGGGCCTTGGTACAGGAACGTCAACTGAAGGAAATGGATAGGTCGATAGTGAGGATCGAAGAGTGTACATTAGACTGAGAAGAGTGCGCAAAGAGGGAAGCAGCCTATACACAGGCAACAACAACATAACGACTCGAACAGCAAGATCGCGTGAGGCACCATATTTGCAGGTGCGAGCAGGGTGTGACTTGACTCGAGACATCAAGGCATCCACATAACATATTTGACTCAAGGGCTGCTAGGATTCGATCAAATGTACATTTTAACAAGGTCATACCATCTCCCATAGTTGTCATACGAAAGGTATTGCCACTTTCACTTTGGCTAACGAAGGGAGCCTTGAGTCAGCGGATGTATCAGGGAACCTCTGAGTACAAGTACGGTGCTGCGGTGGCAAATCAACTGAGATACATGTCACACTCTTTTCGAGGGATCACCACAGCTGACCAAGGTCCTGGGGGGAGTGTCTTATCTAGGTATGTCGGCGGTGATGATCATCTGATGAGGATGGAAGCGAAACGCCTCATGCGGCTCAGTATAGAATACAAGGCTAGACTAGCGCGCATCCAAGGCAGCTTCTGACTTTCACGCGAATCCCCGACGTACTACCAGAACCACGAATGTCTCTTCATACGTCCAATTCAACAAGAACTATGTCTATTTGCCTTTGCTGTCTTTCTTACCCGCAACTTCTTTTCCATAGCAGATAAGAATATTCCGCAAATTACTCTTCCAACCTTTGGTTCTGCGCATACAGAGTCCCTCACATCTTCAAGCAGGATTGCAGTCTAAAAGACGTTACAATACGCCTGTGTCATGGAGCGCTTCGAATATGACTTCGTCTGTCAGTCCTGTGTTTCTCAGCAACGTTCATGAGTACAAATTCTGGTTGGAAGGCATACGTCTAGCCATCACAACAGCATCTTCACCAACATGGATTTCGTTCGTAAGAACTTCGTCCACTTTTATACCACCGGCCACACTCGTGTAAGGGTCGCTTGGCCCTGTAATATCAGGCATCAAAACTAGGGAGATACAAATCTTGAAATTGCCAGGGTGCAATATTCTCAAGTTATTGAATATCAGATATCCCAAATTCAAATGCTGCAGAGGCATATCCGCGCGGCGGATGGTGACAGCAATAATACCTTGGAGGATGTTTACCCCGTCTTGTGTGATGCTTGCTATAGCCCAGTATCTAGCATCGTTTTCGGGAATGTCGTGTCTGCGATTCCCACTCGGCCGACTTTCGAGACTAATAACCACTGGAGAGTCGAACTGTTCTCCTGGACGAATATTTGGTGGGGGTTGAACGATTACCGTCATAACACAAGGACTCAATGGTGGGTCGGCGCCCTCGGCTTCCCTGCTTGATCGTTCATGTGTGGTAGAATTATGCAGATCCCCATTGGTCGATATCCCAGCTGTGGTACAGGAATGTCCTTGAGGATCGCTTATACCATTAAGGACAGGAGAACCGCCTTGCTGTGTGTCCTCATCCTGAGGTGAGTCTTGTGGGAAAACCATCGGCTCAGAGGGCTGGCGTACCGGCATCGAGTTCTCTTCTCCTTCCATTCCTGTTGACGGGTGGAATGGATATAAATTTTAACAGCCCGAATCCGAGATGGATTGTAATTGATAAACTCCCGTCTGCATGTCGTTTAGTGAATGACCTGCTGGGAGGATTTTGCATCAAATCTCGACAAGGTGTGAATATGTTTTAACGACTCTGCATTGGTCTGATGTTTTTTTCTGCTAGAGATAAGGAATTCGCGTTATCAATAGGTGATCTAAAAGGGTACGTGAATGCTTTGTTCCACTCAAAGATGATGTCTGACTATTCGGCTCTTTTAGAAACTGTTTGCATGAATGTACTTGGCCGTATTTGTTCGACTACGAGAGCCCCGGACTTTCTGTGCAGAGATTCTGCTCGAAGCGTTGGCATATCAGGTACACCGAGTTGGGAAAGTCGTGCAAGACAAGACACAAAGCATAAAGAGGAAACAAGGCGATACCAAGTCTTGATCGAACCTAAAGGAGCAGATTTGCCGCCCGACAGAGGTGCTAATAGACGCACCTTGTTCCGGAATAGAATAAAGATTACCCCGGGATTGTTCTCGTTCTCAAGGGAGCTGATATGCTAGCGTGGACGATGAAAGATATCGATGAAAGCACGACGAGCTAGCTATTGTGGACTAATGGTGAATTATCAGCCGAGAGAGACTGGGTTTCTAAGGGTTTATACATTCTGACCACTGGTGCGAGCAGCAATACCAAAAGGCCAAGGATCATGGAAGTAAGATATCACACACTCGTTGAAGCCTACATTTGTCTGTGAACTTTACACAGGGTGTATGAGAGCTGCGAAGCTGGTAACGTCACCCTGTGGCCTTCTCTCCGGTTTTGAGTGGAAGGGTCCTCGTAAATGATCTGTGCCACCTTGGAATGAGCTACAAACATCTCCGTTGAAAGCCCATGGTAGTGGCACGCCGAACTTACTGCTTATAACAGATCCAATGGCGAGGCTTGAAACCTCGAAAGGATGTCACGTAACAGTGTCGATGAGCTTTTTGTGGTTGCTAGGTGTTGATCATTTCCGTGGCTGATTGAATTGCAAGAACCTTGACTATCCAGTAAGGATGCCTCGGAGAAGCTGAACCTCTCATCAGAGCAGCTAAGCATTTTCAGCAGCAACTCGAGATTCAAAGCTCTTGCTGACGCTTGGGGAAGGTGCCAGTGTCAATGACTCGGCCATGTTCCGGAACTTGCGTGTTGACAGGCATTCGTTTTCTCAGCCTCTACAAAATGCATGGGCATTGATTTACTGCGCACCACCAAGTCTTTCACATTCGTCAATAGTTCCCTCCATTAGCCATTGTGGTTGGCAAGGGATGATATAAAGCGATAAGGCTGTCTTTGAACGTTGACACCGTATTGAGGATTAGCCAACGATTTCTGACCAAATTGGCTAATCGTTCGGCGAGAGGAAGCCTCCTGCAGACGCCTTCCTCCGGTTATCTAAAGTGCCCACAAGCCTCATCTGCCAACCAGATTTTCATGCCAGGCAATGCAGGCTCACAACCAACTATTACCCATACCTTCTCTTGTTCATAGGTAGATGTGGCTACGTTCGCCGAGGCCGATTTCTTGCCCGTGACACCACTTCGATTTGCCTGCGATGCATGCGGCTTGCATGTGGCTATAACGCCTCCCACCCACCAAGTCTCCGATCTGGAAATGCATCCATTCATTCATGCATGCGCACGGAACGGGACGCAGCCTTGTCTGGGCTCGCCACCATATCAATGGTCCCGCGGATGATGGGCCTTGTCTTCTTTGGTCCGGTGATGCATACATATATCTTTGCCAGCACGAACCGCTATGCACCTTCGAACCCTCAGGGCTGTTAAGTGCCTAATGTATCATCGCACCGCGGCAATCTATCTTCCCTTTACATACATATCAACCCTTGCAATATGCGCTAGAATTATCGAGATTTTCCTAGATGGGTTTCCTGTTTGTGTTCGTCCCAATCCTCTCGTCTCCTTTTTCCATGTCACAGCTTCCTATGCATTATGTGTCGCTTTGCGGCTGTAACCGAATCGCCCCCCAAGGTGCTGTGGAAACCGACATACGAACCATGAGGGTGCCGCCCAATGCACGGATTGTCGTGCCTTTAGCTAAGGGCTTGTACTGGGACCATGTCCAGGCACATCCGCAATATTTGTTGAACGAGGCTATTCCGCAAACTGTATTATGATAACTCGCAACTGCCTTACCAGGTCGTACCTGAGTCTACGCTCGCTATTTCCTTTGTAACAAGTGATTTTTCTCAGGATATCGCCCCTTCCTAAACAACAATTCTTACGACGACCATGATCAAACTGCTTTCTCATTTATATCTCCTAAGCGCATTGCTTCTATTAAACATTAATATTATAATCATCTGCCGGCCCTGCATTTACCTGTTCAAGTAGCGCGTATTACGAACCAGTCCTCACTAGGCTACTGTAAGATTATCGCATGGACACACGCGATGCGGGTACGATTGCCGGCGTAAGCATCGGTTGCGGTACGCTCATCCTTCTAGGCATTTGGGTTTGCTATAAGAATCACCAAAGGATTCTGAAAGCTAAGCGCTCGGATGAGGAGACAGTCCTATCTGCTATGCCCAGGAGAGTCCACTTCGGACCAACGACTCATTTTGTCTAAGCTGTTTTGTCCATAATTAGCAGTCCTTGACCTTCGCAAAAGCTATTAGATCGGTACTGCTCTCAACCTGTGATGTCTGGGCATGTCTGCCAAGCTCGTAAATAATTAAAGGATGGCCAGGCAACATTCATCAAGCGCTTTTGCTACGTGGGCACATGCCAAAGAAATTGGAGTTATCGGTTTTATCATACTTTGCGCGGCATTCCTCATATGGTACATTTGCCATTCCATCCACAAAAAGGGCCAGTGGAAAGTTTATGAGCCCCAATTCCCTCAGCACATCAGGACATGGTATGGATATGTAGAACGAAGCAAGTATGAACGGAATGCAGAAAGAATCTCAAGGTACAGAAAAGACGTCCGGGCTTTGTTCGGCTGGAAGACAACAACTGCAGATTATGAATGGATGTTCTGGGATCCAACCGGTTTGAAGAGGAAGGAGTACGAATTGAAGCGAGAAAAAACATTCCTTCGTTACTTGCCGCGATGGATGAGGAGTTGGGAGCCTCAATACCTGCGTACGGAAAAGTATAGAGACGTTGAACAAGGTGTAAACCCAACGGAGATTTTTCGCACAGAACTTCCTCCTCGCCATGATAAGGCCTGCAGAACTGCACAGAGTTCCAGCCAGGTCGATGATTTTCGTTCGTACATCGAACTGCCATTAGACTGTCCGGTTGTTACTAGTACGCCGATAGAGTCTTGTGACGACCCAGCCCTGCAGACAATCCGTAGGAGGAAAAACACAGGTCCATCTCCTTCAGCATGGCATGCCAATAGTAAAGAGACCTCGAGAGCAATCTGTACGCAGTTGTTGATGCCACCAAAGAAGACCCTTTTGTCTATAACTGAAGATGTCCAGAGTGAAGCGGAGGTGTCACCCAAGACCCTTTTATCTGCCCTCAAACAGACTGCACAGAGGGCCGTCACATTACCTTTGAAAAATAAACCTAAACTCGAAAACAAGGAGCAAATGCGACTTGCGCTAGCAGCATCAGTCGAGTCACAGGGCAAGATGCATTTCGCACTTTGTGGGCTAGACAAGCATAGGGGTCCGGAAGATATTCGTGACCGCCCTCACAATACCGAGATCTCGACAAGCCATGATCTTACCAAATTCAGTACGGCTGCAGCTATCAAACCTTTCATGCCGCTCAAGGAGCTAACTTTTGCCACGCGAAGTCCCGTTTTCTTGCACTATCACAGAAGAATAGGCAAAGGATCTTTTGGTAGTAAGAGTAGAGCCTCAAATTCTGCTAGGGGTCGCGTCATTACCGGAGGTTTGTTGAGAGACGTGAGTAACCAATGGAGAGCGTACGAAGCGGTGGCTTGCCTTGAAGATTCCAGAGCCATTCTGCAGGGCAGTCGTCAGATGTCAATGTCATCATTTCAACGCGTCGTCGACAGAACTAGGAGTTCCGGTTCTGAAAATATCCCTTTATCCAGGAGGGAAGGGTCAAGATACGCTTCACAGTCAAACATAAGTCAAGAGTCTTACCATATAGGCTCATTAAAGCGGCTTCAATTAGGTAGTTTGACCCAGGTTGAGGAGAGAAAGTATATGGATGATACAGGATCACCGGGAAAAGCTTCAGAGATTTACGTTCATCCCAATACTTCGAAGATCTGTGCACTAACGGATGATACCATGGAGCAATCTTTGCAGCTTTCGTTTAGGCCGTACAGAGTCAGGGTAACGAATACTATTAACTCTTCGAAACCGACCCGTGAGCTTGTCCTAAAAGCCAAAGCCGGTGTTGCTAAGGGGTTTAGCCCAGCTTCTATGCAAATTTCTCAACAGGTAAACCTAAGAACGGAAAAAGTGAGGCCGCCCAGCGCACAGCAGTCCAGGAACGCTGACCCAGCAGATCGAAGCTCTATTGGACCCGTTTGCAAAAGGTCACGGACACTACCCGCGAAAAGCCTCATTTATCGACCTGCAAGCGTCTCACTCAGGCAAGAGAACTCACGACAAAACCCCTCTGTTTCTGACAAGCTTTTTGTGTGTGACATTTATCAACGGCTCAGATGGCTCGAGCGGGAACTTACGCCTGGCTTTCGGCAAAACCCGCATCAACTTCCATTTCTGCTGGATCTGGGGCATCCTCAACCCATCAACATGTGTGGGGCCTCGCCCGAGATAATCAAACGGCGTTCATCATTTTTGGGGGAAACACGAACTCAATCAAGATGCTACCAACCAAATCATGAGTTAGAGACTGAACGGGTACCCGTAGCGACTGCGATGGTCGCAGCAGCTTGGGTGGCTCGCCAACCTCCTCATGGTCTTCCGCACGATGTATCTGCTGAGGAGCTAAACTACTACAGCCGTGGCGATGATGTTCTGCGGACGCTAGAAGATTGGCATGATCCCGAGGGCTCAGAGCAGCCAGCGAAAGTCAACAGGGTCATAGCCCACGATCGATCTAAGGGTCCCAATTACCGCAGGCAAACCATTTCCAGATCTGCTTCTCTGTCTAAACTTGCAGTGAAGAAATTGAGAAGAGTCGGCAAGCTCAACGTGAGAAGGCGTCGACAGAACACCGGCGATAAAGCCAGAACAAGCCATCAAAGTTCTAGCACTAGTAAGCCTTCCCGTGCGGAAAGAGACGCCAATGAAGTCAAACTTAATGAAGATGACGCTCATGCTGCTGGGTCAGTGGGCACTGCAAGAGACGAAGAATCGACTGCCACACAAACTCCACAAGATGTCGATGAGCCATCTGATCATTCGAATTCGCAGGATACCGAAAGGACATCTGTTACCTCAACTCTGCTAGATGGTCGAGAGCTGCCCAAGCTTCAAATTCATCGAGACGTCAAACAGGAAATCGAACGTAAAGGGTCTCAGGTTAGCAAAGAGCCGTGGAAAATCCATACTTCCCAGAACGCCGGGAACGCATATATCATTTCCAATTCCTCAGATTTGAAATCTCCGGTCAAAGACTCAATCCTTCAGTGTACTGAAGACCCGTTCGGGGTCACACCTGGCCCGTATGTTGAGCACCCTCTTGCCAGATTCCACAAGTCCTACCGCTCAGGGTTGAGTTCTCCCAATGCAAGCGCTCAACCAGTGACCCAGCAATATAGTCCAAACCCATCTGATGTATGTTCTAATGACTACTCTTACTGGAATAGCTGAACCTCACATATTGATAGCAGGGACACCAGTAGCCCAGGCAGCATAACTGTCGTTCCACGTTCGTTGGGAGGCCGTCTGCATTGAATCGTGCGATGTGGGCATAGCTTGGAGGTAGCGGGCATGATCCAAATCATGGGATGAGAACATGAAATCACAGCTCGCAGGTGAATTAAATCTTTTTGATGGTCCACTCGTTTGCCCCGGATTTCTTTTCAGGGTATGGTTCCCTAGTACTACGGTAGTGGTCTTTGAAGTAGTTCGATTATACCGGTAACATGACGAAGGAAGATGTGCTTCTTCTTTGATCGTGGAAGGCTTTTCCTACACGCTCTCTTGGCCACTTCGTCCTTGTTTTCAACACACTCTACCTAGTCAAAGTATAGCACGTAATTAAATCACAGTTTAACTAGGGGCTTTCTCATATCTTGGGCACCGTGCAAAAAGACCACACCTCGGAACAACTCCCCAACCCCCAAAACCTTCTCCATCCAGATCCAGCAACTACCCTGGGCCATAGCTTCCTATAGTACCCCTTCAACCACCCACCCCTACCCCTACTCCAACCCTCCTATGTAGATCAGCACGCATCCCTAAAACCCTCTCCAACAACCCCCTCACATCCTCTTCTCCATCTACTTCTTACCACAACCCGCTTCAAACCCAGTCTAAGCCTTCCCTTCCCGACCATACATAGATCATTCGCGCATGCCCCTTGTTGCAGTTGGAGTTCCGGCAGGGGGTGAGTTGGCGCGCGGATCTTTCAGGGGAAGAGGGTAGGGGAGGGTTGGTGGTAGGGATCAGGGGTTGGGTGCTGTTTACTGGTGCTAGCGGTTTTCGTCTCTGCTGAGGTTTTTCGTTGGGGGGAGATGTGGGTGGGGGTGGGGGTTTGTGTGATTTATAGGGGGGTTTGTGTTGGATGGTGGGGAAGGTTTGTGGGAGGAGGGTGGTGGAATGAGGGATTTATACTTGGGAGAGGTGAGGGAGAACTAGAGCAAGGAAGGGTGAGAACGAGGTGTTTGTTGGGAAGATAGACGATGTTCGCTTCGGGCTTGTGATGGCTGATGGTTGGGTCGCAGATGGCGGTTCTCGACGGTTTTGGTCTAGGCTTGAAGGTCTTTGGGGTTGGGGGGGGTAATAAAGGTACGACTGTCGATGTCATCCATAATGTCGAGAGTTGGAGGTTTCAGAACAAGAATGGTAGGGACGGGATAGTTTGCGGGAAAGGATCTGGCATGAAGGGGCGTTCTGGGGGTGATGGTGAGCGGGGTTTGATTGTTTGGGATAAGTTGTGGATGAAGTATCAAGTATGCTGGAAGTAGTGGACTAGATACACTCTGTTGTGGATTCGTAAGAACGAGTCCAGTCGATATTTGGGGACCTTTAATATCGAGACCACGCTGGACGTTCATCTGCTGTGTCTGAAACTGGCTACTTACTCTTCAGTTGGATCAATTTTAATTGTGTGCGTGTGTGCGCACTACGGGAGTGAGGGCAGCTGTTGGCGCGATGTCTGGTTCATGGTTAGCTGGAGATGAATGGTAAAAGCTGCAGAATATAGAAATGCGAACCTGCTAGTTTTGATCCCTGTGATAAACTCCAGGTCTGATCTAAGGCTGTAAGAACCCTGATAGGATTCGGTGGCATTGCGGGCTTCGGCTTAATGACCTCCCAGACGCGTGAATAGGCAAAGGTCCTGTAAATGGCGATGTCCATGATCTAAAGATCTTATTGGAACAGCTTGATTTTGGCGTGTTGAATCCAATCTTGTCCCTTGTCATCGTGGACCGCGTCGTTGGAATATCCGTGGATGTGACGGTGTCATCTCACGAATGGCGTCCTCAATCCACCAGCTCTCCCATCCCCTCTCAAATTTTACTCGGCAGGAACGTGGGCTAAATTTCGAATCAACAAGACGAGAATTGTGACCGTAATCCCACCAAGTTCCAGGGAGAGAGGTCGGCGCCTCCTCGGCGACGGTATCCCCTCCGCCCATCGTTCCCCGAACCGGCTGAGCAATCATGTAAGCCACCTCTTCCTCCACAGCTTTGAGATTCTTCTCGAACTCAACCCACGCCCTAAGCTCCCGTTTCATGGCCAATTTCTCGCTACTCCAGTACTCCAAACCAATATCCATCCACAGCTCTCTCCACCTTCCACTTCCATCTATCACAGACTCCGGAATAGCACCATGCCCCACCTTGACGGTCTCGACTCCTCGCCATGCGCCATTCCATTCGATCCCAGATTCGGCACCCAACGCCCGGACCCATACAGTGCATCCAGTAAGATCCAGCCACTTCAGGCACAGCAAACTCCTGCTCAACCGTCTCAGGACTCCCGCAGCCTCGCTAAAATCACAGTCATAGAGACTGTAGAAGTTGCTGGCGCCATAATCGACATCACCCCGAGGGGTTGTTCTGTAGGCGGTTTTAGAGTTGGGAGTCAAGGATGGTATAGGCCAGTAGGCTAGAGAGAGGTGTGTAAGGGTTAACAAACGAGGCGCTAGTGCGAGGAGTGAGCGCCAAGATCCAGTGGATGGGCGGGCTAGGGAGAGGTGACTGAGGAAGGGAAATCGGGATACCGTAGGAGAGGGGGCGATTGAGGGTATTTCCCAGCTGTCCGGGACGACTTCGTTCTTAGTCGTGGTGATATCATCGTTAACGCTTACTCGTTTCTTTGTAAAGAAATCCTTCAGTTCTTTCAGGCCAAGTGGACGGCCAATAGATGTGGCGAGGTCTAGATGGGTGAGACCCTCACTGCCTGTTGCATCCTGCAGCTGGGAATCATCAAGGAAAAGAACGTCAAGACTATGAAGAGTAATGCTCTCTGGTTTGTAGAAGGCGATGTAGCTTAGGAGTGCTTGCTTGTATCGTGTCGGGAGAGTAGCAAGGTAGAATTGATCGTATTGGATATGCCAATCCCATCCCTTTGCCAGTGCTTTCAATGCTTGATGTGCTAAAGAATCTACACCCGGAAAGTATTGGTCTGGTAGTCCTCCCAGCTGCTCGACCCGTTCACATGGTGCTTGTGTATCATGCAATCCTTGCTTCTTCTGCCTCATATGAGCGGGCGCGTGCATGCTGTCGTACAGCCAGCTGATCGGTGGCGGAGGTCCAGCTGGGCCTCTCCCATGAGGACCTCGAGCAGCACGCATACCAGGCCGTGGCCTTAGTGGAGGAGTCTCTGGGACTTGAAGGATCGATCTTAAGGAAGGGTGTACTGTTTGGGGATTCAAGGGCCCTTGAGGTCGCTCTAAGGGAGCTGGAGGTGCCTGATTTATTCTGAGGTCTTGTATAAGTTGGTTGACTGATTTCTCAGCGCTCAGGTCACTAGGGTTGAGTGAACGTAGCCCATTCTTATTGACAGATGATGATGGTGACAACGACGGATGAACAGGACCAGCTGGCTTGGTATACTGCAGTGGCGCTCTTTTCTTAGGCATGGGACGATGTTAACAGAGACACCAGA
>JAABUW010008881.1_pt1 | contig 11608 bp, 16 predicted proteins | sample 5560081 | NCBI WGS metagenome assembly JAABUW01 (sample SAMN10711882, study PRJNA513363) | rock metagenome | isolation source: Antarctica rocks | place: Antarctica: Victoria Land, Knobhead sud | reverse complement strand
TTCTTTTCTTTTCTTTTCTTTCTTTTCTTTTCTTTTCTCTCTTTCAGCCCAAGATATGACATTATTCAGTGCTCTCAAGATCTGCTTACTTGCTGCTGTGCCGTCAGGCACTGATCATCAGAATCAGATTGCAGGGTTCCAAAACTGTGGCTGCAGCTCTGCAGGAGCACTAGACATACACTTGTGATGAGTCCATGCATTTCCTGAAGACGAGAGACATTGACTGATGCTCAAGCCAAATTTAGTCATGCATGCGTTCACCTTGTAAGATTGTACATGCGATGCAGGGGCAAAGGCAGCTCCCAACGGGGCACAATCATTCTGGGCAACTGCCTCAGACGGCTCTTGGCAGATCAACCTACCCTATGCAGGTCACATGTCCTTCCTTGACTATGATCCAGCCACTGATCCAGGTAATCATCAGATTTAGTAGCTTACATTGACTCTGCAATTGTTGCCTTTTTTTGGCTTTGCCCTTCTGTTGTATCCAAACACACATCTGTGCTCCTGGTTGGTGAGTGCACATGCGCATTAGACCCAGGGCATTAGCTGCATATGAGACAAAATGCACACTTCTGGACAAATTTTTATCACAGATGAGCTGTTGAGCGGTAGAGCTACTACTGTAGTCCATGATTTTAGCTGGCTGCCATACTGTACACCCTCAAACCATCACAGCCCACAATTGCGGCTCTTTATGCACTTATGACTGCCAATCGTGCATGACAATGGTGCAGAACAATTGCTCTAGATGACATGTGCACATCATACATGATCGTCAAAGCTACTCGCTGTAGCAGTTGATGTATGGCATTTGTGAGATATGCATGCATGGTCGCTATGTTACAAACAGAATGTTTGATGCTGCAGATCAGCTACTCAGCTGTCCATATACACACCCACACACAGACATCCAACCAACGGTGGAGTCGATGCTGGTGACGTGGATGAATCATGCCATGCTGGGCCAGCCGTTAGGTGATGACTGGGAAGCAACTGAAGGAGGCTTCCTCGACAACAAATCAGGCGCTAATACACAATGAAAGTGGTTGCTTGCAGCAAGTCAACACACAAGAAGAAAACAGGGCAGATGCGTCTGTCAGCTGTATAGCTCTGGTACAAAGGCGTCCATAGTTACTGTTGAGCTAGACCTTCGAACTGTGTGTCATGATGTTGGCATGTTGCGTATGGGAACAGTCTTGAACTTGACTCAACTGCTGCATTGTGACCACAAGGAAATTGTGCGATAAAAGATCAAAGAAGTTTTTCCTTTATTATAGCACCAGCATTGATTTTAAGCAATAACCAGCTGTTCAGAGGATTAAGTACAAAGCTATTTTTTGTTAGGCAATTGTCTTTGGCACTGCACCCTTGAGATCATCTCAATTGAAGGTCGCTAAATTTGGTGCTCACTTTGGCATCAGCATCACACTGTTTGCACCAAGCAAGACCTGATCAAGTGAGTTCAGTCATTACTCAACACAGCGCTGCCAGTGCTGCAAGACTTGTCCACAGTCTCAGGTCAGACAATCAACATCCTGGTCCGCCTTGAAGGAGACATCTGTCAATCCTCCATTCAGCCAATCTCCATCAGATGCAAGTGACAAACTTGAGACAAACAAATTCCGATTTGGCTCTGGGGTTTGCTTGCTTTCCCAGCCTGGCTCAGACTGTTGGCCAGCACCAAAGGTGTTCATTGCCCCACCAGGCAACCACATCACCTTCTGCCCTCATTGCTACATCACTACCGTGCACGGCAAGTTCACTCAGCACACCTCAAGATGTATGGTTTGTTTCACTAAATACCGCTTGCCCGGTCTGGCTGATTGCAAAGCACCATAGATAGTCATCCACGCCTTCAAGTTTGCGTTACTGTCATCCATTAGGGCTTCAACCCGCGACTGCAAACCCATGTTCGATCAACACCATCTTGGCTTCAATGACCTGCAGACAACACGAGCCTACCTTGCATATCATGCATCGTTCCTATTCTGCCTCAAGGTGCTATGACAACAAACTGCTTCACTGATGAATGTTGCAGACAGGACGGCAGCCTTTGTATGTTGCCCAGGCAGCCACTGGCATGCAAGCAGCATGCAGTGGTCTGTTATGGTGCAGACACACACACGCTCTGACATTACAGCGCGCAGCATAAGCTGGAAAAACATCCAATGAAACCATGGTGCCATGGTAAGCAAAGGTGCATGGCCACAAGGGGCATGAGCTACATACACGGCCATCATGCAAACACGGTAGTGAAACGCGTGTGTCTGTACTGTATCAGGTGTGTACCTTATCCCGGCAGGCAAGCTGGGTCTCAAGCAAGGCCATGATTTCACTCTCAGCCATCTCCAGCAGCATGCCGGTGATTTTGCAGGCCAACACAGGCTCTAGGCTCTGCACATGAGGGTACAGATGTTCCCCTACATTCAATCATTCATTCATTCATGGAGTCATTTACGTGTTCATGCATTCATTCATGCATTCATGCATGCATTCCTTCAAGCATTCATTCATGCATGCATCCATGCATTCATGCATTCCTTCATGCATTCATTCATGCATGCAATGTGATGTAGGGTCGCACACCCTAGAACAGCAGCTTGCCTGTTTGTGAACGAAGCACTCTGCAGTGCAAGTAGAATGAGTAGCAAAGCTGCACATTGTCAGAGTTTGCTTCAGCAAACATGCTTGCAAATGCTATTCTGGATGTGCCCTGTGTCTCCTCAAGCCAAAGCATGCAAGCAATGTTGTTCATGGAGTTGTGTCTGTAATTTGGGCTTTGCTCTACACCCCAAATTGCAGTCATGGCCATTTCTTCTCGTCACCAGAAGCACATGTTGACAGGCGTATTGCAGCAATGACAACATGCCAGACATAGACTTACCCAGCATGTAGCGGCGCATGTCAGCAGTGTGCGCCACAGTCAGGTCCTGGATCAATTCTGATTCATCCTGGATCAAAGTTGACTCATCCTGGATCAGGGTCGATTCATTCTGGATCAGTGCTGACTCATCCTGGATCAATGCTGACTCATCCTGGCTTGGCATGGAAGCAGTGTCACTGGTGTCACTGGTGTCACTGGTGCCATGTGTGGCAGTCATTTGCAGCCCAGGGCTCCCCACTAGCGGCGGGGTCCCTACTGGCTGGGGGTTCACTTCCAGTTGGGGGTATCCTGGACTGGGGATAGTCAGATCCATAATCTCCTCACAAGGAGTGTCACATGGTGCATCTGAGTCATCATGTAGTTCTGTGGACTGGTTCAAGACCATCAGGGCTTCTGCGACCTTTCAAAGACACACAAATGATTGCAGAACTCAGATGCCAGATGACATGAGGGTGTGCAATGTACATAATGCAAAGCTCTCATTTGTTGGGCAGACAGACACACAGACAGACATGCCAACATGCAAATCCAGCGAGCTAGTACGGCAGGGGATTGGCAGCTGCAACAAGACAGTGGTGTGTGCACCTTGTCCTGGCAGGCAAGATGGTCCTCAATCAAGGCGACAATCTCATTTTCTGGCATTTCCAGCAGCATGCCAGTGATTTTTGATGCCAAATAAGGCTCAGGCTCCAACTTTTGTACATGAGGGTACAGCTCCTCACCTGTGCATCACATCAACACTGCATTACATCAGCATTACAACAAACAAACACCGTGGGCAAGCACACCACATGGGAACTGGTGGTCGCACTGCAGACCTCTGCGCAGGCAGGCATGGGCAACGTTTTGTGGTGGGGTGAGCAGTGGGATGCTAACTGCTGTGTCAACCTGCTTGTAAAACTAGCTGTGTAACATGTATACCAGATTTGCCATCTCAAGCTGCAAGCTATGTGTTTGCCTCTGCATCGAACATCTGATGTATCTGCAGTGCTAAGATGCGTTGACAAGCATTGTACAACAGCATTGTACACATGTGCTCAAGTGCAGAAACAAACACATGATAGCATATGGGCAGCCCAGGCCTTACCAAGCATGTTGCGGCGGTCACAAGCTTGAGTAGCAGCTAGTCTCCTAGCAAGTGTGGAGGCAGGATCTCCAAAACTCAAAGGCAACAAGGTATCAGGGTCAGTGGCAGTTGGGGTATTCATTTGCAGCTGAGGCTCCAGTGGGGTCTGGGAGGGCTCTGGCAGGGGGTCAGAATTCATTGGGAGGATGTTGGGGACAGGAAGGTCCCCTCGTGAGGCTGCAAAGATCTTTTGTTGCGCAGTATCAGCAGACTGCAACTGTGTAGCTGAGCTGGTGCAGCTGTGTGGAGAAGTCTACAGGCAGCACACGACTCAGATCCAGCACTTGCAAACATGTGTTCAAGACATGCCTGCTGTGTGTAAGTTTGCAGGCACAACGGCCTCCAGAATCACTTCTGATGTTGTGAGTGAACAGCGTGTGGACATCAGGTTGGCTGTTATTGAGGCATTATAGCCACTCAAGTGTAAGTTCCGCCTGATACAGATTGTTGGAGGCTGTCACTATGCTTGAATGTCACACAGCTAAATGTGCAGAATAATCGTGCTCACTTGAAATGCCTGCTGGTCCAATACTTGCCATGCATTGCACGGGCACGCCCTTCATTTGGCTCTCAGGCAGAATCAGCAGCACTGCGTACCTCTGAGTCATCAAGCCAATCCTCGCCTGTCAGCTGCAAGTGCATTGCGGAAGGTTCAGCTTGCAATGCAGGATGCGCACTGCTGTGTAGCTCGTCCAAAACAGCCTCAAGCGCATAGTTGCGAGGACACGCGCGTAGCCGAGACACTCGAAAAGCTCTCGTACAGGTCGCACAGGTGCGAGCAGCGCTGCACTGCTGCAATGTAGCTTCTGCACGAGACATGAGGCATCATCATAGCGCCGCATAGGATTGCTAAGACGAAACACAGTGTTTGACACTTTCAGTGCAAGCTCACTCACCCAAACAGCTAGTGCAGACTGAGTGTCCGCAGGGCAGGCTTCGAGGCTGCAAACAAGGCTCATCCGCACTGTATTGCTCGAAGCAGATAGGACACTCCGTCGAGCGCATATGTGCGATTGTTGCACGTATGGGCCTCCACCGCTGAAGAGTCTGCAGGTGTGCAAGCTGGGGTAGAAGCGACTTGAGAGGGAACGACAAAAGGAGTCCTGAAAAGCGGAATAGCGAAAACAATCACGCTTACATGTGACGCCGCACGGCCGCTCCCAGGCCGCGTGAGGGAAACACACTCGCCGATTAATAGTATGGACAGAGATGACAGCTTGAGGCTTGTTGATCGTGACTCATCGCGACAGTTTCCCACACTTTCAAAGATTTTTTTTCTTCAAAGGGTGGCTAACGTGATCGGATCCAGTTCTAGATTTGATGCAAGCACCCAATACGGTAGTAGCAACACCACAGTTCAAGAGTTCAAGCTATCAGACCGAAAAGGCAGCACAGGCTCAGACCAGCAAAATGCTATTTATGTGAGCTTAGCTTTACTAAATAAAAGTAAAATTTGCTTGGCACAATGTGCTGGAAAGCATGCAGGAAAGCATGCAGACACATGTCAGCAGCAAGTCTTGATCTGTACCTAGATGAAGCTGTAACCAAAACATGTTTCGTAGGTGATGTGAGTCATGGTGTTAGAAAACATTGGTGTATTGACAACGAGCTTCTCAATGTTGTCCAACCTCCTCTCTTTTGATGCCTTGATACTGCTCCCCAGGTTTCTCAACCAGATGGCATACTACGATGTATGATATGTGCACACATCCATTTCTGTACAACACTTGTCCAAAGCCATGTTTGCCTGCATGCAAATGCAAAAGTCAACGGCGCAATTCCATCCAAAGGGCTCTCCTTCGTGAGATCAATGGGTGAACACATAGCATTAGCAGCGGCAGCCTTAGCCCTTGTCACAGCTCTAATGAAGTCAGTTGAAGATTCACCTTCTGCAGTCAAACTAGCTCCAGCCCTGCATGCAACTCTGCTGCCAACTTGCTATAATGCAAGCATGAAGCAACAAGCTAAATGACCGCCTGACACTGTCTGTGGTGGGACGATAGTCTGAATCATTGTTGCTGCCGCTACCCAATGACATCATTTTGTCTGACAGATCAGACATGCGACTCTGGGTGTAAGGACTGTAGTTTGACATGGCGTCTACATCACTACCACTCATAGGAGTAAAGTTGAAGTCCTCTGCAGACATGAAAGTTGATGAAAATGCAGGTTTTGGCGAACGTTCACTTGGTGAAGGTCAAGTGGGCATGATGCCGTTGACCTCTTCAGCAGCTGCTGCATGCTAAAGCATCAGCAGCCTCCCCAGCAAGCCTTGCAGCCGACCTGCTGGCTGGTGAATTGGCAGCATTGTTGTACCTGGGGGACATACTGTGTCTTTTCACCAAGTGGTGACAGCAGCTGATTCACCCTGTGAGTGCCGCTGTTGACAGCAGCGAACCGCCCCTCAACATGACCTTGTCTGCATGCCACCTCAGGGCTACCTAGAGGAGAAAGAGACAAGAGGGCAGACCAGGGTCCCAGGAGAAATTCACACCCGGCCAACTACAGCAACTGGCACAACAAAGAACCCAACCTGGCAGCATGCAGTGGTTTCTGACCTCCTACCATCTGCAAAGGACCATGCGCAGCACGTCACTCTCCTCAGCAGAACTGTCAAGAAATGTGGCAAGATTGTCGGACGGCCAGAAGATTTTCAACTGTAATTCATTGACATCAAGGGACATGTGCTGACAGCCAACGAGATTGACATCAACAATGAGAACAGCATTATGTTCACACCAGCTGGAGAGTTGTACCTTGGCATCACCAGCGGCAATAAGCAACAGAAACTGTCCTCAAAGGCAGGGCGTTGCATAGCGGTCAAGCCAGCAGAGTTATTGACAGCTGGCTTGGTAGCTTTTGTCAGCGTCGTCAAAGAGATGATGGACATAATGGGTGGTGTTACGCTGCTGTACACAACCGATGGCAGCTTTCAATGGGGCAGAGCTGGGCAGATCTGCTTTCACATAAGAGTCAGTTCTGGTAGATCACAAACTGTCGCAGGAGCAGAAAGCATTTCGACGAGCTGCAAATGCATAGATAAGTGCACATATGAAGCACAAGGCGCTGATGGCAAACAGCAGCATCGAAGGAGCGCTGTTCTTAACAACGCAAGACATGCCTATACACCCGCTCACATGAGTCTGCGTTGCGGTCCTCTTCCGCGCTACCAACAGCGGCCATGTTGTAGACGAGAAAGAGACAAAAAGACCCGCGCAAGAAGCATGAAAAAGGAGCAGTAACGTGGAAGCGACATTTTTTGAGGAAGAGAAATAGAGCCCGCTTCGCACGTCGACGAAGAAACCGGGAAGACCTGTTTCCAGCCCAAGCAAAGGGCGGCGCACCAACTTTGCTCAAACAGCGGCACAACACACGCGCGACAGGACATGGCGTTGACCGGTAGCGTTGACCATGACCTCATAGTCAGCACAATTGGCCGATCTGCATGCAGATCTGCATGCGTAACGGCACTGGATGTTTAGATTTTGAAGTCAAACACCTGGAGAAATGTGCGCGTGAATTTGATTCCGTGCAAGTCACTGCAGTGCACCCGAACAAAGCTAACAAGATCTTACACTACATCGTGTTGCAAGTTAGAAAAGATCCCGACCAGACAGCCGACAGGGTCAGAGATCAAGCTGCGCAGGAGGGTTTGCACACAGCACAACACCTGTTCTCCGTGAAACAAAGTGTGAAGAAACAGATAGAAACTGATGGCCAAGAGACTGCCACGCCAAAACATTGCTGTTCCTCAGACTTGTGCTGGTGAAGGCTCTGTTTTCACAGTGTCTAGACAGATCTGTCACGCTGTATGATGCACCCGCAGGTTGCATCTTCACACATGTTTTTGCATGCACGAAAGAAGTTGATGAAGAACTGACTGCCTTGGATGAATGGGGAGCAGAATGTGATGTTTATGAAGCCTGTGCGTTGTACATTCATATGTACAGCATGACAAGCTTTCCCATGTTTTGCTTTCAGGTTGGCAAGATATCATCGATGGTGATTAAAGAAGCAGTCCATTCAAATCACAGTCAGGTGGACTGGGACGAGAAATATGAGGCTGTATCGAAGTATGATGTTTCTTGTAGGGTAAGGACTTATAAGTATTTGAACAGTGGTGATGTCTTGTTTCATGGTAGAGTCATCGAGGATGACAGTTACAATAGGCTTGACATCTACAAAGATTCCCCAAAGACAAGACATTGGACGGATGAGGAAATTAAAGACTTAGAGAGGGAGGTCATGGATGGTCTGAATGCACTTTGTGATGTGCATTACAAGAAATGGATCACAAGAAATAACCATGGGTAGGGTGTGTCCACATGGTCCATATGGTCCATGCATGGGTGCAGCCCCTACCTTCGAATTCACATGGCCCCCATCAGGGCAAGGCCTCAGACCCTTTGAGATTCTTCTCAAAATCCCCTATACACTGTTGTATGCTTTTTTAACACTTTTCGAAGTAGTGGTAAATTAGTAAAACGGAGTCAACTACAGCGAAATTACTAAATTAGGCAGTTAGAGGCCTAAATAGCAAGATGTATTAAGTTTACTTTGTTGACAGATGGCAACCCTATTTTTCAAACTGTGAAACATTGCTTACTAAACCAAGGCTATGACTTCACACTCCAACTCTACCTATGCATGCATGTTCTGTGATGATGACAAAACACAGGAAACCCAAGGAATATGGGTGTGGTCAGGAGTCAGTCCGGCAAATATATGTATGCAAAATGCTCATCTTGATGACTATTGGCGCATTGGCTTTTGAGAAGCCATTGTACAACTTTTGACGCATTGTCAAAGGCAGCAAAAGTAATGCAAGCTCATCTGACTTTCTGTATAGCTCGCGCTGGTGACAAAGAGGTGACAAATAATCTTCTGTTTCGAGCCTTGACTGTACTGCAGCATCTGAATAGTCTGCCAAGCAACTGACATCAACTTTATTCATCAGCCATCCAGTCATGGAAATCTAGCTGCTCTCCCAAGTCAGCTGCATAGGAACACAGATGTACATGTATACACACGCCAATATTGAATGCATGCGGACAGAGTTGAATAGGGCAACAGTACAAGTGAGGAGCATACCCTGAAGCCAGGAGAGAGTGAGAGGCTGCACTGAAACAGAAGCTTTGTGGACATGCAGGCGGCTGAGCTTCTGGGTTTGCTGACATCATGAGTTGCACGCATGCACATGTCTTCCACAATTGCACAGAATGCTCAGGAAATGCAAGTTGCAGGCGTGTCTCTGACCCAGGTCTGGGCAATGTGCACCCAATACTTAAGCTTGTTGAGACAACTGGATCGTTGAGACAGATTGATTGCAAGGCAGGTGGAAACACAGAGATTGCACTAACCTTTTGAGCAGCGTTCAGATATATGGGGCTCCTTTGGGTGGGCATACTCTTTTGCCTCTGGGACTCCTCAATGGTTCTCTGCGTAAGTTGATCATGCCACCTAGCTTTGAGCGCTTCTGAGTGTACCAGCTGTTTGACCCCTAGTGGCTGCTGCTGTCCCTGCTGCTATTGCCAAATCTATGTGGTCAGCAGACGAAGTCAGCAATAGCGATGCTGCTGCTGCTGCTGCTGTTGCTGCTGCCAGATGACAGAAGTCCACCTTCTCAACTCGACAACCAGGTGCTGCTGCTGCTGCTTGTGTGAAGTTTGCAGGCAATAGGTCCACTCTGGGATGGCGTTTTGCAGCCTGCGCCAGTCCTGCTCGTGCTTGCAAGCACACCAGACCGGGAGGCAGCTTTGCGCACCAGGCTTCCAGTTGGCTGCAGGAGCCAGCAGCGAGATGGCTTTGCTGAAGGGAAAGCTGAGGTCTGCCAGACAGCCAAGCCCACACTGCCAAAAGGCAGACTGCGGGTGCCGAAAGGCAGACTGCGGGTGCCCAAAGGCAGACTGCAGGTGCCAAAAGGCAGACTCCCCGGTGCCAAAATCCAGACTCCCGCTGACAAAAGGCAGACTGATGCTGTTATAAGGATGACTGGGGCTGTCAGAAGGAGGGCTGGTGCAGCTGAAGGGCAGACTAGGCGGCTAATGGGTAGACTGGCTGTCAAGACTGGGACTGCTGATTGAGGAAGAAGGATGGGGCTGAGTGACCATGGTTGGGGTAGTATGGCTGGAACAGCGCACTCTGCTGATAGTCCGCAGGAGCAGGCTGTGCTGGCAAGATGGCTTGCTGGTAGGGGAGCCTTGACTGCTCGAAAGGCAGATTTGGTTGCTGAAAAGGCAAATGAGGTTGCTGTGAAGGCAGATTTGGGTCCTGAAAGGCAACTGGATGTGGCTGTTGTGGATAGCTTGGGTAGCCCTGCTGAGCCTGACTGCCCTGCTGTGCATGCTGGGGATGCAATGATTCCTGCCTGTTTTCAAAAGCACCAGTGGAAGTATTTTGATAAAGCCCGTTCTGCTGATCCAGAGCACCATTGGGATAGCTCTGTTGCTGAATGTGCTCATGATAGGGCCGTTGGGGATATGCCCCAGCATGTGATCCATGTGAGAAGGGCTGCTCGGCATAGCCCTGTTGGGAGTAGCCCTCACCATGTGAGTATACACCACCCTGACCATTCTGGTTTCCTGCCACATGCCGAGCATGATTTGCACTTGTGACTGGTCCCACGGTTGTATTCCCGCCAAAACTGAGGCAGGTGTGCTTGATGATGGTTAGTAACCCAGGCCAGCTCAGAATAATGACAGCGAGGATCTCGGGCAGGGCTGAGAGGGGGTAGAAGAGGGAGGGATTGACCCAGGCAGCTGTGTAGGTCTGACATGCCAGCTGGAAACACACCTGAAGTCACACACAAATCACACTTTACATGCAACATGGGAAAAAACAAAACAACATTTTTGCACCTTTCTGCATCCTGGAGATGGCCTCCTAAGGCAGCAAGCTGGAAACGTCATTACAGACTTGTTGTGAGGTCATTGCACACATGCAACCTTGTGCACCACCATGCTGTCACATGCCTGGTCAACGGTGGCAAATGATGGTACGTATGTTCTGACTCATGCACTCAGCGTGACATGCTGTCTGAACGGCACAAAGAATGCAAAGGTGGCTTGCAACAAAGCAGCATGCATATAGAACAGCTGCAGAGGCCAGTACTGCACTCCATAAGGACACCTCAATTTGACACAAAGAGACAATCATGCCTGACAGACAAAAGGCAGCATAGAAGGCAAACAGAAGGCAGCGCAGAAGGCAACAACTCACCTTCAGTAGGAGCAGAAAGGCAACCAAGGCCAGAGGGGTCAGCTCCTGCAATAAGGATTGTACACTTAGTGTGACATGATTGGGCAGATCTAAATGTAAGGGTTTCATACCATGGTTTTAGGGTTTAGGGTTTTGAGCAGATCTAAATGTAAGTCTGCACTTTGATCTTGTGTGCATGCGTGCGTGTATGCGCGCCAGCATACTCGTGAGTGTGTGTGTGTGCATGCGCGTGTGCATGCATGTGTGTGTCTGTGTGCCTTCGTGCGTGCATCTGTGCATTAGTGGATGTAGAGCTAATGGACATCACTGAGCAATTGGCAGAATTGTCTCAAAAGGAATACATGAAGGTCCTGTGACCAACTGAAGTGCAACTGCCC
>JAABUW010008879.1_pt1 | contig 11610 bp, 14 predicted proteins | sample 5560081 | NCBI WGS metagenome assembly JAABUW01 (sample SAMN10711882, study PRJNA513363) | rock metagenome | isolation source: Antarctica rocks | place: Antarctica: Victoria Land, Knobhead sud | reverse complement strand
TGTTGCAACCATTGCAAAGCCTGTCTCACAACACCCTTTGCGTCACCAGAAGTACAAACTGGCAACACTTCAGATGATACAATCTTGAGCATGCTGAAGACCTGAGAAGTCAACTCATGCTTGCAGGGCTGGCATCGGATCCAAACACTTTGTCAGATATTCAAAACAGACCATGTATGCGCAATGTGCCACGCCAGAACTGCTGATCATGCACACAGGGTTTGCACAAGTACTCTCAATGTAACACAGGCCTGGAGTACACACTCCTAACACTATACGCAATGCTCGAGCATTTGCTCTGCAAAGTATCAAGGTGTGTTATGCATTGCCAGTCCTTGAGTTATGCTGTTGTTTGTCATTTCTGTGCACAAACCCACGTAGCCTAGCAATGCCTTTCTACAGTACAGATTCCTTCATTCATTTCACAGACCGTCAGGGACGTGCAGTATGTCAGTTGAACTCTGCCGTATCGCCAAAGGCCAGCTTGATGGAGGCTGAGTGCAACAAAGCATTGGTGTGTACTAATACCTGACTTCTCCTACTTGGTCACCTTGTAGGACTGCATCCAGCACAAAAAGGGTGACGCAGGAGCTTTCACTGGAGCTTCCAGAATTACTACCGGACAGACCAGCAGAGCAGCAATGTGCCAAACATGCAGCATGCAAGCTTGCACCATTGATGCTTCGGTGTGTGCTGACAGTTCCCTTGCTAGATTGGATTTCAGATACACACTCTCAAGGGTACACTGGTTTGCAGAGCTTGGTAAAGTGCCTGGATGATAGATATGTTGTGTGCTGACAGTTCACATGAGGCAGCGCCAAAAAACATACCTTCACTTTCTTGAGCAGGGCAGCAGCCTCAGCATTGTTCTCAAAGTGATCCCGCACAGGTTGCAGAATGCGGTTCAAGGAGACTGTCAAGGCATCCTTCAAGTCACCTGCACAGGCACCAAGACTGTGGTGCTCTTCACAAAGGAAAGAAAAAATTAGAAAACAAAAGATTACATCTGTCGACATAAATTTAATCAAAAGCCAAGTATCATCCAGGGCTGCCCATGATATGCTCTTCACACTATGGCACAGAAGGTCAGCCGCAGGTACTGTGGCATTTACCCAACATAAGCTGAACAAGCGCGCAAACACCAGACTGTAGTCTAGGATGAGACAGTCAGTGTGGGTTGACAGAAGCTGCTGTTGTTCAACACAAATGTGACGATGCAGCTGGCCACAATCGACTGACAACACACATGCAGCGCTTTTGGAGGATGGCCAAGAGCAACATGCTTGAAAAGGTCAGTGCATCATGTGACTGGGGGTGTTGTGATTCAAGGGCATTGTCAGAGTTTGCCCAGTTGTTGTCTGTTGACTCCCCTGTTGAGTCCTAAAGACAAGAAATGTAATGTATGTATGTATGTAAGGGGCATCACCTGGATGAAGCGCGCCACTGCTGAAGTCCTGATCTATGTCTGCCATAGTTGTGTAGGTCCTGTGCAACAACACCAGAAGCTGTGTGTACGTCCCATTTGTGCACAGGAACAACAGTGAAATGTAACATACATGATGACGATAGTAGTGTTCTGAGCCAGCAGGCATCAGGTGCATGCAATACAAGTCAGCTCCCTCCAGACAGGCTTGTTCACAGCCTCACAGCTTCACAGGTGCAGCAGCACAAAACACAAGTTGTGAGTGTCACATAGTACATGATATCCAAACAGTCCTAGGTCTACCACAAGAATTTTGATGTGCTGCAAAGGAATGCAAGTCTGCAACAGGTGGCCACTGGTACGGCCAGCTCAGCATAGGAAGTGTAAAGCATCAAAGAGGCTGATGTCTGTGCAGAGCTGCAGGCTTGGTTACAGAAGCTGGTGGAACTGTGTTGAGAAGCAGCTGGTGCTGTCAGTGCTTACTTGTTGCCGCCCTTGTCCTCTTTCCTCTGCACTTCAAAGCTGTTGAACCAGGGTAAGATGATGAGGCGAATGTATGCTAGGCAAGGGTTGCCTTCCACCTGTAAATAGGCAAAGCTGTTGACTCATACACTGCAATTGAAGACATGAAGTTGACATCAAGCAGCTGGGAAGCAGGCTGCGATGTCTGTGTCGCTAGCCCCTAGGTGGTGTGATGCAAGCTAAGAAGCTGTTGACTCATACACCCTATGTGGTGTGATGCAAGCCAAGAAGCTGCTGAATCATAAACTTGGAGACCTCAAACCTGTGCTGCATGGTGACTGCGCGTGTGTTGGTGTATGCATGAAATTTACATGCTGATGCAGCCTGCAGGTCAGATGTATACACTAAAAATGCAGCGCACTGCCATGCAATGTGCCTTGTCTCCAGTAGTCTAGTTCAAATCCCGGCCGGCATTGGTCACAGGAGAGCAGGTCTAGTGTGATCAGGGCAAAGATTGACCTGTGCAGGCTTGGTCTCACCTGCTCTGGGGGGCAGAAAGCTTTCTTGATCTTGGTCTTGACCTCGGCTGCGCTGTCCTCCATGAAGATGGCGCTGTTGGGATCACTCTTTGACATCTTCTCTTGACCCTGCATGCAACAATATGGCATCAAACTGCAGGACATCTCCTGAATTGCACAGCAACACGCCAAGCAGCAGTCATTGGTTTTGCATGGCCAAATGGGTAAGACACAAGGGCGTTGATTAAGTGTCAATGATGTGACATGTTAGAAGTTGAGTTTCAGAGCTTATGAGCTTGACAGCATCATAATACAAGGGGCAAATGAAGCCATTGCTGCTGCTGCCATCAATGTGTCCCGAGACCAAGAGTGAACTATACAGGAAAGAGAGGAATGTATGTGAAGAAGAAGAAGAAGAACAGCTTCACCTGCAGCAAGCCAGGCATCATCTCATGGGAAAGAATGACAGGCTTTAGCTTCCGCTTGGGTTTGCACTGATCGCAGTACTCGCGTGCTAGAACGTTCACTTTCCTTTGGTCCAGCCCTAGCTGACAAATATCTGCCTGCAAATGGTAGTCTGGCATCAACGTCTCACACTTGAATGGGACTGAAATAAATAGGATGCCAATCATGATGCTTCCCAGCTTACACAGCAAAACTGAACTTCCACATACAGCAGATACATGCAAACATACATCTGGATGTATATGTTTGCATGTATCTGCTGCATGTGGAAGTGATTCAAAGCAGATGCTCTGGGCTCTACATCACACTGCACCTTGACAGCAGGCACAACAGCGACGCAGTCACGAAATATGTATAAGCTTTGTATGTTGCATGGGTGGCCTGATGCCTGAATGCCTTGTGCAGCTTGATTTGATCAGCAGTCTGCCCACCTTCAAGAAGAAGATGTCTGCGCATTGCATGCAGGGGTAAAAGATCTGAGAGGCTGATAGGTTGTCAGACTCTGACCGGCCCATGATCTGGCAGCACTTGGTTATTCTGGCAAGTGTGTTTTGGCGTGCAATGTCCATCACAAGGGTCCAGTACTCGCTGGGTCGCTTGTTGATCTCATCTGATGCATTCAGGAACTCCACTCTGGTCATGTCCATGCCTGCTGCTTTCCAGATCTCAATCATGTACTGCGCCATGGGAAAAAAGCATTGTCAACATCATCATCAAAGCTTTGCGGCAGCCCATGCACACTGAACATGAGCCCATTTGATCAGCACATGGTGAGAAAGCTCTCATCAGCAGCTGCGCAAGGCTTTGCTTGCCGGGATGAGACAGCACATGGTGAGAAAGCTCTCACCAGCAGCTGCGTAAGGCTTTGCTTGCCAGGATGAGACAGAAAGTGCATGAAGGAAGCAAGCTTTCAGGCCAGAAATCAGCAGAGCCCTGTTGCAGGACACCATGGACACCTTGCATGCACATGAGTAGCACATTTGCAGCGCTTCAGTTCCACAGAGGTCGTTAACTATGGCTTCTGCAGCACGGCATCATATGGGTGAGTGCATCACCTTGCCAACAGTTTGTATCTTGTTGAGATCACCACCCATCTTGTTATTGAGCTGCGCAAACCAATCTGCTACCCTGCATGTTGATTTGATAACTTGCCTTCCTGCTGCTGTGCGTATGCAGGTGGCGTAGGAGGTTGTACATGTAATGCATGCATACCAGAACTTGAAGGTTACGCCGCTCCTGGTTAGTTTATTGACGTTTAAGGCCTTCAAGACACCCTACAAAAAACAGACTGGTGAGACCTTTCAGACTGAAGCCAAATGTGAAGTTCATCTGCAGTAGACCTGTGCAATGTGCATTCGGCCTGATGGTTCGAATCCATCATATGCCACTGGATTTGGTTTCTTCTCGAGCAAGTTCCGCAACTCCTCATCTTGTATGCATTCAGCGCCGATGCTGCGGCAGAGCTGATACTTTTCATCGAGCGTCAACCTGTGCCAAACTTCATTCTTGACGCAGATCTGGGAGTTACGACAAGCAAAGCGAAAGGCATGCGCAGAACGCACTCGTTGCCGCTTGTGCTGGCATCCAGCTGCTGCAATCGGTCTGCAACCACATCTATAGTTTCTGCCGCGGCCTGAGAGATTTCTGCAGCGTTGCTTGCCATAGTTGCGACACAATCGCAGTCACTGATGCAACGTTTGCCTCTGATTTCGTGCTGTTGCGATTGCACATGCGATGTCTGCTGATCAAAAACGAAAGAAGCCAAGACCTAATTTGCACAGCAGGCTCGGGCAGCATGCTTTGCTTGCAGCCCATCGTGTCGTGTCGTCCAATGTGAACCGGGCAAGTCGCCATATTGCAAACATCCGACGCAGGCATTGCAGATGTTGGCAATGCAGAGCGCAAGTAAGTTGGTTGGATCCTCACTGTCGAACTTGGTTCACGAGCTCAGCGACTTCCTTCAGGCGCAAAATGAAGAGTCGACAACGACAACACCTTATTCGGGATCGACCGCCATAGCACCGAGAATGCGCACAGTGCTGCTCGCTCTCTTGAACGAGTGTTTGGACTTCAGAACAGGTCAGGACCAGCACGTCCCTCAGGTGATCTGCGTCTGTGGAACTGAGTGGATGTGCGGTGCAGGCCGGGAGCGAGAGCTTGCTTCCATTCTCAATCTTGTCACCATGGCTGTGCAAAAGTATCCGTCTGTGGTTTGCGACAACAAGTGCTCTGCAGCACTGGCCATGCTGCAGAGGATCATACCCATGTTTGCCCAGGAAAAATTCAGGCAAGAGCAAAGCAGCAAAATCAGCGTCATCATATACTCGCTCACTTCTACCTGTTTGCTGTTGTCTTCAGAAACGTTCATACAGCTCTGCTGGGGCCCGTCGTGTCTTTGATTTCACTTTTACCAGAAGGGTCCGTGCCGGTTTATGCAATTGTCTGCAGAGGGGTGACGGAGCTTGCAGAAGGTACTTTTGGCTCACTGCTGTGCACAGGCTGCACTTGCCTGTCAACTAGCAGCAGATCTCCATACACATTCACTCCACTGCAGATGCATATGGAGCTCTGAGGATACTGGAGGCCTCCAGCCTGACAGCAGCACATCCAACAGTCACAATCTCCTGCTTTCAAGGTGCTGAGGCAGTCTCCAGAGCAGAAGCTGAATCAGGCACTGCAGATGCACCTACCCTGGCTGGACCCTCAACCACAGCAGACAAGGACCAGGCTTTGTGCACTATCCAGCTGGACTCAGTCCATGCTTGCCAGCTCCTGTGCTCAATGACATTGGAACTTCAGTCCCATTGCCTGAGAAGCACACCACTGGCTATCCTACCATGGACATCACCGGAAGGCCTGACCATGATCTTGGATGCTGTGGTTCATGCTGGGTTCTCCTTACAAGCCTCGGCACTCAATGCCTTGGCTGCCCTGCTGCCAGAGCTGGAGTTTGACCTCATCCCAGTGCATGCCGTGTCAACTGCACTGCTGACAGCATTGGACGCCTGCATCACCACAGACTCAATCCCTCATGATTACCCAGCTGCCCACATCTGGCAGAGACATATGCTGACTTGTCTCAATTTACTTGCTGGAGTCATGGATGGCTCCAACAGCGAAGCAGGAGCAGCAGAGAGCATGCTTACAGTGCTGTCCAGGCTGGCTTGCTGTGTCCCTGCTGGCCATATGTCACTGCAGAGGCCACTCTGCAGGCTTGTGCTGCATATGGCTCAGCAGCATCCCAGACTGAGTCATCATGTGACAGGGCTTATGCCCCTGCTGTCTGACAAGGGCCAGACTGGAGAGATTGTCAACTTGGCCTTCCAAGTCCTGCTGTCCCAGCTGCCTGCAGACCATCTTGATCACACATTTCCTTCTACTCAGGTGACATTTGCTGAGCAAGAAGGCATGCATGGGGAGCCACAAATTTGCGCAATTTGATGTTGCTTGGCAACGCACAGGTCACAACGCAAGGCTGGCACAATGAGTAAAACGTCACCAATGCAGGCTTCAGTCATGCTTGCTCTGCATACGGCCTTGCATAACCACAATGCTGACGATGCACACTGGACTTCACCTTTGCTCGTACTGTGCACCTTGGGCTGTATCATCTTTTTGGATGGCCCTCCTGATTGTCACAGTCTCACTGCCATGCAAATTGACAGGAACCATGGGCTGCTGCAGTCTGACCTCCCAGCTCAAGTTGCCAGTCAAGCTCAAGATCCATATCATCCCAAAAAGCGGCGCAAGACACAGTCCAGTCAGCAGCATGCAAGCAGATCAGCCAAGGCACAGGTCACCATCTCTCCTCCCCTTACAGATCAATGGCTGCAGTGTCGTGATGCCATAGTACGCCTGGTCAAGGCACTGTCTCCCAGACAAGAGACAGATTCAGATACTGGTGATGCTCAGCTGTTCAAGATCGCCACTGAGCAGCTCCAGGCGCTGCTCAACATGTTGGTTGCAGCTAAGGAAAGCAACGGCATAGGACTGGTGTGTGCCCTTGCAGCGGTGGTGGGGCAGTGGGCTCAGTATGTGCTTCAAGAGCATGCATCATCAGCTGCAGTGACCCATATCACAGACATGAGTATAGGTAAGCTTCCTGACAGGGTGCAGATACCTCTACATGGCTAAGGCTGGCCGACCATGCAGCCCAACCCGGCAGCCCGACCATGCAGCGGCTGCTGACTCTCTACAACCGTTCTGGAGCTATGACCCCAATGCTGACATGTCTGCATGCGGCATGGGTGCTGGTGTTTGCACTATGGCTGCCCTCTGTGTTTCCTGTGGATCTGCGCTTGCATGCATGCAGCTTGCAGCTGTAGTACTGCGCATAGTGTGCTCATCTATGACTACTGACGCTTATGCACAACACTGGCACATTGCTCATTGATTACACGTACCCAAACACAATAGCTTATGCAACTGCAGAGGCAGTGTGTGCAATCAGTGGCTTATGCATCCTGCATTCCACAAAGTCACACCAGGCAGACCCTGCTCAAGCTCAGATGGTGGCCGCAAGCTTGTTTGCCACCACACGTCTCTCAAGCCAACAGCTGGACAGCCTGCTCTGTATGCCCTGGCAGACAGCTGCAGACGCAGCCACGCAGCCAGCATCACAGCAGAGAGCAGCGCCTGCTCGGTCTCCAGCCAAGATTGCTACTCTGCTTATCCAAGCAGCCAGCATAACGCTCAATCACCCAGACCTGACATTGGCTGATTTTGGCAGCAAGCAGGGCAGCTCTGGACTCTTGCACAAAGCTCTGCAGGATCCTGATAGCTCAGTTCAAGCAGCAGCAGCTGCAGTCCTCCCGGTTATTGTGGCCAACACTGCAGAGGCAGCCAAAGGCAGTGCCAGAGGGCAGCCCACAGTAGGCATCAGGCTGCTTCAGAAGGGGCTAGATTGCCTTTTGGGCCTTTTGCATCATGAGGCAGCCCAGACAGGCCTTGTCAAGACTGCTGTGGCCTTTGCTGTCAGTGGGTGCGTCAGCATGCAAGCTATAGTTGAGCACAGGCCCTTTGCCCTGTGCAAGGCAGCACAGAGCTTGCTGCTGGTTCAGCAGAACAAGAGCAACGGCAGCAGGATCAGCAGCGCTCCCAATGAAGGAGGATCAGCTAATCTTGATGGCATCTCAAGCCTAGACTGTTGGCCTGTAACCAGGCGTAATTACCATGAGCTGCCTGTAACTGGGCACGGAGGCGCAGCCGTGCCTCTCAAGGCCCTCAAGGCCTTCACAGATGCCCTGCTGTTTGGCAAACAGCCGGAAGTACTGCAGGGCAGTCATCAAGGGCTGCACAAGGTATCTACAGCAGTATGTGCAATCGCTGGCAGAGCATGCTGGCATAGTGCTATCACGCGTCGGCAAGCTGAGCAATGCACTGCATAATACTTACATTTGAGCATGCACATACACCAATAATGCTTGCGGATTGTCAATCATCACATGCACGTATTGTTCATGCCACTGACTGATGAAGCTGAGCACCAGTGGGCTGTAGGCACAGAAATGACCGCAGCCCAGGGTCCAGATCACTGTGGTGCTCACCACAGTTTGTGGCCTCATGACACCTCATTTCCATGTCTCAACAGACACACAAAACTGTGTACCAAACTGTCGACAGAAATAATATCTTTGTCGGCTTTTGGCTCTGGTTCTTTATTATACGGAATCAACACCATTTCTGTGGCTGCATAGGAGTTGATGTTGCAAGCACTGCTGACAAGGGCCAAGACTGCCACCCTATAGCAAGCAGTGCTCTGGTTTCTTATTATACGGAAACAACACCATTTCTATGTGGCCTCATAGGAGATCATGTTGCAAGCATTGCTGACAAGGGCCGAGACTGCCACCCCAGAGCAAGCAGAAGGGCTCCAGGACCTGCTGCACCAGGGCTTTGCCCTGAGCTCAAGCTCTGACAGGGAGATCAGGGTGGCCTTTGCACAGGAGGCCCAAGCCCTTGCTCAGCCTGTACTGCTGAAGGCGATGTATGGTAGCCAGGCGTCTGGCTCCTCACAACCTTCTGATGTCTCAAGCTATGAAGCCAAGTTGCTGCAGGTAGGCTGAAATGGCTTGTGTTCAATCAAAATTTACATCCTAGCACTATGGCATTCTTGGTAAACCATCTAAAGGTATATGCTTGGCTCTCCTGCTCAATTGTGACAGGCTCTGCTTTTCTGCAGCCTACTGCAGACTTCTGTTCAACAGTAAGAGCTCAGAGCTGTTGTCAACCCACAGAATAGAGCACAGTGCTAAGCTCAGATTGTACCATGACGTGCTGAATGTAGATTTTGTGATGTTGAGTCAGATCTGATTTAGGCGGCAGGCTGACATCCAACCGCTTCTGATGTGTAGGTCTTTTGCACATACATTCTGTAGTGTTGCAACAAAAGTCATCTCAGCTGTGAATGCAGCAGTTGTGATCAGTTGCAGCTATGCTGGAATGATCATACTTTGTGCTTATTCTGGCAGCCACCATAAGCCCAAAACATGGCACAGAACTGCTCTTGTTTCTGTAGCTCCCTTGCGTGTATATATACATGCGTTTCTATATTTGATTCATAGTAGATGTGTGATGTAATTGAAGAAGATTGTATGAATAACGCATTATATTACCGTCATCAGTGTCATTCCACGATGGGTTGCAGGAAGCCAAGCAGCTGCTGGAACAGGGTCAGCAGCAAAGGCTGGATGTGAAGGAGACACTCCTGGAGACTATAGCTGTGTTGGGACAGCGCACACACAGCCCCAGTGCACAGCTGCTGGCCTTGGCTGTCTTAGTGGGACGCCTGGATGACCTAGACCCGGGCATCAGGTCTTTTGCTGCCCAGCTGTTATTGGGTAAGTGTGCTGTGTACACATCCAATCTTTCGCTGCCCAGCTGTTGTTCGGCGAGTGTGGCAGAGAGAAAGAGAGAGAGATGATTATGCACACATCAGATCTTTTGCTGCCCAGCTGTGCTTGGGTAAGTGTGCTGTGTACACATCAGGTCTTCTGCTGCCCAGCTGCTTTTTGGGTGAGTGTGCTGTGTACACATCAGATCTTTCGCTACCCAGCTGCTTTTTGGGTCAGTGTGCTGTGTACACATCAGATCCTTTGCTGCATGGCTGCTGTTGGGTAAGCGTGCTTTTTCACGTATGCAGTTGGAAGGGAATTGGGCTGAAGCTGTTGGCTACTGGCAGGCAGTGCAACGCTGACAACGGCCTTGATTTGCAAAGCATGTACAGCCCACACATGTATGACAAATGTTTGTCGTACACAACAACTGCAGGGTAACAGCATGGTATGTGCATGGTGTCTGCCTGGTGATTGCATCGTATTTGCATGCTGACTGCATTCCAACTGCATGCTAACTGTGTGCTGAGTGCACAATGACCGCATCATATAAATGCATGGCTATCAAGGCGTGGACACAGAACATGGTGATGCTGTGCAGGCTATGCTTCAGTGAGGCAGTGCGATCTGCAAGATATGCTTTTATCCATCCCCAGACTAAAGGAGTTTGTGGGCAGGAACCTACTGGCCAAGCCAAACCTGCTGGGTATGTCCCTCCAGCTGGTGCTGAGGTTGCTAGCTGTCTTGGTGTAATGGCAAGGCACACAGCGCTCTGTTACTCTTTCTGTACGTGATAGTTACGCAGCAGAAGCCTGATCTGAGCAACTTTTTTCTGACTGGCATGCAGCAGAAGTTTGGTGGTCTGTGCTGTGAGACATGAGTCTTCGCTGAACTGTGCGTGCCTATGACACCTCTGGGGATTGCCAAGCACTCACACATGCTTTGCCTTGCTCATTACCACACCTGCTTTCACAGTAGCTTGCATGTTGTGCATCTTGGCAATCACTGTTTGACAGCGCATGCAGACACCTTGCGACGCATCTCACAAGCTCAACATCCGGGCGTCTCATGCATCAGGCACACATCACAGGCGTTCTGTTCGTTTGCTGATTCAGGGGAGCTTGCAGATCTGCTTGAGATGTCAGTCATCAGGCACACATCACAGGCATTCTGTTTGTTTGCTGATCCAGGGGAGCTTGCAGATCTGCTGGAGATGCCGGTGCCAGATCTGGCCCTCAAACTCATCCCAGCAGCCCTGCCTAAGCTGACAGAAGATCAGAACACAGCTGCGCTGGAGGCTCTGGCGCATTCTGTGGGGTACGGTCTGCAGCAGATGATGCTGGACTATGGCTTCCATGTTGTGGCCAAGTACTTGTATGGAGGTTGGTCTGAACTGAGCTTTGCAGTTGACGCATCTTGATGCCGCGACTGGTCTGCAGCAAATGATGCTGGACTATGGCTTCCATATTGTGGCCAAATACTTGTATGGAGGTGGGTTTACACAGAGGCTTTGCAGTTGATGCATCTTGATGTGGCAACAGGTGGAGTGACTGCATCGTGGAGATGTAGTCTCTTGCCGTTCTCTGGTATCAGCTCTTCCCATAGTTTCGGCTCTGCTCCATCCTGAACCGCCTATAATGTTACAAAATGCCAGCTTACACCAGAAAATATAAACTCAGAAACGCCTGGGCACAGCAAAAATGCATATCTACATGGGGGAGATGTTTTAGTGATTGGCCACCTTCTAGGCACCTTCTAGGCTGGCCTGTTCAATCTTCAGCAGTCCCTAAAAAGGCAAATACTGCATCTTTTGGTGTTAATTTAGCGACAAGCCAAGTGTCATACCTGGCTGCCCAGGGCCAGGCTCTATCATGATCAATTTCGTCTTGCCTGCAGGGTACGCAAGATT
>JAABUW010008877.1_pt1 | contig 11614 bp, 13 predicted proteins | sample 5560081 | NCBI WGS metagenome assembly JAABUW01 (sample SAMN10711882, study PRJNA513363) | rock metagenome | isolation source: Antarctica rocks | place: Antarctica: Victoria Land, Knobhead sud | reverse complement strand
GGCCAAGTCACCGCGTATTCCGTAGTGGAGTTCTAGAAAAGCTACGGCCACTACATGAGGAACTCCGAAAACTTTCTCGGAGATTCAAAGACCAATTGTCAACACATCGTGCTGGGTCAATGAAATTCTTCAGGGATTTAGACAGTCTATGCAGCTCATATCAGGACATTGACACATGCCAAACCGAGGCGGAAACAGTCAATATCCTCAAGGCTGCAATCAAGCAGAGTCACGCGCTTTGCACGTCCAGAGGCAGCACGATCGAGGAAACGGTCTCCTCCTATGGATTTAGGCCTGAATTGATCTGTCAAGACAAGCGCATTAGGCAGATGAGTAAGATCGGACGCTATTGGGGACTATGCATGGACATGGTAGACGTTTCGAGAAGATATAGATGCCTATTCCAGCATGTTGTCTTGCGGACCATTCAACCCTACCATGGCGTCGCAGTATCGCTTGATGGAACAAGTATGACCTGTTATGTTCATGCTGAGATCCAACTTTTGACATTCTATGATATGTATCCTGATCTCGTTTCTGTGAAACCCCGTGTTCTTAGTGTCAGTAAGGCCGCCTGCTACCTCTGTGATCTATTCATCATAACGCATAGGAAATTTTTCTTCACCAAAACACATGGCCAGTTGTACCATGAATGGACTGTGCCTGATTTGGTTGAGTTCAACTCAGACCACCGAAATGACTTTCGTCGTGTTCTGGCAGCAACGATAAAGAGATGCAAATTACACTTGATAAAGAACGAAACCGTCCATTCCGCCAGAACCGTCCATATCCGTTAGGAAGCTATCTGACTTTGCCTCTGCTATTGCCTCATTTATTACAATCTCTGGTACCGTCAACACTCAGCTCCGTAGGGACTCGAAGCGCAACAGAGTCTCTCGCGCCAGAGGCTATGACAGTTCGATCCGAAACCAGGGAATCAGAGCCACAGCCCTTATCCCGTCAAGGACGTAGGGCACATCGTATTTAGTGTACGGCGCCAACTCCACAGCCAATGATTACTTGTGAGCCGACTCCTGACTCCCATCGACTAACTTCTTCACCACTAAGTCACAGACCTTCTCTTCATGGGCAAAGGTTAGATACGGAACCAAAATCGGATGTTACCCACCATAGTGCTAGCAAAGCAAGCCCAACTCTTTCGCCAATGACTATCAGATCATGGGAATCACCTATGGAACGAGCAATCTCCGCGACATCTCCTTTCCGAGTCTCAGTTGGAAAGCTGTTCGTAGAAATTGGATTTGATGGACCTAGTCAAGGTCTAGTCACACTCACCAACATCGCCAAAAGCACGACGGAAGCGGTGCAGAACCTCATTGGCGTAAAATCTATGGATCCAAAAGGTAGATGGAGATAATTCACTAGCTGTGAATCTCAACTACGGCCGGCCCCATTCAATGCAGATCAAGTTTCAGTGGCCCTGAGAAATCATGTACCTTTTTTCTTTACCATTTACCTCAAGCCATCAACAGGTGCACTGCTACGGTTTGCGCCGCTTATGGATGCAAATGTAATGTGGCGAAGAATCAGCTCTATATTTCATTCTCTACCTATAATTGAGAAGCTACCGATTGGCCATTGGCGTGTACCGCCGTTGGGATGATAAAGAACTGTGGGAAGATGTCTCGAAGTTCCTCTAAATTACGGATTTGATAATGCGCAGCTTTGGCTGCAGGCTCTGGGTCCTCAGGCTCGAGTTTGTGAGCAGTTTTCCAACCACGAGCATAAGCATAACGACAGTTAAGGTAAGAATCGTCTATTGAAGCAAGTCAGCAACGACACTGTACGGAAGAGTACTCTGTGACTGTTCCGGCAAAGCCTCACCAACAAAGTAGCACTCTTCGCTTGAAGGCGCCTTGGCCTCATTCTCTGCCTTGTCATACATCTCTTTATAAGGTTTACACACAAGCGGTGTTCTATTATAGTCGCAGTATGTAATGCCCTCGAAGATATCATTCACCCCTAACAGTTTTACTACCCTCTTGCCATGGGTTATGTGCGCGTTCGTAAATAGCCACAGCTTGACTTTGGTCCTGTCGATATCCTCAAGCAGTTTGCGAAGCTGAGGGTCCGGTGTTATAATATCATCCAGTGGGAGGGCATCGTCTACCTTTTCGTTGTACTCCAAAGGGTCGACTTTATGATGCTTGACAAGGCCGGAAATAGCTAGGCCATAGTCTTTATAGTATCTTAGATGGAGTTGATTAGCATCCTCAGGCGAGAGAGACAGATGGTTGACGAAGTATTCGTCTACAACACTTGTCAGATCCATGAACCCCATAAGGATTCCAGGGACATACTGATCAGATCGTGCATCAGGTCGTGGACCCTTTTACCTAAGAACGAGTTTAGTCGTTACCTTGAAGTCAATTCACTTCTTCACATACTGCGAGGATAGAGCTGGCAAAGAGATCAGTAACAAACAGATTACCAGGCGAACATAGCCACTCACGCAGTTGTCAATGTCAAAGAAGAATACCGGCCTAGTTTTGATTGAAATCATGTCTTCCATGATGGTCTGGAGATATATAACTTAAAAAAGCTACGGCCAGCCGAATAGCATTCTATCCCCTCTCAGCGCCAGACCAGAGCGGAGATTGTCCCAATAAGAGTTGTAGACGTTTTGCTGCCATGGCTCCAACGATGCTGCCGTGGAGTCGAGCGATGTAAACACGGCGTCATCCAGTACGTGTGGAGGACACTACGCTCAATGTAGATTAGCGGCCAATCTTGTTATGCTACACTCCGTGGCTCCTTTTCCAACTCATCGCGCGTTCATTAATACTGGACGTGCATCAACACCGCAGCCTCAGTAGTATCTCTGGATTTCAAGAGACTACCTGCTCAAGTAGCCCACGGTCATCTATTCCAACATTGTTGTCTCGTGTGAGCTTTGGCATGGCTGCTACGAGAGCTGTTGCTCCTCGGAGCAACGGCCTCAGGCCGACTGACAAGGTCTCAAAAGAGGTCAACGAATATGAGAAGATCCTTAGACTACGAGATGAGATCTTTGCGAATACTCATCCACGACTAAAACTCTCAGTACAGCCTCCTAACCAAGACAGACAACATCCTGGTGAATCGTCACCCTCCCTTCAAGCGTTCTCCAAACGGGCTCCCAAGCCACCCGAAGCAAACGGGCCTACTGCAAATCTCATCATGGATTCACATGCTCCGGCGTCTCAGCCGAGCAGCTCTTCACAGAAGCCGCCAAATGGCCATAGAATCACTACGTCAAGCTCTGGATCTTCTGGAATTGACCCTATATTCTTGACAAAATCCGAGGTTCTTGTGAAGGCGGAATTGCAGCAGAAAAGACAACGCATCGAGCGTGCTCTAGAAGAACAGAACAATCAGAAAAAGGCCATGTCAAGGCAGAGGACCTTTGACCAAGATGCCATCCCCGAATTTGATGTTACAGATGTGCTAAGGAAGGCACATGAGCTTGTAAAGCCTTCTAAAGCATCTGAGCTCAGTGGCGCTAATGGAAGTGCTTCCAGCGACTCATTCGACGAGAATACGTTCTACTCTAGCGAGGTGAATGAATCCACAACGCAGGAAGCAGACCGATCAGATAAATCTCCGAAATGGCGTTCCAGCAAACCTTGTAATCATTTTCTTGAAGGGGATTGTCCATATGGGGAGGCATGTGCTTTTTCTCATGATCCTGCTTTCAAGCGTAGGGAGGAAGCAGATGGGGCTCAGGCAATGGATCTCGACTCTGTCGATGCTGACGAACAGGCAAATACACAAACACTTGAAAAAGTACAACAGGCACCGACTAGCAAAGCTACTGCTCCCGTTCCACCATCAAAATTGGGCCGGATTGCTGAGCTCGAAGAGCAGCTCCGCCTCCTCAAATCCCAGCAAGCTAGTGGAGCAGAGCTAACATCGAAAAACCATGCGAAAGTGCCCTCCGATGAGGAGCCGATGTATTCGCCTCCCGACGCTCGAGTTCCGAGTTTCAATGAGCGACACGCACTGGCAAATAGGGTCGTCGACGTTGAAGACGATCATCCACGAGAGCCTGTACGGCGACGTCCTGCTTTCAGACAACACATTCCAGCACGTGAGTATGATAGGCGTGATAAGATCCCTCCCTCACCTTTTCATGATGATATGCGGGTAATTAGAAACCACATAACGTCCCCAGTTGCACCTCAGCCTGCGCGCGTTTCGCCACTCGCGGTAGCCAAAGTCCCACCCCTTTCTCAAGGACGCCGCAACACTGGCGCGAATGAAGATCCCTTCCAAGGATCCGGCGTGGAACTACTTAGCGCAAGGCCAAGCCCGAACATTTCTCTGCAGCCGTTGAGCTCAAGAAAGCGGAGAAGAGAAGTCGATAACAATGAAAGGGCCCGCAATGTTGCCCCCAGAAGAGATGTAGCTTCACCTGTGATTCGTATCAAGGATGAGCCATTGTCGCCTCCCCCTTTCACAGTAGCCCGGGAGGTGTGGCAACCTCCACGTAGGCAAGAAGTACAACGACCAATATATATCGATAACGACTCACCTCAACATCAAGACCGAGGGCGCGTAATTCAACATCATAGACCGCTTGACCGCCAAACAGAAGTCTACCTGCCCGAGGAAAGGAGGCCGGTGACTCCTGTCGTACGACGTATCGTTTCTCGAGCGGGCCATCATTTCGATACCTTTGAAGAACCGGATCTTCGTCGGGTGGTGAGTGCTAGACAAGTAAGGGTTCCACTATCCCCTGTTGAGCAGTATGCTGTTCCTCATCCAGCTTCTGCTCGAGCTGCTTCTCAGGTGTACCTACCACGACCCGGGCCGGCAAGAGATTACAGAGCATCCGTTCAGCCGCAGCCAGACCCCTACCTTGGCCGTGATCGTTCTCTTTCTCCAATACCACATCAAGCGCGTGCAACACCTTTAGCAAATGAGTTTGTTCCAATGGCGCCTCCGGCACGACGTATTGTCCGAGATGAGTATGGACATCGGTATATTGAAGCTTCATTGCGTCCTGATCGACACGCATCTATTGCACCTGTCCGTCGTTCAAGTGACTTTGCCCCTCGGTATGGGGAGTTAGCTCCACGTAGTGCAAGTGTTCGTGACCCTCAGCTCGTGGAGGTACATGACGAAAGGCAGCATATCCCTAGGGCACCATCACCGACCTCGCTTCACTACATTGAGTATACACCAGTTCCAAGAGGTAGGCCGATGATCGATCGCGAGAGTAACGTCGGCTATGGTGAATATGCCTACGGTGCCCCTAATGAAGGCGCCCGAATTATCGAGTATCCGGATTCTCGTCCAGTTGGCCCCTACGGAGAAGTCATCAGACCCAGGGAGGTTGTGACAAGAATGCAGAGTGTTCGGCCAGTAAGCAGCCGATACGAAGATTCTCGTGAGCAGATTGCAAGGGTTCAAAGCGTACGGCCTGAAGAAGATCGTATTGTTCGTTTAGGAGGTAGGCGAGAACTGATTCCGCAAGCCAGTCGCCAAGTCAGTGTACGGGCTGAGGATTTATACGCAAGGCCTTTGAACTACGCAGTGGAGGAGAGACCTCAATATCAGTATGCGGATGAGTTGAGGGAACGACGCTTTGTCGAGGATGAGTTGCCGAATGATAATGATCTCTACGAGGCACCTGGAAGCGCAGGAAGACGGCCACTGCCACGGCTTTGAAACATTGATTGCAGATTCGGAGAATATCTCGGGATTCTGACTCTCCATCTACGGGAGACAAGGCCACAAGGTTGAGAGCTGTTGTTACTATCCAGGTTTCGGCGGCTCATTGCAGGATAGGTTCTTCGAGGATCTTCGCGTATAATAACATAATTAATAGTTAAAATGATGCAGTAAACACCCTCTATCTACAACAGCCACCTCTGAAAGGAGATGTATGATCAAATCACGTATCAGCCGTAAGGTCCAAAGACTTAGAGTAGTCGTTTCCATCAATCTACAATCACGTACTGTGTACATTGCCATCCTGTTGCAAATGCCTTGCTCACGGGCTGACGGGAAACAATCCGTCTTAGCCCAGTAGCCATGAAGCCTACTATTTAGAGGGCACCACGGGCATCCAATAGGAGGTGCTCAACACCATTAGAAACCACTGACACTTAAGTTAGGTAGTATTCATTGACGTAGGTAAGGTACTTACAAAAGGTACCTTAGGTACTGTCCTGTTGTGCGGAGTCGAATACCCCCCCGCGTTCGCGCTCGTTGGGGTTCTGATTTTTCGGTTATCACTTCAGATTGTCAAGTCGAGGATTACAGCTTGACCTCGATTCGTTCTTCGCGCTAAGCTATCTTACATACACACCTACTTACACCCTCTCTCTCTCCCTCTCTCTCTACTCGAGCACAGCCGCAACGAATGCTTCCTCCCTTTCACTCTTCACTCTTCTGTTGGCTTTGTGGAGGGAGTTTGATAGCTGTTGAAAATGCAGAGGTTCGGTAACTTTGCCGGACAGGCACGACATGGCTTCGAGAAGATTACGCCTGCCGGCCTGATGTCGAGACCGAACATGGACCTCTCGATGCCACAAGCCATCAAGCGCCCCGTAGCTTCATCTCCAATGTCTCCACTGACCCCTGCCGATACCATGGTTAACCTGTCCTTCAATGTACCGTTTGCTTCGAATCTAATCGGGCCTGACGTGGAGGAAATCCTCCACGCAAGCCCGGAAGCTGCTCGAAGATGGACCTTTCCGGAAGGAACAGAAGAAGATGCACCAACGCACCAGCTTCCGATACACGCCAACAACGTCGAGCAACTAAGGAGGCTATGTAGGGTACTCAGTGAAGGCAGTGGAGGTCGCGTGGAAGCTACAGTGACCTCGTCCGAACCAAAGCCGATACCGGCATTGCAACGAAGACCACTCAAAGGTCTTGTCACCAATGTCTGCGTATCTGGAGATGCAGACACCGTGCACAAGATGAGAGCCAGGATATTGAATGATACCCCGATTGCATTGGTAATCATTACAACGGAGCTTCGAGCGTTAGGTGGCCGCTGACAACGAAACAGAGATGTGCTATGGTTGACATCGATACGAATCTCGTGATCGACCAAGACCAAAAGGGCGTTAGAGCCCAAGTCCTCGAACATATCGACATCCTAGCCAAGTTCACCGGTACAGACATCTTCCTGCTCAACCCGAAGCCTTCAGACCCGGAGGGCCCGAGTTCAAGCTACGGCAACGGCACCGACCAAGGCTTTGATCAACGACTTCGTATTGCAATCTACGGCGATCCGGAGAGTTGTGAACACGCCAAGACGCGGGTTCTCATCATGATTGATCAAGTTGTAAGTTTGTTGTCGCGATGATCTGACTAATACAATCTGCTGACTGGGTCTGCAGCTCAGACGTACCGTCGATATCATGAAACTCGAACTCTCCCTACATACCATCATCTGTGGCCGGACTCGCAAGAACATCCGGGTCATCGAAGCTGCCACGAACACTGCCATCTACTTTCCACCACCCTTTCCTCGTGTCTGTGGCTACACTCCACCTGGAGCGCATCGAAGGGGCGACGACGAGGTTTACATCACCGGGGATAATCAAGAGTCAATTAATCAGGCAAAGAAGAAGCTGCATGAGCTAGTTCTGAACACCAAATGCTACGTCAAGGACGTGATGGTGTCGGCGCACAAGATTGACAGCATACTACTGGATCGTCTGGACAAAGTCCGCAAAGTTATGGAGACAAACGGGTCTTATGTATTATTTCCCCAACTTGGCAGCCAGCGCGGCTTGATCAGAGTTCAAGGCACAGAGATCTTGCATGTGGAACGGACGGTGCGCGAGATTATGGCCTTGGTAGGTTCTACGATCAACGATGTTGAGAGAATAATTTATTAACACCTTCATAGGCTGGTCAATTCTACGGCGCATCGTGGTGGCTTCTCTTGCCAGACTCAAACGGCACCGCCATGCGGGCTCCATCGCCCGCCGATATCCGTACCATGCTATCAGACATTTGCACTAATTCTGGTGCTGACGTTGGCTTCGACAAGCTTACATTTTCTATCAACGGGTCCGACGACGCTGTTAAGACTGCTATGATGGTCATACACCAGATACCATTTGTGAAGCGCGCACAATACCAGATCCGTGTCAAAATCGAGCTCGCCAACGAGCACAAAGAATTTGTGAGCGGAAAGAAGAACGGGAAGATTAACAAGATCATGGGACAGAGTATGTACAAGCTAAATTCACTATTGAACCTACACTAACGCTTTTCCAGGCAACGTTCAGATCATATTTGATGGCTTCAACGAATACAACTTCTACATCGATGTGTGCGGTGCTCAATACGAAGCTACTAAGAATGGCCTCGATCTTGTGGAGCAAGAGATGCCTGCTTCCATATCTTTTCATGTTCCAGACCAATACCACAAACGCATCATTGGTATCGGCGGCCAGCACATTCAACGCATAATGAAAAAGTACTCGGTCTTTGTCAAATTTTCCAATGCCATGGATCGTGGAGGCATTGGTAAAGAAGACGATGATATCAAGGTTGACAATGTCATATGTCGCACACCTGCGCGGAACGCTCAGAGTCTAGACATGGTGAAGCAAGAGATCATGGACATGGTTGAGAAAGTGGTACGTGAACCTGAAGAACTGGAGGAGGATTCTCCCAGTACACTTCACGAGTCATCCACACCAATCTAACTTGTCCATCGTGTCGTGAAGGACGCAGAGTTTGTCTCTGAGACCGTCGTCATCAATCGCTTGTACCATAGAGAACTCATTGCTCGAATGAGCGAAATCGAAGAGCTCGAGAAGAAATGGAATTGCAAGATCGATTTTCCAAGCACCGAGATGGCAAGTGACGTAGTCACTATATCTGGCCCAGAATATCAAGTTCCTCAAGCTGTCTATGAATTTCTGGTTCGTTCTTTCCTTTTCGTAATCATATAAATTTGCGTATTGACGCCCTTATAGGGAATGGTCCCAGAGAGTCATGAACTCGTTCTACCAGCTACTCCTCAGTTGAGCGAGTTTTTCAAGTCGAGTCAGTTCGGAACGGATGTCCGCCAAAAGCTCAAGAACCAGTACGAGGTCGATTTACTTGTGCAGAACGATCCAGTGCAGAAAGATCCGGAGATTGCCGATGAATATGCAAACAACGAAGAACGCCTTTTGCTAGCCTACACTCGCAACAACGCTGGTGGTCTGAAGGATGCTATTGACTTCTTGGTTTCTCGTCTTGTTCCTCATGGCTTGGAGGCCTCCACCGTCAAAGGTGCCATTCCTAGGCCCAAATCCGATTCCTTTGAGGAATCTCTACCATTCTTCGATTCGAAGCTGCTACAGCACGCGCCTGCACCGCTTGGGACAGATTCGCCTACGAGGTCTACCTTTGGCGATGATGCTAGTGACCGTGGCTCACTCTTCGACAAGCTCCGTAAACCCGGCAGCATCTCTTCCATTTCATCTTTCCTCGACCGTCGCAAAAACCAGTCTGGATCTCCTGGCTCCTTCTTCAAGCACGCCTCATCGAACGCATCCCGAGCCTCCCTCGTCTCCATGGAATCCCGCGAAAGCGGCTACCGCAATCCCTGGAACGATAGCGGTGTCAACCTACCCGAAGATGAAGGCCACAATGGCTGGCCGACGCGGTTTGAAAATAAATTTCCCTTTGGCGCAGTGGCTGGGGATACTACTCCGAAGCATGATACCCGGGCGTCGTTTGATAGCGGGCGTCCCAGTACTTCTCATTCTACGAATGGATACCCGGTGCCAATTGGACCACCACCTCGTTAAAGACCTTTTCCTTCCTCGGTCATAGGAATACCCAATACCTTTTTCCCCTTCCGGATGTTTGCTATGCTTATTTGTTATCTGATTACGCGTATGATATGGCTGCCCGAAGAAAATACCCCTTGAAGCAAGCAAACTAGCGAGGCGCTACGATGTTTCTTGTGTCTCTCGAAATACCAATTTGATTTAGCTATGGGTGCTTTTAGATTATTAGTTCTCCCCATTTTCCATTAGTAACATCATTTTTCCACTTTATGGAGCAAAAAGCGTGTTTGGTTTGATGTTGCACTAGATACCACAGATAGATAGGATGGAATAAGATTTTTCTTTGCCTGTTCTCTCAACTGCATCTTGAAGTTGTCCGCGGTGGGCTAGGTACCACTCCGAGATTGCACATCCCTCACTCTGCGCTTTCAAACGATTCTCTTATTCTTTGCGCTTGGCTGCATTCTTTGACCGCGTTTGTCCGCATCGCTTATAGCTGATATGACTGATCTGCTGTCCGGGCCAGGCTAGGCTAGGAGCTTTCAATATGAACGCATATTTCTAAGCATTGATGGCGTAGTTCTCCAACCGTCTCTATTCCGTCTCATCTGTCCCGATTACATCCCCCCACCACCATCTATTTCCCTCATCTACTCCACCCTCTGCACCTCAAACCTCAACCGCCTTATCCCCTCCCCACCCCCAATGCACCTCACCCATCCCCTCCGCCACCTCCAACTCCGCCCACGTCTTCCACCTCGTCCCCGTCTCCGCCCCCACAGCCTCCCACATGCGCTTGAAACTCTCCGCATCATGTTGCCATATCCGACCCCTCTCCCGCTCCACCGCCTTGGCCTCCAGAGCCCCGACCTGTCGCCCAAATACCGCGCTTCTCATTTGTGGTCGCAGGATTTGCACGACGCGCTTGTATACGGTGACTTGCTGGTCCCAGGGGAAGAGATGTAGGAAGGAGCCGGCGTAGACATAGTCGATTTTCCCTTCAATTTTGCCCAAAGCGCCATGGGCTGGAAGACGTCCGCGGCGAACATTGTCGCTTTTAACGTGTCCCGATCGAGGAAGAGGTCGTATCCCAAGTCCAGAAACTCGGCATGCAAATCAACACGCATACAGTTGCGCCGACGGCACCCCATCATGCACCAGCTTCCGCACATCCTACGCAAAAGCAACACCCCAGATCCAGCAGCGTGCGCCGCGCGCCGGGCTCTTTCAGCGCCGCCAGCATCCGCGGGTACGATGCATGCTGCGATATGGACAGGTTGAGGAAGCGGAACTGGCCGATGCAGTGGTAGGGGTGGATTTGCCAGGCGCGGTCGCGGATGGCGGAAATGTGGGTAGGGATTTGGGACGGGGGGGTGTGGCTGTAGGATTCGAGGAGGGTGCGGATGGGGGGTTGAGGGAGGGTGGGTTGGTAGTAGGGGGCGGATTTGTTGGAGGGGGAGATGGAGTGGGAGGCTATTGCAGGAGGAGGGGTGGGGAAGGAGGGTTATGGGTTGATGGATGTTGGGGGAGAGGGGAGGTGGTCCGCTATGTTACGGTATAGAGCATCTTGAACTGGTTGTGCTCGGACATATTGGCCTTTGGACAAGTCATAGAATGGTTCGTACTGTCTTGGTGTACGTACACATAGGATAGAAGCTGTCACAACGTGTCGTGAGTGTTGTGAGTGTCGTGAGGTGTAAGATGAGATGGCGGAAAGCTCTCCATACTCTATGCCGTGTGTAAGCGAGACATGGAACGACACTACTCCCACGACCGCGAGGGGCACTACAAGCAGAGACACGATGCGCCGGCGACACTTCACATACACGCTCCAAGACGCGTTGTATCTGAAGTAC
>JAABUW010008873.1_pt1 | contig 11615 bp, 16 predicted proteins | sample 5560081 | NCBI WGS metagenome assembly JAABUW01 (sample SAMN10711882, study PRJNA513363) | rock metagenome | isolation source: Antarctica rocks | place: Antarctica: Victoria Land, Knobhead sud | reverse complement strand
TTCTGCAAGGCTTCGTTAGGGATAGACATAATGGTTCACTAGCTTTTCGACTTCTCCCAATTCTCATCCAGCTATGGAATAATGATCAAGACATCACGGTACTATCGGATCATAGGAATTAATAGTGTCTTTCGCATACGTCGAAAGTTTCGCTTGGTCGAACCTTGATGCAAGACCCGAATGAAACAAGCGAGCGGAAGCCAACAGTTGTACTCCGCCCTTCAGCCACCACCCGGCCTCATCACAACTGCCTTCATCAACTTTGTTCTACCTCCTTCATCCTATGCTGCTTCTGTAATTTTCCAGCTTCTTGCCGCACTGTCGCCAAACCCCAGGCGGGCTACATGCGATCTGTGGAGAGGTAGATCATCACCTTGCGGCGACTGCCGCCTGTAAGGCGCTAATCAGACATCGACTTCCACTGCCTTCCAACACTGAGCAACTCGTACATCCGCCACGATGGAGTCGGCGAGGAGGAGAATATTGAACACGCTGAATAGCCGCTATCTGTTCGGGCGAGTTGTGAGTGTCTTCCGCCTATCTCGTCGTCATGGTGTTCACGATAGCTACCCAAGCGAACCGCCCAGGGAGAAATCGTTTCCCCTGCGCCAGCCACTTGAGCTTCCTGAAACTGACCTCACGCTTTTACCTAGCCCTTACTACACACTATCATATTACTTGTCGAAATGGCCATTACCTCGAGACTAATCGCCAAGTTCAACTCCTACTACAATGACAAGCCAAGTAAGAGAAAAATCAATATACCCAACTGCCACGCATAAGCTAATCTTTCTCCCAGTCCTTACCATTATGATTACAAACTCCGTATGATGAGACTATCCTTACATACGTTTCCCAAAGATTTGAACGCACACTGAAGCTTGGGAACACGATAGATTCTAGGAGGCATAGCCGACACAGTCGCTCAATCCCTCACAGCCATCCGCGCGAAGTCGAAAAGAAGCCACACTGGCCCAGCGAAGGATATCTCCGACGGCATCGAAATGCCTGACTATGACGAGAAACAAGCATACTCCATCATCGAACTCACCAACCCTCGCAAAAACCTTCCTCCTCAATTCGATTTTGAACGACTTATACGGTTCATGAGCTACGGTTTCCTTGTCTCGCCTGTGCAATACCACTGGTTCTCCTTCCTCAACAGGGCGTTCCCCATCACCAAGCAGAACGCGACGTTGCCCGCGCTGCAGAGGGTGTGCTTCGATCAGCTGATCTTCGCTCCCATGGGACTGGCGGCTTTCTTCACATTCATGACGGTTACGGAAGGTGGTGGACGGCGAGCTGTAGCCAGGAAGTTTCAGGATGTATACCTGCCGGCATTGAAAGCAAATTTCATACTATGGCCGGCAGTGCAGATACTGAATTTCCGCATCGTGCCATTGCAGTTCCAGATTGTAAGGTCCAATATGCTGCCTAGCATGTTGAGATCGAGCTGACAGAATCATAGCCGTTCGTATCGTCCATTGGCATCGCCTGGACAGCGTACCTCTCTATGACCAATCAATCCGATGAGCCTGTTGCGTGAGCCAACCCCTCCCTTGAATCGGAATAATCATGCAGTCCGTGGATGGCCACTACATTTGGCGCTTTTGGCAAGCGGGAACGTTTTCTGGCATTGGACGACTTGGGATTGGTAGCTATGGGCATTGCAGGCGCAAGCAGGGAGCACAAGGTTGGCAAGCATTCTGGAGCGGTTTTCTAGCTTCAACCCCGAAAAGGGACATCGTGTTCGTGCAACAACAGCAATCAGCAATCGTCTATTTCTCCGCGGCAACCAGAGCATACTGCCTGATATCGGTTACCGCAACGGTTCATTAGTGGATAGTATCCTGCTTCCCTCCTAGAAGGTTATCCTCGTCTCTGTGAGCGCTCAAGTATACATTCCGAAGCATTTCCTTCCCGGCCCCCTTTCCCTAGCACCTTTCTCCATACCGTCCTTCTCCCCAAGCACCTCTTTGCATCAACACATCTGCCTATCAAAGCGATCTCAGCTCACCAACACCATCAACAAGACGCTGGAAAAAGACACGCACCCCATACTTCAACCTCCCGCCACCGACGCAACCACCATGATGAGGCTGCTTCCCTTCCAATAATCTTCCCTTCCCTCCCCAGAAAGACACCCGCCGCAAATCCAAAGCGGTCACCTCCCCCCCGAGAAACCAACCACGACGCATCTTTCATTTCCCCCCCCCTCGGCCATAACCCCCACCCCCCTCCTCATCCTCAGCAGGCGAAAACACGAACTCCCCATCCTTGGCCCGGACGAGTATTCACGCAACACTTTCCGAACACGCCAAGGGAGATCTGTGGTGATAGGTCCTTCGCCGTCGTCTCTTTGGAGTTTCTTTGTTTTGGTATCTGGTATTTGCGAACTGGTATTCAGCATCCAGCATCCAGCATCCCATCTTCCGCCCCCGTATCATCCCCACCCCTTACTCACCCCCCCCATAACCACCCCGCCTCTCACCCCCGCCTCTCACCCCTCCACCTCGGTGCACCCAACCTGGCCCCTTTCTGCGTCTGCTCGTCGGGCTTGGAAGCTCGTTCGCTGGGCGTGTGAAGGACATTTATACTCCTGTGGGGGCGGGAGGGGGTGAAGATATCGGTGGAGACGTGGGGGTGGAGATGCGGGGACGTTGCCTGTGGGGGTCTGGGGAGTGAGGGTCCAGGCTTGCGAGGGGCAGATTAGGGCGCGCGAAGACGATGTTCAGCGGCGCGATTGGGGGGTTAGGGGTTGGGGTTTCGATATTGAGATCTTGGATGGGGCAAGTTGGGGTTTGCGTGGTTGCGATGGTCTCCAAGGTCGGTTGGTTTCTTCCGAGTCGGTTGGCTCCACGATGGGCATTCCGAGATACGGAACGTGGCTTCAATAGAGAGGCTGGGTGGGGCAAGCGTAAGTAAGCAAGTAAGCAAGCAAGCAAGCAAGCAGGTCGGGTAGAGTAAGGGAAGGTAGTTCTTGTCACACCGGACTCATGATCACTGTTTGCAGTGCCCGATGGGTTTCAATAGAGTCGAATTGCTAGCTACCAATCTAGTAGATACAGTACCGGAAATATCCATAATGAGTGTGCGTTTAGTTCGCTTGTAGGAGCTCATGCCGCCTGCCTTACCCCCTTGTTCCGAAGTAGGTGCTGGCAGAAGACGTGTAGAAAGGTGTTGCCGTGATGAGTGGTAGATGTGCATTTCCAAATGAGTGTGTGTGTAGAGCCGCCGGGAAGATTGGAAAAGGTGGTACGGTGGGATAGTGCTGGAAAACCCGAAATTGGCTTTGGGATGATGGTTGTGCTGCTGGAAACCCGAATGGTGTTGTGCTCGTAGCGATGGTGCAAAGCCTAAGCCTTCTGGTCGACGTTCCAAAAGATGAATGGCCCCATGTTATGATGGTTCTCGTCGTCGATCAGGCTCCACCAACGGCCCAGGATGATCTTGTTGCCCGGCAAGACGACGCCTTCGCAGCAGACGTGATATTCCAGCCCATTGTGATCGCTGAACCACCTCATGAAGCTGATGCGCTGCCACCCGGGGATATCCTCCACGGGAGCGACGGCATGCAAGTTGCCTCGGACCTTGAATTCGTCGCCGGAATCGACTCCTTTCCCGGTGAAGTGATAGTAATCCTTGCCGGCTTCGGCGGTCTGCAGGGGAGCGGGACGCTTCTTAGGGGGTTTCATGGATGTAGGGGTTGGTGGCGGCGTAAGATCTTCCCATTCTTCCTTGAACTGCGCGTGAAGGGTGTCCCAGGCTTCGGGGTTCGTAGGTGCGGGCTTGTGGATCGCGACCCACTTGCGCCACTCGTACTCCTCCATGTGCCAGTAGTTGGACGCGTAGGACGTCTTGGCGTATTCGGTGGTAAGGTTGTTGCTGAACTCACGAGGATCGTTCTGGGTCTTGATCCAGTCGATGGGCCATTGCTTGAGGGCTTCGATCAGGCGCATGCTGGGGGTGGATTCTAACGCGTCGTCCCAGGTGCGTGGCCAGGCGCCGTCGAGCATCTTTACCGGGCCGAAATTGAGTTCAAGGTCGACGAGGCCGTGGTCGACAGCGAGCACGTCTCTGATGACGAGGTGGCTAGGGTCACGGTAGCTACGCAGGCGGTCGATTTGGGCGCCCGAGAGCGAAGCTGTATAGGAGCTTAGTGAGATTACTTTGATGGTCAGGAGAGTACAGATCACGAACCAAAGACACCCTTCCAATGACGCCCCAGCTTTGTAGGGCCTTGCATGATCTGGCTGTCCCACAAGCTGGGTCGTTCATGCTTGCCGAGAGCGTCGAAGACATCAAACAAGGCTACTTCCTCGTAGCATGTGATGTAGAATTTGAAGAAATTGGACAAGTGGCCCAATAGGTCTAGATTGACAGTCATAAATTCATCGTCGGCGAAGAGCCCTGCGTTCTCATTGGGGTGGTTGTAAATGGCCTTTTGCGAGACTGGGAGCTGGTCTCCTGGCGTACTGCTACTAGCCTTATTCAGAGCCAGCTCTAGTTGGGGAACTAGGAGCATTAGATGCACGGCCTGGAGAAGGCGGGTGGGTTGGCTCAAGCCTCGACTCCAGTAGTTGTTCACGCTGCAAATATTCGTGGAGATTGCCAGGTAGCGCAGGATCTTGACGTTGTTCGACACCGGGTTCTGTGTGGTAGATGCACAGTAGGATTCTGAAGAACAAGAAAGGTTAGTACTGCATTCCTGATAGTGCGATAGACCATGTGTGCTGTTTCTGGGTGCCGACGGATTGGATCGAGCCCCAACATATTGTACGTACCAACAATCAAATCTCTCATAAGCTCTAGCGCTCTCTCTTCGTCCTCGGTGAAGTGTCCACGAGAAGCACGACCATCGCCGAGCTTGAAGATCAGTCGGAAGCGAAGCAGCTTCCGCTCGACGAACTTCGTTCGGATGGCCGTAACAGCCTTGGTCGGAGGAAGGTCATACAGACTTCCAAAGCGTTGGCGCCAGCACGACGCGTGCGTGTCGTAGATGGCATTCTGAGTCACTCGACAGGTCTTCGCAAATGAAATGATATCCTCGGCGGTTGGTAAATTTTCTGCGATACGATTATAGATCTCATAAGACAAGTCCCGCAAGCCTGCCATGATGGGTCAGGTAGCAATTGGGATTTGACAAGCAATTGGAGTCGGCCAGCAACTGATGAGTATGTGCAAGATAGTTGGAGCAATTGAGATGAGCGCTGTGATGTAACGGTGCAACTGCGAGAGTCCTGAACAAGATGGAAGGTAGAGGAGGTGATGAGAAGAGGGGAAGTGTAGAGATGAGAGCAGTGGGAGTTCTGTGGGCAAGCTAAGGGCCGATTTCTTTGTCTGAATGAACATGAACTTGACAAATTTCTCATCCTAGTGATGAGGCTAGTGAGCAGTGAATATTGTCCATCCAAATCATGGCAGACCAAGGCTATGGAATGCAATTGACCACTTGCTTCACAACGTAAACGAAACATGACAGCGCATCTATTCCTCTAGAGTAGGTGGTGGGGGACATTGGGATTGGTACATGCCCATGAACAGGATTAGACGATGCAATAGCTCCGCTACAATCTCCCAATTGTGATTTGTGTATACGAGTACCGAGACATGCCGGAGCTGTACCAGCGATAGTATAGCCATCGAAAACACATAGACATACCTCAGTGTTGAGCGACATCATCAACATGCCGTGCTGGCAGCAATTCAAAGCCCTAAGCCAAGCAATCACGTGATCGAGTTTCGCTTAGCCGCAATTCTTGGCAATCCTCGGTCGACCACACAACAGTAGCTGAAACCGCGACCCGTCATGGAGGATCACAGTGAACCCCAAATCGAGGAGCTTCGAATTCCGATGGGCCGCATTATCTCTTGTCTTCCAAGCTATGGAAACTTCGAGCTCTGCTGAGGGAGTGCTGTTTCGAGGGCCATTCCTTCCTTTTGGGATGCTCGGCGGACATGTCGCTCTTCGATCATCTGTTTCGTCAAAGGATGACGGCAAGTCATGACGGACATAAGGAAAAGATGGAGCATATGCTCTGATACCTTCATTGTCCAAGGTCGCAAATCGAATGGTCAAACACCGCCAAGATCTTATATTCTCAGGAAGGCGGTTGGTATATGGTTTTCCCCAGAGAGGTCACTCAATACAAAAGGCAAAACGGGCCTAAAGCAAGGACGAGAGCAGCTAGGCTATACTCAAAGTGCTTTACAGTACCAGAGGTCGAGCTTGGCTTAGCTGAGGCTACCGTACTCGTGGCACCAGGCGGTGGTGTGTCTTTCTCGACGACGTATATCTCGCCGGTGGCGTCGGAGGATACGAAAAGCCGGCCCTTACTATCAAAAGCAATCCCAACAGGCCTAAAACAGTTCTGTGGGCATACAGAGTTGTCGACGTTGGCAAAGATGTCCGTCACGGCAGTTTTGTTGTCGGGTGCTGCTAAAGGCTCTCCATCATGGAATGGTATGACCGATAGCTTGTAACCAACAGGGTCGGTACGATCCCTGTAGATGGTGAGAAGAAGCATCGAACAGGCACATCTCAGCTACTCACCAGCTACCATGGAACGTAACCCAAGCCTCGCTCGCGCTGTTGTTGAACTTGATGTCGAGGGGAGCCATGTGAGCTTGAAAAGTAAGTCTTGGGGGAGTCCTTGCGGCACAAAAGATGTCGTTAATAGTGCTGTTCTGATCTCCCATGGCAAAATTGCTTCCTACGGTTAAGTTCCCATTCTGTGGCAGATCTGAAGGGACCCAGGCAGCAAAGCAATAGGGATAGCCGTAATTGCTTCCTTGAGGCGCATACTCTGTCCCATTTAGGTATCCGTGGAAGTTCTGTCTCTCGTGTCAGTCCAGTTCAGGAATCGTACGAGAGGAGGTCGCCATGTTCACCATCTCTTCTCCAGGGTTGTCTTGGTGCACGTCCTTGCCCTCCCGCATAATCTGATCTACTGAGTTCTCAACGGAGTAGATGCCTCCAGTGTCTGGGTGTTCTACCACTCCGACAGAGTTTCGCAGACCCCAACCAAGAAGCAAGCCCTCCGTACTGAAATCATACCCCAAGTCTGTCACGTTATTCAGATCGAAGGCTTTGATCTGGCTATGGCCAGGGGATAGCATCTCTGCCAACGGATCCACGTTCGAGGTACTTCCTCTGCTGATCACCAGAGTGCCGTTGACCTTCTGCGACAGCATCAATGTGCGGGTTGTGTGATCTGATGTGGTCATGCCAGTCACTAGGGTTTTATTGCTAGACCCTACGGTCGAAGTATCAGGATCGTAGCTCCAGGAATAAGCAGCCTCTGGCGATGAGGCATATAAGATCTTCCCGTCTTGGGACAAAGCTAAGCCATGATTCAGCTATGTGGCAAGATTCAGTGTATGTTTTGATGTAGGAGAGCATGGACCGCGATGGTCCATGGCCAAACCGTCATGTCGTTGACTTGCGTGGGAATAATATGGCTTTATCTTGGATGGTGAGAGCTATACGTACAGCTTTAGCACTGACGACCGTCTTCATTGTTCTCACAGTCAAGCATGTTCCAGCATCATCTTGAAAGGCAAGATTGGCTATGCCAGCGCCGGACTGGACGACTAAGAGATTCCCGGCAGTGTCAAAATGTATTGATCGCGGGGAGGTCAGGCCAGTAGCGACCAAGGCCATGCGATACCCGGAGGCGATTGTGGGCTTGACTGCTTTCGTAGGAGTCAATGTGGTAGAGCAGCTTGAAGCTTGACCAAGAGCTGGGACTATGAGAGAGCTCACGGCGACGGCGAGCCAAGCGTGTAGATGATACATATTAAACATGGGAACGAGAGGTCAGTGTGTACCAGCGAAATGTAGGAACTCGGTGTTTGTAATCTGAATCATACATGTACGAGCAATACGACCTAAAAACAGAGACACGTTGACGGATTGAGATCATTGCGCGTTGCATGCCGAATTGCCGGTGGCAAAAGACGATGGGCCGTCTTCGTCCTATCAGTACGTACTGTGGAGCACCTTAGCTATTGACCAGGTCACGGGTGCAAAGATCTGGAGTCGAAGAGCCGCAACATCCTTTCTCACAGCACTCATAGAGGCGGTAAGAATGCTCGAATCGAAGTCACTGGCTTGGCATCCCATGTGCACCAATAGCATTGCAGGTATTGAGATTAGTAATCAACATTCGACACTTTATGTGTATCAGACGAAGTACTATTCTTGGTAGGATGTGGGTTGGTAAAGCACACAAGAAGATCTTTGGACCACTGGAGCCGGCGTTGTGGGAAAGCGTGTCAACGGCGTAGTAGTCATTCTATGGCGACACTCTGGTTTCTCGGCTTTTTGAGCTTCACGATAAAACATGGGCGACGAGCCAAAGAAAAGGTACAATCAACGGAGTATTTACTGGACATTGGATGGCGTATGCGGCACACACCGCGAGTTGTAGACCCACGTGCTGAGCCTTCAGCTCTGAGCAGACTCCACAAGAGAGAGTGATGCAAGTTGACGAGATTGCAGGATGTCCCTTATGTTCCTATCGCTATAATATACCAATTGGACATGATACAAGTCCCTCATCAGCCGTCTCCGGTAGGCATGCCAAATGTGCCCAACCTGGATCCCAAACCCGAAAGCCCCGACCAACAATGCCGTTATGAACCCCATGCGAACTGAGAAATATGTCCGAACAGAAAACACCCAGCCCTCATGCAAGCGCGTCCAGCGGCGTGGATTAAAACTTTCTGTACCGAGAATGGTAGAAGCCAACGAACGAAAAGAAAATATAGAGTACACGTGGAGATGCTGGACGCCGTCCCTATGAGGTTCTATGTAGGCTCGGTTGCTGTTGAAAAGGAATCGAACGTTGCAGATTGGTCGTCCTGGGCTCGACCTGAGCCAACTCCATGAACACCTTCCTCGATGCTGGTACCCTGTTGACTCATTCCTGTCGAGCAAATCGAGGTGACCATAGCCAGAAAAATAGGTTGGCCGGACCGAATCATAGACACAATTTAGAGGCGAGTGAGAATGTCCGAGGAGGCGACTTTATATGTATTAGGGATCGTATAAATGGTTGGTATGCTTCGTATCAGTATCCATGCGGCCATCCCTGTCCGGGATGCTGGCTTTGCTGCGTTGGTGGCGCCCAGCCTTGCATTCCTCCAGGTTGCTGTGCCGTTGTAGTTTGCTGCGTATACTGTTGTGCACTCGGGCTCGGTTGTTGATACATGCTTCTCATCGCAGAGTAGCTGGAAGGGTTACTCATACCCGGCATATTCTGGTAGCCCATGCCGCTATGCATAGAGCTGCTGCTTTGCGAATGGTGAAGCTGTGGAGGCTGAAGAGGTGATTGTGGAGGATGCGTATGGTGCTGCTGAGAAGGGCTGTACTGCTGTAGACTAGGATGGTTCGCAATTGGCGACTGCTGTGGTTGGGGCGGAGGCTGGCCCCAGCCGTGAGAGGTTTGTGGGTAACCGTACGGGGAGCCTTGACCTGCAGAACCTGCGCTATACGGGAGTGCTGACGAGCGTTGATGCATTTCTGGACGCATCCCCTGCGATAGACCCCTGGGTGACTGAGAAAGAGGGTTCCCTTGATGAGCCTGCTGGGAGTATGTCGTTGGTGGACTCATCAGCTGCGATGACTGGCGCTGCAGTGCAGACTGCTGATTAGCACTTATCATGCCTCTTGACGGTGGCGATTGTAGAGACTGAGAGACGGGCGGACTGGACTCCAGTTCTGGCTGAGGCGTTGTGACAGGAACTTCATGCGGCCTATGCCAGGTGTCGGTGAGAAGTGACCCCCTCAGCTTGCGCTGCTCGTTGATGGCCTTACTGAAATCGGCGGTGTTCGAGGCCTGGTGCAAGATGTCCGTGGCAGAGGTTGGTTGTAAGCGGTCCTGATAAGGAGCACCACTCATTTCATGCCTCGGTCGAGGCGTATCCCCGTAGTTGCGTAGCCTCATATCTTCATTAGGAGCAAGGGATATCATGGGCAGCGGCGCTAGAGTAGCTGGTATCTGTCCTCCGATTGCTGGTAGAAGACCTTGAGCTTGACCGTTGTTGTCAAGAGGTCCGTTGCCGTAGATGATATCTGGATGATTTAAACCAGCACCGGCGTTCTGTGCAGCTTCTACGGCTGCCGCATCTCTTGCCTTTGCAGCTCCAGGCCTCTTCTCGCCGGCGGCGTCTTCCTCAGTGAACCCTTGTTTCCTGGCCTTCGCTTCCCAATAATCATCCCGGACACGCCTCCCATCCTGGACGACCCTGCTGCCAAATTGGCGAAACATGGACTTGGCAGTAACGATTGCTATCTGCCTGGACCTGTACGAGTATGGAAGGATTTCTTGACTGATCAAATCATCCTTCTCCGGTTGCGTGGCGATGATCTTATAGAGTGACCTGTTTTTGTTGAACAAAAGATACGAGTCTCGATAATTCAAGACTCGGGCACATTCTGTCGCCAACATGAACAGCTTCTCGCCACGATTCGGTACGTAGAACGTCCTGCATTTGTACTGCCGCCCTTCCAACGGATGCCCTGTTGGTGAAACCTTCTTCTCCCCGGCCTCATCATGCTCGCGGGGTATGTACTCGTCGCCATCGGGGCTTAATTGATCAGTCGTGTGATCTCTGACAGTTGGCAGAGCTTTCAACACGTTTTTGGATGGAGTGGCCTTGGGCGGTGAAGACTTGGTTGGAGTTGTGTTTGCTTGCTGAGGCACATTCTGCGTTGGCAGTTGGGGCGTCCGTACCTGCGATGGCGTCTGTGTCACTTGCGAGATTCCAGTTGGGCTTTCTGGGACTCCACCAGAGCCTCTCGACTTCGGGGGCCTGCCGCGCTTCCGTGGTTTCTGGTCATCTATCCGTTCCGTCAAATGTCAGTCCCTCATTTTCTATGGATGGTATGTCCAATCGGAAAATAATCTTCGCTCCAACCTCCCACAGACGGCAGACCGCATACTGAGATATCACATACCGTCGTCAAGTCCACCACTTTCCGGTAAGTCTGGGTTCTGTTCCGGCGAGCGACTGCGCTTGATGCCCCGCGGACTGGCTTTGGGCGCATTGGCGGACGATGGGTTGGGATGTGCGGATACTACACGACAGAGCGACGATGTCAGTCCAAGCACTCAGTGACCGAAGACGCGCTTATGGCCAAGGCAGATGAACCCTGTAACTCATGGCAGCTACAAGCATCGTCATAGGTCGCTAATAGACCTGCGACATGGCCACTTATGCGAAAGGAATGAAGGAAGTATGAATGATACCTGGAGCATTCAACGCTGCTGGATTGATCGTGCCCGAGCCATCTATTATGCTTCCCCCCAGGCCATTCATTGAGGTCGTCACTACAGGATGCGACGCCGAGTACATAGCTGGCGACGTTGACGGGCCTAGGCCGAGGCTGAAACCCCGTCAGTCGTCGCACCCACCGAGGGTACTGAAGCGCAAGGGCGCGTGGCCGACAGTTGGTGGAGTAGGTTGGATGAGCTATCCAGATCGGATGGGTTTCTAACGGGCAGCGGCGCGCGGCCGTTGCATGAAGCCTGCTTTCCCGCGAATTGGATGGTGGAGCGCGGAGTGGACCCCTCTTCCCGCTTCGCTGCCCTACCCTGGAAGCTTACAAC
>JAABUW010008871.1_pt1 | contig 11617 bp, 11 predicted proteins | sample 5560081 | NCBI WGS metagenome assembly JAABUW01 (sample SAMN10711882, study PRJNA513363) | rock metagenome | isolation source: Antarctica rocks | place: Antarctica: Victoria Land, Knobhead sud | reverse complement strand
AGGCGGGAGTGGCTTGCAGCGCGGTATGTTGATTCACGATGGGACATGCCGGAACTGCTTGCGAAGAAAGACGAGATTGTTGAGCGTGACCTGTTGAAGATGTGCCTGCGAGTGTAGGAAGTACATGCAATGACATTCGAGAGATTTTCTCTTGTTTGCTCGTTTACATCCTGTGTTCGAGCCATCGACAAGATACCAGGCTCAAAGTCACCCTCTCCAAGATCGGATTATGGAAACTGCTGCGCTACCGAACCTGGTTGCCCCTATCGCACCTTCATCACATCAGGATTTCCTTGCGTCCAGCCAGGAGCAATCGAGACCTTCTTCATCCTCCACAACTCGCCCTCGCGCACAATGTCAGCCTTGTAGTGGTTTCCGAACAGGTAGTAGTCCTGATAATCTGGACTGGGCCCTTCTCCGCGTCGAAAGTGCTGCGCTAGCACACAACTCGTAAGCTCTGCCGAATCTCCATCAACAGTGCAGCGAACGTTGGTGGCGCTATGCGTGGTATCGAGTCCCGTGCCGATGGCATCCATGAGAAGTTTGACGACCTCTGTCCTTCCGGATTTCGAGTTGTCGTTCCACCCGATAGCTTTGAACGGCGACATGTCCAGACGTACGTCCTCGGTCATAGAGGACGCCGAAAGCTCAGAGCTGCCATTGTCCAGAGCACAGACGAAGCGAATGACTGCGTCGATTGCGGCCTCTCTGTCGGTAAGTCCTCCAGCGTTCGGCATGTTGGTCTCTATCGGTCGAAAACGGCCGGCTGGTGTTATAGTGATCTCGCAGTCTATACCAATGGAGAAGTAACAGGCTTAGGCAACTTCTCGGAAGGCAGGATGGCGTATCGAGGTACTTACAATCAAGTGTAGCCATTTTCTAAGTCATCAGGGGCCAGCCCAATGCCGGCAAACAACATCTCGGACATGTTTACCGCCATCTCCATTGAAGGCTGTCCAGCCAATGGAACGGCTAACGGAAACCTTCGATGTCCAAGGCAGTCTTCGTACGAAAACCTAGGACAGAGTAAGTAGATGAGTAATACGGTTGGAGACGTGAAGTTGATGAGGCCGCAAACTCCACCTGCTCCGCGATCTCCGTTTCTCGCCGGTTTTTTTGATGGTCTCGGCAGGCCGCTACTTCCATCTCGCCTGAAGGCATTTTTGACCATAATGGAGAACCTACGGAAACGTGCTGTCGGTCTGTTGTGTATGGGATTAGAATCATGCCTGAAGCCCGAGCTGTGAGGAAGCCACTTTCTTGTGGCCCATGCCGGCATCGAAAGTAAGGCCCCATCAACAATATCAGCGGTACTCTATTGACTTCGACTACCAGGCTAAGATGTGACCGAGGCGTGCCAGCATGCACCAATTGTGTTCATCGTGGGGACATTGTTGAGTGCTCCTACAATCCGCGGAACCATCAGATAGATGGAAGACCACCACGCTCGCCTGCTCAGCCTTTAGATCGAAGCGCCCAAGACAAACTGGACCATCTAGAACGACTGGTCGTAGGTCTTCTTGAGGAGAAGCGTGTGGGCGACCAGGTAGCTACTCCTGCAAATACTCTAGACGCCAGCAGCACCGCGGACCATAGTTTTGTGCTTGAGAGCTTTCAGGATGCTGGTCCTCAACATAACACAGAAGCCAGAGCTGTCGCAAGTAATAGCAGTCCGGGAATCAGTCTTTGTGGCAATGACGAGCCACGTCAATCCATAGACGAAGCACGGTGGGCTTCCTTGCTCAACGGAGTGCGTAGGCCTCCGCGAATACAATGGAGCGTGACTGACGGGATATAATAGATCAACGATGTTCGGACATATCTACATGCGCAACATCAACGACACGAAGAACAAGCTAAAGCGATATCTTCCTTGCTCCAGCTATCGTCCGAAGATTCTGGTCCAACGTTGCTATTCGGCAATACGCGAAGCATGAGCAATAGGGAGATACTATCTCATTTACCCTCAAGATATGATTGTGACATTTTAATCGAGAGATACTTCGCTCATCTTTATCCTCCATTGCGTAAGCACTCCCGCGATTGTGTCGTCCAACGGTATAAATGCTAACCCGCTTAGACATCCTTCATAAGCCAGCGTTCAGGAGACAGGTAGGCATAAATCTGCCCTGGTACTATCGCACTTCCGGGACGCTTACGACTCATTGTCCATCAGTACGGTGCGTTCTGGAGAGAGTCTCGTAATACACCTATCGCGTGGGTTGGGCTTTTATTCGGTATACTTAGGATCGCCATGCTCGACTACCTGCGAGAGGGAGACGAGCCTGTACAGTGGCAAGGCAAGTGTCAGGACCTGGCCACCAACTATCGCAATCATTTCACGGACTGCATGATTGCTGCCGACTATCTGCAGCCACAAGACTTCCTGATCGAAGCACTATGTCTGCACCACTATGGAGAATATGTATCCAGTCGAGATGCAAAGTCTAGTGTCTGGGTGCTGGTAGGCTTGATTACAAGGTTGGCAATGCGGATGGGCTACCATCAAACATCGCAGCCTACTTTAGAGTCGACTCCTTTCAAGGTAAAGCTGTCGATCTCCATGCAATAGATATCCTGATCAAACACTGGCTGACCTGAAGATAGGACGAGATGCGGCGACGAGTGTGGGCCTTCATTAGACAAGGCGACATCATGATCTCTTTCCAATTGGGCTTACCGGCTATGGTAGACCTCTCCGACGCTGATCTGAACCTCCCACGAAACATTCATGACGATGATAACTTCGACGAGGACTGCGCCGTGTTGCCTCCAGCACTACCTGAGTCCGTGGCAACCGAAATATCTTTTCTGCTCGCGAAGACCAGACTCGCATTCGGTTTTGCTCGTGCCGCAGCGGAAATCAATCGATCACCGTCTATTAAATGGGAAAGGATACTCGAAATCGATCGCGGGCTGCGACATATATACGATACTATACCCGGCGCCTACAAGCTTGGAGTCTTGTCTCAACAGGACTCCCTGATCATAAGCTCTGCCAAGTTCACGCTGGCCAACATCCACCACAAGTCCTTATGCATTATACACAGCAGATTTCTTGAGCTAGCGCGATCGGACCATAGATACTTGTACTCAAGAAAAGTCTGTCTGAGCTCTGCGATGTCGATACTCCGGATACAGGCCATTCAGGACCAAGACATTCCAGTGGATGGAAAGATCAGAAGCTTGACTAGTTATCAAACCTCTTTGACCATCCACGACTTTCTCCTGGCGGCCGCGATCATCAGCAGCGACTTGTGCTCATGCAATACGCCAGAACCCTCTGTGCATGGGCGAGCGTCAGCATCCGGAATACCGAGCAGAGCCGACATGGTTAGAGCTCTGAGTGTCAGCGCTCAGATATTCGGACGCATGCAAGACCGTAGTAAGGAAGCCTGCAAAGCAGCTGACGTTCTATCAATGCTCGTCGGCAAGCTTGAAGCGACCACAGACGGACCACGCAACGACACGTACCATGCTACAAGGCCAGCTCATATAGAAAAGGCAAGACCACGACAGCGACAGAATCTCTCGTTAACTACGAAAGACACATTGCATTCGAGCGAGCTTCCGCCTGCTGAGATCGACTTCCAGCCAGGAGAGACTGGCTCTCACTCCACGTGGTCCGGGCCTAGATATTGGCCTGTGGAATCCACCCACTCGCAAGCCGACTGGCTCGACGAAGGCGTCGATGCGGGCCTGGTTGGCTTCACCCACGTTTCCGACCCATATGGCGCCGAAGAACCACATCAATGGGACCATTCGATAGCTATGAACGATCCTCTGAGCACTCTGTGGGATCTAAATGCCGATTTCTCCGGCAACTCACTGTAGGATACGAACACCTCTAGAGCATGCCGGACGCAGCGATCACGGGCCCTGAGAACAGGTTCTAGATCCGGGTGATGAAGCTTGCATGATTTGATGATAACGAGGTGCGCAAAGCAAATGCGATCGCTCGTACAAACCGTAGCACTTAGAGCCAATCAACAAATGTGTGCTCTCATGCATTCCTTCCATGTTAGAACTCCCGCTATGTTGGAAGATCCGCTCAAGAACTTGAAAGAAGCGAAACCCACAATCACACAGCAATCCTCACACCTCATCAGTACTCACTCCTCGTCCCCGCACCACCACTCATATACCTCTTCTCCCGCTCCCTTTCCCCCTCCCCGTCCCTCCTCCTCTCCCGCACGAAATCCGCCGGATCACCGGCACTGACTCCGGTCGTCGTAGTCCCCGCCGCACTCGACGGCGCCTCCAGCATCCTCGGCGCGCGTGGCTTAAACTCGTTCTCGCTATCGTCGTCGAACTCGTCGCGGTTCTGGCGATCGTGGGCGCGGTCGTGGCGACGGGCAGCTTTGCGCTCTTGGCGTTCTTCTTCGTAGCGTTCATCTGTAGAGCGAGTGAGCTCGGTCAGCGTATGTCTTAGCAGATCTAGAAAACGAGAAGATGGGTCGATAGTCCATGCGCGACCGCGCTCGGGGCGACGAGGAGGTGTGCGGTTGTTCTCTGGAGCTCCGCCATCTGTTGGAGTTGACGGAGCGGTCCTCGAGCGGTCGATGTGTGGACGTATTGGGGTTGCAGCATGTTGAGTATCTGCACGCCGGTATCCTTCATCGTCGGATGTTGAATCCGAATCCTCGGAATCATGTGAAGTAGTGGCTGAATGAGAGCGGTGATAAGTACCTCTGAGCTCCTTCGTGCGATCAGCGAGCTTCTGAATCTCCTCCTTCGTTAGCACACGCAGCACGATCACACAGTCCAGCCGCTCCTCGAAGCGCTCCTGAGCTTCTTCCAAAGCTTCAGGGTTGACGAGCTTGCGATCGATCTTCGTCCATCGAGCGCCCGGCGGGATGCCCGATTTTGTTGCCTGGTCACGCGTCAGCTCTAGCCTTCTTGAACATCTGATATTAGTACATACATCCTTCAGTGGAGCAACACCTTCTCTCATGCCGCCGTGGTCTGGAAACACAGGAGTGGGCTTCTTCAGTATACCCTTCGGCCTTCGCTCCTCTTCTTCGGTGGGTGGATCTACTATTCTGACACGGTTTTCTTTCCTGTCGCTCATCGAGTTGTCGATGATTTGTGATGGCTCATGGGTCATCGGCTCGTCCAGTATACTTCGCTTCCGAGTGAGTCCTGGGCGAAAGGATGAAGATGGGGCACCTTCGACGCTATCCTCGTAGCCTCCTGGCATGCGTGAAGATGGCGCAGTGTCGTAAGAGGCAGCAGTGCCAACCACAGAAGGGTCACCATTGAGGTTCCGGTCTCGCTCACGTTGCCGCTGTTCTCGCTCACGACGTCTGCGCTCACGATCAGGATCGGCCTCAGGTGCTCTGCTATCAGAACTTCGACCCATTTCGCGCTGGACTTGTTCCATCCGGCGACGGTAGTCCTCGTCCGGATCCATATCAGGTTGGTGTGGTATCTGACCTGGTGCCTTGTCCTCGTGTTGCCGCTCGACTTCACGCTCCTCGGCTCGCTCACGTGGCGGAACGGCGTCCCGGACAGGCGCCGCTGACCTCTGAGGCTCAGGCGCACCCTCAAAAGCGAAACCGAGACCTCGCTCACGCTCCGGAGCACGTGGTGCTTCACGTTCTTCCGAGTATCGTACCCCTTCGTCGCTATGCGTCTCGTGCGAACGTGCGGGACGAGGCGAGAGCCTCTCACGGTCTTGCTCACGTGGTCGTTCGGGACGTCTGTCAGGATCCCGATCTCTCTCACGCTCGCGATCGCGATCACGGTCGTCATTCCGGTTGAGAACCTTACCGACTCCGATAGCAGCGGCACCTGCTGCAAGACCAATACCACCGGCGGCAGCAGCCGAAACGCCAGGCTGGGAGCTTGATTCGTCCTTGAAGGGTACAGCGCCGTCTCTGCCAAGATAATGCTGGTTGCTCGTGCGCCGGAAATGATGGCGTTCAGGTTCAGATGGACGCTCCATCATGCGCTCCCTCTCGCGCTCACGTTCGCGGTCCAGGTCATGCTCCCTGTCACGTTGAGAACGCGGTTCACGATCGCGGTCTTGCTCCTTGTTGTACGACCGGTCGTCGTCTCGTCTTCTATGTTCGTCCCGCCCATCGCGATCTGTCGGTCGGTCCCGCTCTTCGTTCCGGAGTCTTTCCGCTCTCATACGCTCCTGCTTCTCCTGTTCGAGTTTCTGCACTTCGTGGTAATTAAGCTCAGGTGCGGTGTCCCTCCGATGTGGTTCGTAGCCAGAGTCACGGTACTTTTGCGGCTCAACACTCTCGTCACTGCGACGCCCATAGCGATCTTGACTGTCAGCTCTGTCAGCTCTAGTACCATCGGTTCTGATACCGAAGCCTCGTCGCTCAACACTCGGATCCGGTCGTGTGACGCTGCTGCGGCGCTCGTGGCGACGCGATCGGTCCTCGTGGTCGTATTGGTCATATGCTTGACGTTCCGGCTGTCGTCGATCTTCAGATGTGGTACGCGGTGCCACATAGTATTGCTGATCCTTCGGGTCGCCAAATGGTACAGCTTCAGCGGTGAAGCGACCGCGAGAGGGTGACGCGGGTGCACGCGCTCTGGTTGGCGATTGCGGGACCCTTGCTCTATGAGGAGACTGGGGCACGTCGCGTGCTTTCTCCCTCAAGCTTGTTGCTCGTCCAAGTCCATCGTTGACCTTTGCCCACCCTCTCATACTCGGTGGTGGTCCAATCTCCTTGGTCGATCGCCGTGGGTCCAGGTTTGGATCAAGCATGCTGACTGGTCGTTCACGGCTGGCACCGCCTCTGTCAACACTGCCTCGCCTTGGTCGAGTCTGAGGCTCACGCCACCTCGGTTCAGTGTCTCGGAACATGCCAGCAGCGTCCGTGTACGAGTACGCATCGTCGTCCTCGATACTCTTGTCCTTTGACTTTGCAGGGCCATTCATATGGTAGCCTCTCCGTCCTCTGTCATTGTCTCGATCTGAAGCAAGGTTTTTGTAGGGTGCACGCTCTCCGCCGTCGCTCTCCCTTCGACGGTGGTGTCGTCCAGAACCAGTTGGAAGGTCAACATCGGCGACAAGACTGGCTTGCCCGTTGTCGACACTGTACAGCTTCTTGTGCTCGACCTTGCGAGGCTCCTTCGAGGATGCAGGTGTGATATAGTACTCTTTGTCTCGAGTGCTGCTCTTCTGCGGACTGGCTGGACGTGCGAAGTCGGTCTGCACAACTGTAGGTCGACTCCGGCTTGGCAGAGCCGTACTGCTGACTGAGCCACGCTGTGCGTCAACCAGAGACGATCTGCGAGGTCTGCCGGTATACGGGTCGACTCGTTGGTCGGGTCGAGATGTGCTGTTAGAAGCAGCAGGCGGATAGTTGACGAATGTTTGTGTTGAGATTGGGATGACACCACCGCCTGCACTGGTTCTGGGCGACTGGTATGAACTGTTTCTCTCGTATCGGTATGGGTCGGTGAGACTGTCCGAAGCTCGTGCTGGGTTGGCGAGACGCCGGCTACCAGGCGAAAGCTGTCGATTGTACGACATTGTGGGAGAGAGCGGTTTCGGTCCAGGTATCAGAATCGAGAGTGCGGTGAATCGAGGTTGTTTCTGCTTCGTGAAGCCAGTGTTAGCATATCCATGAAACACATTCTGCTGTGGGGCCGTCGTCATCATATCGACTACAGACAGACGGAATTGATGGCACACAGCTGAGGTTCAGACGACATGCTCAAGCGATGAGACGGACGGCGCCCAAGGACATATGTGCTTTCATGCTCCTCGCTCGCCGGTGTGGTGGCATGGATGTCTGGTCTTGCAAAAGGTGCTGTGACTTACCTAGCGTCGCTCTTGCTGCCTGACTGCTAGGAACCCCTCGTATGCATTGCTCGGAAAACTCAGTTCGCGCTGCAGACCTCGTCTTCGCCCCGGTGTATACGTTCAGGTCGAGCGGGCCACTGCTGAAGGCCGAATATGACCGGTGAAATGCCAGCGGGAGAGGTTGCAAGGCCGGCCTGCCGGTGACTCTTGGATCGCTGCAGCTAGCTTCGTAATGTGCCCACCTGATCACCTCGACGGCTGCTCCGGTCTGCAAAGCTGCCCGCTGAAGTCCCGTCGTTCTTTTCGGCGTTGTATCGCTCTCCTGGAGTTGTTGTGTTGAGATAACGGACTGAGGTCCTCAGAACCAATCGCGAGAGAAGCTTTTCCGTTTGGCTGAAGGTTTCGAGGCTCGTGGGAGTTAGTGGATATGCAGCTGCACGATGACTGCTCTTAGCTAAACGTGCAGGTGACAGTGAGCGTCAGTTGGCACCAGAAGTTGCGAGCTCGCAAGGCCGGCAGAAAGGTCCCGCTGTCTGTGTGCGGTCCGCCAGATCGTGTCCCTCCACACTCCTTCTGTGCCCTCCCTTGCGCGGGAGTGATTTGGACCGACGAACGCTTCTGCACGATGACGTTGCGGCGCTCACGTGCGCGGCTCGTTTCCAAACATTCAGCCTTGTTTCAGGTCTGGAACATCATCATCAAACCTCGAGCCATCGGTTTGATCTCATCGAGACCGACCTCGTGGTCTATGGACATGTGATCATGAGATGGGGTCGACGTCAGACTTACCCGTACCTGCCGCTTGTGGCAGGTGCTGGTCGACGCCACCGAGCACCACATCTCAGCCCTCGTGGTAGGAGGTATTACTACGTCTTCTTTGCAACACCGCAGAACAGGAACAGGGCGACAGCGTCGCCGCAGGAACGTGTCAATCGATTTCCTCGGTCTTTAGGCCGGAAGTTACTTCCTCAGTAGTGCAGTGAGTATCACATGGCCTTGATGGCCAGCCGGTCTCAACTCCTTCTGGGCATGTCTACCACCGGACGAGATGAGATCATGTACCACGCACACTCAACTGGATGCTAGACTTTGGAGGGTCGTACATGACCACTTGAATACGGAACGACAATATACGCTGGAATGGAGCCGCGAGTCGGGCTGTGATAACTCCAGAGCCAGCCTGCATCGAAGAAAGGTAAAGGACTGATCACCTCGATATGAGCCGGCTCCACTGTCAGACTTTCGATATCTCTGAAAGCAGGAATGCCTACACGCCGTCTCATCCTCTACTTGACAGTGCTATAATTGATGTGAGTTCGAGAAAGCCCGCGGTTACATCTACCCCACTTCACAGAGGTATAAGCTACGTACTTCTCGTTAATTGCTCCTTCGATGGAGACCAAGTCGACTCGTATCCTCTGAAACTTGCTTGTGTAATAAACATCCACCAAGCTACCTTGTCCAACATGCCCATGATCCACATCCCCTCCTCCCAAGCCGAAGGCGGCAACAGCACCTCCAAAGGCCCCTCCGACAAATTCGTCGGCGACGTCTACCTCGACAAGATCCACTTCGACAAGGCGAACACCATCGCCAACGTGACGTTTACGCCTTGTGCGCGCACGAACTGGCACACGCATGAACACGGGCAATTGATCCGTGTAGTGGCGGGGAGTGGGTGGGTGTGCGATAGAGGCGACAAACCGAAGAGGTTGAGGGTCGGTGATACTGTAAGTTCGGTCCGCACTCTGATTCTGGTTCTGATTTTGATTTTGACTGATTAATCATGGTAGGTGTGGTGTCCGCCTGGAACAGAACATTGGCATGGCGCTGATGATGGAGCGTATATGGTGCATTTTGTCCACGCGCATGGTGACGTGGAGTGGTTGGAACCTGTTTCGGACGAGGAGTATTCGAAGAAGAGCGGGTGATCTCTGCCATTCATGATTGTTCGTATGCTTGTACAGCTATCTGGATTCTCGTTCAATTCCTTTGGTCCTCTCCGATCATTCTGAGACTCGCCGGTAGGCCTCCACATGGCATACCCTCGAACGAAAACTTCGTAGCAGATGTTGCTGTAACCACAGAACTGGCGTCAATGAAATCCGTTCGTCGTATGCATCAGGTTGGGATTTTGATTTTCGCGTTGTCGAGGTATAGCCGCTCCAGACCAGAAGTAACTCGCGTTCGATCAATTCAACCTCGGTGAGATGCTCATCCGGTCTCGAGCGGGGATTTATCCATGGAGTATGTGTGGTTGGTTGGCTTCATGTTGATCACATTCGTGACGCAACCGTCGTAATGGCATTGCTGCTTGCCAGACCTTCGGCACTTCAGCAGCTCCTCCAGACCTCAGACTCACGCAAACAATTCGTCATATATCTTAGCACTGACCCGTCACACCAAACCCTCCTCCCGCTTCCTCGCCGCCTCCCGCCTCCGCACTAGAATCTCGGCATCCCTCAATCGCTCCTCCCACTCAGCCCACTGATCATCCATACCCAGCACTCCGCCTTCATACCACGCCTCCACCACCTTCGCACTCCTCGCACGCAGCTCTGCAACTTCCTTCGCTTGAGCAACGTGCTTGACTCGTGCCTGCTCAACACGAGGCTGAAGATCAATCATCTTCGCAGCAGCAGCCGGATTCGGGATTCTGAAGTCCTGCAGCTGAGTCAAGCGGCTGAACATGGCCTGGTAGAGCTGCGCGTGGGCCAGGACCAGGCTCGCCAGAGAAGTGATCGAGAGAGTGGCTGGGACATCTGAGATGTTGCTCGTGTGGAAGAGCTCCGGGTGTCGCTTTTGGAGTGCGAGAACGTCGCCCACGGACGATGACTTGTTCGCGAGAGACTGTAACGAGCGTTCTAGGTTCCGTAGTCGTGCTGATGCTGATCCAGTGTGTCGGGTGGTACTTGGGGTTTCCTGGTCTCCGTTGTCGCCGTTGAGAAGGAAGTCGAGTCGTTTGAGGCGGGCTTCCAGCATAGGGAGCGTATCTGCCGCTATATCGGTGCTGGAAGCCATAGTAGCATGGCTGTATATTCAGTATAACTCAAATCGGAGAAGACCTCATGTTGTCGTCGATGTCGCGTGAGAGGCGCTTAAATCAAGCTTCTGCTAACGGCCGGCGCACGCCTTCCGAGCCGGCGGTTTCACCTTGGCTTGGCTGAGGACTGAGGACTCCGACGTTCTCGTCTCCCCAAAAAGGTACGAGTGTACGGTGTACACCCTGGAGACCTCGAGCATATACATACATACAACAGACAGCGTGTGACTTCGCCTTGTCTTCCTGAATCTGTTCCTTTAGCGCGCACACATACCGATGACGGCGCCCTAGAGGCATACCGGAAGAGTAAAACCACTTGTCGCCTATCATCCTCTCGCACACCATGGCATCCTACGCCGCCCTCCAAACGACCGAGCGGGACTCGCGCCCGACCTCCAGAGCGTCCAGTAACCGCCGACGAGGGAACCCGAAGCAAGGCGGAACCGGCGGCAACGCATCATGGGCCAGCAGCGTGATAAACCTGGTGAACACTATCGTCGGAGCCGGCGTGCTAGCGATGCCGCATGCGATGAGTAACATGGGAGTAACGCTAGGAACACTCGTTATCCTGTGGTCGGGCTTGACGAGTGGGTTTGGATTATACCTTCAGACTCGGTGTGCGAGATATCTGGATCGAGGATCGGCGAGCTTCTTTGCGCTCAGTCAGATCACATACCCGAATGCGGCGGTGCTGTTTGATGCTGCGATTGCGGTCAAGTGCTTTGGGGTGGGGGTGTCGTATTTGATCATCATTGGGGATCTGATGCCAGGTGTGGTTCTGGGGTTTGCGAGGGATGGTGGAG
>JAABUW010008870.1_pt1 | contig 11618 bp, 11 predicted proteins | sample 5560081 | NCBI WGS metagenome assembly JAABUW01 (sample SAMN10711882, study PRJNA513363) | rock metagenome | isolation source: Antarctica rocks | place: Antarctica: Victoria Land, Knobhead sud | reverse complement strand
CGCGGCGTCAGCCCCAACGTCACGATTCACCCCGAGGTCGATGTCCCTGCACCACAGGAACATCCTCCCGGAATGATCAACGACAGCCGGACCGCCACGCGGCGAAAAACACCAGCCACCTAGGCCGGCCCCGCCGGGGCTGGACGCGGGCCTGCGCATTGCCTGGGCGCAGAGGACACATCGAGGGAAGTGGATGAGGGCGATGACCAAGACGTTGGTGGAACCGGCTGATGAGTTTTGGGCGGAGGAGCCGAGCAACCTGGCCGGGCACGCCCGGCTGCGGGCTCGGATCTCGGGCCTGCACTGCTCGTTGTGCACCGGCACGATCGAGAAGGCGCTGATCCGTCAGGACGGCGTGGACAAGGTCGCGGTCAGCCTGAGCCATGAGCAGGCGCTGGTCGACTACGACCCGGCGGTGATCGAGCCGCAGCAGATCCTCGGCACGCTGCGTGACATCGGCTACGACCTGTACGACCCGCGCAAGCTGCGCCCCTTCGAGGAGGAGGAAGCGGCGCTGGTCAAGGAGGGCAAGCGGCTGTTGACGGCGATCGCCGCCAGCTTGTTGGCGATCGGGCTGATCGCCAACATCAGCGGGTTCTTGTCGGTGCTGGTACCGGCCTCGGTCGTGGTGGTGATGGTTCCGGTGGCGTACGCGCTGCTGCGTCCGCAGGGCCGGCGCACTGCCGCGGCCGGTGCCGTCGCGATCGTGGCACCTGCGGTGCTCGCGCTGGGGCTACGCGCCGGCGGCCTCGGCACCGCCACCGTGCCGTACGTCACCGGGCTGCTGGCGCTGACTGTGGTGCTCGGCGTCGCCCCTCACATCTTGGCGATGGCCTACCAGTCGGCGCGCCGCGGGATCCTCAACCAGCACGTCATGCTCGAGATCGGGACGTTCGCGGGCATCGCCGGCGGCCTCTACGGCCTGGTCGGCCGGTTGCCGGGGTACCCGACGGCGCCGTTCTTCGCAGTGACGGTGCTGGTCGTGAACTACCACATCTTCTCAGAATGGCTGTCGCTGCTGGTCAAGACCCGCAGCAGCCAAGCGGTCCGCAAGCTGATGGACCTGCAGCCCGACACCGCCCGGGTCGTGCACCAGCAGGACGGGCGGGACGTCGAGGTCGACACCCCGATCGCCCGGGTGCAGGTCGCCGACCAGGTCCGGATCCGGCCGGGTGAGCGGGCCCCGGTCGACGGAACGGTCGTGTCCGGCTTCTCCACCGTCGACCTGGCGCTGGTCACCGGCGAGCCGGTGCCGGTCGAGCGGTCGGCCGGTGATGAGGTGATCGGCGGGTCGATCAACGGTGCGGGGACGCTGCTGGTCAAGGTCAGCAAGGTCGGGACCGAAAGCTTCCTCGCTCAGGTGGTGCGGCACGTGGAGGACGCCCGGGCCCTCAAGCCCAGCATCCTGCACCTGGTGGACCGGATCCTGCGGGTCTACACCCCCACCGTGCTGGCCATCTCGGCCTTGTCCCTGATCGGCTGGCTGGCTGGTAGCTGGGCAGTCGACGGGCACGCGGACGTGACACGGGCAGTGTTCGCAGCGCTGACCGTGCTGGTGATGGGCTACCCGTGCGCGGTCGGGATCGCCGCGCCGCTGGCGATCGTCCGCGGCGCCGGTGATGCCGCCGACCTGGGCATCATCATGCGCACCGGCGAGGCGTTCCAGCAGTTCGGCAAGGTCACCCACGTCGTGCTGGACAAGACCGGCACCCTCACCGAGGGCCATCCAGCGGTCCGCGAGATCCGGGCCGTGAACGACGAAGCCGAGCTGCTGGCCGCCGCCGCCGCCGCCGAGGCCAACTCCGAACATCCGTTGGCCCGTGCCATCGTCGACGCCGCCCGTAACCGCGGCCTGAACCTTCCTGCCGTCGAGCATTTCAGCTCGATCACCGGGTTCGGGATCACCGCTGTCATCGCCGGCCGGCCCGTCCTGGTCGGCCGGCCCGGCCTGCTCACCGACCGCGGGATCGACCTCACTGCCCTGCAGCCGACCATCGCCGAGCTCGAGCAGGCCGGCCGGACCGTCATCGCGGTGTCACAGGACGGCCAGCCGCTGGGTGTCATCGCCCTCGGCGACGAAGTGCGACCGGACGCCGTCGAGGCGCTCGCGGCGATGAGCGAAGACGGACTGACGCCGGTGATGGTGACCGGCGACAACGCCTCCGCGGCCCGGCTGGTCGCCCGTCGGCTCGGGATCGACGACGTGCACGCCGAGGTGCTACCCGACGGCAAGGCCGACATCGTCCGCGAGCTGCAGGCCCGCGGCGCGAAGGTCGTCATGGTCGGCGACGGGATCAACGACGCACCGGCACTCATGCAGGCCGACGTCGGCGTCGCGATGGGCGGCGGGACCGACATCGCGGTGGAGTCCGCCGACATCATCATCGTGCGCAACGACGTGACCTCCATCCAGACCGCCCGGCAAATCAGCCGCAGGTCCTACCGCCGCACCCGGCAGAACGTCGCCCTGGCGTTCCTGTTCAACGGCATCGGCATCCCGCTGGCCGCGACCGGCCTGGTCTACCCCATCTGGGCGATGATCGCGATGGCGCTATCAGTCACCACCATCTTCATCAACTCCATCGGCGGCCGACCCTCCCTGCTGTTCCAGGCCATCGCCAGCGTCGGCAGGCGCGACCCAGACCCAGACGACACCCCGCTCGAACCGGCCGGCCTCCCCGCCCCCTGACTGTCACCTCATGGCGGCCGGCCCGCACGTCCGGCATCCTCGTGTTCTCCAACCTAAAGGTCGTCCTGGTCTCGCACGTGCCGGTCGCCACCGCGGGGCAGGCCGAGCAACTTCCTCGCCGCCCAGGCATGGCGATGGTCGACCTCTGGCAGCTCAGCTGCGCGCCGTGCCGCCCTCGAACCCCGGCTGGAAGCTGCTCTGCGGAAGCGGCCCGACGTGCAGGAGGTGCGCGTCGACGTCGACCCGCCCCAGCGGGCGGCCGCTCGCTCTAATTTCATAGCATCCCGCTCCTGCTGTTCCGAAGTGGCCCGGCTGGACGGTCTGACTCGCGAGCACGACATCGACGACGAGGCAATCAAGGTCATCCACCCCTCACCAGACATGCTGACGGTGCCTTAGTTGGTCAACCCAGCAACCCAGCATGGGAGCGCAGGTATGGCCGTCACCGACCCGCGCACCGCGCCACGTCTGCAGGCGGGATGCGGAGACGGCGGCTCCTGCGCGCGGAAGCCGCCTCACGGCGCTAACCCATCACCGGGGCAGCGACCCGTAGAGCGGGACGAGGACTCCACACCAGCTGCGCGGACCAGCCGGGGCGATCTCGTGACCTCCTACCCCGTCCGCGAGCTGGCCGCTCGTGGTTCCTGGCTGGCGGGGCAGACCTGCAGGTCGTCAGGGCCGGCTACTCGGCCGGAAGCAAACCCTGGCGTGGGGCGCGATCACGCGTCTGGTTAGTCGGAGAGGCGCCTGAGGGCCGGCGGGGGATGCGTAACAGATGCGGGCGGCGGCACAGGCAGGATGCAGCTTCGGGCGCAGTGGAGGAGGCGGCATGAACAGTGGGATCCCCTGGGACGAGATGCCGGGCTGCGACACCGGGCCTGGCGGCAGGCTGCTGTTTGTCGTCAGCGAACTGCGCGGCGCCCGGACCGCCCGACGCCGACATCGCACACCACTGGGCAGCGGCACCGGTGACGACACCGACACCGGGGAGAATGACAGCGAGTCCGGTCCTTCCAGCGGGTGATGCAGCCGAGGCGCTGTTCCGCGAGTCGCCGCTTCTGGCGCTGTCCTGGATTTCTGACCGCTGGTTGCGGTGAAGGTTCTGGCCAACCTGCTGATCCCGTTCCTACCGCCGAGCCTCGGACGCTGCTGCCGGTGCGCTCGCCGGTCCGGCGCCGCTTCTCATGCGCCCGGAGAAACGGTCACGACGCGGCGCTTGGCCGAGCCGGGCGCCAGGTGACGCCGCCGAACTCGCCGAACAGCCGGGCAGCGGCAAGCCGAAGGCCCAGCGCGTACGTCGGGTACGGAGCGATCGTCTGCGCCACACGAGCCGCAAGCACGTTGGTCCGCATCGCGAGGGCGACCTGGGCGGCGAGCTCGCCGCCCGAGGGAGTCACCGCGGTGAACCCGACGATCCGGTCCAGGACATGTGCCCGGGCCACTTTGCGGGGGCCGGCGATGAGCTTGATGTAGCCGTCGCTGTGGCCGGCTGTAGGTGGCCGGTCCATCTCGTCCAGCGTCACGACAGCCACGCGGGCCCGTTCTCCGTACGCCGCGAAAGCCTCCTGCTCGGTCAAGCCGACGCGGCCGATCTCGGGGTCGGTGAAAGTCACCCACGGGATGACACGGTCGTCGAACCTCGTCGCACCCCCGGCGATGCCGGGCAGCAGTCTGCTCGAGGCGAAGGCGTTCGAGGCGGCGAGCCTTCCCTGCTCGTCGCCGACGTGGGTGAACTGGAACTCGGTCGTGCAGTCCCCGGCGGCCCAGATGTGTGGCGATGTCGTGCGCAGGTACTCGTCGGTCACGATCTGCTTCTGCTTGCCGACCTCGACTCCCGCCCGGTCGAGGTCCATGCCGTCGGTCGCGGGCCTGCGGCCGACGGCGACCAGTAGGTGGGAGCCGGTGATGCTCTGACCGTCGAACAGGTGCAGCGTCGGTCCCTCCGTGACCTTCTGCACGGCGGCACCGGCACGGACCTGGACGCCGGAGCGCTCCAGCACGGTCGTCATGATGTCGGAGACCTCCGGCTCCTCCTTGATGAGGATCCGGGGCAGTGCCTCGACGACCGTGACCCGCGAGCCCAGCTGCGAGAACGCCTGGGCGAGCTCCACGCCGATCGCGCCGCCGCCCATGACCAGCAGGTACTCGGGGCGCTCGGTGAGGTCGAACAGCGTCTTGTTTTCCAGGTAGCCGACCTGGTCCAGACCCGGGATCGGCGGTACGGCGGCGTGTGCTCCGGTCGCGAGCACGAAACGGTCCGCGCTCAGCGCGCGGCCGTCGATGTCGATGCTGCGCGCGGAGGTGAAACGGGCCCATCCGTCGATCAGGTCGATGCCCTCGGCGGCCAGCTGGGCTGGGGACTCGTCCTGCTCGATCTCGGCGATCACGTCGTGGACGTGCGCCATGACCTTGCCGAAGTCGACATCGCCGACCGACTCGAGCCCCCACTGCTGCGCCCCGCGCGCGCCGGCTACCCGGTGCGCCACGTCCAGCAGGGTCTTGCTGGGGACACATCCGTAGTGGGTGCAGTCACCTCCCGGACGCGCCTTCTCCACCAGCGCCACCCGTCGCCCAGCCCTCCGAGCGGATCGTGCGGCGGCCAGTCCGGTCGCGCCCGCACCGATGACGACCAGGTCGTAGTGGCTCATGTCAGCTGCTCCCGGCGTGTGATGGCGCGAGTGCGCCGCGTCCCGTCAGCAGCATTCCCTCGGCGTTCCGAGCCGTCCGCTCTTCTGTCACCGAAGATGCAGTGCGGGAGGGTCGGCAGCCCCGACCGGATTGAGGGACTGCGTGCCGACGCTACGGTCGGCACCCGACGTACAGGAGAGACCATGACCCGAGTTCCCGTCCACACCGTCGACTCCGCCCCCGAGGCCAGCCGTGACACCCTGAAGTCTCTCGAGGCCCGCTTCGGCAAGGTCCTCAACATCCACGGTGCGATGGCGCACTCGCCGCTCGTGCTCGACGCGTACGCAGCGCTCCAGCACAGCATCGGTGAGCACGGCACCTTCGACGGAAGGACGCGGGAGGCGATCGCGCTCGCGGTGGCCGCTGTCGACCAGTGCTCGTACTGCCAGGCAGCGCACACCGCAGGAGGCAAGGCCGCGGGCCTGTCGGAGGCGGAGACGATCGACGCCCGCCGCGGCACCAGTGGCGACCCGAAGCTGCAGGCCCTGCTGACGGTAGTGCGTGAGCAGATGACCGACCTCGGCAACATCTCCGACACCAGCTGGCAGGCCGGCCTGGCGGCCGGCTGGACCGACGCCCAACTGGCCGAGAGCACCGTGCACGTGAGCCTCAACGTGCTGACGAACTACTTCAACCACACCGTGCAGACCGATCTGGACCTGCCGCCCGCACCGGCTCTCTGACCCCCGCCCACTCAGCCGGGCAGGTCCGGCCGCCGCTGGCGCAGTGGGTAGTGCCTGCGCTGCCGGACCTGCTCGGGCCAGGTCGGCTCGAGCTCGACACCGAGCCCTTCCGCGATGCGGTTGACGTAGTTGAAGTACGCCACGACCTGGTTCGCGTCGATGACCTCAGCCGCCGACAGTCCCGCGTCCTGCAGCCGTTCCACGTCTGACCGCTGCACGTCCCGCGGCGACACCGTCAGCGCCACGGCGTAGTCCAGCAGAGCTCGCAGTCGCGGCGCCAGCTGGTCGAACTGCCCGGAGACGACCGCCTCCGCGAGCGCCTGCTGGCCGGACTCCCGGGTCAGCGCGGCGCTGTGGTGGACCACTCAATAGTGGCAGTCGTTGACCGCCGACACCGCGACCGCCATGGCCTCCCGCTCGGCACGACTGAGGCCCGATTCGCCGAACATCACGGCCCGGTACAGCTGCAGGTGCCCGCGCAGCACGGCGCGGTTGGCGCTGTGCGACTGCAGGATGTGCGGCAGATCCGGTTGCTCGTCCCCGGTACTCACCCACGTCATGCTGCGCGACAGTAGACCTCGTATCCCCCGCCCGCGCACGGCTCCTGCCGTGACGCCGAAGCACCCCGGCACCGGCCGGTCTGCGGCGGGCCGCCGCTCGGAGGCTCGGCACGAGCGCCCGGTGCTCGTGGCTCCGCAGGTGCGGCGGCCGCCCCGCGGTATGGACACTGCCCGGTCTCGTGCTTCGCTGAATTGGCAACCGCGATGACCCTCTCCGAGGCGGCTGGCGGAGTGGCCCACGGGTAGGACGCGGAGGGAGAGGGCAGGAGGAGCGCATGACTTCGACGGGGACGGTGGCCCCGCCAGCCGGGCCGGCTGGCGGCTGGACGCCGCCCCTGGCCGCGCTGCGACTCCTGGCCGACGGCCGCAGCACCGCGATGCTGTCGCCCGATGCCAGCGTGCAGTGGTGGTGCGCGCCGGAGTTCGACGACCCGCCGCTGTGCTGGCGGTTGCTCGACGCCCGCGGCGGCACCGCACGCTTCCCCGATCTGGACTACGTGGATGCGGACGCCGCACCCGCCGCAGCGACCGCCACCACCGTGCTGCGCGACGCCGCCGGCCTGATCGAGGTGCGCGACGGCCTCGTCGCGCACGGGGACGCGGTGGCCCTCGTGCGGCTGCTGCGCCGACAGCTCCACCCTGCCGGGACCCGAGGCACGGTGGAGCACGCCCTGCGCCTGGGCGGTTTCGACGTCCCCCTGGTGGAGTGGTCCCTGGAAGCAGGAGCCGCGACCGGGACGCTGAAGTCGCCGAGCCAGCGCAGGTCGCTCAGCGTGCACGGCGGCCGGCACGAGGTCCGTGCGGGCACGCTAATCAGCCGGCTGGACGTCAGCACGCAGGCATGGACGGCGCTGGTCGTCGCCGACGACACCAGCGCCGACGCCGATGCCGCTCGGCTGCTGGCGGAGCTGAGGGCGGCGGACGAGGCCGAGCGCGAGCAGCTGCAGGACGCGCGGCTCCCGCGCAGCCACCCGGAGCGCGCGCGCGATGCCCTGGCCGTCATTCGGGCGTGCACCTCGAAAGCAACCGGTGCCGTCGTCGCCGCACCCACCACGAGCCGGCCCGAGGCGCCGGGACACGACCGGCAGTTCGACTACCGGAACACCTGGCTGCGGGACGCCTCCCTGTCGACGGCGGTGGCGGCGCTGCTCGGCAAGGGAAACGACGCCCGCCGGTACCTGGCGTTCGTGCACGCCGCCTGGGGCGACGAGGACCTGCTGACGCAGCCCCTGCGCACCGTCCGCGGCGGCGCGGTGCCGGACGAGCGTGAGATCGCCGGCGTCGCCGGGTGGGCCGGATCCCGGCCGATCCGCGTCGGCAACGGCGCGAACGAGCAGCGGCAGTACGACTCGCTCGGGCTGTTCGCAGAAGCCGTCTCGGTGTACGTGCAGGTCGGGGGCCGGCTCGACGAGCAGACGTGGTCGCTCGTCCGCCGACTGGCCGACCAGATCACCGCAGACGACCCGGACCAGGTTCAGCAGAGCAACGGCATCTGGGAGATCCGGACGGCCCAGCCGCTGGTCGACGGGGACATTGGCCGCTGGCTGCTGCTCGACCGCGCCCTGTGGATCGCGCGCGGCTGGCGCCCCTGGACCCGCCGCAGCCACTGGAAGCGCGCCCGCGACACCATCCGCGACCGCATCCTGTCCTCGATCGACGGGGACGGCCTGCTGCCTCAGGCGTACGGCCAGAACCCCTCCCGGCCAGACGCGTCGGCGCTGATGGCCGTCGCCTTCGGCCTCCTGGGCCCCGAGGACCCGCGCGCCGGACGGCTCGTCGGAGCCCTGCTCACCCGGCTCGGCGCCGGCCCCTACCTGTACCGCTACCCCCCGGGGCAGGACGACGGATTCGCCGGCGTCGAGGGCGCGTTCCTGCCGATGTCGTTCCTCGCTGTCACCGCGTTGGCGCGGCTCGGCCGGGTCCAGGAGGCCGAGCAGCGCCTGGACCGGCGGCTGTGCACAGCGTTGCCCCGGCTGTTGAGCGAGGAGGTCGACCCGCAGACCGGCCAGCTGCTCGGGAACACCCCGCTGGTCTGGAGCCACGCCGAGCTCGCGCGCGCCGTGTACGTCCTGGACGCCGCGAAGCGCCGCGAGCGCTGGGGCGCCACAGGCTCCTGGGCCTGGCGCCTGCAGCGCTACCTGCGCCTGCGGCACGACATGCGCACCGGCCACCGCCCCGCCCCGGATCCGTCGTCCCGGACGGATCCCGCCTAGCAGGAGGAGCAGCAGATGAACACCCGACAGCGCCCCGCCGGCCCGCCGGCCGCCGCCGTGCGCCCTCGCAGCGGCGGCATCGGTCGCAGCACGACACCGGCGGCCGAGTCCGTCTCGGACGCCTTGCGTCGAGGCGACAGCCCGTACCTGGACGCCCGCCGGCGGACCGCCGCGCTGCAGCTGGGCACCGCCGCGACGCTGGGCGTCGTCGCGCTCTACCAGTTCGGCCTGGTGCGCTCGGTGCCCGAGCCGTCGCTGCCCGGCCTGGGTGCGGACCAGGTGGACGCCTCCGGCGAGGCGTACCTGATGCTGCACACCCCCGACGCCACGCTCGGCATCGTCAGCGCAGGTGTCTCACTGGTCCTGGCAGGCATGGGCGGCGCCGATCGGCACGAGAAGCAGCCGTGGATCCCGCTCCTGCTGCTCGCCAAGAGCCTGGCGGACGCCGCCGGCGGCACGTACCTGTTCGCCGAGCAGGTCACCAAGCACAAGAAGGTCTGCTCCTGGTGCACCGCCAGTGCGGCGCTGCTCCTCGCCACTGTGCCCGCTGCGTTGCCCGAGGCGAAGGCGGCCTGGCGCGCGTGGCGCAGCCGCTGAGGCCGCTCGCCCGACGTCGACCACCACTTCGAGGAGATCAGATGCTCGGCAGCAGCAAGCGCACAGGACCGCCCGGGGTGGCCGTCGTCACCGGCGGGACGGCGGGGATCGGGCGGGCGACGGCGCGCGAGCTCGCCGCACGGGGATGGGACGTGGCCGTGCTCGCGCGCGGGCAGGAGCGCCTCGACGACACCGTCCGCGAGGTGGAGGCGGCCGGCCGGCGGGCGCTCGGCATCCCGGTCGACGTCGCCGACAGCGCGGCGGTGGACGCTGCAGCCGAGCAGGTCGAGCGCACGCTCGGGCCGATCCAGCTCTGGGTCAACAACGCCTTCACCGGCGCCATCGCCTTCTTCGACGACGTGGAACCGCGCGAGTTCGAGCGCATCACCGCCGTGACCTACTTCGGCTTCGTCAACGGCACCCGCGCGGCGCTGCGCCACATGACCCCCCGTGGGACCGGCACGATCGTGCAGGTCGGCTCTGCACTGGCCTTCCGCGGCATCCCGCTGCAGAGCGCCTACTGCGGCGCCAAGCACGCGATCAGGGGCTTCACCGAGTCCGTGCGGGTCGAGCTCAAGCACAAACGCATCGCGATCCACCTCTGCGAGGTCCACATGCCCGGCGTCAACACGCCCCAGTTCGACTGGGTGCTGCACCGCGGGATCGACCACCACCCCATGCCTGTCCCGCCGATCTACCAGCTGGAGGTCGCCGCCCGGGCTGTGGCTCACGTCGCCGAGCATCCTCGACGCACGATGTGGGTGGGTCTGCCGACGGTGCTCACGATACTCGGCAACCGCCTCGCGCCGGCGCTGCTCGACGCCTACTTGGCCAGGACCAACGTCAAGGGCCAGCAGTCGCCTGACCACGATCCGCCGGGTGCGCAGTCGAACACGTGGCAGCCGGTGTACGGGGCGGAGGTCGCGGCGCACGGCAGCTTCGACGAACAGGCGTACGCGCACAGCCCCGAGCTCTGGGTCAGCCGGCACCGGGGGATGCTGGCCGCCGGCGCAGCGGCAGCCGCGGCGGCCGCCGCCGTCCGAGCGGCGCGCTAGCCCGACACGGCTTGGTGATGACCGCCCGGAAGATGGCTGGGTCAGCGGCGTTGGACGCCGATCTCTGGCGACCGCCGGACCCTCGACGCGTAGAGCCTGCCAGGCGGGTCTCGGCAAACCCGCCGGCAGGGGATGCTCTCAGGTAGAGGCCTTTCTCCTGGGGCTGGTTCTGGAGCTGGCAACCGGCAGCGCCATGAGCGGGGCGGCTATGCGCCGCTGTTCGGGGCAACCGCTCACTACGGCGGGGACTGACCGAGCTGGCCGTTCTCATCTTCTACCAACTGCTCGCTGGGCGATCGCCGGACCAAACCCTTTGCCCCCCCGCGCGCGGCGCAATCACAGCTTGGATGCATATGGCAACTCAGGTGGCGATCTCATCGGTGCCATGACGCCGCGGCTGCTAGACGGCTACCGAGAGGCCGACGGCGGTACCGGGAAGAAGCAGGAGCCACCGCATGGAGACGAAGGACCTCGTCACCGATGCCGCCCTGGTGGGCGTCGCCGGTCTCGGCGCCGCGCAGGTGATGGGCAAGGCCACGACGTTCCTGTACGAGCAGCAGTCCGAGCAGGCCAAGCGACAGGTGGACGAGGTCAGCTACGGGGGCGCCTACGACGTGGCGGCCAAGAAGACCGCCGCAGTGTTCGGCGCGGAGCTTTCGGAGGAGCAGGCCGCCAAGGCCGGCATGGTGCTCCACTACGCGCTCGCCTTCGGCTGGGTACCGGTGTACATGGTGCTGCGTCGCCAGTTCGGGATGATGCCTGTGCGCGCAGGGATCGCCTCCGGCCTGTCGATGTCGCTGTTGGTCGATGAGATCGGGAACCCGCTCCTGGGGTTCACCCCACCTCCGCAGGCCTATCCGCTGGCGATGCACCTTCGCGGCCTCGCCGGCCACCTGGTCTACGGGCTGGGCGTAGCGGCGTTGGTCGAGACCGGCTGGACGCTCACGGGTCGCCGCTGATGCTGTTCGAGGCGACCGCGAAGAGTGCTGGAACGGGCACCGCGCGGGCGCCCCAGCGCTGGCCTGCCGCCCTGCGTCACCTGCGCAACCAGATCGCCGTCATCACGACCGCCTCGACGGCCCTTCTGTGGCTCGACAACGTCTCGGAGCACTACCGCGGCGGCTTTCGGCGAA
>JAABUW010008866.1_pt1 | contig 11620 bp, 17 predicted proteins | sample 5560081 | NCBI WGS metagenome assembly JAABUW01 (sample SAMN10711882, study PRJNA513363) | rock metagenome | isolation source: Antarctica rocks | place: Antarctica: Victoria Land, Knobhead sud | reverse complement strand
TTCGCGCCTCGCGGTGCTGCATCTTCATGCATCTGCACACGAGAGCCGCGCCGGCGAGCATGCGGGTCTTGGGGATGCAGCAGATGCCGATTCGGAATGCGAATCTGTACGGACAATGCGAATCTGTACGGACAGTGCGAATCTGTACGGACAGTGCGATGGGGGCTGCATGTGCGTATTGACATGATGGCGGCTCAGATCCCGAAAGTCGCAACTTTCTGCAAGTGCTGGAAACTGCGCACTTCCTCCTCTCTCGGCCGTGTCGATCCGTGCTGTGGCGACACGTATCAGTGCCACTTCTTTTGGTGGCACTAGTTAGCTGTTTTGTTCGCTGATTTCGCGCCTCCAGGTGCTGCTAGCTGCCGGAGCCGGGGAGAAGGATGTGCGGCGCAGGAGCTTGCGTCCAGCAACCCGCACCCTGGCGCTGCTGATGACCACACTTATGGGGCGCGTCTAAGGCTGATTTCAAGTCCGACACGTGTTTTCCACATCCTCTACTTGTGCAACAGGTGCCGCTGCTGCCGGCGCAGCGGGGAGGCGACAGGGCGCCTGCTGCGTCGTGGTGCCAGGCTGGCATCTGGGTACCCTGTCACTCCACTGGATTAGTAAGGGTATAGTGATCAGGTTTGCTGACTCGCGCGCGCAGGCGCCTTTTGCTGCTGGCGCTGGGGAGAAGGCGACCGCGCTCTGAGTGCGGCGCCGGCGTCTGGCGACCTGGACCTCGCACGGCTGACGCTGTTCGTGGCGTTTCGGGAGTGCAAGCTGCAGCACATCTGGACAACATCTTGGAATCTGTGCGTGTCGATGCGACAGGTGCCGCTGCTGCTGGCGCTGGGGGAAGGAGACAGGGCGCTGGACGCTGCGCTGGCTTCCGGAGACCCTGATCTGGCGCATTTGGCGCTCTTTGCGGTCTTCCGGGCGCGGCCGCTGCCGGAGTTTCTGGCGGCGCTGGCGGCGCGGCCGGCGGCGCGCGTGCTGTTCGAGGCCTACTGCGCGCGGCAGGTGGGACTGGGATTGGGAAAGTGCGGTAGGTTTCACAGCTTCAGCACTGGTCGCTCGGGTATGACAATGCGGATCACACGCCGGGCGCGCTGCGCATCGTCAGCTCCGCATTCTTTGCTCGCACTGCTGCCCGGAGTCTCTGGAGGCGTTGGCGGTGGGACCAGTGGCATGCATGCTGTTCGAGACCGCCTGTGCACACCAAATTACCTCGGTCACCCCGCTCACCCGAGCTTCGTGAGCAGTGAATGAGTTTGATGTGGGCAGAACGTGCGGGTGAGGTTTCATCTAGCTGGATCCCTGTTGCAATGCAAAGCACAGGTGGGACTCTGGGTCGACGGCAGAGTAGGTCGACAGCAGATTTTGATATCTTGTTCCCCTGCAAAGAACACGAGGTGCTGTAGCAGGTGCTCACAGGGGGGGCGGGAGGCTGGCAGCGACATGCGGCTGCGGGACCTACGACGACCATTTTCATCACTGTTTGCATCAGAAACCAATCATTCGATCTTGTTTCGTGTGCGTCGCAGGAGCCGGAGCTCCTGGAGCAGCGGTTTGAGTGAAATGGGACTTTCAAATAGCCTGCATTGTATTGTGACCGCGCAGCAATGCTGACGGTCGGGGGACGGCTGCCCGCTGTCGGCGACCTGCTGGTGTGGGAGGCTGCGACGCCTTTCACAGGACGAGTCATGCGCTCTCCTGAGAAGCTGCACGTTCAACGTGGGACAGGAGCCGGAGCTTCTCGAGCAGCTGCTGACGGCGGGCGGCCGCCTGGCCGCTGTCGGCGACATGAGGCTACGGGAGGCGGTGGCGCTGCAGGCGGCGGCGAACAATGGAAGCGGCGGCGGCGGCGGCGGGGTGATCGGCAGCCCGGGCGCCTGCGGCGCCGGCGGCGGTCCCAGCGTGGCAGCCACGGTGAAGCTGCTGGAGCGCGCTGCCGAGCTGTACACCCAGGTGTGACAGCCATGCCTTCATCAGCCGTCTGGAGCTGGTGCGTGTCGGTGATACGCTGTGCGACCAGGGTGGAGCTGGCGGAGTCTGCACAGCCTGGCGGGGTTTAGGGGCGGGGTTGTTCCTGTTTGTTCTCTCAACACTAAAGCGCATCGCCTCCCTGAGGTGCTGAGTTTGCGTACGTGCCTAGCTAACCCACTCGTAGAAGTTGTGTATCTACTCAAAGCAGCGACGACGGCCCGGCACTGATACGCCAAGCCGCTGCCCCAAGTCCTGACTCTGCCGCCGCTGGTTCCCTACGCAGAGCAAAGACCACGTGTTCCAGGCGAAAGCGACGGCGGAATTCGCGCGCCTTCGCCGTGTACAGGCCGAGCTGGAGGTCGAGACCGGGCAGCTGGCGTTCGTGGGGCTCTCTGTGGTCGGCACCATTCGGCAGGCGGTGCGACACTCCTGCTGTGCAATCTGCCTCTGGCTTCCGTCCCAGGGTTGTGAAACGAAAGTGCACTGGGTGTGTGCACGGCTCCTGTTGCAGCAATCGCAGCGACGACAGGAGTGAGAGCGGGAACGAGCTGACCCGCCCATCGACGTCGAGGTGGTATGATGCTCTTCGAATCTGATAGAATCTTGAATCTTGGATCTTGGATCTTGGATCTTGGGTCTTGGATCTTGGATCTTTCCGATGTGTCTCACTGATTCCGCCAGGTGCGGCTGGGCAATGAGCGAGCCGCGGCGCGGGTGCGCTCTGAGTTCCGCGTCTCCGACCGTCGCTTCTGGGGCATCAAGGTGCCTGCCTTCGTCCTGAACTGCTTTTGAGCCTCTGTGTACGTACGAAATTGGAAGATTTCAGTTGTGTCGCAACTAATCCTCCATTGAGCCTCTGTGTACGTACGAAATTTGAAGATTTCAGTTGTGGTCGCAACTAATCCTCCATCGTCAATAGTGGTGACGCTGATACTATGATGACTGCCGGCGCTCTTGTCGGCGCACACTGCTGTGTTGCTGCCACACGTGTCCGGAGACGAGGCCGCTTTGTTGATACAGAGGTTTATACAAATGTGTATACAAACATTCACACAAATGTCTGAAGCGATTGGCCGCGCTCTGAGTTCCGCGTCTGTGCCTGCCGCTTCTGAAGCATCAAGGCGGGCTCTTTTCATATACCCCTCTGGTGTGTCGCGCGCCCCAAATCAGGATACGACCACGCGGGTGCTCATCGCGGCCATACTTGACACGTCTGTGCGCCGTGCTGTGAGCTGGAGGGGGCATAAAGTTTTTTTTTAAGGAAAAAAAAGGAAAAAAAAACCCTGGGCACAGCTGTGTCAGCAGCTGCTGATAATCCGCATGAGCTGCGGTCCAGGCGCTGGCGGGCAGGCACCGGTGGGTGGCGCTGGACGCCTCCCTCTCAACGCAGAGGTTCTGGTTTTCTTTTCGTCAACCCTTGCTGGCCTGGCGCCTTCCACAGGTTCTCGGTTGATGTTTCGCTCAATTTTGGATACGCTTCTTTTCGCCTGCAGATTCAAACGCCGGCGGGCGAGCAGCAGTGGGAGTTGGCGGTCGCCTTCAAGCCGGAAAAAAGGAGTCGGCGTCTCGTTTCCAGAGTGGAACTGAAAATAACGTCTGCTGGCTGTCCGACAGATCCAGGCGCTGGCGGAGGAGCAGCAGTGGGAGGCGCTGGACGCTTTCGCGACAGAAAGAAAATCGCCGGTCGGGCTGGAGCCCTTCATTGCGGCAGCGCGCGCCGGCGGGGCGCCCCAGGGCGTTGTGGCCAGGTGCTGGATTTATTTATTTTCCAGAAAATAAGCCTGAAATTGGTATTTTTCCAAATACAAGGACGTTCAGAAGTTTTTGACGGAGCATTGATTGGGCATGCGACATCCGCAAAGTTTGCCGGCAGCTTTGGGAGGTTCAGGAGCGGCCGGCTGGGCTGCAGGCGTTTGTCGCGGCAGCGCGCTCGGCCTAAAACCCTGAAGCACGGCGCGCCCCACGGCATCGTCGCAAGGTGCGGAAAGGCAGAAGCACGTGAAACACAGACGATGTGAGGGTGTTGACTTTTGGAGAGTATCGAAAGCCGCCGATGGGGATGAAGCCATGCGTCGCCGACAAGGTGCGCGAAGAAGCGCCGGAGACGCCGGTGCTTGAAAATGAGTTTAGGGTTAGGGTTTGAAAATGAGTTTTTCGATATCAGAACGGTGGTGTCATGAAAGGAGCGGCGGCGTGGAACTTTCGTCGCGGCAGCGCGCATGACGCGCCGCAGGGTGTCGCCACCAGCCGCGGCGACATGTCGCCTCCCGTCTGCAGCTTTTGTTGTGCAGCCGTTACACGTTGATAAAATTTATAGGACTTAAATTTCAGGTTACTTTTTTACAAATGTCATTAACGAAAACGGCCACAGCAGAAAGCGGAGGAGCAAGCATCGGGGCCGGAGGAGGGAGCATTGAGATCGAAACTGTGCCTGTGGCTTCCGAGTGAGTGCTACGAAGTCGCAACTAAACCCTAAACTCTAAAACCTAAACCCTAAATGCCCTGCACAGGTTCATCGCACGGCTGCCCAACGGCAAGCGCAAGGCCGAGGAGTACGCGGCTTCCGGCCTGTTCGCGGAGGCTGCTGAAGCCGCGGCGGCGGCGCGAGACGGCGAGCTGCTCGGCCGCATCCAGGTGCGGCTTCGCTCCACTCGCAGCTCTGCGCTGTGAGATCGTTCAGCCGAAACCAGGACCCGTTTTCCGAGTCAGCGTCTGCCGCAGAGGTGGCGACCCGTGACGTGCGGCGGGCCTCCCGGGTTCAGGGTTTAGGGTCAGGCGCTGCTGCTGTGTCCTGTGTCTCAACTCTATGGTAGCGACTAACCAATATAAACCCAATATAAGCGCCATAGCGTTAATGCTTCAAAAGTAACTTCTTTTTGCATATGAAATATTTTCTCTTCCATAATTTGTATATCAACTGGAGATAAGTTCTTGCCTTTACTAATGCGATACTCGATAACAGTTGAAACTGCCTGTTGGAAATTTATATACTCAAATATAGAAAATAAAAATAATAAAGCGACTATAAAGGGCGGGTCTTCCGTTTGTAAACGACCAGCTGCACGCAGAGACAGCTCATTGCCGTGTCCTGGCGCATGACTGCCCTACGTTCCTGCTTGCTTCATGGAAGGCGCTGCAGTCATGTGTTGAGCTTTTCAGAAGTCAATGCCAGCCTAAGGTTTTCCTTGAGGGTTTTTAACACGCTTTCTGGTCATTCGCGCAGGCGGCGGTTGGCGCCGGCAGCCCGTTGGGCACCGCGATCACGCAGATCAGGGACCGGCTGCAGCTGCCGAGTATGGGCGGCGGCGGCCGGTGAACATGCACAGCGCTGCCGCTGCCGCTGCCCGACTTGAGGGTTTGGGGTTTGCCGGCGGCATGAGCCGCCAGCGCCGCCTGGGTTGCTGACGACGACAGCGCTGCAGCTGCTCGGCGTGGGCGGCGGCATCCACATGGAGGAAACGGGGATGCTGCCCAGCATGGGCGTCGCCTTGGGGTTTTCAGGGGTTTTTGCCTGAATTTTCAGCTCAGGGGATCCGGAAATTTCCTAGGGTCTTGCTTGTTGTGCTGAGCAGCAGGTCAGACATCGAGCTGATGTTGCGCCTCTTCGCTGCCGCCGATCTCTTCTGGGCATGCACTGTGCTTTTGGGCTGAGACGTGCCTTTCCACATTCTCATCAGAACTCATGAAGGCCACGCCGCCGCCAGTCGGCATCGCAAAATTTTCGTCCTGTATGTGCCCCTCAAGAAGTAGTGCGCACACACAACCAGCCGTCGAAACGGTCTCACTTTACAGCTGCATTCACATCGTATGCATGCCGGATGATGATTTTAGGGTTCTCAGGTCGATTGAACTGCGCTGCGCTGGGACCAATGGCCAACACCACCGTGTCTGCGGCGCCGCGGCTTTGATCGCTACTGCTGCTTGCAGCCCCTGCATAGAAATGTAAATCACTTGGCAAGTCAACCATGGCCGTACACGCATCTGCATTTTGTGGTGTGCGCTTGCAAATCTGCGGCCCGCAGATTTGCAATAGGGCTGATCAACGCTAGTTGCTAGTTGCTAGTTGCAAACTGCTTTTGAGCCTCTGTGTACGTACGAAATTGGAAGATTTCAGTTGTCGCAACTAATCCTCCATCGTCAAGAGTGGTGACGCTGATACTATGGACTGCCGGCGCTCTTGTTGGCGCACACTGCTGCACCGCAGGCGCCGTCAAGGATGCATTTGTCGATGTGCTGGACACACACATCGTAAACGTATGGCCGTGAGCTTTCTCTGTAGTAGTGGTTTGACCTGCAGATCGGTTGCTATTGGAGACCACACCTCCGCCAGTCGTAAATTTGACTGTGTAAAATATGCCAAATTGTAAATCCACGCGTCGTCCTCAAAGCAAAATTTTCTGGCACTATCACGGCACACCTTTTGGCACTCGCAGCGCACAACTCGAACTTACACCCAACCAGCCATGCAAAACCCTGCAGTTGCGACAACGCCGCATCGTAAGCCGGCCGGTCCGCCGCAGTAGCTGCTGCAGGGAGCCGGCCTGTGCGCCACGGGACAAGGTGTGTCTGCGTGATAAAGTACCGCCAATTGGAGGTACTTTGATTGACCAATCAAAGGCAGAAACTGCATGCTCACAGCACGATGCTCACAGCACGATGTGATGAAGCGAGCAAGGCTGCGGTCGACTCATCTACATCTCGGCGCTGAGGGGTGCACAACATGCGCGAGGCGTGACATGCCAACGCACGGTATAAGCGGATGACTGATCTACATTCTTTTGCGTACAGCTGCTGCGCGCCTCTTCTCAGCGCTGCTGCAACCTGCCGTCCGCGTATGTTGCTGTCAACACAACCAGCTGCCACTGAAAGTGTGCCACATGTGCCTGCGCGGGTCTGAGCGCACACCCATGCGAGCAATCCCCAGCGGTTCCGCCTGGCGCACGGGCAATGCGCTGCACTGTGAGCAGTCCCTTAAGGGCTTGGATTCACAACACTATGAACCTACTTACTACATTCTTTCCTTGCAGAACACACGCCGCACAGGGAGCACTCCGCAAAAATCGCAGCCAGGAGCGGCATACGGAGGCTTGGGCCGCTGTGCGGATCAGCTACGCCATGCGTCTGCCGCATGCCAGCACCTCAAGGGTACCACCAGCAACAACAGTTCGAACAGACGGCGTAGACGTCGTCGCAGCATCATGCCCTGCACTGATGTGTGCCTTGTGCGCGCTTGTTCAACAGAGCTGCAGACGGCCTCACTCGTCCCACAAGCAGCACAGCACACTCGCCGCTTGTGTGGTGTGAAAGAGTGTTTGCCTAACACCTCACAATGGCGTAACTGCCTAACACCTCACAATGGCTGCATTCTGCATGTCGTTTGTTCTCGGGCAAATAGTAGGTACTAGGACTAGTTACCTACTTGAAAAGCTGAACTGTCACCTGGCAGTAGTAGGTACGGACTAGTGACCTACTTGAGAAGCTGAACTGTCACCTGGCAAATAGTAGGTACGGGGACCAGGTACCTACTTGACAAGCTGAACTGGCAATCTCATTAGTCAACACGTTCCCGTGCTGAGATTCCCACTCAGGACTTTTCGCTTCCCGCTGTGACAGTATCGACGGCATTGTCAGGCCTGCCCCTGCCCCACCCGGTCAGCTTGGATGCAAGCCATGAGTGAAGACAAATCCTTCGCGCTGCAAGCTTGGGCATTGTGCTATCACCCAAACCCCACGTTGCGGGACGTTCTGGCCATCAGACCCAGGCCGAACGTCAATTCTTACTTGGACTACGCCGCTTTGACAGCGTGCATTACCAAAGTCGCGACCTGCCTGGGGCACAGAGACCTCCTGGTCGCCGACGAATGGATCAAGAACGGTGGCATGTAAGTCGACGTCTGCGAACCAGTCTGCAGCACATGGATGTCCTGCAACGCCAACCTCATCGTGTTCAACATTACGATCTGATAACGCGTTGTCTGTTCGCAGGGACGACCTCTACCATCTCAGAAAGGTCACGAAGCAGGACTGAACGTGGGGCTGCACGTCTTCTGTTCAAGGCGTCAAGGCAACCCAGTTGACAGCGCCTTCTGATGGTCCACAGCACATCGAAGCAGAGGGATCTTCGGGGTTGTCAGGGGCGCAGGCCCGGCCGAATCAGGGCTGACCGGAATACTCAGTGGCGGCGAAGGACCAGTCACGGCTTGCCAGCACAGCTGGGAGGCATGGCAAGGCAGGACGTCAGACCGCAAGACCTACGATGCGCAGCAAATTCTGCAGTCTGCCGCGGACCAGGGCCGGCTGGAGCATGGGGTGGCCAGCCGCAGCAGCGGAAGGCAGTCGTACATCAACAGATCTGTTGCTGCACGAGACCGCCAAGGTGCGGCGGATTTGCCGACTGAGTCTCGATCGCATCACAACAACCTTACTTTCCAGTTTCAATATGGAGATGGGGGGCTCTGGACGGCTGGGTGGCTCGTGTGCTGCGAGCCATTGCAGGCCTGCAGAAAAGCTGCGCAAGCATGGAAGGCTTTGACGCAAAGGGACATCAAGTCCCCCAGGTCCCAGCGTTGCAGGCGCTACACCTGGCTGCTCATCGCGCCTCTCTCGAACCCCCACGCCTACATGCTGTCGATGTTGTGTCCACAGGGGCATCAATAACTAGCCACATCACTTTGCTGTGCAGGCGCCGCCGCGGGAGTGCAGCGGCATGGGCGTGCACATGAAGCTCGGCAAGCCGCTCGTGATGGAGGTGCACGGCTCGCCAGACCCCGTCAAGTACGACGATCCGAACGAGGTGCCTTTCATGTTCCCTCAGAAGCTGCAAAGTGTGGAGCTGGTGTCCTGACCGATGCCATGGGCGCTGCATGCAGCGCCCAATGCTCCATGCACATGGAGCATTGGGTCTGTCACACTGAGTGGCGCGGCCACAATCAGTGCGATGCCTCGCCTCTGGATCTTGCACTTCTCCATCTTACGTCCTGGCGCAAGCGTACCTGTCTCTCCTCATGAACATGGGGCTTGTGACCATGAGAGAACATGAGTTGTTCCAATACATGCATTCGCAGGTGGTGGCCGATTACATGAAGCCCGTCCACAATAGGTTCCCAGGCGCTGGTGGGTCACCCAAAGTTCCCAGCCGCCGTGGCCGCCTTTCAGGTCAGCTTCAAAGCCGTGTTGTTCGGTCATGACGCTGACGTGCTTGTCGAGTTTCGGGCCGCATGGCCATCATCGAAGCGTCATGGGTCCTGCCAGGGCATGTGGGGTTGGTCAGGGCAGCAAGCATGCTGCGCCAGCTTCGTGTGTACAATGCTGTCAGCCGTGTGAAACAAATGAACAGCACAGCGATCTACGATGCGCCTGCCACGACACAAAATCTCATATGAAATGACATACTAACAATAACATACTAAATTTTCCAACGCATTTTCCCGCAGTCCAGGAGGACCTGAGGCGGCAGAAGCAGACGGTGGGGGGCGCGCGGTGTACCGCCTGCGCATCTGCAACGACCTGCCCAGCCTCTTCTACCTGAGCCACACCCTGCGCGAGGCGTGACATGCCAACGCACGGTATGAGCGGATGACTGATCTACATTCTTTTGCGTACAGCTGCTGCGCACCTCTTCTCAGCGCTGCTGCAACCTGCCGTCCGCGTATGTTACTGTCAACACAACCAGCTGGCACTGAAAGTGTGCCACATGTGCCTGCGCGGGTGTCAGCGCACACCCATGCGAGCAATCCCCAGCGGTTCCGCCTGGCGCACGGGCAATGCGCTGCACTGTGAGCAGTCCCTCAAGGGCTTGGATTCGCAGCACTATGAACCTACTTATTACGTTCCTTCCTGCAGAACATACGCCGCACAGGGAGCACTCCGCGAAAAAAGAACAGCCAGCAGCAGCATATGGAGGCTTGGGCCGCTGTGCGGATCAGCTACGCCATGCGTCTGCCGCATGCCACCGCCTCGAGGGTACCAGCAGCAACAACAGTTCGAACAGACGGCGTAGACGTCGTGGCAGCATCATGCCCTGCACTGATGTGTGCCTTGTGCGCGCTTGTTCAACAGAGCTGCAGACGGCCTCACTCGTCCCACAAGCAGCACAGCACACTCGCCGCTTGTGTGGTGTGAAAGAGTGTTTGCCTAACACCTCCAATGGCGTAATTGGCTGCATTCTGCATGTCATTTGTTCTCGGGCAAATGGTAGGTACAGGACGACTTGAGAAGCTGAACTGGCAATTTCATTAGTCAACACGTTCCCGTGCTGAGATTCCCGCTCAGGACTTTTCGAGACACCTTCCCGCTGTGACAGTATCGAGCATCGACGGCATTGTCAGGCCTGCCCCTGCCCCGCCCGGTCAGCTTGGATGCAAGCCATGGGTGAAGACAAATCCTTCGCGCTGCAAGCTTTGGCATTGTGCTACTATCACCCAAACCCAACGTGGCGGGACGTTCTGGCCATCAGACCCAGGCCGAATGTCAATTCGTACATTGACCACGCCGCTTTGACAGCGTGCTTTACCAAACTCGCGACCTGCCTGGGGCAAAGAGACCTCCGGGTCGCCGACGAATGGTTCAAGAACGGTGGCGTGTAAGTCGACATCTGCGAACCAGTCTGCAGCACATGGATGTCCTGCAACGCCAACCTCATCGTGTTCAACACTACGATCTGATAACGCGTTGCCTATTCGCAGAGACGACGTCTTCAATCTCGGAAAGGCCACGAAGCAGGACTGAACATGGGGATGCAAGTCTTCTGTCAAGGCGTCAAGACAACCCAGTTGACAGCGCCTTCTGATGGTCCACAGCACATCGAAGCAGAGGGATCTTCGGGGTTGTCAGGGGCTTAGGCCCGGCCGAAGCAGGGCTGACCGGAATACTCAGTGGCGGCGAAGGACAAGTCACGGCTTGCCAGCACAGCTGGGAGGCATGGCAAGGCAGGACGTCAGACCGCAAGACCTACGATGCACAGCAAATTCTGCGGTCTGCTGCGGACCAGGGCCGGCTGGAGCAAGGGGTGGCCAGCCGCAGCAGCGCAAGGCAGTCGTACATCAACAGACCATCGAAAAATTGTAGCAGTGGCCAGCTCGCAGCATGCATGTCCTTGTATATGTCATATGTCAGCATCTGATGTGCGTAGGCGGCAGATACAATTTTGAGTTACAACGGTATCTGCAATGCTGTAGCTGTTGGCTGCTGTCTGAATGGGCCTTGCGAGGTGCTCTAGAGAACGAGTAAATTCTTCGTTTTTTTGCCCATTCGATTGTTATTTCTGGTTGCAGTGATAATTCGAACGACTGCGGGGGCAAACTGTGCAATTTCAAGGAGCGTAAAGAACATTCCTGATGGCCAACTAGGGTTGGCAGTTACCGGAAGTTAGGGCCGGTTACGGTTAACGGTTACTACGGTTACTAACCGCTTTGCTTTTCTCGACATTACATCCCTGGCTCATCGATGCATGAACACTAGTAGGGGTAGCTATAAGGCTGAAAAAGCGAGGGAAGGCGGCAAATGACGGTAATGCTGCGGCGCTGTGGCCAAGGGTCCGGGTCCAAGCTGAATCGCTGTATGCTGAAGGGGCAATATGCGGAACACTGATCGTGAGCAATGGCCAGTAGTGGCGTCACGGGCAGCGGTGCTCGGCGGGGCGGCAGGACATCAC
>JAABUW010008862.1_pt1 | contig 11624 bp, 17 predicted proteins | sample 5560081 | NCBI WGS metagenome assembly JAABUW01 (sample SAMN10711882, study PRJNA513363) | rock metagenome | isolation source: Antarctica rocks | place: Antarctica: Victoria Land, Knobhead sud | reverse complement strand
GATCCGATGTTTCTCTTCTTTGTTACACTGCGGGTAGGCGTTTGACGAGTAGTGACAGGCTTTGGAAAAGATTTGAGGCTAACGCGGCGTTCTAGTGTATGCTCTATACAATGTGCAACGCTGGAAGGCAATAGACATTAAAGACATGACCTTTCGCCGGGACATGCAGTGAGGCAGGATGAAGTCTGGGAGACCTCTCGCTAGTCTAGAAAACCGTTCCGCCGCAGATCGCAGGAACGGCCGTTGGGAAGATTCTCGGGCCGTTCAACAGATATGTATGCTGCAAGCACACCAGCTGCTCTACTCACGCAACTCCGTATCTTCGTTCGAGATCGCGCTCCGGCAGTCGATGTTTGCACAACGCACGCCACCATCTTTCGCTTCCGACCTCGAGGGCGTGCACATTCACATTAGCGGGGCAATGTTGTGGCGGGCACTGACGGCAAAGTCTGAGTTCGAATATCCCCGATTGGCCAATGCCGGAATATCAGGCAGTACAACAGCTCGAGGAGGATTGCTTTCAGGGAGAACTATCGATTCGCTGGTCATTGGTCTCGTCCGTAGCAATGCGGATTTCAATACAACGACAGCAGTTGTACTGAGCTCGAGGAGAATTCAAAAGCCCGGAGAACACTTAATTGCAGTCCAGGGCTTCAACTACCGACGACCCTTTCGACAATACCCCCTCCTGCTAATCGCTATCGTGTATACTTTGAGAAGAAGGTCGTAGTCAGCTCGATCTCACACCTCTCCTCGCTCCCACGTAAGTACATACCTCTCAATCACCTTTCCTGATCATATATACTGCATCATGTCCCCCGAGAGGCCTACCGGCGGCCCATGGCCCAACGACGCGTCGGCTGCCATAACAGTCACATTCGACAATATGGGAGAAGCGGCGGACATCAATCGAGGTCTCTGGCCTGACGACCAGCCGATCGGATCGCATTATTCTGTTGTCCGCATGCTCCCCAAATTCCTCGCCCTGGCGAAGAGATACGATATCCACGTAACCTACTTCGCCGAATCCTGGAACCTCGGCGTTTACCCGGACGCGATCAAGAGCATCGCAGAAGCGGGCCACGAAGTCGCCTGGCACGCCTGGCAGCACGAAGCGTGGTCGAAAGAGTGCAAAGACGAGCAAGACGAGCGGGGAAACTTCGAACGAAGCTTCGAAGCGATGGTAGGGTTCCTCTCGAAGGAAGAGAATGGCAAGGTGGAAATGTATCGCGGCTTCAGACCCCAGGAGGCAGTATACACGGCGAGAGAACGTTGAAGATGTGTCGGGAGTTCGGGCTCGGGTATATCAGTCCGGCTGCGCAGGAAGGTGCTGTGGTGGATGTGGATGGTGGGAAGGACTCGATTGTGGTATTGCCGTTTTGGTGGAGTACTGTGGATGCTTATTACTATATGGAGAGTTTTGGGAAATTGAGGGTGTTGAAGGGTGTGCTGCGGGAAGACGCGCAGGGGCCAGATGTGCTTGTTGAGGCGTTGGTGCGGCAGATTGATAAGACGATTAAGAAGGGCGGGTTTTTGTCTCTGCTATTTCATCCGTTCTTGAATGATAACGATGAGAGGCTGCAGGCTATGGAGACGGTGTTGCAGCATCTTGCTAAGAGAAGAGATGAGAGCAAGACATGGCTAGCCACGTGTCGAGAGGTGGAGCAATGGGTTAGGGCGCATCCAGATGTGCTCGGAAGCGACCCGATATGGGACAACAGTTCTTGGAGATGAATTAGGAGGCCACGATACGATGATCAGAACAAGGGGGCAATGTGAGCGTCTCTATTGAGTTCGCTCCCAGCCTCCTAGCTCATGCGAGCTTGGAGGCTGAATGGCATCAACGACGATACCAAACTTGACACTGGGCGCGAAGCAACGATTCTCCGGTTCTATTGACGACACATCTAGCAAAGATACATACACACATTGAACGCCGCCAACACCAACCCTGCGTGCTTAGACATGATTCGAACTCTGGACAATCTATCCCATGAATTCCGACTCCTTCAGGGATCCACGTGCTCAGCCTTGAAAGTAGAGATGGTGGACTTCATCGGGACGGTTCCAATCCGAATATGCGGCTCGTGATTCTGGTTGTTGTGCTCGACCCAAGCCGACCGGCACACCGTAGAACAATAGGGCTTGATTGAGCCCACTTTTTCGCAGGATTCGATGGGCGCAGTCTTGATGATGTCGCTAATCTGGTCCAGAGGGCAGTGCGCCAGACGGCCCAGATTCTCGGGGATGACGTGCGGTACTTGAGGAGTGCTTGCTGGCCCTCGAGGGATCCTTGTTGGCACTTGAGGGAGGATTGTTGGCTTTTTCGAATCTTCCCTTTTCGAGAGACACCACCACTTCCCAAAGCAGAAAATATCCTCCATCCGCTGTCGGAACTCTGTTGCGTTTTCTCTTTTTGCTAGTTGGGGAAATTGAGGTGTTTGAGGGATGCTTGTTGGTGTCAGAGCGGGTTCCGACGATGCCTTGCTGAAGGTGATGATGCTGGGTTCCGAGTGCGTGGTCGTAGTAGTCGCTGGCTCGATCCACGTTTTCATCTTCTGCTCGTGGTGGGCGTTATACTCGGCAAGCCAGTCTCGGCGGCACAGCGTCAGACACCCATAGCCGTAGCCGGCCACCTGGTCGCAGTATTCGATCCCCTCTCTTCTGATGAAGTCGGAGATCCACTCGATCGGACAATCGTAGGCATTTGAACGCATCGTAGTCGGTTCCGGGGGCTGGAGTCTACGATATCTATTAGCAGCCTTCAAGTCTTCGAGTGGGGACGAGTAATACTTTGGAGCCACTGATGGGGGAGACTCTCGTGGAGAACGTTGTATCGACAACAGTTCTGTTTTTTGGCAGAGCCTGCCTATCGATTAGCACGGTCTAGAAGCCAGCAAATTCAATAAGTGGTACCTCATGATACGCAGGGGTGTGCGCCGCATCGGAGACCGGTACAATAGTCCAATACTTCTCCGCGTCTGTTAGCATCGTCTCGATAACATGAACTGGTGTGTACCGTACCCCGGGTTCCTCAACATTTATGCCGCCAACGCCAAGTGTCACGATGTGGCCATCTTCTCGCGTCACGTTAGTCCACTGAGAGGCGAAGGCTGTACCGGCGAGGGCTGCCGTAATGAGTGCGAGATCTGGTGCCATCGTAGTAGTTGATCTGGTGTTGCTATTGGAGAAGAGACGATGAGAGCAGACACGAATGCTTGAGATGTTCCACTCTGGCAGGGACCGGGCGCTGATTGTACGCAGAGTCACGATTGCAATCACGTTCGGGGCGCCAAAATTTGTTCGTGGTGTGGCACAAGTATCCAGAGAGCTGGGCCTAAAGTTTGGCGTAAGCAACATCTATACCACGATTGGCATTTCAGCGCCAGCCGAGTGTTTGAATGGCTTTACTCTAATAGGCCTTTGAAGAATTACTTACCATCTTGAGGCTAAAGTTTTATGGCAGTACCAACAATCTTCTTCTGAGTAAGGGCATAGTATGCTAGGCACCAATATAAGTGCCTTGAGAGTGAGCAGTGTTCTACAGAACACTCATGTTGGCCGTGCGCTTGTGCGTGCATCCATGAGCTTTGCGAGTGTAAGCTGAGACTGTTTGGCGTACAACGTACTCTTCTCACGTGGCATGTGGTGTGTTAGTATATTCTGGAACTTAGATACACGAGGGTCGATGCGCGTCTCATGGCGTACCCTCCTTCTGAAAACCAGAAATCACAAGGTCAGCAGTGTCTTAGGTATTCAAAAAGGGGTCAAGAACATACCGCATCGTATACAAACCCCACAACCTTCCTGCCCATCTTTCTTGGTGGAGGGATAACAATATGGTCGCAAACGCCCTTATTCTGCGCGACGACGCTCTTCGCGAGCGACCGCATGACCTCAACCATCTCCCTCTGCCCTGACATCAGCTCTCGCATCTGGCTGTTCTGCGCCTCCATGCGAGCTTCGTTCTCCTCGTTCCGCTTGACCAAGGCGCGAATCTGCTCGGAGGTCTCTGAAACAGCGATGTGCATCTTGTCGCCGCTCGAAGACTGCTTCTCACGAAGAGCCTTGACGTGCTGTGCATTTTGCTCGGTGACACCTTGGATTTTCGAGAGGTGCGAGGTCAGTGCGTTGATTAGAAACTTTCCATCTCCAGTACCAGGTGCACCCGTCTGCTTCTGTAAAGTCGAATGGATCCGGTTCAAGCGATCCGTAAGAGGCGAAAGATCGAGATTCGGACTCCCCATCGACTTGGCAGCTGATTGATGAGTCTCCACCATACTTCTGACTTGCTCGGCGTGGTTGTCGGTCGATGTCCGGATAGCCTCAAGATGCTCCTTCAACGGCCCAAAGTCGATGGCGCTTTCACGGCGTGTGGCTTCTTGGGACTCGAGTAACTTCTTGACGACCTCAGCATTGCTGTCTGTTGACTCGCGGATGGAATCCAGGAGCTCAGCCAATGGAGTGAAGTCGATCTCGCCACCGTTCGCTTCGACAGCGTCACGCACAGTGTTCTGCGACTCCACGAGTTCTTGCATATGTTTGTTGCTCTGCTGCGAGTGTTCGACAAGCGTCGCTAGATGGTCAGTAAGCGGACTAAGATCTGTATCTTGAGGCTTGTTTTGAGACTGCTCCTGCGGCTGCCGGGCGTACTTGTTGCCCTCTTCAATGGCGTTGTAGATTTGCTCCAAGTGCTCGCCCAGAGGTGTCAACCCCATAGAATGCTGAGTAGTCTTTTCATCGGTGCGGCTGCTGTTCTCGCCGCTTGCATACCCAACGAGGGCCTTGACATCCTCGCTTTGCTGCTCGATGGCGTTGTTGATGCGTTCGAGGTGCTCCGTGAGAGGGCTCAGATCGGGCTGCGCAGGTACGTCTTTTTGTCCCCAGAATGGCTTCGTTGGCTTGTCTTCGCCCTCGTTCAATAGAGCTCTGATCAGTTCAGAGTTCTGCTCCACGGCTTCCTGAACCTTTCCCAGCCGGTCGGACAAGGGCGAGAAGTCTACTTGTAAAGGCTGGCTTTGCTGCGGCGGAGGCTCTCGCGCGCTATCCTTGTGGTCCATCGCAGCGTTCTCCATCATTGACTGGATCCGACCCAAATGTGACACTAGTTGCTGCATATCTAGCCGCTCGTTGTTCTGCCTTGCATCTAGAGTCTCGATCGCCTCCTTCAGTCTGGTCTCACTCTCATAGTGCTTCTTCGTGAGATCCTCAACGTGTTGCGTGTTCTTGCTTAACAGATCGTTCATCCGTACGAAGTGACCTGATAGAACACCCATGTCGAATGAGCCCTCCTTAGCGCTTCCAGCATCTGAGTCGACATTGTTGAAGGACACCACATCGCTCGTACTCCGTTCCGGTCTATTTGCCAGCGCCGCTAATTTCTCGGTATTCTTCTCTACAGCGGCCATCATCTTCTCAAAATGCTCTTCCAGTTTCTGCACCTCCGTCTTGACCCGTCGCGCTTCCTTCTGCATCTCCACAGTAGAAGGACTTGCCGGCGCACCACCCCCAAGCATATTGCCCTCAGCATCTTGAACCGGTATTATGCCCTGCGCCGCCCCACCAATGCCATCTTCTGGCGCCTCGGAGAACGATATGTACATCCATTTGCTTTTCAAATGAGCAAATGATGGATGTCGCCAGGCTTTGGAGAGCAAGTCATCAGTTCGAAAGCTGAATAGCTGTGCGCCGGGTCTTGTCGCATCGGGAAAGTTGGTCTGCAGATGCAACCACCATTCGTTGGCTATGGGGGCGGATGCGAATGTAAGGAGGTACCGCGATTTGAGATCATCACCCTAGAAATACAATTACGCTTCAGCAGGAGTACGTGTGGCCGAGGCATAAGTCAAGCATACTTTGCGCGCATAGGCATAGAACAGATTGCCATCACCACTGCTACTTATACTACCGTTGCTCGTACTCGGTACGGCAGGCTGCGAGAAAGGGCGATGCGCCGCAGGTGGTCGTTCGCCAATGGGGGACCCGAGGGAAGGTGTTGTCGGCGCATCGCCGTTGAGTTGTTGCCCATTGACCTTAAGGTTTGCCGTAGTCTTCCGTCGCTTTGGGCTAAGGAAGCTCATGCTCCTCTTGCCTTTGATGAGTGGCGCAGACATCACATCTATACCGACGGTGTGGAGGAAGAACAGCTGGAACGTTGCGAACTTGCGACAACGAAGGTACAAGCATACTTACAGAACAGGGCGTCGATTACACGGAAACAGGGAATCCTGGTCGATAAATGACCTCGAAGGAGCCGCTTGTGGTGTGGCGCTTGCGGAGTTGGCTAGCTCGCATGGGGGGGAGGAGGCGATGCAGCGTGACGTGCCGAGGATCGAATAGACAACATAAAAGCAAAGAACACTCCGTATAGACATGATCGACTGTAGTGGTGGCATGCTCGGAGGCAAGACGAGGAGGAGAACAACATTCCCGTGGCAGGTAAGGTATGCTTCAATTGATCTCACCAGACCCATCGACGTAGCTCAAAGATGAAATGAAACCTGGAGAACGTTTCGATTAATCGCACAATGTAGACTGACATCTCCATCTTACGATTGCCTGCCTAGGCATAGACACAACACAGGGTTCCGTCCAAGGTACTCATGACATCTCTAATCTTAACACCCTGCGGCGCATTCACGCCCAGCTCGATGACGTCATCCAACGAGGTGGCTCTGCTCGGCGGGTTGTTGTTGAGCGTGATTGTTCCTGCGACGGCGTACTGTCTGTTCGTAGGGTCTTGGTTCTGCCAGATCCACCAGGTGCAGTCGATCTGCGCGTGGTGAAGGAAGAAGTATGGGTCACTGTCCGATGGTCAGTATCATGTTAAACTGGATAGTCTTTTTGCCTCCTCTGCAACACGAGAACGTATGTGCCGCCACTACAGTCAACGATCTGGACGAGGCGGCTGGAAATGATGCTTGAGAGGGTCAAAAGACTTACCCTGGGCTAGCGAACAGATCACCACCTGGATCACCAGCAACCCAGAAGTGGCCGGCAGTGTGCACACCGAGCAGTGGCAAGCCTTGATTGAAGGCGCCCTGCATCGCATTCTGGAAGTCGGCGATGTTGGTGTTTTGGGTGATGAGATCCGTGGTGTTCTGGTCGGTGCTCGCTCGCTGAGCCGCCCAAGCTGAAATATCTCTCCTCAAGCATCTCGGGTTGTAGCCAAGACCGTTCGTAGCTGGGTTCGGCGTCACGAAGGAGAGCGCAGGCGCAACAGGCCCAAGGTTCACTTTCATGTTCTTGAATGGTCCAGTTGTTACGCAGTCACCGCCCTTGCCCGGTGGTACGTAAATAACGGGTTGCTGCGCTGATGGGACGTAAGTGCCGTCGTGTTGCACAAATGCACCATTGTTGCTCATCGAAGTGGCGCTGCCATCGAAGAAGGGTGCGTTGTACAGATCCAAAGGATATTTGCCCCAATTCACGTAGGGCTGGTAGCCTTTGTAGCCACACTCATTGCGCAGCGCTTGCTCGTACGTCCACATGAAGTATCTGTGCCACGAGAGGAAGTTGCCGGTTCCATGGATCGTCAACGTCTGGTTGATGTGGGTCGCTACGAAGTCGTCGTATCTGCTCCGAGCTCCCGGTGCCGGATAGGCGCTGTTGCTCTTCGAGGGCTTTGACTGCAGGCATAGGACTGCGTTGATATATGCCGTCTTCTCGGCGTCGGACAGAGAGCTCCATTCTTTTCGAATGTACCCGGTCTTGATGGTACACTGTGGCGGAGGATTGTGGTTCACCTCCTGCAGCAGACAGTTAGCAAGTGTCTCAGCGTAGTTCTCCCAATTGTTTTCGAATCAAGAACGTCTCAAAGCACCCTCTGGTGCTCGATCGTGTCTCGGAGAAGCCATCCAACCCACGGTCGAAGTAGTCAGCTCATGGAGGGGCCAGCAGTGGATACAAGCGGCATGGCAATTCAAGAGACGTTGATGATGTGATGGGCAGCCACGTGGAGTTCAACGAGATGAAGAGCCCACAGTCGTCAACCGTGACGAGTAAGCACGATATTGAGGTTACGAGGGAGGTTGATGTTGATACGTACACTCTCCATGGTAGGGACGAGCAGAAGTGGGACCAGCCGTGGAGGACTAGAAGGTATCTATGAGATCCGATCTGCGGCTTATGGCTGTCTGCCAATACTGGCGCCTTGTATACGTATGTGATGAGAAAGCCGGTCAGCGACGCTGGTGTATATACGACTCTTACGTACATGTTTCGGATTTTATGATACCCTTGATCGATGCAGGAAGTCTTCTGAATGAGTCCCGCCACACCAACAACTAATTGCTGCTGGAAGTGCTGCCTTCGTCTTCTCCGCGACTTCGGCTTCTGTGGTCCTTGAGCCAAGACCAGGAGGCGGCGCGGTTCTTCAAGTCGCAGTCGAAGTTCTTTCTCTCGCCTTGCTCGGATTCTCGCCAGCAGCGCCCTGGCCCAGAGCCGCGGTCCTCAGCAGCCGTGCGCTCGGCATGCAGTTTCACATTTCGATCTCTCTTCCAGCCTACATCACTGCCCCTTCTTCGCAGCTCCAGTCTTCGAGCCCCCGATCCTGCCATCCCTCTTACCTCCCCTAAGCAACTCCAGATGCCCTGCTTTGCCAGCAAGAGATTTCTCCGTCATCGCCGTAAGTCCTGACGAGTGCTTCTGCTTTGGCATTAATACCGCCGCTAAGGGACCTAGGCTCGGTCACAGCAACCCTACCTTCTTGATCTGATTCTGCTTCACTAGCACCGTTTTCTTCGGTTTGATGACCTTGTTGCCGGTTTGCTTGCGCTGCGTCCTGAAGTTTTATATCAACTTTTATATCAACATCCAAGCAGATTCTGTGCGGAGGACAGTCGCTGCTTACATCTTTGGTGCAGCGGGTTTCGCTTTCTTGATCGCTCCTTGCACCATCTTGGCTTTCCGGTCTTCCAAGTAGTTCGGGACGCTATGAAGTCGAGGTTGATTAGGTTATTCGCAGCATAGGAAAATGTGGTGTAGTCAAAACTTAGACGCCAAGCTTTAGCACTTCGCGATTGCCTTTTTCGGCCCGAGACTCGATCCTCCCCGAGCCACCCGCGACCAATGACAGGGGTTTGCTTGCTTGCGACGACAGCACTTTGGAAACAACCACGTCCTAGAAGATACATGTATATTATCGGCTGCCATTGGTCTCCGAGCCTTCAGATGTGTTCACAGCATCGCACGGCACTCGATGCTGCTCCGTGGACCACGTCCTACCATACATCATTTCGAACCCGAGGCAACGGCACTTCTCCCTCTCGCCACCATCTTGTTCTTCCTACAATCCCTGCACTCATGCCTCCTCCGCGCCGTCTTGTTATGATGGCAATCGACGTAGTCGAACGGCACGAATCCGGTGGTATCCTCCTGCCACTCCGCAGGGTCGTTGATACGCATGATTTCACCGTAAAAGCAACTGCAAAACGCACCCTGGAGCTCGCGCTTGTGGCTGCAGGTGTACGGTATGGTTTGAAGCGGCATTGAGAGCTGCGACGTCTACCACGATGGAGGGCCGAGCCTGCGGTGGAGATGAGGCGAACGGACTGTGCTGAGCTGGCGAGAACCGTGGTGGATGTTCTTGCTGTATATCGTGCAAGATCCTTACAGCATTGCTGAATAGGAACGCCGAGGCAGACGAGATAGATAGACGGGAAGAAGCACACTTGACCATACATTTGCCTACCGTAATTCTACAGGAAGCATACAAAGCACAGTATGAGAGGCCTCCTCTACAGCAATTGTACGGCAAGCGAAGAGCATGACAAAGCGCATCCACAAATGACAAAGTATCTTCCTCTATGCTTTCGCCAGCCGGGTGGAACTAGTCAGGACTGCATCGTGAGTAAGCAGAAGGCGTAGCGGGGCCATAGCAGACTGAGGTATGTCTGGCACGCGCAGTTGTAGATCTCTAGACCGGTCTGTGGTAGCTTGAGAGTTCCATCTGGACCGACTGTGATGCTCGCCTTAGTGACAATTCCATATATCTTGGTGTGGGCTGCGCAAATGCATTAGCAAATGCCGGCGGTCATGCTTCCGTTGATAGTGATGGTGAATCGATATCAATCATTGAGATGTGTGTTTGCGTTGAAGAGGTCCAGATGACGTGTGACTACCGTCTGCGGCCAACCGCGTGGGAGGTTTGCCACAAACCGCATCTGAGAACACAGGTGGAGCAAACCACTGGAAAGGGCTGCGAAGTAACCCGTTGATGTGTTTCCTATCTCTGTCTTTTCATCGTTAGCGATGCCACTACAGTAGATGATTTGTCTTTTAGATCCTTGTTGTTCTTAAGGAGATACTGGGTTGAGGGCAGGGACGTCTCTAATTCCGAACGACTCAGACCGACTGGATCGGACGCTCTCTGGGTCCACGACGATGGCGATGCCACTATAGTGGTTGGCCTGCTGTTCTACTGCTCGTTGTTCTCAAGGAGATGGGGCGGAGGGCTGGGTCAAGAGCTGGGATGTCTCTGGGTTGCCAGCGACCTAGACCGACTGAACTGATCGCTCTCTGGATCCTCGATGATGGTGATGCTGCTATACCGTCTGATTTACCGCCCGCGGATTCGATCGGTGTTGCGGGGAATCGCGAAACTTTCATCCACCACGCCGCTTTAGTATCGCAACGAGAAGCCACCGTTTCCTCCCGGTCACATCTTCTCTGCCTCCATCTCGCTCCGTAGCCCAGTCCCTTCTCGCACCCTGAACATCCTCCTTGTAGACCTCCTCTGCCTCCATACCCTCCGCCTCAGCAATCTCAAAGAACGCCGCTAGCTTTGCTCGTCCCGTATGGAAACCGGCAACCGCGAAGATGCGCCCGGAAGGATCCGTGGTCAGGAAGTGTAGCATCGACTGCACAAGGTTGACATGCTGTGAGCCCATCCAGAAGCAATCGCCTGCGAGAATTCGATCGTAGCAATGAGCGGACTCTGTGGCGAACTCAGAATCCAGGACGCCCCACTCGTGGCCTTCGATACGATACACAGGCTCAAGGTCCTGTGGGATGGCATGCTTCGTGTTCTGTCGCATGTTTTCGAGAACCGTAGGGGCTGGATAGTCGGACATGACAACCTCCTTCGCTCCAGCAAGAGTGGCGACGATGCCGCAAAGTCCAACGCCTGCGAATGGCATGATCAGTTCCGTCCCGTCTCAACCACTAGGACTGCAAACACTGACCTGCTCCCAACTCAAGCACCTTACGCCCTTTCACACACCATTTCTCGCCACCCTCTCCACTGATCAGCTCCGCCATCTTGATGCCAGCGTTCCATAGGTAGTGGCCAAACAACTGCCGTTCCTCTTCGCGGTCAGGATCCGTAGTCTTCAGCTCAATATTGCCGAATCGGACGCTTTTGTAGACGATAGTTGATCCTGGGTCGCCATGGAAGTTTCGTGTATCGTCGGCGAAGATGAGACCAGGGGCGCAGGCGAAGATGTCTTCAACCGTCTCGTCTTTGTCGGGAGGAATGACATGAATCACGTCTGTCAAGGTGGGCGACATCTCACGTATGTGCTTTGGGTCTGTTGTCTTGTTAAGTGTGAGAACGAGTTGGGTCCGAAGCCCCACTTGCGAGAACGATTTTGCTGTACACTTGCCTGGCCGGCACGATGAGCACA
>JAABUW010008860.1_pt1 | contig 11625 bp, 11 predicted proteins | sample 5560081 | NCBI WGS metagenome assembly JAABUW01 (sample SAMN10711882, study PRJNA513363) | rock metagenome | isolation source: Antarctica rocks | place: Antarctica: Victoria Land, Knobhead sud | reverse complement strand
AGTGGCGATCTGGCATCGACCACGGACAGAAGCACGAAACCGGCGACTGGATGCACTTTGGAGCTTGACGACCAAGGGCCCATTACAGAAGCAGCGGAACCGAAAGTTCGATTCAGGTTTCTTGACGGGCCTCTGCCACCGATTCCCTGGCTGGTCAGCCGTAGCTGTAAGCGCTTGCCATCATCGTAGCCCCTGCTCGCAAACAGCGCTGAATCCTGCTTGGATTAGCTGACAATAGCCCGGGCATTGTGCTCGCCATGGTCGGTCCGTGCTCGCCAACAGCGGATTGTACTCACATTGGCTGTCAACGAGTCCGGTGTCCGGAGGCAATGGCGGCCGGGTCATATCGAGCCGTTCCGATCTGCCTCGTCGCAGCTTTGGTCAGGCCCGGACGAAGCCGATAGACCTTGACAAAAGGCCTCATGTGTAGGAATATATGCCGTCTCGGGAAGATGTCTCATACATGGCTGTCAGTGAGCATTGGCGATACCAGGGACGGCAGTATCACCAGTGGTTTGGCCATGGGACCGCTCCAAAGGAGGACAAGGAAGCTGAGCCGGCAAAGCCCGGCAGCCTGTTTGATTCTTTGAGCGTTGGGCAACGCGTCGATTACGCAAGCGGCAGCGTCGTTGCGCACTCCCCTCGCGATCAAAGGTCCCGATGGGAAGCCCGTGTCGGTGGAACGAACAAGGAGAGCCTGAAAACCGCCGTTGCCGTTTGGTATGGCGCATCGAAGCTGAGCCGTGACACGTTCCGTCAGCGGCTGCTCGATTCGAATACGAATGACGAGACTGTCGATCGGCTCAGGAGTGCAGCAAAGGGCATCGTGGATGCTCGGACCCACGCGCAGCTCGGCGCCGCTGGTGAGGATCTCGCCACGGCTGCACAGACGATCGGTCCCGACCGGTGGCCTCGGTTCATCAGCGACGCCGAGCGGCGGGGTGTTGGAGCCGTGTCGGACGGAGCGATCCCGGGCGTCGTCAAGGCGAGTACGACGGGGACGGATACGGCCATGGGAGCCGTCGGCTTGGGGCTCGTCCTCCTGATGCTGGCCCTCAAGAACCATGGCTCAGGACCCGCCCGCCCGACCATCTCTCCGACGACGCCATCAAGTGTGCCGACAGAAAAGCCCGTAGACGAAAAGGCCGGCTCGACCCCAACCGCGTCTCCGGCCACCCCCGAGAAGGCGCCGCCCGATAATCTTGCTCAGCCCGGCGACGCCACGCTGGCAGAGGACCGACGTAGGTACATCCTTGACGGGAACGGCAGGGGCGGCGGCGGGCACGGACCAAATCGGACAACACCGGATAAAAGCACCTTTCCATCCGACTGGTCCGACGAGAAGACGATCGGGGCCATCAAGGATGTCGCTAACGACCCTGCGTCGGTTCGAGAGCCGGCCAGAGGAGAGCGAACGGCGGTGAGGGGCACACGGGACGGGGTGGAGATCGAGGTGATCATCGGACGCGACCGCAAGGCGATCGTCACTGCATACCCCGCCAAGGCCGGATCGGAGAAAGAGTGATGGCACTTTCGACAACTGAGCTCTCGTTGATTCGTAATGATCTGAGTGCTCTGCACAAGGCTGCTTCTTCCATTCATGACTGGGACGGGAAGCAGGGGCGGACGTTCATCGACGTCGGTGAGTACGGGTTGGCCTTGGATGAGATCGCCTACGCCTATCTCGATGCGGGCAGGACCATGCCACCCGACATGTTCGAGACATTCGAGAAACTCGCGACCATGATGGACTTGGCACAGGATGCCGAGCTTGAGGGGGTCGCAAGGTTGCGGGCGAGCGCCACCGAGCCGCCTGGCTGATCCCAAAAACCACCCTTTAATGCAGGATGGGAGAGCGGCTGTCCGCCACCAGCAAACACGGGCTTCTCCGGTGCACAAACCAGTGCATCTATCTAAGACCTACAAACCCTGCTCTGCTTTGTTTCTGCAAGGGAGGACTTGGGACGGTGCTGGTCGGCTACATGCGGGTGTCCGCGTCCGAGCAGAACCTGGCGCTGCAGCGTGATGCGCTGGAGGGCGCCGGGTGCGATCGCCTGTATGAGGACACCTGCAGCGGCGCCGTCACCGACCGACCCGGCCTGGCCAAGGCGCTTGACCACCTTCGTGCGGGCGATGTGCTCGCGGTGTGGAAACTCGACCGCATCGGCCGCTCGCTCGGCCACGTCGTCGAGTTGGTCGCCGGGCTGCACACCAGGGGCATCGGCCTCAAGGTGCTGACCGGCGGCATCGACACGACCAGTTCCACGGGCCGCCTGGTGTTCGGCATCTTTGCAACGCTGGCGGAGTTTGAGCGGGACCTGATCCAGGAACGCACCTTGGCAGGGCTCGCCGCCGCCCGCGCTCGCGGTCGCACCGGCGGCAGGCCGCGGCTGATGACACGCGCCAAGTTGCGCGCGGCCATGACGATGATGGCCGACCGGAACAACATCGCCACGGACGTCGCCGAGCAGCTCGGCATCTCCGTCAGCACGCTTTACGCCTACGTGGATGGCGAGGGGCAGCCCAAGCCACGCGCGCAGAAGCTGCTCGGCTGCTAAAGGCATCGGGTGCCGGTATCCTTCCTGACAGCCGAGCAGGAGCGGCGCTATGGCCGCTATGCCGGTGAGCCCAGCACGGACCAGCTCGCGCGCCACTTCCACCTCGACGACGCCGACTGCGAGCTCGCCGTGGCCAAACGATGGGACCACATGCGGCTGGGCTTCGCCGTGCAGCTCGGCACCGTGCGGTTCTTGGGCACTTTCCTGGACGATCCAGTTGATGTGCCGCCCGGCGTGACCGGCGACCTCGCGCGGCAGCTCGGGATCGCGGACCCGGCCTGCCTCGCCCTGTATCGCGAGGGCCGGGTGCGCTGGCAGCACGCCAGGGAGATCCGCGCCGGTTTTGGCTACCGCGAGTTCACCGACCCCATCGTGCGCTTCCGCCTGGCTCGCTGGCTCTACGCCCTGTGCTGGACGGGCACAGATCGGCCGAGCGTGCTGTTCGACCGTGCGACCGTTTGGCTGGTGACAGAGAAAGTTCTGCTGCCGGGTGCGTCCGCTCTCGAGCGCTTGGTCGCCCGCATTCGCGCCCGGGCCGCCCGCCGGCTCTGGCGCACCCTCGCCTGCGACGTGATGCGCGAACAGCGCGCGCAGCTTGACGCTCTGCTGGTCGCCGGCGAGGGCGGCCGCCCCAGCCCGCTCGACCGCCTGCGCGACGGCCCGTATCTCCGTAGCGGCGCCGAGCTGTCCCGCGCTGTCGGACGGCTTGATGAGGTGCGGGCGCTGGCCCTGGGCTTGCCGACCATCGCTCATGTGCCGCCGGGCCGGGTGACGGCGCTTGCCCGCTTCGCGACGATCGCCAAGGCGCAAGCCGTCGCAAGAATGCCGCTGGAGCGACGCACGGCGACGTTGCTTGCCTTCGTGCGGACGCTGGAGGCGAGCGCGCAGGACGACGTGCTCGACCTGTTCGACATCGTGGTCACCACCCTGTTCACCGACGCGGCCAAGATCGGCAGGAAGGCCAGGCTGCGCACCCTCCGCGACCTCGATGCCGCCGCCTTACAGATCCGCCGTGCCGGCGGCGTGCTGATGGACGACGCGGTGGAGGACGGAGCTGTGCGCCAGGCGGCCTTCGCTGTCGTGCCGCGCGCGATGCTGGCGGCGGCGCTGGAGCAGATCGACGCCATCGTCCGGCCACCCGGCGACCTGTATTTCACCGAGCTGCGCGCCCAAGCCGGTAAGCTGCGCTTCCTGCCGGCGCTGCTCCGTTCCACCACGTTTGGCGCCACTCCTGCAGGCCAGCCCACACTGGACGCCGTGCGCCATCTGCGAAGCACGGACGGGCGTGGCCCGACCCCCTCCGCGCCGCTTGGCTTTGTGCCGAGCGGCTGGAAGCGGCAGGTTAAAGCTCCGGACGGCGGCGTGGACAGCCTTGGCTACCGCCTATGCCTGCTGGACTCCATGCGTATCGGGATCCGGCGACGCGACCTGTTCGCGTCACCCAGCTTGCGCTACGCCGACCCGCGGCTCAGCCTGCTGGCCGGTCCAGCCTGGGAGGCGGCACGGCCGTCCATTTGCCGCACCCTGGGCCTCTCGACTGACGCGCGCGCCGAGGTCGCGCGCCTAGCGGGACGCCTGGACGCCGCTTACCGGGACACAGCGGCGAACCTGCCCGAGAACGCTGCCGTGCAAGTGGACGGCAACGACTTGGTGCTGTCTGCTCTCGACAAGCTGGAGGAGCCCGCCAGCTTGGTTGCACTCAGGGCAGCGATCGCCGTACGCCTGCCGCGGGTGGACCTGCCTGAGCTGCTGCTGGAGATGCACGCCCGCACCAGCTTCGCCGCCAAGTTCACCCACGCCAGCGAGGGCGGCGCACGCGCCGGCGACGTCGCGACCAGCCTCTGCGCCGTGCTGCTGGCCGAGGCGTGCAACACCGGGTTCGAGCCGCTGATCCGACGTGACACGCCGGCGCTGCGCCGCTCGCGGCTGAGCTGGGTTCGGCAGAACTACATCCGGGCCGAAACCCTGACCCGAGCCAACGCCGCCCTGGTCGCCGCCCAGAACCGCATCCCGCTTGCCCATGCCTGGGGTGGCGGCGACGTGGCCTCCGCCGATGGCCTGCGCTTCGTTGTACCGGTCCGCACCATCCACTCCGGGCCGAACCCGCGCTACTACGGGCATGAGCGCGGCGTCACGTTCTACAACCTGGTGTCTGACCAATTCACCGGCCTGAACGGCATCACTGTGCCCGGCACCCTGCGGGACAGCCTGACCCTGCTCTCCGTCGTGCTGGAACAGCAGACCGAGCTGCAGCCGACCGAGATCATGTCGGACACAGGCGCTTACACCGATACAATCTTCGGGATCTTTCATCTCCTTGGCTACCAGTTCAGCCCGCGCCTGGCCGACATAGGCGGCACGCGGTTTTGGCGCGTGGACGGCAAGGCGGACTATGGCGCCCTGGATGCCCTGGCGGCTCAGCGCATCAACATCGCGCTGATCGTCCAGCACTGGGAGGACCTGCTGCGCCTGGCCGGCTCGCTCAAGCTTGGCACCGTGCAGGCCGCGGGCTTGATCCGCACCCTGCAAACCAAGGACCGCCCGACCAAGCTGGCCCGTGCGCTGGAGGAGCTGGGGCGGCTCATCAAGACCCTCTATTTGCTTCGCTTCATCGACGACGAGGCCTATCGCCGACGCATTCTGGTGCAGCTCAACCGCGGCGAGGGTCGCCACCAGCTGGCCCGCATCGTGTTCCACGGCAAGCGGGGCGAACTGCGCCAGCGCTATCGCGAAGGCCAGGAGGACCAGCTCGGGGCCTTGGGCCTGGTGGTGAACGTCATCGTGCTGTGGAACACGATCTACATGGACGCGGCGCTCGACCAGCTCCGTGCCGAGGGCTTCGACGTGCGCGCAGAGGACGTGGCCCGGCTCTCACCGCTCGGCTTCGAGCACATCAACATGCTCGGCCGCTACGCCTTCATCTTGCCAGACCAGATCGCACGTGGAGAGCTGCGGCCGTTGCGCGATCCGGCCAACGCCAGCGACGAAGAAGGCTGAATCGAACTTTCGGTTCCGCTGCTTCTGTAATGGGCCCTTGGTCGTCAAGCTCCAAAGTGCATCCAGTCGCCGGTTTCGTGCTTCTGTCCGTGGTCGATGCCAGATCGCCACTTTATGCTGTCTGAGGGAGCGGTGGAGCAATCTACCGGACGTAGTCTCAGGATTGCTCCCGGCCACTGCAACGGAACCTGCCTCACCGTCTCCGCGTCCCGGCGACGGGACCTCGTGGGAGCTGGACCGCCTGGCCCCGCTCCGAACCCTTGTAAGCCTCCTTGCTGCTACGCTGCCGTTGCGGCCGAGACCGTCGGGTCCTTGCCCCAAACGAACTCCGTCCCGTCCGCCCAGATCCGGTGCAGCACGGTGGCCAGTTTACGCGCCAGCGCCACCTTCGCCCGTCGCATGCCCCGCCGCTTGGCGACGTCCATGGCCCAGCGCTTGAGCGTGCTGAACTTCGTCACCCGCGACAACAACGCATTGGCCGCGTCGTGCAGCGCTGTGCGCACGGCAGCGTCGCCGACCCGGGTGATATGGCCGCTCACATCGGTCTCGCCCGATTGATAGCGCCGAGGCGTAAGTCCAAAGAAGGCGCCGACCGATTTGGACTTCTTGAACCGTCCGGGGTCGTCCACCGCTGCCCGGTAGGTCAGCGACACCACGGCGCCGACTCCAGGTACCGACATCAGCCGGCGGCAAACCTCGTCGGCTTTGACAACCGCCAGGACCTCGCGGTGCAGCTTGTTGAACTCGCACCAGATCGCTTGGCACGCGACCAACATCGGCTCGACGATCCGCTCCAGCATGGCATGTCCGGCTGCCAGCTCGCGAACACGCGCCGGCAGCTTGCCGCGGCTCACGTCGCCAACCTTCATCCCAAATCCGCGCAGCAGACCGCGCAGGGTTTGCTCCAGGTCCATGGCCTTGATCTGCAGCTGCTTGCGAGCAGCCAGCAACGCCCGGACTTCCTGCGAGGGCACCGACTTGCGGTGCACGGGTCGATACCACCCCATGCGCAGCAACTGCGCGATGCCGCGGGCGTCCCGCCGGTCGGTCTTGACCGCCATCGCCGATAGCGCCGCCTTCACATGGCGTGTTTCCAGCAACACCGCATCAAAACCAGCCTCGCGCAGACCGTCGTAGAGCCACTGCGCCAACAGCCCGGCCTCCAGGCCGACACGGGTGATCGGCAGCCCGAGGCCGCGCAGAAAACCGACCAGCGCCTCCGGCTCGCTTGCGACCTTGGCCTCGCGCACGACCTTGCCGTCAGCATTCAGCACGCACAGGCTGCTCAGCTGCAGCGACACGTCAATCCCAACATGGTGCTCCATCGCCGTATCTCCTGATGGCCGGACCCAAACCACTCGAGCCCGCGCGTCACGCCATCACTCTGGAAGAAAGCCGACCCGGGGAGCAGACCCGGTGCAGGCCCATTACGGCATCTACCGGACCCCCTAGCCGCCGACCGTCATTGTCCGACGCACGCCGGCACAGCCCCGGCTTGCCCGGCGTGCTGGACTCGCGGCGATCTGGTCATCTTACACGCTGGAACCGGTACCCCGGATCGGCGCCATGCCCGGTTCCACCGCTGCCAACATCCCACAGTCCTCGCCACTGCCTGCCGCAGCCATGCCGGAAACACCGCACGAGCCCATCTACGACCGACTTGGGGCAGCGGCGCTGAAGCAAACCCCATAGTCCGCGCAGGTGGCCCGCGGCTCAGTTCAACGCGCTTCTTTACGCCATCCCAGCAAGGCCCGCGCCTCGCAGGGCAGCCGCCGCGCCAGGGATGGCGTAAAGAACGTTATCCATTGCACGCCATGATTGCACGCAGCAAACCAGCAGTTCAGACCGCCGTCAGAACGGAATCAGCCCTTTTCACTCGAAATCGGCAGGATCTCACCCGTGTTCTCGTTTCTTACCGTACGTTTTCGCTGCGATGGGCCTTCTGACCCACCTACGGGCCTGGCTCGAAGCCGCAGGGATTACCGAAGGTCCGGTGTTCCGGCCGTTATGGAAGGGCGGAGGCCGGCCGGGTTCCAGCGGCGAGGCCGCTGGGGAACCGACCGGAGGGGCCGGTCGGCATGGGTCCGCCGGTCTCGCTGGTGACGAGCCGACAACACTGCACCGGCGGGTGCGCGATGCGCGGCTGTCCGACCACGCCGTCGCCCGCTTCGTGCAGGCGCGCGCCGCCGCAGCTGGGCTCGATCCCGCGCGCTACGCCGGGCACAGCCTGCGCGCGGGATTCGTGACCGCCGCCGCCCGCGCCGGGGCCGACGTGTGGAAGATCCAGCAGGTCAGCCGGCACAAGTCGATGCAGGTGCTGTCCGGCTACGTCCGCGACGCCAGGCTGTTCGACGACCATGCCGGGGAGCCGTTTTTATAGAGCTCTCAAACTATTAGGCAGATTACCTTTTGGGAAGGTGAGAACCCGCGCTGTAACGGACTTAAAATGGCTTGGTGATAAACCGCAGAGACGGTTCAGCGTAGAATAATACGTGGATAGGTGTGTTAAATATCTATCGGCAATGTGTATGCACGTGTGCACGTATGCGCAGATGGCGAAATCCATGTCCGCAGCAGGTGCAATAACCCACAAAGGATACGCCTACAATTTGCCATTCCTTTCCATGCGGAGTCATTCCTTAGTAGGCGTTCATACACGCATACGGCCCTACACGTTGCTGTGTTGCATTGGCAACACCAACTAGCTTCCAGACCTTTCAACCCAGTTTGCAACTGTATTCCATACAATGCAACGTGCATACACATATGGCTTCCAACACCAAAGGAGCAGACATGAAAACCATCGCGGTAATGTCTCAGAAGGGTGGCGTCGGGAAAACCACGATTGCCACGGCTATGGCAGTCGCAGCTGTGATGGCTGGCAAAACCTCGGCCGTGTTTGATTTGGATCCTCAGGGTTCGGCGGCGTTTTGGAAAGATACGCGGACTGCGGAAGCGCCCGCGGTCGTATCCGTCCCACCGATCCGGCTCGGCCATTTGCTAAGGGCTGCCGCGGAAGCAGGAACCGATCTGGTCGTAATTGACGCGCCGCCGGTGGCAAAGGACATTGCTTTTCAAGCGGCAGAGTTCGCTGACTTCATTTTGATTCCGACCCGGCCAGCGGTTCTCGACGTTATGGCCACCACGGAAACGCTGAAATTGATTAAACGCGCCACAGAGCCGCCGAAGCCCTCGGCCGTGGTAATGACTTTCTGCCCGATTCAAGGCCGGGAAGTTCCGGATACCGAGGAAGCAATCCGGCAGATGGGCGCCCAACTCGCCCCGGTCCGCATCCATAATAGAGTGGCCTATTCCCGCGCGCAGCAAACGGGTCTGACCGCGCTTGAGTTTGAACCTGACGGAAAAGCGGCAGATGAACTGAAGCTCTTATACGCGTTTGTGTGTATGCACGTATTCGCGCGCAAACTTAAGGTAGCAGCATGACCCGCGCTAATTCCCTACAGGCCGTTCTCGCCCGAGAGGCAGCAACACCTGAGCCTGCACCGAAGCCACGCCCGTCCGTGGACATACCGAAGACTGATAAGTTTTACCGTCCATCTCGCGATGGGCGACGATTTCTCGGGGGCCACTTCGATCCTAAAGTTGTGCGACAGATGAAGTTAATTGCTGTCGAGGAAGACACTACCACGCAAGCGTTGCTTGAGGAGGCGGTTGATCTTCTCTTTCTGAAAAAGGGACGGGGCCGCATGCACGGTGCATGAGCGCATACAACCACACGTTCATACACCGAGGCAGATATGAAACAGCCAGTCGCAGTCCTCTCAAGCCTGTTCGAGCCATCATATGTCGACATCCCAATTCGCGATCAGCGGGATACGATGGAGCGTCCCTTTTTTAGCTTGGCCAAAAAGCCGCGTAAGACCGCCATTGAATACGAAGTCGCAGGAACAATCGTTAAGGTTTATCCAGTCAAGGAGTTCGGGATCGCTACCATCTGGGATGCGGACATTCTGATCTGGGCTGCGACCCAGGTGACTGAGGCGCTCGACAGAGGAGGGGAGCCAAACCCAAGAATCCATTTTCATCCTTATCAGCTGCTGCGAGGCATCCGGCGGAATACTGGTGGCGATCAATACAAGAAGCTGCAGGAAGCCCTTCGCCGTCTGGCTTCAACCTATGTGGAAACCAACATTCGCGTGCCGAAGGGCTCGCGGAAGAAAACGACCGGCTTTCACTGGTTGGAAGACTGGGATGCTCACGAGGATGAAGAGGGAAAACCGACTGGTATGTCTTTAACCCTCCCGCGATGGTTGTTCGATGGAATCGTGGAAAAGGGCATGGTGCTCACGATCCACGAAGACTACTTCAACATCACTGGAGGCATTGAGCGCTGGCTTTATCGAGTTGCCAGGAAACATGCGGGGCATCAAGAAACCGGTTGGTCCTTCACCATGCGGCAACTATACGACAAGTCAGGCAGTGCAGCCCGATTTTCCGACTTCGCCATTGATGTCAGGAAGATCGTTGAAGCAGATGACTTGCCTGAATACGCCCTAGGACTGCGTAAAAATGGGGAAGGCGCTGAGGTCGTGTCCATGATCCGAAAGAGTCTCTTGTCCCCTTCAGACGCTCGCTTTGAGCTTCTTAGATCAAAGCAACGTAGGAAGGGCAGGGGGATTCAGCAAAAGTCTCTAAACTTCGTCAGCTGATCCATCGGCTTATTAGGCGCATAGCACCTCGATGGGCACGGCTTATTAGGCGCAATTGACGCTATGGACGGCACGCCCCACTTACCAAAGCTCCCTGTGAATTGGTTCGGTTCTTCAGGCGCATAGGGCACGGTTCATCAGGCGCACCACCTATCGGCTTATCAGGCGCAGGCACTCGGCTTATTAGACGCATCCGCTTTGGAAAAGGTGCGTCTTTGCAATTGGTTGCGGGCCGTTTCGGACGTGCTAACTGTTTAACAGGAATACTTTTAACCTTATCTAACGATTCAGACCTGTGGATAAACTCACTTGCTGAAAAGACGCGAACAGGATCGTGTGAGCTGTTCGCGAATGAGCTGGTTGGAAAAAATCAAGCGACAGTCGTCAGCCTGGGGCTGTAGTTCATGTTTTGTGCTTTTTAACGTATGTCCGACATCTGTTCTATGTCGTGGCCCCAAACAGTTTAGCCGAACCTCGGCCTAAGATTGTTCCCTGTTCGAAGCTTCAAAAGTCGTTAATGAACGGTTAAAATCTCAGACAGGTTAGGACCAGACGATTGCACTTTGCTAACGGGTAAGCGATAGGTATGTAGAAGTCGTTGCAAACCTACGACGAACTGCCTTGAGGTGATCACGTCTATGCCGAAGAGGCGCCCGCGCGCAGCGAAACTAGGGCAGGCCGAACCCCTACCTGGGGACCTTCAGGCGCTATTTGGTCAGAATCTGCGGAGCGCGAGAGTAAAGCAAAACAAGACTCAGGCAGAGCTTGCAGAGGCCGCCGGCCTCACCCCCCAATACGTCAGCAAAATCGAGGACGGCAAGATCAACGTCACCCTCGATACTATGAAAAAACTTGCGACGGTGTTGCATCATACAGTGAGCGAGATGGTCCACGAGGTAGAACGCGATTCGGAACAAAGCTCGTCACCGAAATCAGATTAGGTACATCCCAGCCAAACAAAGCCCTTGCACATGGCCCTTAACTAGCATTATAAGGCATGTTAATGGCAGGCGAGCTGAACGCGTCTGCTTCCTTACGAGGAACAGATGGCCGACGACAAGCCTTCTTCGCGCGACGAGCAAACTCGCCGCCTAGCTGAAACACTGCGCCGCCAACTGGGCCCTATCGGATGCCGGGTGCTGACCGAGCCTGGCGTGTTCGATCTGATGCTCAATCCCGACGGACGGTTGTGGGAAGATCGCCACGGCTCCGGCATGGCGCCGATTGGCACCATGTCCGCCAGCGCGGCCGAAAGCTTCATCGGCACCGTCGCCTGTAGCTGCCGGGTGAAAACTCCTCAAATGTGCCGATTGAAAATTCCCCAGTTTGCCTGACGGGCTGCGGCTTGTGGGTTGGGGTATCCGGTCGATCGGCGATTGATGGTCGAAGCTGTCTTCCTG
>JAABUW010008858.1_pt1 | contig 11626 bp, 8 predicted proteins | sample 5560081 | NCBI WGS metagenome assembly JAABUW01 (sample SAMN10711882, study PRJNA513363) | rock metagenome | isolation source: Antarctica rocks | place: Antarctica: Victoria Land, Knobhead sud | reverse complement strand
GCGAGTATGTCGCGCGGATGGAAGACGTGCTCGACCTGTATGCCGAGCCGGCTGATCCCGCGCGCCCGGTGGTGTGCTTCGACGAGAGCCCGACGCAGTTGATCGGCGAGGTGCGCCAGCCGGTCCCGGCTGCGCCGGGCCAGCCGGAGCGCTACGACTGCGAATACCGCCGCAACGGAACGGCCAACCTGTTCGTGTTCCTCGATGCGCACTGGTCGTGGCGCCACGTGAAGGTCACGGCGCAACGGACCGCGAAGGACTTCGCCCTGTGCATGCGCGACCTGGCCGACACCCACTACCCCGAGGCGGAGTTGATCCGCGTCGTGCTGGACAACCTGTCAACCCACACCGCCGGCGCCCTGTATGAGACGTTCCCCGCACCCGAGGCACACCGCATTCTGTAACGCCTGGAGTTCCACCACACGCCCAAGCACGCCAGTTGGCTGAACATGGTCGAGATCGAGATCGGCGTGCTGCGCGGCCAGTGCCTGGACCGACGGATCGCAGAACGCGAGCGCCTCGTCTCGGAAATCAAGGCGTGGCAGCAACAGCGCAACACCTCCGGGGCACGCATCGACTGGAAGTTCACCACCCAAAAAGCGCGCGACAAGCTCACACGCGCCTATCCCGACACCGCCAACAAGTCATAATCACTGGGACGGGGTACTAGCGCCCACCGGGCCGGGGCACGCTGCCCTGGCCCGCCTTTCCCAGAACCTGCATAACCAGAGCCTGCATAAATCGTCCGCATAGGTCTCCACAGGCCGAGGAGGCGGGACTATCCCGCTTCCTGCTTGACCCCGGCCCCTGCCCCTCCCCATAACCTGTGCATGGTCCCGATGCTGCCGCTGCGAATTATAGGACCGGCCGTTCCCTGAACGCCGGGACCAAGCACGCGCGCAACTGCCTTCCAGGACCATCCCCATGACCGACGCACCCGACTACAAAGCCACCGTCTTCCTGCCCACGACCTCCTTCCCCATGCGCGGCGACCTGCCGAAGCGGGAGCCGGAGCTGCTCGCGCGCTGGGACCGCATCGGGCTGTGGGACCGCACCAAGGCGCAGATGGCGGGCCGCCCCACCTTCGTGCTGCACGACGGCCCCATCTACTCCAACGGCCACCTGCACACCGGCCACGCGATGAACCGCATCCTCAAGGACGTCATCATGCGGGCGCACCGCATGGCCGACGAGGACGCGGACTACATCCCCGGCTGGGACACCCACGGCCTGCCCATCGAGTGGAAGGTGGAGGAGCAGTATCGCAAGTCCGGGCGCGACAAGGACGCCGTGCCGGTGCTGGACTTCCGCGACGAGTGCCGCCGCTACTCCGCGCACTGGCTGCAGGTGCAGACGGCGGAGTTCCAGCGGCTGGGCGTCGCCGGCGACTGGGCCGGGCGCTACGCGACGATGGACTTCTCGTCCGAGGCCGCCATCGCCGGGGAGATCTGCAAGTTCCTGCTGAACGGCGCGCTGTATCGCGGCCTGCGCCCGGTGATGTGGTCGCCGGTCGAGCGCACCGCCCTGGCCGAGGCGGAGATCGAGTATCACGACCGCACCAGCGACACGGTGTTCGTGCGCTTCCCGATCCTTCCAGGCGGGGGACTGGGCGACGGGCCGCTGGCCGGCGCCAGCGTGGTGATCTGGACGACGACGCCCTGGACCATGCCGGGCAACCGCGCCTTGGCCTACGGGCCGGAGATCGACTACGCGCTGGTGCATGTGGACAGCGTTTCCGAAGGCTCCCTGGCCCGGCCCGGCGAGCGGCTGCTGATCGCGCTGGCCCTGCTGCCGCAGGTCTGCGCGGAGACCGGCATCGCCACCCACCACGTCATCCACGTCCACAAGGGCGCCGACCTGGCCGGCCTCGTGTGCGCCCATCCGCTGCGCGGCCAGGGCTACGACCACGACGCGCCGCTGCTGCCGGCGGATTACGTCACGACGGACCAGGGCACCGGCTTCGTCCACATCGCGCCGTCGCACGGCGAGGAGGACTTCCTGCTCGGCCGCGCATACGGCATCGAGGTGCCGGAGGCCGTGGGGCCGGACGGCACCTATGCCGCCTGGGTGCCGCTGTTCGCCGGCACGCACGTCTTCAAGGCCGCAGCGCCCGTGGGCGCGGCGATGGAGGCGGCCGGCGGCCTGCTCGGGCGCGGCACGCTGACGCACTCCTATCCGCACTCCTGGCGCAGCAAGGCGCCGGTCATCTACCGCGCGACGCCGCAGTGGTTCATCCGCATGGACGGGCCGGAACACCTGCGCGCCCGTGCCCTGGAGGAGATCGCCAAGACCGCCTTCATCCCGGAGGCCGGGCGCACCCGCCTGGCCAGCATGGTCGCCGCCCGCCCGGACTGGTGCATCAGCCGGCAGCGCGCCTGGGGCGTCCCCATCCCGGTCTTCGTGGACCGCCGCACCGGCGAGCCGCTGCGCGACCCGGCCGTCGTCGCCCGCATCACGGAAGCCTTCGCCGCCGAGGGCGCGGACGCCTGGTACACCAGCCCGCCCGCCCGCTTCCTGGGCAACGGCCGCGATCCCGACGGCTACGAACAGGTCATGGACATCGTGGACGTGTGGTTCGAGAGCGGCAGCACCCACGGCTTCGCCCTGCAGGACCGCGGCCTGCCGTGGCCTGCGGACCTGTATCTCGAAGGCAGCGACCAGCACCGCGGCTGGTTCCAGCACAGCCTGCTGGAGGCGGTCGGCACCCGCGGCAGCGCGCCGTTCCGCGCCGTGCTGACCCATGGCTTCGTGCTGGACGAGGCCGGGCGGAAGATGAGCAAGTCGCTCGGCAACGTCACGGCGCCGCAGGAGGTCACGGACAAGCTGGGCGCCGACATCCTCCGCCTGTGGGTGGTGAACTCCGACGTGTCGGAGGACCTGCGGATCGGGCCGGAAATCCTCAAGCAGCAGGCCGAGCTGTATCGCCGCCTCCGCAACACGCTGCGCTGGCTGCTGGGCAGCCTGGACGGGTTCTCGGACGCCGAGCGGGTGCCCGAGGCAGGGATGCCGGAGCTGGAGCGCTGGGTGCTGCACCGCCTGGCCGTGCTGGACGCGCGCGTCCGCGGGGCGCTGGCGTCGCATGACTGGACCGGGGTGTATCCGGCCCTGCACGCCTTCTGCTCGGCGGACCTTTCGGCGTTCTACTTCGACGTGCGGAAGGACGTGCTGTACTGCGATGCATCGGACAGCCTGCGGCGCCGGGCTACCCGGACGGTGCTGGACCATCTGCACCGCTGCCTCGTGGCGTGGCTGGCGCCGGTGCTGTGCTTCACGGCGGAGGAGGCGTGGCTGGCCCGCTTCCCGTCCGAGGAGGGCAGCGTCCACCTGCAAGCCTTCCCGGGCATCCCCGCCGCCTGGCACGACCCGGCGCTGGACGCGCGCTGGGCCGCCATCCGCGACGCCCGCGGCACCGTCACGACGGCGCTTGAGGCGGCGCGGCTGGACAAGCTGATCGGCTCGTCCCTGCAAGCCGCCATCGCCGTGCCGCCGGCCCTGCTGGACCTGCTGGACGCCGATGCTTGGGCGGAGGTCGCCATCGTCTCCGCCGCGGCGCCCGGCGACGCGCTGCATGTCGTGCGTGCGCCCGGCGAGAAGTGCGCCCGCTGCTGGCGCGTGCTGCCGGAGGTCGGGCAGCAGCCGTCGCACCCGGCGCTGTGCGTGCGCTGCGCCGACGTGGTGGGCGGCTTGTCATGCCAGGCCGCCGCAGAATGACCGGCCGGGTCCGCTTCTCGTTCCGGTGGTGGGGCCTGCTGGCGGCGCTGCTGGTGCTGCTGGCGGACCAGGGCAGCAAGTGGTGGGTGCTGGAGGTGCTGAACCTGCCGGAGCGGCGGCAGGTGCCGGTGCTGCCGGTGCTCAGCCTGACGATGGTATGGAACCAGGGCGTCACCTTCGGCCTGCTGAACGGTTTCGGCGCCTGGGGAGTGTGGCTGCTGGCCGGGGTCGCGCTGGCCGTTGTGGTGGTGCTGGGCCTGTGGCTGCGCCGGGCCGAGAACGGGCTGGTGGCGCTGGCGCTGGGCGCCATCGCCGGCGGCGCTATCGGCAATGTCGTTGACCGGCTGCGCTTCGGCGCAGTGGTGGACTTCCTGCACGCCCATGCCTTCGGCTGGTCCTGGTATGTGTTCAACGTAGCCGACGCCGCCATCGTCTGCGGCGTCGGCGTGCTGGTGCTGGACGGGCTGCGGCCCAGGCGGCCCGGGGCGGACGCCGCCACGCTTGCGGACGCTGGGCGGTAGGCGGTATGACGCGCGCCATGAAGATCGGCACGAAGACCTGGCGCATCCTCCTGATCCCGGCCGTGCTCGGCTTGCAGGCGTGCAGCGGCGACGAGCTGACGCGCACCTTCGGCCTGTCGCGCGACGCGCCGGACGAGTTCCAGGTGACGACGCGGGCGCCGCTGTCCATGCCGCCCGACTTCACCCTGCGCCCGCCGCGCCCCGGCGCCGTCCGGCCGCAGGAGCTGACGCAGCGCCAGCAGGCCGAGGCGACGCTGGCGCCCGACACCCTGATGGGCGGCAACGCGCCGACCGCACCGACGCCGGGCCAGCAGGCGCTGGTTGCTGCGGCGGGCCGCCCGGCGCCTGCGGACATACGCGCCCGCCTGGACCAGGAGGCGGCGCTGGACACCCCCAGCCGCGCCCTGACCGACCGGCTGATGTTCTGGCAAAGCCCGCCGCCGCCCGGTACTTCCGTGGACCCGGTGCGCGAGAGCGCCCGCCTGCGGCAGAATGCCGCGCTAGGGCAATCGCCGGAGGCCGGCGACACGCCGATCATCCAACGCAAGCGCCAGGGGCTGTTCACGGGGCTGTTCTAGGGTCCGGCTCTTCTTTTTTCCGTTAGGGTCGCGGAGAAAGGAAACGGTACGCACCGCAGTTTGACGGGGTGGCTGCAACAGGCGCTCCAGGCTTGGCGCCGTGCTTGCGGCTTCCCTCACCCCGGCCCTTTCCCGGAGGGAGAGGGGGAAGGAGTGCCCTGCGGGCCGCCTCGTTGACCCCTGCCCCTCCGGGTCCTATTTGACCCTGGACAGATCATGCGCGCCAGGACCCCGCCCGCCACCGCGGGGCCGCACCCTGAAGGCGCGTCACCCAGAGGTTGACCCATGTTCGCCAGCATCGCACGCGCTGTCTTCGGCTCCGCCAACGACCGCTCGCTCAAGGGCTACCAGCGCCGCGTGCCCGCCATCAACGCGCACGAGCCGGCGATGGCCGCCCTGACCGACGGGGCGCTACAGGCCAAGACCGCCGAGTTCCGCGCCCGCCTGGCTGATGGCGCCACCCTGGACAGCCTGCTGCCGGAGGCGTTCGCCGTCGTGCGGGAGGCTGCCCGCCGCGTGCTGGGCCTGCGCCACTTCGACGTGCAGATGATCGGCGGCATGGTGCTGCACGACGGCAAGATCGCCGAGATGAAGACCGGCGAGGGCAAGACCCTGGTGGCGACCCTGCCGGTCTATCTGAACGCCCTGCCGGCCAAGGGCGTTCACGTCGTGACGGTCAACGACTACCTGGCCCGGCGCGACAGCGAGTGGATGGGCAAGGTCTATGGCTTCCTGGGCCTGACGGTCGGCGTCATCGTCCACGGCCTGAACGACGACGAGCGGCGGGACGCCTACGCCGCCGACATCACCTATGGCACCAACAACGAGTTCGGCTTCGACTACCTGCGCGACAACATGAAGTATCGGCTGGAGGACATGTCCCAGCGCGACTTCGCCTATGCTATCGTGGACGAGGTGGACAGCATCCTGGTGGACGAGGCGCGCACGCCGCTCATCATCAGCGGCCCGGCCGAGGACAGCAGCGACCTGTATCGCACCGTGAACCTCGTCGTGCGCGAGCTTGTGAAGGACGCGACGACCTACGAGAAGGACGAGAAGCAGAAGACCGTCACAATGACGGAAACTGGCACGGAGCAGGTCGAGGAGATGCTGCGCGACGCCGGCATCCTCACCGAGGGCACGCTCTACGACGCCGGCAACGTCACCGTCGTGCATCATGTGCAGCAGAGCCTGCGCGCCAACACCCTGTTCAGCCGCGACGTGGACTACATCGTGCGGGACGACAAGGTCGTGCTGATCGACGAGTTCACCGGGCGCATGATGGAGGGCCGGCGCTACTCGGAGGGGCTGCACCAGGCGCTGGAGGCCAAGGAGGTCGTCACGGTGCAGCCGGAGAACCAGACGCTCGCCAGCATCACCTTCCAGAACTACTTCCGCCTGTATCCCAAGCTCGCCGGCATGACCGGCACGGCGATGACCGAGGCGGACGAGTTCGCCGAGATCTACAAGCTGGAGGTGATCGAGATACCGACCAACGTGCCGGTCGGGCGCCAGGACTCGGATGACGAGGTCTATAAGTCGGCGGCCGAGAAGTACGAAGCCGTCTCCACCCTGATCGAGGAGGCGCGCGGGCGCGGCCAGCCCGTGCTGGTCGGCACCACCAGCATCGAGAAGAGCGAGACCATCAGCGGCATCCTGACCCGCAAGGGCGTGCCCCATGCCGTGCTGAACGCCCGCTTCCACGAGCAGGAGGCGAAGATCGTCGCCCAGGCCGGGGCGCCGGGCGCCATCACCATCGCCACCAACATGGCCGGGCGCGGCACAGACATAAAGCTGGGCGGCAACGCCGACATGCGTATCAAGCTGGAGCTGGAGGACGCGCCGGAGGAGGAGCGCCCGTCGCTCGTCCAGGCCATCGAGCAGCAGATCGCGGTCTGGCACGGGGAGGTCAAGGAGTCGGGCGGCCTGCTGGTGATCGGCACCGAACGGCACGAGAGCCGGCGCATCGACAACCAGCTCCGCGGGCGCAGCGGCCGGCAGGGCGACCCCGGCGCCAGCCGCTTCTTCCTCAGCCTGGAGGACGACCTGATGCGCATCTTCGGCAGCGACCGCATGGGCGGGCTGCTGCAGAAGCTGGGGCTGAAGGAGGGCGAGGCCATCGTCCACCCCTGGATCAACCGCGCGCTGGAGAAGGCGCAGAAGAAGGTCGAGGCCCGCAACTTCGACACCCGCAAGAACGTGCTGAAGTACGACGACGTGATGAACAACCAGCGGCGCGAGGTCTATGCCCAGCGCCGCGAGTTCATGCGCGCCGAGGACGTGTCGGAGACCACGAACGAGATGCGGGCGGAGCTGATCGGCAACCTGGTGGCCCGGCACATCCCCGAGAAGGCGTATGCCGAGCAGTGGGAGACGCAGCAGCTCGCCGACGAGCTGCGCCGGCTGCTGAACCTGGAGCTGCCGGTGGTAGCCTGGGGCCAGGAGGAGGGCATTGACGAGACCGGCATACACGAGCGGATCGAGCAGGCCGCGGCGCAGGCGATGGCCGCCAAGGAGGCGCTGATCGGCGCCAACCTGATGCGCTACGTCGAGAAGACGCTGCTGCTGCAGATGCTGGACGCCGTGTGGAAGGAGCACCTGCTGGCGCTGGACCACCTGCGCCAGGGCATCGGCCTGCGCGCCTACGGCCAGCGCGACCCGCTGAACGAGTACAAGAGCGAGGCGTTCGCGATGTTCAACGCCATGCTGGACGATCTCAAGGAGCGGGTGACGACCATGCTGGCCCGCGTGGAGATCGGCCAGGAGCCGCCGCCGCCCGAGGCGTTCCAGCCGATGCCGCCGGCCGGGCTGCAATACTCGGACCCTGCCGCGCAGGCGCAGTATGCCGGCGGCGACGTGATGGAGGCGGAGCGCCCCCGCCCCGCCTTGGCCCGCGCGCCGGACCTTGCCGTGGACCCGGCCGACCCCGCGACCTGGCGCAACGTGTCCCGCAACGCGCCCTGCCCCTGCGGCTCCGGGAAGAAGTTCAAGCACTGCCACGGCAAGATGGCCTGACGCTTCCTGCCCCCTCTCCCTCCGGGAGAGGGAGCAGGAAGCCGTTGCTCCGCCTTGTCCGGTCCCGGCCCATGGGGCATTGTCCCGCCATCCCACCCCGTGACCGTCCAGAGGTTCCCATGCGCCGTCCAAGCCTGCCCGCCGCCGCCGCGGCCTTGCTGCTGAGCACCACTGCCGCCGCCCTGGCCCAGGCGCCCGCGACGCGCCCGGCGCCCCCTGCCGCCCGCCCCGCCGCACCGCCTGCTGCCCCCGCGGCAACGCCGCCCGCCAGCCCCGTTGCTCCGGCGCCCGCCACCCCTGCGGCAACGCCGCCCGCCGCACCGCCAGCGCAGCCGACCGCGCCCACCGTCGCCGCCGCGCCCGCCACCCCGCCGGACCCCATCGTGGCCCGCGTCGGCAACGAGGAGATACACGCCTCCGAGCTGGCAGACGCCGCGCAGGGCCTGCCGGAGGAGCTGCGCGGGATGCCCGCCCCGGTGCTGTTCCCCATGCTGCTGGACCAGCTCGTGGACCGCCGCGCCATCGTCATCGCCGCCCGCCGCGACGGTCTGGACCGCGACCCTGCCGTGCGCCGCCAGGTCGCCCGCGCCACCGACACCGCGTTGCAGAACGCCCTGCTGACGCGGGAGATCGCGCCGGGCCTGACCGACGAGGCGATCAAGGCCCGCTACGACCGCGACATCGCCGGCAAGGCCGGCGAGCCGGAGGCCCATGCCCGCCATATCCTGGTCACCGACGAGGAAACGGCCAAACGCATCATCGTCGAGCTGAAGGGCGGCGCGGACTTCGCCGAGCTTGCAAAGAAGAACAGCACCGATCCGGCAGGCAGCACCAACGGCGGCGACCTCGGCTTCTTCAAGCGCGGCGACATGCTGCCCGAGTTCGCCGAGGCCGCCTTCAACCTGAAGCCCGGCGCCATCACGGAGGTGCCGGTCAAGACCCGCTTCGGCTGGCACGTCATCAAGCTGGAAGGGTTGCGGACCGCGCCGCCCCCGGCGTTGGAGCAGGTGCGGGACGAGGTGCGCCAGCAACTGATCCAGGAGGGCGTGGCCCGCGTGCTGGCCGCCGCCAAGCAGGGCATCCCCGTGCAGAAGTTCAACCTGGACGGCACGCCGATGGTGGACGCGCCGGCGCAGCAGATGCCGGGCGCACCCGCGGCGCCGGGCAACGCGCCGCCCGCCGTGCGCCCCGCCGCGCCGCCGGCCCCGGGCAAGTAGCGATGGCGCTGGCCACCTCGCCGCTTGCGGTCCCGCTGCCGGACATGCCGCCGATGGCGGGCGTCCGGCTGGGATCGGCGGAGGCCGGCATACGCTACAAGGGACGCACCGACCTGATGCTGGCGGAGCTGCCGCCGGGCACGACGGTCGCCGGGGTGTTCACCCGCAACCGTTGCCCCGGCGCCCCAGTGGACTGGTGCCGCAAGGCGCTGTCCCACGGCCACGCCCGCGCCGTTGTGGTCAACGCCGGCAACGCCAACGTCTTCACCGGACGCGCCGGGATGGACGCGGTGGAGGCGACGGCGGACGCCGCGGCCAAGATGCTGGGCTGTCATCCGCATGAGGTGTTCGTGGCCAGCACCGGCGTGATCGGCGAAATCCTGCCGTATGACCGCATCACCGCCGCCCTGCCCGCGCTCCATGCCTCGCTGGGTCCCGATGGCTGGGAGGCGGCGGCGCGCGGCATCATGACGACCGACACCTTCCCCAAGGGTGCCACCCGCACGGCGCAACTGGGCGGCGTCACGGTCCGCATCAGCGGCTTCGCCAAGGGCAGCGGCATGGTGGCGCCGGACATGGCGACCATGCTGTGCTTCGTGTTCACCGACGCCAAGCTGCCCGGCGGCGTGCTGCAGGACATGCTGGCCCGCGGCGTGCGCCGCAGCTTCAATTGCACGACGGTGGACAGCGACACCAGCACCAGCGACACCGTGCTGATGTTCGCAACCGGCCAGGCGCAGCACGAGAAGGTCGGCAAGCACGACAAGAAGGCGCTACGGGTGTTCCGCGACACGCTGGATGCCGTGCTGCTGGACCTCGCCTTGCAGGTGGTGCGCGACGGCGAGGGCGCGCAGAAGCTGGTACGCATAGACGTGACTGGCGCCGTGTCGAACAAGTCCGCCCGGCGCGTCGCGATGGCCGTCGCCAACTCGCCGCTGGTCAAGACCGCCATCGCCGGGGCGGACGCGAACTGGGGCCGCATCGTGATGGCGGTCGGCAAGTCCGGGGAGCCTGCGGACCGGGACCGGCTCTCGGTCGGCGTCGGCGGCACCTGGATGGCGCGGGACGGCGGCGTGGTGCCGGGCTATGACGAGGGGCCGGTGGTCGAACACATGCGCGGCCGGGAGATCGGCGTCACCGTGGACCTGGGCCTCGGCAAGGGCCAGGGCACCGCCTGGACGTGCGACCTGACCCACGGCTACATCGAGATCAACGGCAGCTACCGCAGCTAGAGCTGGATGGGTGCGATGGACGCGCCGACCCTGCTCCAGCCCCTGTCTTCGCGGGCATATACACCGGTCAGGTAGGTGGCCAGATGCGGTCGCGCTCCAGGGTCGGCCTGATGCAGGGGCGTGTGTAGCGTCCCGCCCACACCGCCGGGGAACCCGCTGTTAGAGTGACTTGGGCCTTGCTTCTAGGGCGGCGTGTCAGCAAGGTTTGTGCCTATGGCACTGCTGCTGATCCCTGAGGAACCCCGCTTCCCGCCGCTGCCGACCAGGCGCATGCTGCTGCGCCCGCTGCACGCCGGGGACGCCCCGGAGGTGCATCGCTTGGTCAATGACTGGGCCGTGGTGCGTATGCTGTCCCGCCTGCCCTTCCCCTATCCGCGCCGCCTGACCGACGACTGGATCGCCTCCACCGCCCGGCAGATGGAGGCCGGGACCGGCTACCATCTGGCTATCACCGGGGAGGACGCCGGGCGGGAGATGGTGGTCGGCTGCGTCGGCCTGCGGCTGGACGGCAAGCGAAGCGCCGACGGCACGATGGCGGCGAGCCTGGGCTTCTGGGTCGGCCGCCGCTTCTGGGGGCATGGCGTGGCGACGGAGGCGGCGGGCGCGGTGTGCCGCTGGGCGCTGGCGAACCTGCCGGTCGGGCGGCTGGTGGCGCATGTCGCACTGGACAACCTGGCCTCTGCCGCCGTGCTGCGCCGCATCGGCTTCCGCGAGGCCGGACGTGGCCGGGAGCGCTTCCTGGCCCGCGGCGGCGAGCATCCGGTGATCCGCTTCGAGGCTGCGCGCGCCGATCTGGTCCCCGTGCCGGCTGCGGACGAGCCGCCCGAAAAGCAAGCAGAAAAGCCGCCGGAGAAGCCGGCGCCGACCGGCAACACGCCCCTGGTCCTGGTCGCGGCCTGCGCGCTGATAGACCCGGACGGCCGCGTGCTGCTGGCGCAGCGCCCGGCGGGCAAGAGCATGGCCGGGCTTTGGGAGTTCCCCGGCGGCAAGCTGAACCCGGGCGAGACACCGGAGGCCGCGCTGATACGCGAGTTGCGGGAGGAACTGGGCATAGATGTCGCCGCAAGCTGCCTGGCGCCGTTCGCCTTCGCCAGCCACGCCTACGAACGGTTCCACCTGCTGATGCCGTTGTACCTTTGCCGCCGCTGGTCCGGGCGGCCCGAGGGCCGGGAAGGCCAGGCCCTGGCCTGGGTGCGCCCGGCCCGCTTCGCGGACTACCCGATGCCCCCGGCGGATCTGCCGCTGATACCGCTGCTGCGCGACTTCCTGTAGCTTCTGCTCCCTCTCCCTCCGGGCTACGGTGGTCACACATGTCCGAAATGAGTTCTATCATCTCGGTTTGATAACAACAA
>JAABUW010008857.1_pt1 | contig 11626 bp, 8 predicted proteins | sample 5560081 | NCBI WGS metagenome assembly JAABUW01 (sample SAMN10711882, study PRJNA513363) | rock metagenome | isolation source: Antarctica rocks | place: Antarctica: Victoria Land, Knobhead sud | reverse complement strand
CATGGAGCCGGACAACCCGCTGCTGGATGACGACATCCTGGGCCTGACGGGGCGCGTCCAGCCGCGTGTGTGCTTTGTCCCCACCGCGAGCGGCGACGCCGACGGCGATGTGGCGCAGTTCTACCGCGCCTTCACGCGGCGCAGCTGCACAGTGAGCGACGTGCCCCTCTTTCGGCGGGATGTCGCGGACCTGCGGACATGTATCCTTGACCAGGATGTGGTGTATGTGGGCGGCGGCAACACGGCGAACCTGCTGGCCATCTGGCGGGTGCACGGACTGGATCGGGTGCTGCGGGAGGCCTGGGAGGCCGGCATCGTGCTCTGCGGCGTTAGCGCGGGCGCCCTATGCTGGTTCGAGGCGGGCATCACCGACTCCTTCGGGCCCACCCTGGCCCCGCTGCGCGATGGGCTGGCCTTCCTGCCGGGGAGCTACTGCCCGCATTACGACGGTGAGCCGCAGCGGCGTCCGACCTACCAGCGTTGTGTGGCGGAGGGTCTGCCGGCGGGTGTGGCCGCCGACGACGGCTGCGCGCTGCATTTCCGGGATACGACGCTGGCCGCGGTCGTGGCGTCGCGCCCGACGGCGCGGGTCTATCGGGTCGAGCGCTCCGCTGGCAACGGCGTAACGGAAACGGCGCTCCCGACGCGCTTCTTGGGATGAGTGGCCGCGGGCGCGGCACTCCTGGCGTTCTGTGCGCGTGAGGGCGTGTCATTCCATGGCTCGTGCATAAGGTCCAGCGTTGGATAGAGTGGTGGTGTCTGTGTTAGGCGCCGTTCCGACGGCCAGCGTAGGAGCGCGAGACCCTCACGCGTCGTCTTCCAGGGGCGCCACCACGCGCGCCGGTCCCGCGGAGCCGGGATGCGTCAGAACTCAGAATCAGTGTTGATAGACGGACAGCCGAGCGGGTATCCCTCTCCTTTTAGGGAGCTGCGCGGAGGGGGGGGATGATGGCCTGCCCGTACTGCCAGGGTGATGCGACACAGGGGGTGGAGCGGGTGAGAGCGTTCGGGTGACAGCGTTGGGCTATCGCCTGTTCCGCTGCCGGCCCTGCCGGCGCACCGTCAACGAGCGGACGGGCACGCCGTTTACCCACGTGCACGTCCCCACCTGTAAATTCCATCGGAGGATTCAGCATTTTTCTAGCGGGGGAGGCAGCAGGTTTCAGGCCCTCCACACAAGGGGGAAAGAGGCGCTTGCACGCGTAAAATGGCGGGCACGCGGTCCGGGTGCTGTGTTGCTCCGTCGCTATAATTCATGCTGACTTCTTCGCTAGAATTTACAGCACCGACGGGGCCCTGCTCGTCGTGCTGTGGCGGCTCCGCTACAAACTGAGCCTGCATGACCTGGCGGAGATGGTCCTCACGCGCGGCTTCACCGTCATCCATGAGATGGTGCGAGAGTGGGAGGAGCGCTTCGCCCCCCTGCTCACGGAACGCTTACGGGCGAAGCGGCGGGGCACGGCTGGCGTACGGCGGCACGCGGATGAAACCTATATCACGGTCGACGGGCGCTGGTGCTACCTGTACCGGGCCATTGATGCCGACGGCACCCTCGTTGACTCCACGCTGAGCGAGGCGCGGGACATGGGCGTCGTCAAACGGTTCTTCACCCGAGCGCGCACCGTGGTGGGCCATGCGCCAGAGACGGTGACGACGGACGAGCATGACGCCTATCCGCGTGCCGTCCGCGAGACGCCCGGACCCGACGTGCAGCATCACACGAGCTGGTACATGCACAGCCGGATGGAGCAGGACCACCGGGGCATGAAGCGACGCTATTACCCCATGCGCGGCGTCGGCTCCTTGGACGCGGCAGACCGCTTTTGCTCCGCCCACGACGAACGGCGCGATCACCTGCGTTACCGCCAGCGCACGCATGAGGCGGTCTCCCTACCAGACCAACCGCTGCTCTTGGTGGAGCAGTGGGGCGAGGTGTGCGCCGTGCGGGAGGCCGCGTCAGCGCGATCGGCGTTGGGAAACGACGGGTTGAGGGATGCGACGTGTATGCGTTCCGCGTCCCGACGCATCCGTCGGACGATGCCACAACGTGTCGGGCAGGGCGTGGACGAAGGCGGCCAGTACCAGCGCGACGTGCTCCGCCTCCATGAAGCCGGGCAACGCGCGGGCCGCGCGGATCTGCTGCTGATGCACCCCGCACTCGGTATACCCGCGCGCCACATGCAGCTAGACCGGGGCGGGGTCCGGGCCGGCCCAGGACACCGGATCGCCGATGGCCATCATGACCGGTCCGCATGACAGAACCGGTCTGTGCCGCTCCTCATCCCCACGCTGGCCCGGTCGTGCGCCGAGCGGTGATAACGCATCGTTCCCCAGAGGGCGCCCTTTTGGGGGTAGGTTAGCCACAAAGCCACAATGAAGAGACGCGACAAGAGCGATGCGCCAGGTCACCCTGCGACGCTGGAAGGTGCTGAATCAACCAGTTGAAGCAGGAGGGAGACATGTCGCATCAAGGGGGAGTATCACAATGGATCGCGGAGGTGTCAAGCCGGTTCGGGGTGTTGACGCCGGCGCAGGCGCGGGTTTTGGCGTATTGGAGCTACGGAATGGTGCTGACACAATCGTGCGGCCTAACGACGGTGGCCACGTTTCTAGCGACGCTGCTGGGGACCCGGTATGACGCGCAGCGCCAACAGTTGCGCGAGTGGTGCTATGATGCGCGGGATCAATGCGGGACAGGGCGGCGGGAGGTTGATGTGAACATCTGCTTCACACCGCTGCTCGGCTGGGTGCTGGCGCTGTGGCCGCCCGGCGAGCGCCGGTTGGCCCTGGCGTTGGACGCCACCACGCTGGGCCAACGCTTCACGGTGCTGGCGATCAGCGTGGTGTATCGGGGCTGCGCCATCCCGGTGGCCTGGCACGTCGTGCCGGCCACGGCCAAAGGGCGCTGGCGTCCGCACTGGGAGCGTTTGCTCACACAGGTAGCGGCTGGGGTGCCTGATGATTGGCTGGTCATCGTGCTGGCCGACCGCGGCTTGTATGCGCGCTGGCTCTACCAGGCGATTGTGGCACAGGATTGGCATCCCTTCCTGCGCATCAACCAGCAAGGACAGTATCGCCCGACGGGGCAGACGCGCTTCCGGCCCTTGGTGACGGTGGTCTGTCGTGGACAGGACGGCTGGAAGGGCGCGGTCGACTGTTTCGCCAGTTCCTCCTGCCGCTTGACCTGCACCTTGCTCGCCCAGTGGACGGAACCGCACACCGATCCGTGGCTGATCCTGACCGATCTGCCCCCCAAAGCCGCCGATGCCGCGTGGTATGGCTTACGTGCGTGGATCGAGTGTGGGTTTAAGGACTGTAAGCGGGGCGGCTGGGACGGGCAGCAGACCAAGATGACCCGCCCCGAGCGCGCGAGTCGGCTCTGGTTGGCGATGGCGGTCGCGACCTTGTGGACCGTGAGCGTCGGCGGGGCCGTCGAGGCCAGCGAGGACGACGCCACCATCACCCTGGATGCCCTCACGGTGGATCTCTGCGCCCCGCTGCCGGTCACGCCCACTCGGCGGTCGCGGCCACGCCTGCTCAGTTGTTTCCGGCGCGGCGTCCTCCACATCTGTGCCACGCTCCTGGCGGGGCGCCCGCTCCCACGAGGCTTCTTCATCCCGTTGCCCTGGCCCGCGACGTTCCCCACCGCCTCGCCCACGCCTGCCTTACAGGTGGCATAGTGGCTAACCTATCCTCAAAAGCAGAGGGCGCCCCGGTACACCTCGCTCCCGCAGTGCCCCCCGCTCACGAAGGCTGCCGATCGTGGCACACTTTTTGCGCCCTCCTTCTGACTCCAGGGACGCACCGCGTTCCCTGCCTCCCCATACGCCCATACCCCCTCACGGACGGTCGCCGCCTGCCTGCGTGGAGCCCGTGCTGCTGATGGAGCGAGAGGCTATCGATACACCAACGCGTCTGTCAACACGTCGAGCGAAAGGAGAACAAGGGCGCTCATGCCGACTGCCACATGCCACGTCCCTCCCACATCCGTCACCGCTCAGGAGCACCAGCAGCACAGCGAGGGATCCTACAAGTGGTGGGTCCTCGTCACCGTCGTCTTCGGGGTCTTCGCCAGCATCCTGGACTCGACCATCGTCAACACGGCGCTGCCCAAGATCCAGACCAGCTTCCACGCCAGCCTGCATCTGGTCTCCTATGTCGCCACCGGCTACATCCTGGCCGCCGGCGTCATGGTGCCGCTCTCCGGCTTCCTGGCCAACCGCTTCGGCCTCAAGCGCGTGTATCTGGCCTCGCTGGCCCTGTTCACCGTCTTCTCGGCCCTCTGCGGCCTCGCTCCGAACGCGCTGATCCTGATCCTCTGCCGCATCTTGCAAGGGGCGGGCGGCTCGGCCCTCTTCCCGCTGGCCTTCGCCCTGCTCTTCGACGCCTTCCCCGAGGACGAACGGGGCAAGGCCAACGGCGTCTTCGGCCTGCCCGTCCTGGTCGCCCCCACCATTGGCCCCACGCTCGGCGGCTATCTGAGCCAGTCCGTCGATTGGCGCTGGGTGTTCTACGTCAACATCCCGGTCGGTATCGTTGGCGTGCTGCTGGGCCTGCGCGTGCTGCGGACGGAGGAGGGCCACCGTGGCTGCCGCTTCGATTTGCTTGGCTTCCTGCTCGCTGCCGCTGGCTTAGGACTCCTGCTCTTTGGCCTCTCCAACCTGGCTTATGACGGTTGGGCCAGCGTCGGCGCCGTCTCAGGCCCGATCGTCGTGGCGCTCGTCTTGCTCGCGGCCTTCGTGCCGGTGGAGTTGCGGCGCGCCGAGCCGCTGGTCGACCTGCGGCTGTACCGGCGGCGCACCTATACGCTGAGCACGATCATCGCCGTGCTGGCCTCCGTGGGGCTGTTCGGGCCGGGCTTCCTGCTGCCGCAATATTTGCAGGACCTGCGCGGGTTGACGCCGACTGCGGCGGGCCTCTTGCTGCTGTGGGGTGGTGTGGGGGCACTAGCCGCGACGGTGGTGAGCGGCTGGCTCTACAACCGGCTTGGGCCGCCGTTACTCATCATCGCGGGGGCCGTGCTGATGGCCCTGACCGGCTATCTGCTCGCACGCTGGTCAACGGCGACGTCGGCGTTGGCCCTGCTGCCGTGGTTGCTACTGGTGCGCGGCATTGGGACGCCGTTCGTGATGCAGACGACCGGGACGGCTGGCCTGACGGGGATCAGGGGACGCGTCCTGCCCAGCGCGACCACGCTCAACGTGGTGACGCGCAATGTCACGGCCTCGCTCTCGATCGCCCTGCTGACCACGCTGTTGCAGGGGCGCACCGTCGCCCACGTCGCGGCGCTGGGAGGGCGGGCGGCGCGGGGCGCGGCGCAACCGGTGGGGCCGGGGGGGCATGTGTCGCTGGCGGTGCGCGCGGCGCAGGCGCTCGCGTACCACGACATCTATCTCATCGTGGCGCTTGTCGTGGTCCCGGTGCTCGTCCTCGGGTACTTCGTGCGCCCGGCGCAGAACCGGCCCCGCGCACAGGAGGCGCGCCGGCCGGTAGCGGCGCCTGACCGCGACGAGACCAGGGTGGCGGTCGCGCGCTAACGAACGCCTGCGATATAAGGTCCTGGACGCCGTCAACGCCGTCATCAGCGGATGTGCAGGTGGACGATGCCCATGGCGGTGAGTTGGCTATTGACCGTTTCGATGGCGAGGCGGAAGGTGCGCGGATCGCACTGCTCGACGCGCGTATGCGGGGCCATGTTGTCCTTGTGCAGGGGCACGAGCACGCCACCGTCGGTGGTGCGGATCACGGCCTCGTCGGGGGCGCTGTTGTCGCCCGTGTCGCCGTAGACCCAGGCCCCCTCGGGCAGGGTGACCGTCAGTTCATGGATGGGCGTGAGGTCGTGCCGGCCGCGGGGCAGACCGCCCGTCGTGCAGACCAGATGTACGCGCCAGCCGAAGAACGTCTCGTCCTTGGCGGGGCCGTAGCCGCACGACGCCCGCCCCCGCACCGTGTGGCAGCGCCGCGCACGCGCTTGCAGACCGGGACGGGCATGCGGTCGATCACGACGTCGCAGATCGCCGTCTGCCCGTGGGCAAACAGGTCGCCGCGCACGTCGCGCAGCAGGGCCAGCCCGCCGGCCAGCGCGTGCAGGCGCCGCGAGAAGCGCAAGGGCGAGAACGCGCGCGAGGTAGCCCGTCGCGTGCCGCATGGCGAGCGCGCGGGCGCGGTGGGTGCCGAAGCTTTCAACACACGCTCGATCCGCAAGAGCCTGTTGCGTGCCCTCTATGGCCTTCATGTGGATGCCGGTCACCTGCGCCTAGCGCAGACGTTGGACGAACTGGGGATCAACGACCAGAACCCGACGTTGACAGCGAACGAGAAGCAGGCGACCGAGGCCGGCCCGCTGACGTCGCGCTCCGGTGTCTATCATGCGTCAAATGGCCAAGGTCAAACTGAGCGCGACAACGTGCCGCCACGGGGGAGCCACGCGCCGGGGACATGCTGGCATGGCATGGCCCCAACTGGGATGTCAACGCCCTGGACACGATCTTCGAGCACTGTGCCCGCGCGCGTAGCGTCGATGAGTTCGAGCGACGGATCGCGCATCCCATGCAGATGGAGGACTTCGATGCCCGCTTGGGGCTGATCTCCGGCTGTCCTCACTCGATGCATCCCGTCCCGCCGAGCAGCGCCGGCAGCGTGTCGGGCAGGGCGGCCAGGCGCCACTCCACGTCCGGCGCGACGGGTAGCGCCCGCCAGGGTCAGCCGCGCCCGGAGCGGCGCCATCTCCGGCTCGGCCCGCACGGCAAGCAGGCCATGGACGGTCGACAAGGGCCGCACCACCATCACGACCAGCGCCTTGAGGAACAGGCGGTCCCCATAGACGGCGGGACGCCCGCGTCCCTGGGGGCCGGCGGCGGCCAGCGGGGGGTCATCGATCAGCGTCATCAAGCGAACCAGCAGGGGTGTATCGTGCACCATAGCGCTGTCTCCGTGCGAAAGTCTGACACCTTTATCGTACCGGACCGCCGGCCAGGGGCGGACCGGCGCGGCCCTTGTGTTTCTGACCACCTCTCGACTAATGGCCTCCGTGTGCGTCGGTCCGGCAACCCTGATAAGATACGTGTGGCCTCTTCCGTTAAGGATCGCCCCGACAGCGCCGACGGTCGGCCTGCCAGCCCCTCCACACGTCTCAGCCGGTCACCGGACGTCTGGCCCTGTCTGGTGAGCGTGATGCGAGCGTAAAAACGTGCCGAACGTCTGGTCATGCGCATAGCCACGAAAGCCCACCGCCACTGTGATTGCACTCGCCTTGAGCGTCCTCTTCTCGGTCGGGTTCGGCCACGTGATGAAATGGGCGACCTACCGTCAGGCGACCGTGTTATGGGTGGGGGCATGGAACTACATGGGGGCCACGGCGGCCTGCCTGGTGGTGACCCTGGCCGTGCCGCACCCCGCGCGCGGTATCGCCTTCACCATCATGACCGGCGCCTGGGCGGGTGTCTGCTATCTGGTGTCGCTGCTCTTCTATTTCGCCGCTGTCGCACGAGTTGGGGTCGGCCTCGCCTCGGCCGTGAACCGCCTCTCTGTCGCGCTCCCGGTCGTCGCCGCGCTGGCTCTGTGGCATGAACATGTGGCTGAAGCCCAGGCGGTCGCCCTGGTGGTAGCAGCCGTCGCCCTCCCGTTGCTGGGGAGCGGCCAGGCCGGATCGCGGCGCGGGAACCTCGCCCTCCTCATCGGCATCCTGGCGCCGCTGTTCGTCATCACCGGCCTCGGACAGCTCGCCGCGCGCATCTACAGCGGCGGTGCGCCGGCCACCAACACGTTCTTGTACCTCACCGCCCTCTTCGCGGGCGCTGCCGTCTCCGCACTCGTCGCCCTCGGTATGCGGCCGATCCGGCTGCACGGCCACGATATCGGTTTCGGCCTGCTCCTCGGGGCTGTCAACGTCGGCGTGAACCTGTCTTTGCTGGCCGCGCTCCGGGAACTGCCGTCGGCCGTTGTGTTCGCGGTGTCTAGTTCGGCCGGCGTGGTGTTGGCGGCCGTGAGCGGCGTGCTGATCTGGCGCGAACGCCTCCCACGCACCGCTATCGCCGGAGTTGCCCTTGCCGCGGTCGCCGTCGTCCTCCTGACTCATTGATCCACGCCACATGGATTGAGCCGCATGACCTGCGCCGGCCGCACTGCTGCCTGGCAGCAGTGCGGCCGGATGCGTGGCGAGCGGCCGGCGAGACGGGCTGGAAGGTGGGGTGGTTGCCGGTGTTTGGCGTATGAAAACGGCGCAACGATTTCATGACCGGTTGAGAAGGCGTACCGTGAGCAGGTCAGCGTGTAGTAACGGTCACCGGGATGCGAGACGTGTTGCAGCCAATGTCGTCCCAGCGCTGCGTCGGTTCCTGAGCGAGGGGGTGGGGCCGTGACTGCTTCCGAGGATGGATGTTCATGCAGCGCGTCGCATGGACATGCACGACTTGTTTGCGCGGAGCAACGTCGGGGGGCCACGCAGTGTGCCAACGCAGGTAGGGCGCGAGCGCGAACAAGGCGCATGTTGAGGCACCATGGCGTTATCGCCGGCGATTGTCGGCGCGTCGCGCCCTACGCATCCGCGAACCGCGCTGCCATCGCGACGCTACACGATTCCCACGCCGCGATGACTTGGTCGTCGAACGGGTCGGCGTCGCTATCCGCGATCCGGCCGTGCGCGTCCAGCCACGCGACGACGTGGCGCGCCCCTTCCGCAAAGGGGATCGTGTAACGGAAGTTCAGGTCGCGGCGCGCCGCCGTCGTGTCGAAGATGTTGGTGTACTGCAGATCGAGGACGGCCAGGCGCGCTCGCTCTGGCGCGACGGCCTCCAACAGGTCGGTCGGGATATGGACCAGCGCCGGCTCCGGCGCTCCCACGGCGTCGGCAACCGTCCGATGGTAGTGGTCCCACGTCATCCACTCTTCGCCAGTGACGTTGTAGGCCCGCCCGAGCGTCGCCTGATTGCCCCGTGCGCCAATGAAGCCGCGCGCCACGTCCTCGGCGTGGCAGACCACCCAGAGAGACTGCCCATCGCCCGGCACGACGATCGGTTTGCCTTTGCGCAGGCGATCGAGATAGGTCGTCGCGCCCCCGAACGTGTGGATGATCCCGTACCCCTCGCTGTAGGTGCTGCCGGGACGTAGGATCGTGACCGGGAGGTCGCCCCGGCGGTGCGCCTCCAGGAAGAGGTCCTCGCAGCGGGCTTTCTTGGCGGCGTAGTCGCCGACGGGTTTCTCACGTGGGGCGTCCTCGGCAAGGGGGTAGCCCGCGCCCACCTTGTCGTAGACCGTCACGGAACTGCAGAAGATATACTGCCCCACGCGTCCGCGGCACGCGCGAATGGCGCTCTCGGCCTCAGCGAGATCGAAGCACACCATGTCGATGACACAGTCGAGCGGACCGAGCGCGGCGAGCTGCTCCTCGAAGCGGGCAAAGTCAGTGCGATCACCCTGGACGGTTCTGTTGGGGCCTGCTGAGATGGCGCATTTTGGCCGAAAGATCATCGGATAAGACGATTGCTTCGGCCCGATCAAGCCCTCGGTTTGGCATGGAACCCGTCGCGCGGCCGTATCATGGCTGGGTCGCGGAGTGCCTACCGAAGGCTTTTCATCCATCTCAGCAGGCCCCAACGGAACCGTCGCAGGCCCCATTCCACTATTTCGATGCTGTTGGTAAATGACCAAGGGTTCACGAGCAGGCGAGAGAGGCCTGTGGTATCACGAAAAAGGACAGCCCATGTGAGCGGAGCGCGGCGTGGGCGCGGAGGGATGAGGGAGAGCGGAGACAGAGGAGGGCGCAGAGATGTCACTACAGTACGATTGGACGACGAGTGTGGTCCCGGAGGAAACGACGCGGGTGGCGCGGGCAGCGTTCCCCAAGGGGAGTGTGGCGATCTGGATGCGCGACCATCTGGGCGCGTTCGTGCGCGACATCGACCTGGATCGGGCGTATTGTCTGCGCGGGCGGCCGGTCGAGGCGCCGTGGCGGATGGTGGTGGTAACGGTGTTGCAGTATATGGAGGGCCTCTCGGACCGGCAGGCCTCCGACGCGGTGCGCGCGCGCATCGACTGGACAGACGCGTTGGGGTTGGAGTTGACGGATACGGGCTTCGACCACTCAATCCTGAGCGAGTTTCGGGCACGCCTGAGCGGGGACGCGGGGGGCGTGGGCTGGGAGGGGCTGCTGCTGACGCGCCTGCTGGACCGGGCGCGGGCGCAGGGCTGGTTCAAGGCGCGGGGACGGCAACGCACCGATTCCACCCATGTGCTCGCGGCGATCCGCACGCTCAATCGTCTAGAAATGGTCGGAGAAACGATGCGAACGGCACTCAACAGTCTGGCGGTGGCCGCGCCGGACTGGCTGCGGGCGCACGTCCCCGCGGACTGGCATGACCGCTACGACCGGCGCATGGAGGAGTACCGCCTGCCCGCGGCCAAGACCGCGCGGGCGGCGCTCGCCAGCGCCATCGGTACGGATGGACACATGCTGCTCACGGCGGTCTATGCGCCGACGGCCCCCGCCTGGCTGCGCGACCTCCCGGCGGTGCGGACGCTGCGCGCGGTGTGGGTGCAGCAGTATTATGCGCCCGACGTCACGGGTGTAGTGCACTGGCGGGAGGAGGCCGACTGGCCCCCCTCCGCCGTACTGATCCAGTCGCCGCATGATCCCGACGCACGCTACAGCACCAAGCGCGACACGCACTGGGTCGGCTACAAGGCGCACCTGACCGAAACGTGCGACGCGGACAGGCCCCACCTGATCACGGATGTGCAGACGACGGTGGCGACGACCGCCGACGTGACAATGCTCCCTCAGATACAGGAGAACCTCGCCTGGCGCGACCGGTTGCCCGCGGAGCACCTCGTCGACAGCGGCTATGTGGACGCGGCGCAGGTGGTGACCAGCCGGGACGCCCACGGCGTGGACGTGGTGGGGCCGGTGCCAGGCGATCAGTCGTGGCAAGCACGCGCGGCCACTGGCTTCGACGTGGCCCACTTTGCCCTCGACGGGGACGCGGAGCGGGCGACCTGCCCGACGGGGCACACCAGCGTCAAGTGGCAGCCGCCGCACGACCAGCGCGGCCAGCCCATCATCAACATCGCGTTCGCCCGCGCTGACTGTCGGGCGTGCCCGCGGCGGGCCTCCTGCACCCACTCCGCGGAGGACCCCCGCTGGCTCACGGTTCGCCCGCGCGCCCAACACGAGGCCCTCCAGGCCGCCCGCCAGCGCCAAACAACGCCTGCCTTCAAGGAACACTACGCGGCGCGCGCCGGGATTGAGGGCACCATCTTTCAGGGAGTGCACGTCTGCGACCTGCGTCATGCCCGCTATCGCGGCCTCATCAAGACGCATCTTCAGCACGTCTTCACGGCCCTCGCGATCAACGTCGCCCGCTTAGTCGCCTGGGACGAGGAGACACCATTCGCCACGACCAGAACGTCCTCTTTTGCCCGTCTTTCCGTCGCAGCCTGAACGCGTTTTTCACCTGCCCCATTTACCAACAGCATCTATTTCGAGGTGCACCCTCTCCCAACCCCCAAGGGGCACGCTCCACGATTGTGATGACGCCCGTCGCTGGCCTGGCCTTAAAATCACAATAAGCGTTTCAAGGTCCAGTCCCTGCCATGACCTTTCAAGGCCCGGCGCGCTCACCATCATGAT
>JAABUW010008854.1_pt1 | contig 11627 bp, 16 predicted proteins | sample 5560081 | NCBI WGS metagenome assembly JAABUW01 (sample SAMN10711882, study PRJNA513363) | rock metagenome | isolation source: Antarctica rocks | place: Antarctica: Victoria Land, Knobhead sud | reverse complement strand
CGAGACGCTGTCAATGGTGCGCAATAGCAAGGTAGATTGCATCATGAGGCAGTGCAAAGGTCAGGCAAGGTACAGATGGACGTTGTAAGTGTGTCGTGTATGTATGTGTGTATGTATGTATGTATGTATGTGGTGATGATGGCTCGAGCATCATCTCGTGCATCTCGTGCATCTCGTGCATCTCGTGCATCTGATCTCCAAAAGGTTGGCGGGGCCTGGTGGGGCGTATTATTGCATTTCTCGGTTTCGGCGACACTAGGCTCAAAGCCAGCAAGCTCTGTCTACTAGCGTCTACTCTGCTATAAAACCGGGCGTTTTGGTGGCGTTGCATCTACCGATGCTTGGTAGCGAGTCAGATGACGGGGTGACTGTGGTACTCTACGGTCCGGCCGGAACATGTTTGCTTCAACCACCGCAACGGCGCATAAGGTACCTTCCACATCTTGACTGCACCTGTACCGTACGTCCGTAAAGGTAGGTACCTTAGGTAGGTAGGTACTCCGTTGTGAGATAAGTAGGACAGTGTAGAACTACCTAAAGAACCCCGCATTCCGCTCTCAGTCTTCCAAGTTTCAACAAGCCCCACAACCAAAGCCACTCTCCGGCTGTTTGTTTGTCTAGCTTCAATGTCTTGGCAAGCAGCACTGCCACAAAAAACAAGTGGTGGCTTGTGCTCGTAATACCTCCACTACCCGTACCTACCGTATCTCGTGTCTGTCAACATCTCATATTAAAACGTTAGGTATCTACAACGGCAGAACATTTGTCATCGCTTCTAGTTGCAGGGCAGTCTGTCTTGCAGTCGTCCGAAAATACGTTTGAAAATGCCTCATACATTGTCAGCCCGCAGCTTGAAAGCACAGCTCTGATATGGTTCACCAGAGCTTGCACACGTCACAACGCATTACTTGTGTATTATCCAATGTCCTCTCGGCCATCATCAGTCGAACCATTCACATCCTCTGTCCGTGTTCTGATATTGTCAGCGCTAATAGTCTGCCTTTTTTTAATACGTCAAGGCAAATATACCTCTCTGTGGAGGGCAAATGCCGCACCTCAGCTTCCATTTCTTATGCGAATTACTCCAACTGGCATATTTATGCTATTTTCGTGCCTGCTAACTTCACCAGCAGCAATTTCATGCTTCTCATACTTTGCTATTTTCATGAGACCGTTTGTCAAAGCGGTAGCCCAGTTTTAGAACATTGATTGATATCTCTCGGTATCAAGGGACAACCCTCATAATAATTTTCATATTTGGTCATAGGAAAATCTTTCGAAACACGGGGAAAAGCCCCTTGGTCAACTCGGTTTGACGGGGTTCGAGATCCGAACTTTTCTCGGCAATATAAATGAGTAGGCCATTTGTACGTCGCCATTGTCAAGATCAGCATACCGAATAACAAAAGGCCCCGCATAGAAAACGGATGTCGATGCGTATTCAGACATGCTACCATAGTCGTGCTCAATAACCAGAGTTGGTAACTTGATCGGTTTTAAGGCTGTCTGCGCTCAAGTCTCTTGGATCTCCAGACTCCTGACTACTATCATGATAGTCCCTCAAAGGTAAGCTGTGGAACGGAAAGTTGTAGATTGATTGCCAGTCCAAAGAATCGCTTTGGATTTGCTCAATTATGGCAGTCGACAAGCTGTTGATATTGCAATACTGGGACAACCAAATCTAAGTCGGTATCAACATGTTCCAGATCGACGTGCTGCATATCAAGGATTAGTGGAAGGTATACGCGAACAACGGAATCCAACGGGAAAAGACGAGTTCATTGCCAAAAAGACCACTTTCCAGCATTATCGCAAGCATACTGTGTAACAGCTCAACGTGGTTCCTGTCGTTTAAGTTCTTGGTTCAGATAGGGCTGTCCTGGTCCACTGTCCCGCTGACGCCGGGGCGGAAAGTCCTCGGAATGGAATACACCTGCCCGGACCCTCCTCGCCTATTTCGCGAATCATGTAGGCCAGCAGGAATGCCTGTATCACACCCCTTTTATGTGCTTCTGTGACTAGTGGCACCCAGTTGGGTCCGTCCAGCTATCGTTTCAAGTTTGCATCTAAGATGCGATAGCCACGTGCGAGACTGCGAGTTCATGCATGACTTCCGACAAATAAGAGTCCTTACATTATCGTATTTGCGTGTGAGCTGTTCTCTCGGCCCAGTCGCTGCTGTTCCCCAAGCGCCGGGGATGTTTCAACAAGTTTTCGAACTCAGGGAACACGCATCACTCCCCTGGTGTTCGCGCCGGGAAGATAATGATGGATCTGCCCATATACAGAGGGCGTAGCGTCCCCTCGGATAGATATACCTTGTTTACTGGGTGCAACGATCCAGCCGCCAAGAACAGCCTTGGCCTTGGGCTGCCCGGCCCTACGGTTGGTCTGTGATGGTGCTCCAGGACACTTTCCCTGCGGTGCAAGCGATCGCAGTCGGCTATTCCTCTAGAAGAGGTTGGCTGCTCCCGCCGGGATACGAAGCTCATGTTTCAATCTCGAGTTTCGTGTCTACCCATTAGAAATATTGCTATTGTTCCACATGCTCATGGTCCATGTGAGGTTCCTAGTCTTGGGTCGTGGGATCGCTGCCTGGCTTAAGGTACGTGTGGCATCAAAAGAGACTGCTACATGACATAGCATTTGTTGGCCCGGGGTTAAGCTGCTAAGACGTATGGCGGTGAACCGTCATGTGAAGGAGAACAAAGCCGAGAATGGTTCGGATTTCTATCCTGTACCATGGGTCTACACATATCAGATCCCCCTGATCCGACTGATTGAGCCGGCAACGTGAGTATGCACTGTTTGGCTTTACGCTGTATTTTCTCGCTCATAGCCCCTTCCGATCCAGACGGCATTGGCCATACAGGCCTATAGCGTTCCATCCCGATAGGAAAGGCTACTTCCTCCAGAAGAGATATCGCATGCCGTCATATAGGCTGAGGAAAGCTCTCCAAGCAAGGGTCCTGAGTTTCTTTCATCCAAGGTAAGTGAAAGTTAGGAATAATGGTTTATATGATTTTCTGATCCTGAGCGACTAGCCAAACCTCCTATGAGTATCAACCGCTGCCTTCGACCCGCCATGTACGACTCGTCCACATTCAGCCTGGAGAACGCTCAGCGGCCTTGAAATGCCATATAACTGTACATTTACTTGATGATCCACCCCAATATTCGGCCTTGTCCTACACTTGGGGAAGCCCTGTTCAGGAACGCTTCATCGATTGTGATGGTCTACGCCTCGGCGTTACTCTCAATCTTTGGAAAGCGCTACGAAGCCTTCGGCAAGCTACCGGTACACGTACTTTCTGGATAGATGCCATTTGCATCAATCAAAAGAACATCCATGAGAGAAACTCGCAAGTACGCTTGATGAAAGAAATCTATCAAAGGGCGGTGGAAGTGGTAGTATGGCTCGGAGAAGACAAACAAAATAGCGCTGATGGGGTAAGTCTATTACCACGAATACACGCTGCTGCATTGAACGGCAAGCTATTGCAGGGTCCAGATAGTCTGTCCATGAGGCTCGACCAGGCAGGACTTCCAGGATTCGACTCTATCGTGTGGACATCTCTTGCCGAATTGTACCGTCGGAGTTGGTTTACGCGTATCTGGGTTGTCCAAGAGCTTGCCGTTGCGAAGCCCGCTACGGTACTTTGTGGAGGTCGCCGTGTTCCATGGGCCTACTTTGCGCCTGCAGCTGTTTGCCTCCAGACAGCGGCCAGTATACATTACTGGGATGTCAGATTGCGGTTCGATTTCGATCGTTTTAGTTGCATGGATACTTGTCATACACAATTTGAAAATGACACTCCTCCTGGTCTACTAGATATACTGAGCGCGACTCGTTCCCACTTCTCGATGGATCCTCGAGACAAAATATTTGGTGTCTTGGGCCTTGCTTCCGATGCGGACGCTCTGCTTTCTAACCCGGACTATTCGAAGTCAAGTGTTGAAGTCTATTCCACCTTGGCGATAAGAATGATAGTGGACCAAGAGTCGCTAGATTGTCTCAGTCACAAGGAAGATCCTTGGTTCACAGGCATTAAAGGACTTCCCTCTTGGGTAGCCGATTGGTCTGTACACCCTCGCTCACATCCACTACGGGGAACCTCTGTCTATCGTTCCTACCGAGCTACCGGTGATTCGCGGGCAAGGATCAGAACAATGGCAGATTCTGGCACCATATATCTCATGGGATTTCAGATCGACAAGATCAAGGAATGTAGCGATCCCCTTTTGAGGTATGAGCCTAGAGACAACATTGTCGGCAACTCGCTTAGACGGATGAACCTATCTGACTTTAACTACAATACTCACATGTATCTTGAACAAGCGCGAAGGAAACAGTGGGAACGTCTGGCTCTCAAACTCGACACCTACCCCAATGGGGAAGTCCCATTCGAAGCGTTCCTCCACACATTGGCTGGCGGCCTCGATATGCGCGGAAAGCTGTCAACTCATGATTTAAAATTCCTCTATGAAGCTTATCTGAAGAGTTGGGGTTGTCTCCGTGATACAGGACCTATATACTGCAACAAGGAGATGTCAGATGATATCTGTACTCATTGGGTCTGGTATCGAGATGCTGTAGAAGATGTGGCGTATGGAAGATTGCTCTTTACTTCGGACAATGGATATATGGGGCTAGCGCCTCCATCCACCCGACCTGGCGACCTGGTCTGTGTTTTGTTGGGAGGCAAAACACCATACGTTCTTAGGCGGGTTGGGAAGGAGCATCATCGTCTTATCGGAGAGTGCTATGTCCATGGCCAAATGCACCGAAGCATGGATGGCATCGACGACAAACTTGAAGAATATGCTATCCGTTGACAAACAAAACCAGAAATATCAGCATTCCTACCTACGTTCTCCAAATATCTACAGTGACGAAGACCGAGTGCCGGATATTGCCGCCGCTTCGATCAGGAGAAAGCATGCTTTGCATTTGAGGATGTCGGACTGGCAGCTCGAAGACAGAAGGTCAGGTCGAGACCTAAGATGGCTCAAGGAGCAATCAAGGAGCGCCCATGTAATTTGAAGTGTGAAAGGATATAAAAAGGCCCTGGTGGATGATACACTGTGAGAGAGGAGTTCAGAAGTTGCCCGTTGCGCCGTCGAAGTACTGCTCTTGGGGATCCTTTAACGAACTCCCACACGAAGTTCGTCGGCGATCGATCAAAGGCAAAAACGCTTATGTCCCCTGTCTTTCCTTTCCACAGATACGATAACACCATCGCGGCACAAGCTTTTCTATTCACTGCAGCGATAACCCTTGATATAAGGCCTATATGAAGATCACGCATGGCCACGACCGACACAATAGCATCGGTGATGGACTCGAAACTCACCGCTGCCATTGTATTTATCACATGGTGATTCAGAAGAGTGAACTAAACAATTCGACACAAGAAGCACTTCACAAACTGATAAACTCTTGTCGAGCCGACGATGACTTCAAGCCAGTAGCCCAAAATTACAAACTTAAATTACATAGAGAATAATAAAGATATCTACAACATATAGAAGCATGCTCGGCAGCATATCATCGTAATTGGCCGTCCTTGTAACTATTTGATATCTTACCCTCACTTTATTATGTTTATCTACTCAGTCTTCTCATTCTACACACCGGCAAAGAGCGTGCTTCATTATGCCGGCAATGCTTACCTCAAACTCGCTCAAAATGTCCGGAAAAGTAGACTGGCGTCCAAGGACCTTCAATATACATGTAATATTTGATAAGAGATTCAAACCCTTCTAAAAATCAACATAGGTCCTCCACAAAGGCTCTCAAGGAATTTCAGGATTATCCTAGTAGAAACGGTTAATCAGAACGTCAAGCGGGAATTAGAACAGCGTCAAGTACAACCGGATACGGATGTTCTTTCTTTTCCTCGATTTCCAATTTGGATTTGCTCGGCGATGGTCTCTTTCAATCTACCAAAGCTGTCTCAACCTCTCAGTAAACCATATTTGACCTCTTCTTCCTACTCCTTTGTTACACACCATCGCGCCCCTCATCCCACAGAAAAATTTCACCTCGTTCAATACCTCTCCCCTTGCCCACCCCTCCCTTTCCCATCGCACAACCACCATCCTCTTACCCTTCTACACCCACCCCCTCCGTCTCAGACCCACACCGCAGATCCACTTCCCAAGCCCTCCCATTCCCCATCCCAAATCCCACACTACCCACTCACCACCACCACCCATCCCTTCTCCCTTCCTCTCTCCTCCCTCTCCCTCTCTCATCCCCTCTCATCCCCCTCAACTCCACACCCCAACACCGCTTCCATACCTCCTCTCCCCTCCCGAGAATCCTATAACCATTTCGCCAATACTTGGACTGCACGTTGTGGGGTTTTTTTCGCTAGGGCTTGTGGGATTGGGGGATAGTGGGATGGGGAGGTGTTGTGGGTGTGTGGAGGATGAGAGTGAGGGGGGGTGGTGGTTGTTGAGGGGGTTGAGGGGGTTGAACGTGTGGTGAATGTGTGGTGAATGGAAGAAGAAGAAGAAGAAGAAGAAGGATGGGTGGATGGGATCGAGTACACCCTCCTCATCCGCTCCTTCCAAAGCGTCAAGCCCAATCCCATCATTTTTGTTGTTGCGTATGTTTACTACATAGGGAAAGGTTGGGTTGGTAGTGTTGGTTATGTAAATAAACGATTATTTGAAATTGGGCTTGGGACGTGTTTAGTGTAGATGCTGAAGAAAGAGTTGAGGAACAGGATCGTTTATTTTGGGGTAGATTGTGAAGTAAGTGGGTTGGGGAAGGCGTTTAGGGAGTTGAGAGGCATTCAAAGTAACCGTTAACACATCGTCTTCTTCCGCTCTATCAGCTCTGTCGTTCTCTTCATTTTCATTTTCATCTTCGCCTCTCTCATTCACTCATTCCCTCTCCTTGTCCCCCTCGCACCACCCTCTAATTCTCTCTTCGTCTTCGTCTTCCCCTTCATCTCCTCTCCCCACAAGCCTCGTACCACAACCCCCCTCCATCTCTTTACTAGGCCATTTTACTGAGTAGACATGTGTAATCTTATGTCTTGAGCTATAAAGATATTAAAGGGAAGATTTAAACACAAGGTGATGAGAAAGGGAGAAAGATGTCTTTATGAAGTTCGTGAAATAAGATATGTGAAATGCTTCGAAGAATATCATAGCATGAAGTTATGAAAGCAACAGTGAGGTGTGAGAAAATAGATGTTTCTTTCTGTGATTTATGTGTGTGATTTTAATGAGAAATGAGACATGAGAAACAGATAATGAGATGCTGACGACGAAATTCCCAAAAAAATATGCTCAAAGCACAGTAACCGTATTTCCACCGAGAAATTTCTAGCACAAAACAACACATCACGAGCAAGCAGTCCCCACAAAACAAAACCCCCTTAAGCCCATGATATCCCCACCCCCCCCGTTATTCCCATCCATGATCTCCATCGCCCTCCCTCTCGCAATCGCAAACCGTGCAAACATCCACCCCCGCTAGAACCACGACGATTCGAATCGAAAATTGAGAAAACGCCGAGGAAGTGTGATGGAGATGAAAAGCGTTTCAAACGACGGTGTTGAAGGGAGGAATTGAGGGGTTGAGAAGGGCATATGGCGATTTGCTCGATCGGACCGAGACGTCGAGGGAACGGGAGAGAGAGAAAGGAGGGTGATGAGATCGATGGCCTGAAGTTATGGTGTAGGTGCGTTGCAGGACATATCCAAACCCCATGTACCAACCCACCCCCCCACAAGACCGAAAATTCCCATCTACAAAAACCGCCGTATCCCACCACCACAAATCCGCCCAAGAAGCCCCAACTCCAAAAAGAGGCCAACCCAAACACCATACCCCTACCAAAATCTTTTCTCGAGTATTCAAACACCCAGAACATGAGCATGTGAATGTGCGAGAAGCGAGCTGTAAAAGAGTGAATCAAACGGCAAAAATCTTGAACTTTGAACGAGGAAAATGTCAAGGGCAACAGGACAGGAAATTTCCCACGATCAGCACAAGGGGACGTGGGGGGGCGTTGCGAAGAGTTGGAGCATAGAATGGATATTCGGGAAAGAGCGAGAAACGAAAGTATGACCTTTCGGAGAAGAAGAAAAAAAACCAAAAGTCCGCAACTTCGATATTGCAGGGACAACTTCCAGTGTCGTCCGCTCTCTACCTGTCCAGTGGCAAGAGTCTTCAAGGCCATTGCTTGGGAACATTTCACTAACGCAAGGTATTTGAAGCATCGAAACAATTGGACGCTCAGCTATTAGTTGGAACAATTTGAGTGCTAAAAGCCCAAGCGATGCTATAAAGAACGACACGCCCCGCGATCGCAAACCCGAAACAGCGCAAGATATACACGCAACGGCCGTTACCGCAAAGCAAGAGCCAGGGTAGGTGATGTAACCCCTGTTTCCCTAATAAAGAGGTACAGACACAATCATTCAGCCCACCATCAAGCTCGCCAACAGCGATATTCACATTTTGGCAACCGCTTTTTTCTCCCTCGGCTGGATATAGGATTAACAGCAGTCGGCGCAGCACTCGCAACACTCGAGGCAGTCATCGATGGCGCAGCAACAGCAGACGGTAGCGAGACTGGTTGTGGGATGCAGGTTAGAAAATGTTCGAGCTTCTATAATATTGCGCGAAAGCAAGACAAGACGAAAGTGGCGTTCATGCCAAACGTTTCCCGAGTCTTGTAATAAAACATCTTGGAGGGATGGAAGGGGAAAGATCCGAAGAGTAGTGAGAACTCACATTGCAGCTAGACATCCTTTCTGGCCGTTGTTTGATTTCTGGGGGGGAGGCGCGGCGCTGTATTGCATCTACAACTCTTAGTCAGTGCCTCGTTCTTCTTATTTCCATCTCCGTCTTTGGCCAACTGCCCCCTCAACCACCGCCCCACCAAAAACAACCCCCCAAAAGACCACATCACCATCAAAAACATACCGGTGGAGCTCCCCCATACCCCTGCTGTGGAGGATACCCCTGAGGAGGATACCCCTGCGGTGGATACCCGCCGCCATAACTATATCCATCAAAGCAAGTATCAGCTCTCTCTATCCCCTCTTTAAAAAAAAAAACCAACATATGAGACGAAAACACGTCGCAACCAGGAGGAGAAAAACACACCTCTGAGGCGGGTACTGAGGTTGCTGGGCGTAATAGCCTTGGTTCGACATTGCGAATCGCTTTTTGGTTTCGCTGTGCGGGGTTTTGTAGAATGTATAGGAGATGATGTCTGGGAGAAGTTAGTAAAGAGCGATGCGTGGTGTGGTGTCGTGCGTGGCCAGAGCGGACCCGCGACCGACAACGAACAAACGCACGAGTTCTTCCGACAATCTCGCTCTTCCTTTGCAACAACACAGAAGTACACAGAAGTATATGTATCTGTCAAAGCTGCCTCTCTGAACGACTGGCGGTTGTATGCGTATGGGATTTAGGAACAGGTATGTCAAACGTCGTGGATGAAACGGAGAACGTCACAAGCTGAAATGGATGGAAGAAGGCGAAGCAAGGCATAGGACTAGGCCACATGCGTTGTGATTGGATGGAAGCATAGCGCGGGATCGTACGCAGAAAAGGCTTGTGTTGGGCTCTTGCCTTAAGGGGGACGCGCTAGGGGATTGCCGGTGTGAGGGCTAGAGAGGTTCTACTGTAGCTGGAGGGATTTACGGATTACTGTAAATATGTCTTCCAGTGGTGTAGAGTACTTTACTTGGTGTTTTGTTGTTGCTGTTCTGCTTCAGATACTGTAGTCTTGCTTCGAAGATGTCACCCAACTTGTTCCTTGTGCTAGTCACACCAGTCTCGCATTCCGTAACGCCACCTACTTTATTCTCAAAATCCAAAACATATTCTTCCATCCTAGGTGCTTCGGAAAATGCAGATTCGACTAATGTCCACATGCTTCAGTCTGAGGCGGTCTTGCTGCCGTGGAAGGATCTTCCACGAGTAACTAGCTCCTAGAGGAGGGAGCAAAAATACGAAAGAAGTCTTGACTTAACGTCGTGAACGACTAATTAGGCGACATGAGGTAAAATTTTAGCACACCAAGCAGTCAAACATGTAGCAGCAGTGAGTGATATGTGGTCATGACAGTCGTTATCCGGAACGTATGTACACAGAAAGAAAGAAGGGAAGGAGGCAAAACTAGATCTACTCCAGACCAACCCGAGAATAGCGAAGATCACGAATATTTAAATACTTCTAGAGAAAGACTAGAAGGCGACCGCTCTTTCCCACAGACTTACAAGAAATTGCAACAAGAAGATGCTGTGATCATGGAAGGACTCCAATGTCTTCCGAGCGTTGATGTCTCGAATGTCTGTTTGCTTCCCAAGGCCCTTCTTCCCTTTGAACTTGGTGGGACGAGATCCTGGACCAGCGACGAGCAAATCGAACGTCGATCTTCCCATGTTATCGAGACACCGAGCGGCGAGGTTTACTCAGTTATTCTATTTATCTCATCGTGTCAGGCACCCACAGCTCATTGAATCTCCAGCTCAATGAGTTATTGGACATCCCGATATTCCATGTACAATACTTTAAAATCGCAGAACTGAGAGGTATAATCGAGCCATTACACTGAACGCACAAGCGGTTCTGTCACACGACGATATCTCGCAGACTTGAAGGAAATTAGTTGGCTTTCCGCCAACAGTGGCTGATTGCACCAGGATGAGTCCAGACCCCCTATGGTATCCTGCATGTAAGTAAGCTTTACCTACATGAGTATAGAGTACTTACAATTTACGCGTGTGTCAACAGCTACACACTCCACGTAGGTGGAGCGCAAACAGATGAAAAGAGGTTAAGTGGATTTCTATTACTTGTTGCCATAGTATAGGTACAGGCCACAGCGAGAATTTGTGTACAATGTTATTGCCGCCGCTTTGTAGGACCAGGGATAAACGTTTGGGTTGGCGCTGCTAATTTCGGAGAGAGCTGGAAGTGGCTGTGGGTTTACGAAGCTGAGCGGCGTGGAAGGTAGGTGGAACTTCTAATCCGACAGATGGCGCGAAGGATTTGCCATCGTTTAAGCCATGCGACACCTCGGCATCCACATTGGTTGTTTGATACTCTTGTTTTCGAGTAGAAATTTGTCGAGTCTCGGTCGATGTTTGTCTGCGTTACCGATAGTATCTTGGAATCGAGAAAAGGCTAGAGTTGTGCTGGAAGGAGAGGAGATGCTTTTTAAATCACGGGCAACAAACCTGGAGCCAGAGCCTCTAAGAATCCAAGGACGTAGAGATGAACAAGTCTCCACAACAATGATAGTCGGACGGACAAAAATCAAGAATGAGAGTCAGAGATATATATTGCTCAAAATCTGTAGTTTCATAAAGTACACATGCCCGCAGCAAGACGACCAAGCCATACAATCGTCCCACCAATACCGTAACATCGTACTGCCGTTAAAAGAATAGCGCTTCCGTGTAAGAACACGCAAGGGGAGATAGTACAAGAACCGCACCACTATAACCTGCTAAGACTTGCAGAGACATTGACGAAGAAACGTCAGAAAACCAGAGCAAACTCCCGTAATCCCTCCACCAAAGCCACTGACTTTCCTACCAACCAATGTATGACGTGTACAAACAAAGCATACAGCCTTCCCATCGAG
>JAABUW010008853.1_pt1 | contig 11629 bp, 10 predicted proteins | sample 5560081 | NCBI WGS metagenome assembly JAABUW01 (sample SAMN10711882, study PRJNA513363) | rock metagenome | isolation source: Antarctica rocks | place: Antarctica: Victoria Land, Knobhead sud | reverse complement strand
TTCCTAAGCGTCTAGCTCGTTATAGGCGAATACTACTACTTCGACTTCCGCTAGGACATACGTATCTTATACGGATAAACTTCCTACTAACTCGTTTACGTCGGACCCGCTAATATCTAGATATACCTACGATAATACCGTATATCGCTCTTACGTTTAGTAGTAGATCGAGGCTTAGCTTACTAACGAAGGCTAGGATCCGAATTATATACCTCGAGTATATCATCGGCGCAGTGTGGCGCGATACCAACGGAGAGCAAGCGACAACGCGCGATGTCATCGCAAACCTTGGGTAAGTCGCTTTCAAGTGGACGAATTTACTCAAGCTGATATTCTCCAGGGTGATGGACGCTGTCTAGTAGTGAGGAGTCCAGACGCGAACGTAATCACTTCAAACCCAATTTCCTGTGTAGCTCTTCAATCTCTTCTCTGTTGCACTCCACCTGCTGGGCGTTGCGGTTTTCGCGCTGTCTCTCCAACCTCACCATGTTAGCCCTCTTCTTCGCAGCTTCTTGGTATTTTCCTGCAGCCATGATCAACCTTGCTATATCAGCCTCGTCTAGCTCGATTTGCCTCCTTGCGCGAAGGGTGTTCGCGGCGTGTGCATCATTCTCCCGGTAAAGGAGTACTAGGCGGTCCATCCTGTCGCATCGTGGACAGGAATGCGGAGTAATCTCATCTCCGGATGCCAAATCGGTCCGCAGCGGTCCCGGGGGAACAACATCGTCCTCCGTTTTCACATCTTTCACGGTCCTTGCGCGTCGGTCCCACTCGATTGTACATGAGTTTGCAGCCGTGTAGGTCGAAGATCCTTCACCCGCGTGCGAAATGTGTGTCAGGCTCTCGTCACTGCTCTTTGACGGGGTAGCGCTTTTCTGGAGGTCATTCAGGTGGTCGGTACATTCAAATTACAGTGGGTCCTCGTGAGTGATCTGAAATGATTCTCAGCGTAAGGTACACGAGGATTCGTCAATTAGCAGATATCATGACCCGCCAAGACTGGCGCAACTCATACACTTACCGTTGCTGATAGCCTAAATCGCTTCTTCATATGATTGCGGTTCACCGGACGGTTCTGGTCATGATCGTGAGTCCGTTTTCGACCCGTCATGCACAAGATGTGTCCGGCTTGTTCATTCGTTGTTGACGCTTCGATAGGCATGCTGTAGCTCAGCTATCTCTTGTGTAGCGTCAACGACGATGATCAAGCCGGATACTTTTGCTCATAGGTGGTCGGTTTCAGTTGTTCATGTCAATCAGGAACACGCAGAATCTGACAGTTTGACATCGAATTAGGCTTGGCACAAGCCGCGGCTCAACACTCAGGCTTTGATCGAGTCACCACCAACTTCAATCCCGCTTAACGAAACATGGACAATTTCACACTCGGAGATGCCGCTGAGAAAGCATCCAATGCTGTCATACAGATTTTCGGGCAATACTGCGCCTCTACTATGGATGTCGAGGATGGACGAGGCTCTGACGTCGAATCCTTCAACGCGTTGTTTCTGCAGTATCTGGATCAAGTGCAGGCAAAAACAATCGATGCGCAGGCAAGAACGGCTCTGTATCCACCACCACGAGGTGCGATGCTCTGTGGAACGATTTTGCATCTTTGAGCTCAGAACGCCTTATCGAACCCTACAGATTAATGAACAACAGCAACCATCCAGGTGTGTTCTTGAATGAAATGCTGGGGTCAGATATAGCAGACACCACGAAGTCGTTGGGCTATCCCGACACGCCTCTGCACCTCGATGAAATGATGCCAGACGACAACGCTGTTCTGTCATCCAGGACCAGCAGCAGTTTCCTCAGTGGCCTAGAAGGAGAGCCTGCGGACCGTACAATATTACCCCGAGGGAACATCCCTAAAGGACGAGGAATACAAAGCCGTTGTTCATCCAGGTCTACCTTTCTACCAGATGAGACCGATTGTGTCTCCGTCCTCGAGTCGCACGTTGAGGAGCAGCCACCAGCGAGCGGTCCAGGGCCAATGTCTCTTGACAGCAGCAGATCGACCGCGATCAGTGCACCTCTGCAGATTCCCCAACCCGAACGTCATTCTCCTTACTCCCCGGGGGCGAAAGATACGCGACGCCGTTCGAATATATGCACCACGACCACAGCTGCAGTGCACTCTGTAGGCAAGCGCAGGAAGACAACACTCAGCGAGCTAAAAGCGCGAGCGACCGTCGCGCCCATTCACTTTGCCGATTCTGAGCAAGCGAAGGAACAGCAGAGATGTATGCGCTGCTCCGTAAATTACTTACAGCAGCCGTGGAACCCAGCAATCTTCGGACAGACAGTCGCACGACGAGCACTGAAAGATCTCGAAGTTCCTCGAATCTCTGATATCATTCAGTTCATCGGTGATAGTGAGTGTGTGATCGCCCTTTTGAAGCTTTTCCACGAAGGGAGAGCAGGGGAGCGACGGGACTGCACTTTCCTCCGCGATGACTCTATCCGGGACATCTATGACAGAATCAAGAAGAGAGACGACATGATAGGGTTTCTGGGGTTGCAGCAGATGTGGGACTTGATAATTCTCTTCGAGCAGTCTCAATTCAAAGGGTGCCAACAGCTGAGTCGCACATTCCGCTCGGCCAACCTGCTTGGACAGAGCTCGAAGAGAGGACCAGGAAACCGACATAGAAGGCTGAATCACCGTGTGCACGGACTCGGCTCGTGCACGCTTCCGTCCGGACTACTAAGTGAATACAAAAGCGAATATCTCGCCATATAGGTATCGGAAAGGAGTGATTTAAGGCGTATGTGATAGCGGTGACTTTAGTGGATCTATCGATATACAAATTAGCTAAACAGCCGTCTACTAGGCCTTATAGCTCGGCCTAAACAGTTGGAGCTAGTGTTAACTACACTAGCTAATTTAGCTAGATCTATCGACAAGGTAACTAGCAGACTAGGTGAATGTTGCTTGTAAGGCCTCTTTAGCTTCTTAGCTAATTACTAAAGCTTAATATTAAGCTGTTTAGTCGCTCTATTCGCATCTTTTTAGTACGTTTTCCGTAGTGCTTCTACGGCTTAGCTAACCCTCCGACTCCGAGCCTATTCTTCACGCTCTATGTATCTTTTTTCCTTGTCCGCTACGTTAGTAAGTAACTATACCTTCTTCTTATTACGTGTAAGCTACTTAGCTAATGCCTCGGCCTCTTTTGTAGCCTCTCTAGCGTAGTGTTTGTCTCGAAGTAACTAAATACGAGCTAGACTAAAGATGATAGCTACTAAACGTAATTTAGCTCTTAATTCCTTAATTATAGTCTTCGACTGTGTCTTCTTCTTCTAAGCCTTAAATAAGGCTCGTCTATAGCTAGTAATCTTATACTTAAGTAGGAGATTCTTAGCATCGAGGCTATAGAGCTTATCGACGATCTTATTAAGCTTAATAGCGGTGTTTTCCTATACTATATACTTCTACTTAACGTTATTTACAAAGCGTACCTTCTTCCGTTGCTTAATTACCGCTAGGGCGTTGTCTAACGACGTAGTCGCTAGCCGTAAGTTGTTTGCTAATATTATCTTATCTAGAACAATAGCTAGATCGAGCGGTAAGATACTAGTCTTTATAAAGGACGATAGGATATTCTTTAACGTAAAGGCCTCGTAGAACGTAGGCCTAAACAAGCGGTAGAAGTTACGCTTTGTAACGCTACTAATACTACCGCTATCTTAGACGAACCGCTCGAGTAACTAGCTATATCGAGTAGCTAGTAGCGCGAATAACCCGGTATCTAATAGCTATAACCGGTACGTTAAGTAAGGTGAATAGACTACAACTATAATGCGATAGTTATAGTACTAATCTAGTAGTTCTATAGTTATATAGCTACTATGTCTATCTATAATAAGTAGTCGCTAGTTACGGCCTACTTTAGCCTTAGTATTACGGTCGAATACCTACTTTATCTAGTAAAGTACTATCTTATTGCTCGTCTAGCTATTCGGTGAAGCGGTAAAGAATACATTATCGTTGTCTTCTAAGTCTTACAACTAGTCGTCTTAAAGCTAACTAGACTAACCTATAAAGATAATAGTAGGTAGTAGCGTAGAGCCGTCCGTATAGATAGTAGTAAGGATAGTTATCTACTCTCGATTACTATCGCTATAGATTCTAGCTAGGCCGCTACTATTGAAGGCTACTTTAGTAAATATTCGTCTGAACTTCTTACCTATACTAATTAAGAAGCCCTTTTTGTCTATATTGTAGGTATTCTCGGTCCGGATCTTATAGCGTTCGATCTTTAACTATAGTAGGTCGTAATATTGCCTATAGGAAGCCTTATAGTTGGCCTTAAGGCGTTGTCGATCGATTGTCTATAGATAACCGCTTAAGAGGTGTTACTTATAGCGCGTGCAAAACCTCTAGGACTAGCACCTTCTAGGCTCTTAACTACCTATCTCGTAGGCTATATTACATACTATTACGACAGTTAGAGGTAGGCCTCTTGTAGTAAGCCTGTTAATGTGCGCTATGAGTTTAGTCTCTTATTATGGCGTAAGGAGTTGCTAGTTTGTATAGCCTTATTCGATCAAATTAGTGACTCTATAGAAACGTCGCGACAAGGTGGAACGGTCTACATTATAGACTCGTACGACTAAGGTAATGGACTTAGTAGTATCGAGCCTTAGCTCCCTCAAGGCGGCCTCAATTGAGTCTATATTGATGTAATGGTATAGCTTCAAAGTAGGTGTAATAAACGCGTAAAACGTGCACGCGATGAGTCCGTGCACGCGGTGATTCAGCCTTCTAACGCCGACAAAGCCCGCACGTTAGATCATATGATGCAGGCCATTATGCCCAATTGTGAGCCACGTGCAGAGGAATATGAAGCAGAAAAACGACGCGCACGAAGGTACCAGATCTGGGGTGCCCGACTCTCTGACTGTGGCGAGCGATTTGGCCGAGCCAGCATTGGGCTGGTCTTCGTTGCTTGCAGCAGGGAAAGGGAAAGTTCTTCGATGGAGAGACCACTTGTACGCGAACTCGACGTACTTTGCATATCGAGAAGCTCACATTATACAGGCTCTTCGTCATGTCCGAGCAGGACTTTAGGTGGCTGCTAAATGTGTTAGACGAGATTCAAGGCAATTACCTCCGCGAGCTCAGCAATAAGCTTGCTACCCTGTTTGAAGACACAGGTGCTGCCAACAGCATTTCCATTCCGGACGCGTCAACAGAGGCGGACTTTTTAGCCCGTCCTAAAGGGACCAGGAAGCTCCTGTCCATGCTCTTCACCTGACCTTCGGCAGATTGCAGCCGCTTGCGCTGGTTGATAGAAATTTTGCCGTCCGAGCTATCGCACTATCTTCATGTCACCATTTTCATGTGCGAAGTTGCCCCCAGTAGCTACGTCGTCATTTGCAACGCTCACATGGCTTTAGCACCGCTTTCTGTCAGCTTTCACGTCACACGAAAGTGTAAAAGTAAGGCAGCTGCATCGCTGTGGATGTAGTCTTCGATCCCCTCGTCTCGATCCGGTCGCGTCAGTCAGCGCATTAGGCTATCCTACAGTAAGTGCTTCTACTCGCCGTGACCCTGAGCAAGACCATAAACAGGGGTTTAAACAGCGATGTCTGTACGGATTATAATCGTTGACTTTCGTCGCTATGGCAGCATAGAACGGAGTTGCGCAACAAGGATTGATGGCTTACATTCTTGACCTCGCTAGCACGAAAGAGGCAATTACCAGTCTCTAGATGTCCTATTGTCCGAATATAGTTTAGTTCCGCTATGCGTGTGGAGAGCGCGCGTCCTACTTTACCATCTCGGGTAGAAAGCGTGATCGTATGGTTGATTGAAGAGATGTCGAGGGCCTTACCAACTGATGAACAGACCTTTAAAACATCTGCATTTACGCAAACTCACAGTCCCAACAGGAACAGGACGACAGTCGCCTCATATAACGCAGCCATCATAGCTAGCCCTGAGAACCACGTTCAATCGCAGGATGATGCATGTGTGTGAGAAAGCAGACAGCAGCTCTACTTCGGAAAGCTTACAATGCACTTACAGATGCCCGACTTAGGAAGATGGGAAACGTTTATGTTAGTAAGTATTCAAAATATTGGCATACCAAGTCCGTCCTGAGCTGTTCGCTTACGAGGACACTGTTATCCCGTCACAACATCTCACTTCAGTCTTTGCACGAGGCAGTCGACCAAGTCCACCGAGATTGAATTCTCGCGCTTCATAGCCATGATCAGGGTTGGATCCTTATGAACTCTCTCTATGTGGCATGCCACATAACGAAGAACGAGATATTGGAGCCGCTCCAGGGATCTAGGCCGCTCTAGGGTGTTGTCGTAGGAATAACAAAGGAGCTTACTCAAGTCACCGAGTCGCTCTTTGAACAGGTTGAATTTGACCAAAGTCTGGTGTAGTTCGTACGGCGCAAGCTCCCGTAGACCCTCAATATTGTAACGATCTGCAAATGTGTACAGCTATGCGTGTGAGAGGAAGACATCAGTACACTCCTCGCACGACTCAGTGTTTGCTCTGGCCGCCGTAGTATGGATCCTGTCCTCAGAGCCGTATCTTGTATTGATAAAGCTCTGCCACGCCGAGTCATGTTTCTTCAGAGGCAATGATTAGACAGCTACATCGCGCCGTTGTGTATTGCCTTCGTTGTGTATTGCCTTCCTCGGTCACGGCTACTGCTGAATCCCCAGGATTGAGATCAACGAACTTTCCTCGCTTGCATCCTCTTTTAAGTTTATTCGATGTCCTAGTGAAGGTACCCCAGGGATCCACTTCCAACGAGTCCACTATCACAGCAGACTGAGAGGCAACGTCGGCTGTTGAGGGCGTGGGCGGGCGAGGTGTAGAATATGACGAGTGTGTGATTTGAGAATCTTCATGTGGCTCGTCGATCCTGTTGTCCTGATCTCTTTCGATGGAAGCGCTATCGAGTATGACTGACGACATGTCCTGCCGCGAGATAATCTCCAGTGTAGATGTACTGTCCGAAACGAGCGAACGTTGCAGGGCTCGTATCAGTCAGTAAAGCACAACGCTCTTTTGCCTCGTGCACAGAGCCATGCACAAGTGTACCAATGAGGAACCGGAATGGGGGCCTCCGAAAAAACCCGAGTCATTAGCTGACGGTTCGTACTTTCGAGGTCAAATGGCTAATTGATCGTATGAGGTGGACATGGCGATACTGCTGTCCGTCAATGGTATCGATTAGTAGGCAATTCTTGAGTCGAGTGTTATATTCCGATGTTGGGTGACTTTGCAACCGCACTTCGATATGTCCGCTTGCCTACCAGAGCGTAAATAGCACATTCGGACTAGTCTCCTCGACTGTCTGCAACTCCGGTCTCTGCGACTTGGCTCATATGCGACCACAGTGTGGCACTTGTCGCTATACAAGCAAAGGATTAGGCTAAAGACGGCGCAGACGGAAGAAGACGAGTCGCACGGGTGCTGCAGTATGATAGACACGTGTTCAGCGGCCATTCCGCTGTTCCACGACCTTGCCGCCTAGATACAAGACATGTCATTAGCAGACTGGATGGACCATACAATGTGGGGACTTCGTCAGTGCCGCAATTGTGCATTGGATGCTCTGGCTGTGAGCTCGCGAGAAGAACGTCATGCGTCTTCTTCCACGAGGTTCTCGATTGCTAGACACGTTTGGACTCGAGCAGGGCGCTGGCATATGAGCGATCCGGTGCGCACATGTTGCCTATTAGAAGCTTCGTTGAGGCATGTGCAAAAGCTCACCCAATCAATGTCTCAATGTACATGCTCATACTGATTTGTATACTGAGAAGTTGGTTATAGGCTGAGCCTTATGGTGTAGTACCGTATTGGTCAGTGACTATACAATACACCGGCGAAAGCTGGAGTTACAATATGCTGGATACCCGACAGAGAGTTGGTACATATAATTTGCGGCAAGGCCACCACCCTAGTCTGAGATTGGTGTAGATCCCGAAAGTCTACCGCCAATCAAAGTGGGCCGACTTATCTCTCAGAGCGTATGGAGTGAAGGCATTCTTGCAAAACTCTGGTACCAGGCTCAATACAAGGATCCGGAGCTCGGGTTACAGCCAGCCTCAGCTCTGTCAACATGGTCTGCATAATGTGATACATGTAGATGGCTGCGCATGTTTGGCAAAGAGCTGCGTAAATTCGACGAGTGCCTTAGCAGTCGCTGCCCACGTTCGTCGTCAGCCCTGATCTTGATTGCTACGAGCAGCGCTAATAAAGCGTCTAGCTCGGGTACATCGTGCAGCAGACGGCCGACAATGCAGGAAGCATCCTGCAATGCACGATGGACGCATGTATTGTAGCTTCTTGAGCCGGACGGCGTCCACAAGGAAACTTTGCAAGGGCAATGCTTCGCACTAAAGGACCGTACGGAATTTTAGCGTGCCTACACCATGTCCGACAGGCGAGTATCTAATCGTAGGAATATGCTCCGCCGGACTGTCGGCCTTTCTCAAGCTTCTTCCTCATCGCTTGAGCCGGATAACCTACATCTACTTCAGCTTCGACAGCGGACGATGGTGGACTCGTCACAGCGTCAACTCCCGTGGAGACTCCAACCGACAAATTCGAGGGCAGATGGTCGAGGTGACCAGCGGTATGCAGTCCCGTTTTTTTTTGGCTCGCTCTGTTCGTTGATATCTGGTATTGCTTCGTGTAACTCGATGACTGCCGGCGCTCAACTCGTTAGTGTACACTTATCGCAAACACTCCAACCGTCTTACCGTGAAGTTGCAAGAGGTGTTTGTCGAGACGTTGTAACTCTTGCGATGCTTTGACAAGATTCGAGAGCTTTTCCTCATTGTGTGCGCGGTCAAGAGCAGAAGATTGCTTCTCTGCCACCAAATTCGCAACCTGGGCGTTATCGAGTTTTTCCAAGACATCAGAGTTGAAGACAGGAGGCAAGTTTCGGACCAGCTGCTCTTCAATCGTATGAATGCTGACGTCGTCCACGCAATTTTTGAGGGCAACCTTCATGATCGAGAATCAGCACGTCTCAATCGTAGTTTCATAGATGTACCTTATAATAGGCTTGCATGTAATCAACGGCAAGCTGACTTGCATAGTCACCCATATCAGCTTCTTCTCGTTCAACCACGATGTTGATCAGTCTCGATAGATCTACGTCGTCCAGCCCCAGGTGATCTAGGCTCCACTGTCGCTTCCAAACGCGATCTGCGACGCTGGTTCCAGACTTTGGAAGTACTCATCCGGCTGGAAGAATGTCTGCACGCTCAGCGCGTTGGCAACGCGTAAGGTGAGGAGAAAGGCAAAGACCGCGTAGGCATAGCGAGAGGAGATAAAACGAGATAGCGGCATGTTGCACTGAGTGGATTTCCTTGCACCCATGCCCGCTATCGATCACCTGCCAATCCATCAGGCTGCACCGAAAATAGATTGCAACTCGAGTCGTAGCTTGTTTGGCCTTGTTTCCAAACACATAGAACGAACAAAAGGAGTCCGAGTACGCGTTGCGCTAGAGCACGAATGAAGTTAGCGTCGTCGCGGACCGCGAATGCCTTAGTGGCGCCTACGTCTTCGCAGTGTTGGCAACAGGAATCACTGAGTGTGCACCTGGACGATGGCAGCACGGCGGAACCCAACGACTCACTCACGTTACGTAGTACTGCTCAAGATTGGTTTCGAAACATCCGCTACACTACAAGTTACAGGCGAGCGCGAACGCGTACTTATATGCCGGAGGTTGGATCGCCCACCATCAAACCCCGACTGGTCTCGCTCAGAAGGCTTGGATCCCGCCTCGTGACATCCACGGCACGAGTGGCCCCCCAAGCGAAGCTTCACTCAACCGCGTAGCATTATCAAACATATCGCCCCCGAAAGTTCGCCAACGCGCCATGATCTTCTTGAGCATGCGGGTGCACACTATCTTCATGCGAGTTGCATCGGCCAGCGGACATTGACTCCCCGTGGTCGATACACGTAGCTTCCGCTCAAGCCTTTCCCACGAGCCACACGCGAAAGTGAGTGGTGTCATGATCCGCAGTAGCATCCAAGGAGGTGCGGGTCGTGGTCTGAAAGCGTACTCAAGGCCCATGGCGACTGTGCTAGCTGCTTCGATTTCTTCAATCTGGACTTTGTCGGCGTCGAAGAGGTGGCTTAAGGGTGTTGGACTTCGCTCAATCAAGCGAGTATGATGCCACAGATAAGCATCTGGCACAATGCATGGGTGATCGCTAAGGTGAAAGCTTGCACCGAAGGGTAGTTGATGTAGCTACTCAACGGAGTCTGCTTGGCGTGGCAACGTTCGGGTTCGCTGACGATGTGCTCCAACAGTATCGTCTGGTCGCAGACGCGGCTGTATACATCTTGAGCAAGCGCCGCTGCTTTCAACGCCGCTATGACGCCTGCCCTTTCGGACGATACTTGTCGCAGGACGCATGCAAGACGGGGAATGCGGACAAGTTGTTCGGCCAAGACATCGAAAGCGCTGGCAAGGTCGCCCGGATTTTGCGTGCTCGAAAGCCAGCTGACCTCAACACGGTCAGGGTCATCCATCTCGGAGGGGGTTCCAGTGTGGATCGCCTCGAGTACCTGCTACTTTTTAGCAAAGGAGCGAGATAGTCTCACTTTCATGCGCTTACCTCCTCCACAAGACAGGTCCATATCAGTTGCTGCTCGAGCTCGCCCCAGTGCCCGGCTTTCCACCGGGATTTCAGGATACGTACCGTCGCCAGAGCGTGATATTGAAAGTTGTAATTGTAGATCCCTCGGTTGTACTGCTACTCGGTCAGTCACTATCTTGGGTACATGAAGGCCACCGAGGAAGCATACCTCAGACGTCTTCAAGCACATGGTCGATATCAGGACAGTATCACTTTGCTCCCCGGACCGAGCCAACGCGGTCCGCAGACTCTGCATGGCTTGGATACCGGATGTGTGAGCAGCTTTCTCATGGACATCGCATCCGGTCATGAACGCATCGTGACTATCGACGGTGAACGCAGCTGCAGCGTCCAGTACAGCATCTGCTCCAATTCTGGATGGGATACTACCGTACACCGTCGAGTGACCGGAGAAGTACCAGGTCTCGAGTGGTTCCTGTCCAATCATGTGAACCCATCTGGCAGCGAGTCTAGTGGCTTGATTTGAAAGCGGCGGTTCCATGCGAAATGACCGGACCATCGGCGTACTGTGTAATTTTATCGGGGCTAGGGTACTGAAGATGCCGTCCACAGGTGTCGTGAAGCGCATTGAAGCGACGCGTAGGTGTCCGCTATCGACAATAAACGTCGGCATCACCTTGTGGTTACAGCCGGTCTTGGAGATGGCAAGAGTCCCGTAATGGCACGGCCGTCCGCCTTTGGAGCATCTTGCACATATTAGTCTGGCTTCGTCGCACTGCACCGAAAATGTTAACAACCAGCCTGCTCGTAGTTATAAAGTAGGCTTCTCACTTTAATCTTGCGAAGGTGACATGTCCCGCAACGATTATTTCGGGTCATGAGTGCTCAGGTATCTTCTGTATGTAGATTGCTTCGATGATCTGCTTCCCACGCATTCTGGGAGAAGACATGTAGCCACCTGCGTGCGGATCTGTTCGTCTTGTACAACGGTGCAAGTTGATTGCAAAATACAGTGTGGCGATCAAGG
>JAABUW010008852.1_pt1 | contig 11630 bp, 12 predicted proteins | sample 5560081 | NCBI WGS metagenome assembly JAABUW01 (sample SAMN10711882, study PRJNA513363) | rock metagenome | isolation source: Antarctica rocks | place: Antarctica: Victoria Land, Knobhead sud | reverse complement strand
ACCGGCTTGCAGAGGCCCATGATGAAAAGAGTGGTGTGATATTTGCAGAAGTTGTGCTGATGGCATTCACAGGCTTGCAGTCAGCAACTGTGTTCATTTACAGTCACACAGCGATGTGATCAATGCGTGATTGCCCAGAGCAGAGCAGGGCCCTTGCTAGCAATGCCTGTTTCTGCAGAAGTTGGGCAGTGAAACAGTCCTGCTCAATTGCACAGATGTAAGAGCATGCACGCAAAGGGATCGCAAGCTTATACAAATCAACACCTGTCTAAAGTTGCAATGGCGTAGCATGCTGGAGCTGCTGTTGTTGAAAGACTGTGGGGATACTGAATGTCTTGTCCATACCAAAGCGTCAGGCACTGCAGACGCAGATCTTTGTATACATTGCAGCCAAGCACAATAAAGTCACAGCATGATCATAATCTGAAGCCGCTGTGTTACAGCTGCACTGCACAGTTGAACTTATTGAAGGCTCTGATAAGATGAGAAGGCAGCACATATCCTACATCAGCCAGGCAGACTTAATCCTTCTTGAGTTCAAGAAGATCTCGTCTTGTTCCATTCTTGTTGATGACCAGAATCTCAACGGCATCACCCTGCAAGGCAAGTGAATTCAGCACAGTGAGCATTGTGCTGAGCAACATGCTGTCCTATCCAGCATGCATGGTAAAAACATGACTGCTTACCGTGTAGATGTCCCTTTCTCCAGCAGCCACAAAGGCATCCTTGATCAAGTCTACAGCCTCATCCTCTGGCAGAGATGTCATCCAATTCTGCAAAGCAAGCCTGAACTGAGCTGATACCATAAATGCATAAGGCACGCTTGGTGACACAAGCACTGATTTTGAACGATGACAATTGTGCTCATCCTGAGAGCACAAGTCAACTTCGACACCCATTCTCGTCAACTCACGTCTTGCGACACAACTCAGCTTGAAAGTGCTGCAAGGTATTGTTGGAAGCTACCAAATGCAGCTGTGCGCATGCAAAGCAACAATCAATGTTTGCAATACCTTTGCTGGTACTAGCAGAGGACTGGCTGCTTTGAGCTGGTTATCTAGCACAGGCTGAATCAAATCCTTGCCAGAGCCCTGCACATCACATCAAGATATTGATGTACTTCCATGGTGCAATTGTGCACAGAGCAGTAGTGTGAGCCCGGCAGGAACAATGTTGCTGATTACCCCACAAATCCAGCAGTGTTTCACAAGCCTGGAGTAACCAAACAGATGTGCTGCAAAGATACAGCATTAGCACAAACATCTAGATGTGTCAGTTTTACGAGGAATCTGAAACTTGCCTGGCAAGAGTATCCCACCCTCTCAAAGTTGCCGACAGGATCATATGTGTACACTGCCCCTTGCCCTGCATGGAGGCAAGCATATTGCTTGCACGTCAGGATAGCAGACAGAGTGCTGACGACCATGAACAAGGCAGCTTACCCTTGTCATCCAAGCCACATGTCAGGTTCCATGTGTAGTATGGGAAGAAACGTTTGTAGTACAATGTGTTGCCTAATAGCTGTGCCAGCGCATTGACCCCCATGGGTCTGCGATGATTGTGCTGGTACATCACGTTTCTTGTCTGCATGAGCTTCTGCAAGGCTTTAATGTCTCCCTGGAATCCTGCCGAAACCAACACCACCTTTTCTGACCTACAAATGCAAGCACACGGTCAGACAATCAAATTGACCATCACCCATGCAGTCATTGTGTCCTCACAGAGCTGCACAGCACTCTTACAACTGTATCACTTTGCTGCTGTCCCTCGTCAGTATGGAATAGCCTGACGAGAGCCTTGTGCTGGCAGCAATCACACAGTAGTCTGACCCAGCAACAGCAACTGCAGTCCTGCACATCAGCCCGTCAACCCGTCAATACAAAGCTTGCACACGCAGCTGGAGCAGCCAAGACTTGCACATGAGAGAACTCACCCTCCGTTGTCATCGTACCTGTGATCACAACAAGCACGGGGTTAGTTCCAGTCGTTAACTGCAGCGTTACGCAATTTTACTACAAGGTGTACACTCACGGGCTCCACGAAGGATGTTGATGAGGCGCGGACTGCGTCTGAGCAGCGGTAGAGGGCGTCCCGAGGGTGTAAGCCATCTGCTAGCCCTCGACGTCCTCTGCCTGAAAGCTCTGGCAACGAGCTTGCTGCGTGCACGTAGCAACTTCGATGATAAGGAGGTCGTCTACTCGATGCACTGGAACCACAGGCAGAGCAAGGCTAGTGTAGTGCAACTATATTGTTGCACGAGGCCACGAAGACGCAATGCGTGCAATAAGCTTACGCGTCACGCGGGCTGAATTGCCATCCTGCAAAGCATTCTGCAAGTGGTTCAGATTCACTGTGGTATCATTATGATGATACAAGTCCAGTCCCACGTCCAGTCCCAAACACCATAGCGTTTGTGCAGGACGGCTATGATCATAGCCGTCATGACCGTTCTGTGAACTCTGAACATAGTATCATATGATGCATAAAGCACCATCAACACAAAGAGCAAACTGTTACAGCAGCTTCTCAGTCAGCGACTCTACTCGCCGTGACTGTACACATAGCCTCTGAGATGCATTTCAATGCATTGCGCAGCCTAAAGCAACCTTGCTTGACTGCATGCTGTATCGGATGAAATACCCCTATGATCCAGGCACTTTACCAAGCTCTGCAAACTAGTGTATCCTTGAGAAAGTGTATCTGAGTGGGTGCGTATGTCTGTTGTACAAATCTTGCAGCACTTTGGTGGCACAAAGATTTTATATCTGTATCATGCATTGCACAGCAGGGGTAGCTATCTGCCAGGAGGGCCCCAGCCAGATTGTCTATGGTTAGCTGCAGTCCTCTCAAAAGCCGCCTGTGCTTCATGCCAGCTGTACTCCCTCATGCTACTGCCTGTCCACTTGCCTTCAAGATCTATTCTGAGGGGCCCTGAAAGTCCTCCAGGTCCTGTTGGTGTTTGTATCCAGTACACGTCACAGTCTGCAGTGCAACCAATGTTTTGAATGACAGCAACTGCTACAGTTGATAACTTGATGGCCCACATCAGCAATGGAAGACCATGCTGGCACAGTGCAGACCATGCAACAGTAGCAGCATGTCAGGCAAGGTGTCGCTGGAACAGAAGCTTGCCTATCATGTTGAGGATGACAATATTGAGGATAGCTTCCACGTTGTATTGGCTTGTCCAAGACCCTGCTGTGCCACTCAAGGTAAGAGCTTCAATGCAGATGGAACCGCCAGCTGTCACATGCCCTGCAACATACAGTCGCGCCTATTGCATGCTGCCTGGCAGCAGTGTTAGACTCAGCATGCACAATGCAATGCACACTTCACAGCAATGTGGGTGACATTACTTCATCAGCTGCAAGTGAGCCTCAACAGGACAGAGCGTTTTGGGCTAAACCCAATACAACATTTTCTCAATTTGGCTTAGAGCAAGCAGCAAACAGCATATTATGATCATGCAGACCATGTTTGGTGCGAACAAGAACACCCATGATCAGCTGAGCGCTGATGCAGCAGTGTACCTGTGTACCAGCACATGCGGGGGGAGACAATGCGCAGGAAGAATGGCTTGTTGGGGTAATCTGCCGGGAAGGAGCACTCCATCAAAATGTGGTCCTGATTGTGAAGGGCAGCCAGATTCTGCATCACACCCACTTGCAAAACTAAGGCAGAGACATTAATCCTGTTGGCATTCAGGTGGCAAACACAGACAAGGCAAATTGAGACTGACTAGCTGCAATGCATGGCACAACCATGTCAACAAATACCAGACAGAGTGAAACATGGTGAGCTCAAGAAGCAAAGTCCAGTTGTTCGCTATGTTGTATTCTGCTTGTGTGTGGCTAGACAACAGCCACAGGGTGTGCAGTGCAGCCTGAAGACAACAATCTAGGCTGATGGTGATCGGACGTGCCAAAGAGTTGCAGCTTGCACTTTGCTGCAGGGCTTGTCAGCTCCTTGCGCATGTCACAAACTGCTCGACACCCTGTAGCAGCTTTCTTACGTTCAGGTCTTCATTCAAATTCTTTCCGCCCTCCATGTCATTGTCAAAGTTGCATAGCTTGAATCTCCATCTGGACATGTCATCGCCGACAATGGTCAGGTCTTTCACTTGAGGCCATTCGCCTTTCTTGAGTTTGTTGCTCAGGTACTGCAGTCATGTCCATTATATCAAGTCAAAAAGAGAATGCAACTGCAGGTAGACGTATGTTTGCCAGACACGGATTTGAACTGATGCAAATTGCTTGGGCATCAAGCAAAATGCCGACAACTTGTATTGGTTGTGGATACGTACCTTAAACTCAGATGTGACACGCTTGACTCCTCTCATGCCATGCCAGGGAGCTTGGTCGCTGGAAGCCATGACAGAGGTACGCCGAAGGCCTGCAACAATGAACAGAGTTGTCAGGAAGGTCAAGCATTACAACGTTCAGCAAGCCATGCCCAAAAGACCAAATACCTAAACTATCAGACCTGGCTGCAGGCTCTGCTATTGCTCTCGATCACGCATTGGTCACAGAGACAAGGTCTATACAAGCTTGAAACTATCGAGGCAAAACGAAACGACACAGACGACTGGCATCCCATGTCATGCGCAGCACGCCCAGCAGATTTTGTTCTTAGGACTTCTCACATAGTACCGCAGGATCTGATCAGGCAATATCAGGCTTGTGCAAGCCGCAACGGTATGCTGAACCTGACAAGACCTCTTCAACAAACTTTAAAGGCGCACCGGCAGCAAGGGTGATTCGATCGAGACACCGGCCTTCACGAGTCCCGACTTCCGCTCGTGGCGCTATGCCGGATTCGGTAGCCCTTTGACTGGTCCTTTGACGCGCTCAAAGTCGCGCCAGCTGAGCCTCCGGGAGGTTTGTGAGCGGCTGGAAAGGAGTGGAATAGCGCATAGGGACAGTGGAGGTAGTCATCGTATGCCGGATGCTGACTCGCATGCTTGGATTCAGCTTGACACTTCAGAAAGCGCACGATGATCTTGTAGGCAAATCCACTGGAGATTGTTAAGTTTTCAGGTGCCATGTCGTCAGACGCTTGTCGTCAGGAAGGCAACGCTGCGTTTGCAAGGACTGACTACGCCTCGGCGATCACTCAATACACTTTGGCTCTTGCCGAAGCCGATAAAGCCAGTGATCGACAAAAGCTCTTCAGCAACAGGTGTGCCTGCACCTTTTCCCGGAAAACTTCTGTCGCCGGCACTTTGCCCGTGTAGCTTGGGTCATAACGCCAGCATGCACATCTGCAGCTCAGGTCCGCCGCTCATCTGCAGCTTTCTGCGTATACTGATGCCTTGGAAGATGCAGAGGCAGCTCTGCAGATTGATCCCAGGTGAGTTGTGCCATCTGCTCTGTGCCATTTTCAAAGGGATACTCTATCTCTCGTGAGACCTATTTTTTCCACATAGATTCACATGTTGCAGACTCACAAAAGCACTGTTCAGAAAAGCCCTTGCTCTGGAGGCTTTATTACAGACACAGCAAGCGCTACAGGTGATGCTGCTGGCACAGCACCAAGAGCCCAAAGATAAACAGGTCAGCATCACTTCTCAGCTCTTGGGCACAAGTCTGCATGCGTAAGCCTCCCTGTGGCCTGCAGCTGCGCTGATCTCAATGTAACAACCTCAATCTTTGGATCTGTGTTAAAAATTGCTTGGAATTTGAGCGTGTGTGACATACTGTGTGCTCTGCAATCCAGATTCAAGAAGCCATTTATCGCCTGAGACAGGCCAATGCTGGCAAGACATCAGGTGCAGCAACCAGCCTGCAGCAGCCTGTACCGTTGATGACAACAGAAGCCCCAGAGGATGTGCATCATAGAAAGCGCATCAAGCTGCAGCCAGGCTGGCTGTACCATGCATCACCAGATGGTGTTGATGAAAACTTGCTCATCTTGTTACATGGCTACGGTGACACACCAGGTAGCTCATGCTTGATGATGCAGTGCGTGCATGCCACAAGCACATAAGTGCTGAAGCTAACGCAACACTGGAGACAGTTCACATGATCAACAGTAGCCATGACTCTGTCTCTACTGCAGAACCAGATGCTTCCTCAGAATGTTCAACTGTCAAGTGCAGTCTCTGCCATGTACTGCACGCAATTCTGTACCATATTGGTATGCTCACACGATCTCAGCCGAACTCTCTCTGCCAGCTGAAGGATACTTGTCAGCCCCAACTAGCAAACTCCCAGAGTTGATCAGCGGTTGTCCTCTTGTTTATGCATGGTATACGGCATCAAGAGGTGTCAGCAAAACTGGTCTCAGTCAGCAGCATAATCTAACCATGACTTTCTGGAAATGCAGAGCCATATGCAAAGCTGGCCCGCCAGATGGCACTTCCCCAGACGGCATGCCTAGCCCTGCCCGGCCCAATTGGGCGTGTGCCAGGCACCCCAAATGGCAGAGCATGGTATAGTGAGGAAGATGAAGACAAGTCTCCTACAGTAAGCAGGACCACTTCCCCACCCTATCTTTTTGGGTCTGTATGAGTCGAGTCACACAGTTGCTGTCAGATGGAGCGCCTTCAATCTCATATGTATGCAACCCTATGCATGAAACATACATTGTGAAGCCTTGGCCATCTGTCCTGCAACAATATTGCACATTTGAGATGTTGCGATGAGCACAGTGTCAAGAGCACAAGCTGCCCTGACTTTGTTGAGGCATTGCTTGACGTTTACAGCTGCTGACTGTATGCAGGGCGGAAACAGCAGCAGCAACAGTGTGACCAGCACCTTCCAATGGCTGCAGCAGGTGTTGGCAGGTCTACAAGGCAGCAATGGCTGGCAAGCGTCACACACCCATTTGTTTGGCTTCAGTCAAGGCGGCTCAGCAGCCCTACATTTGGCCTTACATTGTAGGTCAGCTACTGCACATGCGATGCACTATCTAGCAGATGCTTGCATCTGGCAACCCTTGTGTGTTGCATCCTTGTGCTGCTGCAACACATATTAGTGTGGACTTATCAAACAGGTGTTCTGAAGGGCTTGATTGCCATGAGCTGCTTTTGTACACAATGTACACAAAAGGTTGCAACTCAGACCTAATCCGAGATTGAGTTTGCATGCTCATCAGCAGTGTATCTGCTGACATGATGTGACAGCGCAGCAGCTACCTGCCAGCAATGCAAAGGTTGCAGAATAACTGTCAACTGATGTTTGTTCTCCTATTGCGTCTGCAGGGGTGAGGCCAAGCTGGGCAGCTGTGTTGCTGTGGCCGCAGCCTTGCTACCACAGCAGTTGAAGGGTCTGATAGAACTACAGCAGCAGCAGCAGGCTGCTGGCAGTGCAACACCCGTCCTTATCACACATGGAAGCAAAGATACAGAAGTGCCACAGTCCAGAGCTCAGGCAACTGCTGCCGCTGCTGCACGTACAGGTATGCTTGCCTGTCTTCAAGGCACAAATGTGCTTTCTGCGCACGCAGGTGGGGAACGTGCAAGTCCTGTTGTAGGCGCTGTTTCAGTGTGTAGCTGAACAGGTTTCTGCAGCTTTGCGTGCAACTCTTGGCTTGATCTTTCAGCACCTGTGGCTGATCAGACAAAATGGACAATCATGGAGGCGCACATCCACAATGGCATGCCAAGCAGCACAGTTTATGGCTCCATTGACACAATGACGAACTGCAGCGCTTCAGCACCAAAAGCAAGCTGCAATGAACGATGCAACTTGCGTTGTTGTGCAGGCAGCATTACACAGTTCCACTCCATTCCTGGCAAGGGACATGGCATGATAAGTGGTCCAGCTGAAATGAGATTACTGATGGCATTCTGGGGGCAGTCTTTGAAACATAGACCAACCCAGGTTAGCACAGGGGACCCTTCCCACACGTCCTTTGTGGAAGTACATGGAGGTGTTGACACTCTGTCCTCCCTTCAGCAGCAAGCTTGACTCCTGTGCTGACAGCAGGCTGCATGCAGGGTGTCAAACTGCTAGTTAATGGCAACAGCGCAGCAAACAGAGCAGGGTGTGTGTCTTGTCCTATGCACATGCTGCAGTGTCTCATGTCATGCGCTGCAACACTTGTAACATTTTAAGCCATGGTGCCAGTGTGAGCTGGCTGGCCTACTGCAGCAGGCATTGCACAGTGTAGCAGAGCAGACAGGGTGTGCAGGAACAGAGGCGGTGCTGTGCTGCACCTGCTGGTAATGCTGCTGCACCTCCAAACACGTCAGGCTTGACACACCACTTAAGCCAGGTCAAAAAGCAGATTCAATCACAGGAATCTGGCTTGTGGCAACTACAATTGAGGAGCGCTGTCTTTGACATGCGTTGATAAGACTGCAGCGGTAGTGGATTGACTTGGTATGATGACTCAGACGTGCTGTTGCAACATGCCGTTTAAGAGTATAGCTAGACTCTAAGTGTACTTTTGATTGGATCCTGAGCAAAGGTTTCAGTGCAGACCTGACGGATATTATCTTATTAAGACAAGTTGGCCAAGTCAAAATTCGTCGCAGCACTGCACATCATGGCATATAGCTTTGATCCCTGAGATCTTTCGACACGTTGGGACTGAAACACGAGAGATTTATTTGGGTCAGCATGCACTTCAGGAATCTGGCCTATATCACAGGAATCTGGCTTGTGGCGGTCCCAAGGTTTCATAACCGTTGACTTCGCCTGCGTTGACAAGCGTTGACTTCGCATTCTTTTGCGCTAGTACGCAATAGCTAGCCTTGACATCGTACACTTCCAACGATGATGCGCAGCATGGCAGATCCTGCGCCTGGGGCCCTCAGTCAGGTAAGGTCTCTCTGTGGGTATTTATAGCGTCACAAGCTGACTTCGGACTGTACAAGCTAGTTGCTGGTGCCACATCTGAACCTGGATGAAGCGCTGACACGCTTGCCGACATTCACCGCATTGTTGTGATTTATGAGAGTATGCAGTGTGACCTCGCTGACGTCAACAGTAGAATCAAGTCTGCAAGACAGCTCCGGGTTACACATCTGGTTGAATAAAAGTTCGGATGCAGGAGCACATCGCCCCCCGTTGGAATCAGCAAGTTCTTCTGAAACCTAGCCGTGGTCGTGCCAGCCCTTGCAAGCTGTTATGCACCATGGTGTTCGTGACCCTGGTGCTTGCTCTGTCGTTGTACACCACCTTTGCAGCATGCGCAAGCCAGATAAAGGTGTGTGGACCTGTTTGCTACGTGCGCCATCCGCACTCATCGCCTGCCAAACTTGAGCTGTGCTGTTACTAAACAGGTCACGGCCACTTGGGCCACATGTTGTTGAGGAACTCTGTGCCTTGCTCTCTTTCTGTCACATCAGATCCTGAAGCATGAATCTCCTGTAACTCACATCCATTTTGACAGCTGCTCCTGTTACTGTCCAGGCTTCCTACCCAGCTGCCATCTCCTACCATCCAACTGGCACCAGCCCAAGCGCGATATTCCCAATACTGGCTCCACTTGCAAACTCACCCACAGCCACTGCACCTACCATCACACAGTCAACAGATTCTGCAACAATTGCTTCCACAACGGCTGTAGCCACACAGTTTCCGCCTGAGCCTGACCACTTTCCATGTGTTGAAACTGTGATGAGCTTGCAGCCAGTGCCCATGTGATGAGCTTGCAGCCAGTGCCCAACAGCACATCCAGTGATGTTGCATGGCAACATGCATCTGAGTTGCACCCAACCAGCCATGTGTCTCACAGCATCGCTGCTGATCATGCCAGCAAGGCATCAAGTGAGCTGCCAACAGCAGCTGACGCCCAGAGCGTGTCAGGGCAGAACTCATCGACAGGACAGCTTGTGAGGCGACCCTGTCCGTCAGTCAACTTTGCCAATTGGTGGTGGTGTGTACCTATCATAAACCTCCTCTGTACTGTTCTTCTGGTGGAGACATCATGCGCTTTGGCAAGATTGCTGGCATCAATTGGCATTGCCAAGGTAACTGGTGTTATCCTTTTCAAGTTGCCTTGTACATTTGACATTGTTACTGTCACAGCTCTCGCAACAGAAGCTGCTGAATGCTCAGCTGAGCAGTGTGTGCACTTACATATGCCACTCGTATTTGTTTCTTTCAGCAAACAACACCGTGCAGGGGCTTTTGTTTCAGGCAATGTGATATGTATGGTACCTGTTTTTCTTCTGCACAGAAGGACCTAGCAGGCATCATATCCTGTGCATGGTAGAAGCAGGCATTGCACACAGAGTCTCAGGTCTGCATTACTTCCACCAAACATGTATAGCTGCGCAGATGAAAGAAGGCGATGGTGACTTTTACAACTATGTGAGGATGCACTGCCTGTGCCTGGTCGTCCTTCTTCAAAAGTCCCTCTGCCATATTCAGGTCTGCACCCCCCTTGCAACAGATGTCCCTTGTGCTGAAACAAAAAGCTGATTGCCTGTGGTGCATGTGTGCGTTTTTGTTAGCCTCACAGACAAACAAGAAACAGGATCACGGAAACAGCACATGCAATCGACGCGACTAGAACTATAAGAGCAGGAAATGCTGACATGCAATACCAAGGAGAAAGCCTCATATTGAGACTGTAGTGAAATTAGAAATGTCAGATTTAAGGTCAGAATGCCCCAAAACATTGCAAATGACCCTTTGATCCAAAGTTTTACTGGAAAACTCAAATTTGTGTTGAGCAGGGCAACTATGGGTAAGTAGGCCAATCATACTTGTATAGGACTCTGAAGAAGGTGGCCTGCAGTACAAATTTCTATGAATCAGTGCAATTTACATGCCACTACACAGCCAAGCCAATCACCGGCCACAGGAACTGCTGTGAAATGTATTCCAATGCATCAAGGCTGCTGCTTTGGGTGATATGCAGAGCTGGATAGGTCAAGTGGGTCAAAGCGCTCCTTGCGCTGAAATTTGCGATGCAATCACCACATATCTGTACATTAGTGTATTGTAAGGTTTGAACTGAACTGGGGTCGGGCTATCAGTTAAATGCATAGTGGAATGAGTTTTGAATTGGTACGTGTTGTACATTGCCTTGTTCATGATACACTTGTAGACTTTTCCAGGAAGGAGGCGATGTTTACCATATGCTTGGTGAGCTACCTTGGTGCTTCATGTTAGCACTCTTGTTTGCTCCTCCTTGTTATTTTGATGGGGGCAGGGGTCCTCTTGGTCCTGATGGGGGCAGGGGTCATGTGGGCCAGAACTGCAAGCTCCCAACCAAGTTTGCTGATGTCAAGATGTGCAGCATCCATCTTCCCTACCATGATTCCCAAGTCTTGATGCAAGCTGAAAAGCACCCTGCTATGAACGCAAGCAACATATACCATGTAACAACTGTGTTTCATTGTGAGACATGGTTGTGAGGGATGCTGACAAGGGGTTTCATGTGGTGCAGAAGGTGTGGATGCCACCCATGGACCACAGCAGCTTCATCTGGCTCAAGAATGCTGGGCTGTCGACTTTGGGTGTGATGCTCATCAGTGCTATGCCACATGAGCCTGTGTGGGTGTACCTAGGATTGCGGTGCACTGTGACTCTGGTGAGGCCCTCCTGTGTCTGTCTCCAAAATGTGAAGCCTCTCCTGTCCACTGCATGCCCCCAACACCCCCTCCCCCCATACAAAACGCCCCAGGCCCTCAGGCGGCCCAGCCCCCAAAGTCCTACCTGGTCGCTGCCCTG
>JAABUW010008849.1_pt1 | contig 11631 bp, 11 predicted proteins | sample 5560081 | NCBI WGS metagenome assembly JAABUW01 (sample SAMN10711882, study PRJNA513363) | rock metagenome | isolation source: Antarctica rocks | place: Antarctica: Victoria Land, Knobhead sud | reverse complement strand
TTTGTTTACAAGACTTGGGCCTTTTTTTGGGGCCCAAAACAGCATTGAATGACTTGTTTCATTCAAACTCAGCATTTATCCAGTTATTGTCTGTTGACTCCCCTGTTGAGTCCTAAAGGCACAAAACGCAAATTGATTGATTGATTGATTGAGTAATCCATCTCTGGTACTGCTTTATTTTGGCTAACGCTAAATGGGCTATAGCATCAGCTGCACGTTTGACAACAGCAAACAAACAGCAATGACAGTGCGCAGCTGTAAGCTACTTCGTCTCAGTCAACCAATAGACAACAAAATTCTTCGTTCAGAAGACTCAGCTGCTTTCTGTTCAAGTGTGCGCTCAGCATCTATACTCTTGTTCCCCTCACAAAACCAAATTGTGATGGGCAGCTGCTTGCAGAGTTTAGCGCAGTTCATGACACACTCTGTACACTGTTGATCTCGCTGCACAAGAAAATCAGGCAGGTTCACACCAATTGCACAGGGTGTGCAGCTGATGGATGTGCTACTCCTCAAGGCTAGGGTGCTGATATCATGTCCAATTTCTCCGGCTTCGAAGGCTTGACGTTCAGACAGACTGTAGGCTTTGTTTTCCCTTCTCATGCCTTTGCAGGAGGGACCACAGCGCTTAGGCAATATGGGTAACAACAAGCGACGGAGTGCATTGTCTCTCAGCTCGGATTTATGGGCGAAAGTGCTCATACACTTGCAGGAGGGGCAGAAGAACATAAGAAAGTTGGATGACAATCAAGAGAGGAAAGGTCAAGCACGACTGCACAGGCTTAAGCTCGTGTGCAAGCAGTTCGATGGGGCTTACAAGGATCATCCGGGGCTTGTCTCACGCCTGTATGTACACGAGGCCTTCTCGGTGAGGTCGCTGCCTGGCTTGCTAGCTTGGCTAGATCAAAACAAGAGTCCCATCCAAAGGTTTGAGTCGCTTTGTGGAAGCCCGCTGGTCGACAGAGTGCTGGACGGGCTTGAGTCGGCTTTCAGTTGCATGAAGATCATCGATATTGGCCGCGTGCGGAAACGCTCGATAGACTTAGTGGCTAAGTTCACAAACTTAGAGAAGTGTGCTCTCGGCAATAGCGCTGCTTACCTGGATTTAGCGCCTCTGCAAGCCTTACCAAAGTCAGGCCCAACTTTGGGCACTGCAGCCCAAGGTACATTGGATGCTTCTGCCTTGGCATGTGCTGTGGCCATTGTATGGGCTGCTGCCTTTGCGTAATGCTGCTGTTGCTGCCTTTGCATGTTTGTGACTGCATGCACTGCTGCTTTGCACACTGCTCCTGCTGATGGCTCTGCACGCAGCTACTGCCTTTGCACGCTGCTGCCTTTGCAGGACTGTATGTGCTGCTGTGATTGCATGCTGCTGCTGTTGCATGCACTGCTTCTGCATTTTCAACCGGCTGTTTTTGCATGTGCTGTTGCCACTGCATGTGCTGTTGCCACTGCATGTGCTGTTGCCTCTGCATGCTGCTGATGCCTTGCATGATGCTACTGGTTTTGCATGCTGCTGCCTCTGAATGTGCTCTTACATGCTGCCATTGCCACTGCCTTTGCATGCTGCTGCTTGGCAGGTGCTGTTGCCACTGCATGTGCTGCTACTTTGGCATGCTGCTGATGCCACTGTACGTGCAGATGCCTTTGCATGCTGCTCATGCTAATGCCTTCGTCTGCTGCTGCTGTTGCCTCTGCATGCTCCAGCCACCACGGATGCAGCTGCTTTTGCATTCATATTTCGCTACTGCCTTTGCAGCCTGCTGTCAACATGCATGTTGGTGCAGGCTTTCAGATGCCCATACATGACAAAGAGACGTCCGCCTTCCTACATGTACCAAGCTTAGCAAGATTGATAAGTATAAACCCCAATGACACAGTCAACCCTGACCAAGACATCAAACCCATGTTCAAGTATGTCATATCGTTGAGCTGGAAAGATCAGTGCATCAAGGAGACCATGGCCAATGTATACAACCCTTCCGGCAAGCTGTGCGGCTCCATTACTATGCACCGCCTGCGCATACTCTACAGCGCCTTTAGAAACTCACAGTTGCACCAGCCTGACTCACACAAACAATATGGTCACTTGGACTTTCTAACAGCCATTGCGCGCTTACTGAACAGACACACCAACAAAGCAAGTGATGGAAGCAAGAAAAGCAAGCTAGCAAACCAGTGCACAACCCCAGACAGATACATGCAAGCATTCAAGGACGGTTTAAGCGTGACAACTGAGAGATTTGCCTCCCCTCTCAACTTTAATCCAAACACGACATGCTACTGTAGCATGGACGCAGAAGATGCACTGTTTGGAGCCAACTTTGGTGCATACAGCGTGAAGTGGACAGGTGCATCACAAGTGAACCCTGAATACGAGGCTGTAGCCATGGAAAAGGCAGATGGGCAATTTTGAGTGCAGAGGAAGCTACAGAACCAGTGCTCACTATCTTTGTACTACCATGGTGGGATGACAAAGGCAGCTCTGATACAAGGTGGCTATCACACCGGACAGTGCAAGCAATGGCAAAAACTGACAGAAGCAAGTTCAGATTCAATGCCCCAAAACACTGGGCTGATGAACAAGACCAGTGGTGCGCTAGAAAAGCGCCCCACTGCTCTGTTTTGGTGCTAGTGCAGGCGTGCAACTGCAAGCTCTGTATCCGGCTGCCACTGACTGCTGAGCGCCAAGACTGACATGCACAAGCAGCAGCGCAGTTATCAAGCGCATTCCTCTGTAGCTCGCAAGCTTGAACAAGGACCTGAGCGGGAAGTGTTGACCAGTCAGCTCCTGCCACGAACAACCAGAATCTTGAAACTACACTGCAACAGCGATGAGTTGACAGGCAGCCTGTGACCAGGCTCCGGGCCAGTGTGATCGGTCTGCAAACCGTAATAGAGCTAAGTATTGACACTGACCTGCGAGGTTTCGGGCATATTCGTGAGCGGCCGACTCAACGCCCTTCGGAAAGTCTGCCTGCAGCGTCGTCCGAGAAACAGATGTGCACTATGACGTGCAAGCACGTTAAATGTGGCTGAGACCACTCACCCTCAAGGGAATGCAGTCCTGGTTGCGAGGTCAAGAACCTCGTGCCATGCACATCACCGAGGCTATCTTTGCTACTTCCCGAGGTCTTGAGCAGCTTGCTCTGCTTTGGTTTCGGAGCAGTGACCGCGAAAGAGCTGCGCGCGCGAAACACCTGAGTACTTCACAGTCTGCACGCAAGCCTGCGCAGTGATGATGACGCAGGCAGCCTTTTTAGGCCACCTACCATAGTGTGGCATGGCGATCAACATACAGATACGATCACGGGTAAAGATGCATCTGTTGCTCGCAGCCTCCGTAGGTTACGATCGTCTATCTTATGGATTCCCTGCCGCAGGAGTACACAGGCGTGGTATGGGAGCGCCCTGTGGCGGCGATCGCCACTGTAGGAAGTGTTCGGGATGACTTCTGCAAAAGCTATTAGTTGCTGGCTCAACACTGCCAGCTACACTATGATCATGAACTGCTTGACAGCAGAGATGCATTACAAAAGGTGGGTCTTGCGAAGCCCGGTCCCTGCATCTGTGCACACCTGCTATTCCAGCTTATCTGCATGCGTGTGGTGCAGGTTGCTGCCTCAGCACTAGACACCAATCCCAACAAAGTGGTCAAACTGGGTGTGAGCTTTCAGGCCAGCATTGCATTTTTCATCTGGCATGGCTTGAGAACCACCCCCATCCCAAATGCAGCAGGCTTGTCCATCAACTGGCAGACAGACTCAGAGACTCTTGTGACAATAATTAGAGACATACATGCTTATGGCAGGATGGCTTCAGTTGCCACTGAGCAGGATCAACTCCTTGTCTACAACAAAATAGTCTCAACAGCGTCTACACAGCTGCTTGCCCAAGACTGGTGCCCGGTTCTTGTCATGATGACAGCATGCCATCCTCAGCAGTGCCTCAGGCACATCTTGGAGGGGTTCAAGCGGGCATCAACGTTTGAAGTATCCCTCCAGCAGACAATGTCAACAGGACCCTGCCCCACTGCTCCAGGACCCATCACCTACAACGTCTTGTTGCACACTGCCCTGCTACTGCTCAAGCTTGCTTCCCTGGCAGACAGTATCACCATGGACTGTCCCGACACAAGCCTACCACTGCGTGTCCTATGGGAGTCCATCCAAGGGCTCTCTGTCAGCATTTCTCAGTACACCGACAAACCCAGCAACAGCAACAGCACCAAACCATACGACATCCTCATGAGCCTGCCAAAGATCAGGTTTGAGCCTGTTGAAGAGCGACACCTGTCCAGACTACTGGTCATCCTTGCCATGCCCATGCTTGAGCAGACAATCACACACAGTGGACCTGTGGCTGACGCATGCTTATGCCTGCTGTTGGCCCTGATGGCCAATACAAAGACAGCCACATACAGGACAGTGGCAGCTCAGATCATGAGAACAGGTCAGTGGTTTTCTGCCGTGGACTTGGCATACGTGACTTGCATCAAACCTGCATGAGGCTGCACTAACAGCAATGAGCCCAACAGTGCTTGCCCAGCTTGCAACTGCTGTCCAGGCGACCAACAGTTAACCAATGTTGTCAACTTGCACTACACCAAGTTATTGCCGCATCTGAAAGCACTATTGCTGGCAAAGACGGCATCCAAGACCCGTGCACAGGCAGCCTGCAAGCTGATCAGCTGCCTCACATGCAACAGCCGCCTGACTACTAACACAGTACAGAAGAACCAGAGCCTCTTTACACAATCTGACATCTTCTCCATATCTGATGTTCTTGGTTAGAGAATTGAGCCAATCGCAAGTCCCAAGTGCAGATGCTGTTTGTACCGTTCAACAATTTGCAGGGCACAAATCTGATTAGCAAGCTTCAAAACTATTGTACCTGCCTGAATATGCACCATTAGTGTGACAGACACGGAGTCATATTGGCTGCAGCATGCCATGAGGGTCAGTGTCAGGTGCTGCACCCAATGCTGTATGTAATGAGTATATCATATCCATGGTGTATGCAACTGCATCAGCAGCCCGCATATTGGCGTGCAAGACTGCTTGCAATGGCGTGCAACACTGCTTGCAATGGCGTGTAAGACTGCTTGCAATGGCGTGCAAGACTGCTTGCAATGTGATGCAGTGACATGCAGACACTTTGCCTTTGTCACAAGTCGTCGGTTCATCTTCCAGACTCGAAGGCTCTCCTTGACCTTCCTCTTTTATGCGTGGCAGATCTGCTCGCGCAGATCTTCAACAGCGCAAGACCGACGTAACGCTAAACATTTCTCTTTGCCTGCCGATCACGGCAATCTGGCAACAAGGCAGATCGCTTCTGTGCAGCATACCTCGTTTGGTAGCTGTGCTGCGGTCTCGCTGATCGCCGCGTGAATATGTCGTGTGGTGGCGGGCTGTTGCCTGTAACCAGCGCAAAGGGCCTGCTTTCTCGCCAAGAAGCGACATGGCACATGCTCACTTATCGCGGCGTTTCCCGTGATCATAGCCTTGGCTTTGGTTCCGGAATGTCCCGACTGAGCTGCCCTCGAAGGCACAAGCTTCGTATGTCGTCACGTAACCAGATGCAGACGTCTGAACACGAGCGTACACAAGTGGACATACACTCGCCATATCGTCTTTCAGATACTCAAGTCCAGTCCTATAAAGACTCTGGCTTTCTACGGCTTCCTGGTGTGTTTGACGCTCAGACACTGGCACACTACACTCCTACCATGTCCTGGGAGGTAGCCAAGGCAGACAAAGCCCCATTGGAGGAGGATTCTGATTATCAAAAGGCCTTCACCCAGGTGCATATGGCCTCGTCACCATGGTCCTCAACAAGACAGATCTGCTTCCTAAATTTGCCTGCATTCTGACACCAATCCTGTCAGTGTGCACACCGTGTTGCAGATTATGAACATTTGGGTTGAGAGCAAGCCGGTGAAGGAGTTTGTGTTAGGTCAGAAATTGGGACGTATTGCCTCTGAACTCATGGGGGTAAGCTTCAGCAGTGCTGCATACTTTCGACCGCAATCATGCATCATTGACAGTCTGCAGGGTCATGAACATTGCTACTTTTGCAAATGAATGAAATTGACCTCACAGAGGTCTGTTGGCTGCAACTTTTGAGGCTTGATAGACACATTGAGCTAGATTTTACCTGCAGCAGTTACACATAGCTTGAGAGCCAGCTGATGCATTTGCTGATGTTGAAAGTCTGCTCATGCGCAGGTGGACGGTGTGAGGATCTATCATGATCAAGCACTCAACAAGGAACCTGGTGGGGGTTACACCCCTTGGCATTGTGATGGCTACTACTGGCCACTTCAGTCTGACAAAATCCTCACAGCGTGGGTGCCTCTCCAGGTATCAAACATTCTCCAAAACATCTGGCATAATTCTCCACAATTCATCCCTGAAAATGTTGTTCAATTCCATTTGCTTCAGGTGTGCCATGGCTGTTGCGTTGACCCTGTATCAAGGAACTCAGTTGCCACATAGCACTGCATTCTTCCTGCTGCTACCTGCATCTGCCGGCACACAAGTAGTTTGAGATACAGACTTGATTTGCTGATGATCAACATTGCACATATGCAGGCTGTGCCTGAAGAGATGGGACCTTTGCAGTTTGCTGCCAGAAGCCATACACATGACCTCGGCAGGTATGCCCTGAATGCCAGTCATTGTGGTTGGATTGCTGCTAGGTGATATGGCTATACCAACAATCATACTCTGGCTACTGACTGTTACAGCTGTCCATGTGTGTGTGCCAGTCAGTTACCCCAAATCATCAAATTACTCCCTATGGCAGAATCTGCTATCAAAGCAGGCTGTACGCACTTGTTGCTGTTGCTCCAATAGTAGCTTACACAGAAACTGATCATGACTGCATGGTGCACGTTGTCACTAGATACCAAAGCGCAATGTCTGACCTTTCTAAACTGTATGCAACTGATGATGATCAGGGACTTGGGGATTGGAGGGCAGGCCCACAAGACAATTGATGCTGCTGTGAAGCAGGGAGGCTTTGAGATCATTAATGAGCCTTTTGAGCTAGGTAAGAGGGCTGACGTAGCTGCATAAGTGCAATCCGTTGAGGGGCGCATCTCATGCATCACACACACACCTCTTAGCTAAATCTGCTCCATGCTTTAAAGGCGCATCCTGTACATGACCTCTGGCTGCAGGAGAAGTCAGCTTTCACTCTGGTTGGACATTCCACCAAGCAGCAGGCAATGGGACAGATGCACCACGTGAAGTGTTCACCATCATTTTCATGGACAAGGACATGATCATGGCAGAGCCTCTCAACCACAACCAAAGGCTTGACCATGACAGGTCTGTGAATCCCAGCCTTAACTTGAATCCGAAATCCCCGAGACTGGTGCATTGCTGAGGTATCATCTGCCATATGTTGCAGTCTTTCACATTCCAGTAAAATGCAGGTGGCTGCCAGGAGTGATGCCAGGGAAGGTGTGTGACTCGCCTCTGAACCCAGTGGTCTGGTCAAAAGACATGGGCATGTGACCTCACAGGACTGCTGGGCATACAGACACACACCCATGATGGTTTTTGCAGTACCATGCTGATTTTGCTGTTGTATGTTTGCTTCAGGACCTGTGTTTCGTTTGTAGTGCTTGTATTTGTAGCTGTACAATTAGCCTTGTTGCAGAGGGTTGGTCCAACCTCTGCTACTGTGCATTGGACATACTTTTGTTTATCAAGCTTAAAGCCGAGGCTCCAGCTGCACGTTGTAGCTGCAAGTTGTAGCAAGACATAGCTACAGACATGGTATGCACAGATGCTACGCTTTGTCTTGAGTCGAGCTCATAAAAAGGAATGTACAAAGCAATGGGGTCTGGTGGGTGCTCTTCCGTAACAGACGAAACAGCCAGACATCAATAAAATCACATACAGGATGAAAGTTTGAGTAAGACATAACGTGAGCTTTCTAGTCAGATGCACGTCTAACAAGATGACCTCACACAGAAAACATCGATGCCTGCTACCAAATTCAGAAGAGCCTAGCAGCTCTCATTACCCTCTTTGTGCGATCTGTGCGTTGTTTTACACAGCGCTTGTTGGCTCCAGGCTCATCTGACAACCACCGATACTTGGTGTTTGTTGAACTTGTGACTTGAGCAGCACTGACACCATTCTGCTCAGTGTCAAAATCAGCAGCAACTTCAGGACAAACAGCTTCCAGAGAGTTGCAGTCACAAACCTTATGCCCAGCGCAACAAGGGCACCCAGTTGCCTTTTTTTGAGCGTTTCTATGTTTTGGCCGAGCCTGCCAGCTGTGCGCTCTGCCCGCTGGACATTCATGACAAAGCCAACAAATCAGTTTTTGGCTCTTTAATGTTGTGTTGTCAGGGAAGTCCCCATTTTCTTTGTTTTTGTCGTGATCCCATTGCTCCAGCAGGGCATGCTTGGCTTTTGCAAAAGCAGGCTGCTTCTGCCTGGTGCCGTCTGCTCTCATACAGCCGTTTGCCTTGGCACATCTGGGGCACCCACTGTTGCCTCTTGTTTTATCCATTACTGAAGCCTGCCATTCATACATGCAAACACTGCACTTCCAGTGAACTCTCATGCGGCTGAAGACGGTCACATGGTCTGGTGACAATGGGTGGTTCTTCTTGGCATCCCAAAACCGTGCAACCTGTGGTGCCTTTCTGGCCAGCGTGTTATGCTGACATGGTGATGTGCCTGAGCAGAAAGGACAGCCACTCCCTGATGACCTACTGTCGACTGTAGCCGCCCAGATGTGAGGAAGGCTGTCTGGGCACTGATCACACGACCACCACACCTTGTGGCAGCTGTGAGGCTTGATGACTCTGTTGCCGAGGTGCATGTTTTGCTCCTGATGCCACTGTGCCTGCAGCTCTTTTGCAAGCATGCTGATGGTGGGTCCAACCTCTTTGGGCTGCTCTTTTGACGGCTGTTGCCAGCTGTCATTGCGGTTGCTGACATCAGAGGCTGTCCCTGCAGATGGACGTGTGCGCCTCAATCTCAATCAGCACGCAAGATCAGACGTTGGAGCTATTGTGGACTAAAGCGGGCGAACAAGGTGACAGACCTGTGCAGAAGGTTGGATGCTGCTGCAAATAGGCAGTTATATGCATACTTGCAATCATACAATACCTTGGATCTTGTGGGCCTTTGCCGCAGCTGTTCAGCAGCCTGGCGCACTGTTGCACCTGCGAAGGCCGCCTGAAAGCAACAAACCCTGGTCTAAGATCTGCTGTCAGACAAGCTCAATATTGCGCGGGAGTTTTGATCTGGCCAGGGGGGCGCACCTGGCATGATGAACGTTGTGAGATATCGCTGCTCCCATACTGCAGTGGCGTCGGACCGTCTGCTCAGAGCAGATCAGGTCTTTGATCAGATCTGTGCTGCGTTCGAAGTGGCAGACAGGCTAAGCGCGTGCGGCTGTGCTGCTTCCCTTTGCTCTGACTACGTCCAAAACAAATGTCTGTGCTGCTACAGTCGATATAACGCTTCCCGATGCCGTCTCACTAGCCTCACAACGTTACTGAGATTCTTAGTCACCGCTCAGCCTGTGAGTCATCTCAGCCTGTGAGCTCAGCCAAGACTGACAACTTGCTCAGCTTGCACTGGCAGCAAATGACACTGAGTCTCAGTGTTGCAGACTCGTTCATCCAATGGAGATTTTGGGATTGGGCTAGTGTCTGTCAGCAAGTTGATTTCTTACCACTCCAAAAAGGCCCCAATATGTTTATGCCTGTTGGTGGCACCTGCAACATAAGCAACAATGATTCAATGCACAAGAAACTGCCTGTCTTGTTAGCTAGGGGCTTGGATCTGGAACTGGGAAGACAGCAAAGCGTATTTGGCACCTGGACTTTGGCTGCGAAGGTTCAAGTTGCAGCATATCTGGTTAGAACGTCATGCATGGGGTGCAGCAGACACAGAAAAAAAAATGACACTGCAGAATGATGTCTTGTGGGAGCTTAGGATGCTGCAGACTCAAGTGACGCACTGACATGTGGAAATCATTCTTCAGGGTCTGACCTGAACCCACAGGTCTTGGGCAAACCCTGTAGGAACTCTGCGCAAGTACCTGCACTCTCAGCTCACTGGTGAAAGGCTCTCAACATTTGGATGAAGGAGCACATCACAGGCAGTATTAGTGCAGCAGCTGCGGGATGGCATGGGGGCCGGGCAGGCTGCAGGCAGGCTGCAGCTTGTCATTCAGTGTCAAAGCAGTGCATGGCCTAATGGGGCAGATGCCTGAACAGGAAAAGGGCAAGACAGGGCAATGAGCATGCTGCTGATTGCTACAGAGCAGAGCGCATCAGAGCAGACAGGGTGATGCCAACTCAGTGCAGCACACAAAACAGGGCAGAATCTGGACATCATGGCAGAGCACATAAAACAGGGCAGAGCACATAAAACAGGGCAGAGTCTAGACATGGCATGGTCATCACCATATCTGGACACCATGAAAGCAGGTCAGTGTGAGCAAATGATGTGATGCACTGGCATGTCGGCTTCACAGTTCAGGCTCAAGCTCACAGGTTTAGGGTAAGTCCTAGAGGATCTCGCATTGAGCACCTGCTTTCTCAGCGCACTTTTGAAGTGCTCTAAAATTTTGTTGAAGAAGCACATCAAAAGCTGTATCAGTTCAGCAAAGCAATAGCAAAGCTGCAGTGACAACCGTCAGGAGCAGCAGAGGCCTCTGCTGCTCCTGACTCATGACTGCTCCTGACTCATGACTGAGCCCAAACTGCTTGTTCACATCAAAGCATGGTACACCTGTACTCAAGCCAACTCTGTAGCTGTTGGTCGCGGTTGGTAGTTTGCGGGGTGGCATGTGGGCTGAGCAGGCTGCAGGCAGGTTGCAGCTTGTTGTCCAGAGTCAAAGCAACGCATGGCCTGATCGGGCAGATATCTGCACAGGAAAAGGGCAAGACAGGGCAGTGAGCACAGTACTTATTGCTACAGAGCAGAGCGTACAGCATAGCATAGCACTTACACCGAGAAGGTAACATCATCTTGCAACAAGCTGGTTGCGTGTGTGTTAGTCACCTGAATGATTGTTGCCAAGAGCTAGCCAGCCCCTTATTACCTTCTCAAGCACACGGTCTCCAATGCATACCTCCAAACACTGTGGCAGTCCTGTAAAAGGCAACAAGGCTGGCTTGATTTGGCTTGCTGCCTCCTGCACAGGCTGAGCATGGGACAGCTGAGAAGGCTGGGCTTGCGCGCAGACTGTGACACGCTGACTTGAACATCCACAGCGCCAAGGCAGCACACCGGCAAGGCAATGAGACCTGGTGCTTCTCATGCACTGCAGAGGAATCAGGCACAACCCTCATGCACCTTAGGCTGGTGGATCAGCCACATCACAAGCTGTATGTTCAGGCATGCCCCCATGTGATTCCCCAAGTCATGACCTGGCTTACCCGGGGTGGGGTTGCCCCATTTTGGGCACATGACCTGCGTCACACACACGTACGGACATTCTGGTTTGCTGGATGCACAAGAAACCAAGTGGCAGGGCCCCCTGCTTTGCTTGCAGAGGCTGAATGAAGCTCACACACGCAGGTATTAATTCACCTTCACCTGCAATGTGCATGTGATGTGTGCAATAGCAGCAGAGTGTGTGCATGAT
>JAABUW010008847.1_pt1 | contig 11633 bp, 6 predicted proteins | sample 5560081 | NCBI WGS metagenome assembly JAABUW01 (sample SAMN10711882, study PRJNA513363) | rock metagenome | isolation source: Antarctica rocks | place: Antarctica: Victoria Land, Knobhead sud | reverse complement strand
ATCACTCATGATACTGCAGCTCTGACTGGGGCAATATCGAGTCGAGGCAAAACACAGGGTATGCCGGTTATATCGTGCTTCAACATTGAAGAATTCAGCCTTTGACTGTAGTCGCTTTAGCCAATCCGACTCGTTCGCTTGTCAATGATGCTGGGGACGTCAGAATTCGTGCAGAAAAGGTGAAAGTGAAGGCAATATATCGGACGCCCTTTTCGAAGCAGGAATTAGAACTCCTTTATCTGCATGCGGCGTCCGATAACATCAACAAGAAGATCGTTCCCACCACCCATAGAAATGTCGCTGCCGCGCAGCGGTCCGTCTTCAAAGTTCGCCTATCAATTAGATAAAAGCCAGTTTGTGACCCCGAAGAAGGTGGATCCAAATGACGCAAACCAGGCTACGAAGCTGAGGATGTAGAAGGTCATGAAGGACTTGAATGATAAGGCGAGGTATGATTAATCCAAAAACATGGGCAAGCCAGATTGGAGTCGGGTAGGCGGAAAGGATGAGGCGATAAGTTACTTGAAGGAGGCATGGAAGGCTATTGTCATTCGGCTTCTCCGCTGGCCTTGCTGTGGATTTTGATCGGGTTCCTGGTTGACGCTCTTCACAGACGTCATCACCATTCTTCGTTCTGCACTTTATGGTCCTTTTCGATCGGATTGTCAATTTCTTGGCCCTATCAATTACCTAGCTCACCACCCACGTCGCCACCCTAGAGCAATGGCGCGGCTTGTTGGACCACATCCCCTGCCGCATCGACATCGATCACATTGCTTACTCTTTGTTGTGTAGATCTCCGCTGGGAGTGTGCTCCTTCTCTCTGTTTCTCTACCTCCATAGTCACTACAAGCGACCTTATACGGGGCGCATTCCCTATCATTCACCTTCTTGACTGGCGTAGTTGAGAATGGTTATAAGGATATCTTTTGAACCAATCTGCAGCCCAGTCAAGGAAGATGGTCGAGTTGTAGACATACAGAACATGGCAGCCTAATGTACAACTCTGCAGTCTTTCATCTCTTCCGTCTGAAGACTTCATCTCTCAAAAATTATCGCATCGTTCCCACAGGTCCGTCAGCAAGCACCTCGACGCCCTGCGACATGTTCTTCCCCGAGCAATGAACGATCATGTCTGGCTTCTCAGCAGCTCTGGGAAATATATCGCAGCGTCAGAAGTGAGAATACTCAAGTGGAGGACAACCAAATGCCGTCCAACCTCGCTGTTATGAGTGATCAGTTGTTTCTCCATACCAGCGATAAATTCACGATTGCCTGAACTCGGCTCGAGAGTGTTCCTCGCACACTTCGCCACTGCCAAAGTCGTTTTCCTTCGCAGTAGTTAATCACCAGAAAACAAATACATTCTGCTCACTGCCAGCCATGGGTCGTGTCAGAATTTCACGTCAGCCCTCATGCTGCAAATCTTTTGTCACGTCTGATACGCCAGCACGAAGCTACACCTCACCAGCACCCTACGCTGATATAGAAATGCGATCTATGCGAAGCAGTGACCCAAGATATTGCGACGGTGCTAGAACGTACAAATCTTCCAGCTCCATGCTTGTCAGAGTAGCAGTCTAGCATATATATATATTATATATACACCCCGAACTTAGGATTTGAGATTGCCGTTTTCGTTCGGGGAGCAGGGACGCTTTAGAGGGAGCAAGGGGACGCAGCGAGGGAGCACCGAGGGAGCACGAAGGGAGAAGGGGGAACATCAAGGGGGAGTACCGAGGGAGCGAGGGGAACTACCGAGGGAGCAGCACCTATGGCAGCGCAGAGGCGTAGCAGGTTGGAGCCTGAAATGGCGCTATTGATATCGGCTGGAGCTGCCGTTCTTGTTTTCCAATAGTCCTACATAAGTAGCCACTTCGAGTCACCCAATCAAAAGCCGACATGAGCCATACGTCGACGGGCTCGTCGCTCCCTTCCCCCATTCCTAGACTCTTGCCCGCGCTCTATAAGTTCCGTAAAACGCTTCTGCTCCCCTTCTTGAAAAACGAAGGTCAAAATTCGCACCTCGCCTACTTTACCTTCCTGGCCGTCAGCGCCGCCTGCGTGCTATTCCGTAATAAGGACGACTGGGAGATCATCGTTTGTGTTAATCTATGACCGATAAAGATCTGAGTAGTCTGTTAGCTTGATTGATGCGCTCATTTGTCAATCTAAGCTTACTGCCATGGGTTTTCATCTGCTGGGCGCATTGGCCCAGTGCCACAGCAGTTGCAATACAAGCGGGATTCGCAATTGACGAATGTCGAGTCGAGGTTGCCATAGCATTAAAGCGTCGCGCTGAAGCCCTTGCTCCGTCGGAGACTGATAGATTCTAGGCAGCGGGCCATTAATCCTGTTGGATGTAGCTGTGACATTCTGATGTGAGTGGCTATCATCGACGACATCGCTCTGAATATCAATTTGACTTTGGCCTTCGAATGCGGCCGCTCTGCGTGCATTTCTGCTGAGAGCCTCTTCGCTGCCTATCACATCGTGCAATGGAGTCTCAGGACTCCTCCCCCTCGCATCTGTATATCGATGTTATATTAAAGAAGAGACGTTGAGATAGGGACTCTAAAGAAGAGTTTAACGTACGAACAAGATGTAGATGGCCCTGCCAGAGAGCCAGCGCACCAATTACGACCATTATACTGCCAAAGATAATGTTGCTCACGGCTCCAGGACCCCATTGATTTTGTTGGAGCTGAGGGTGTACTACTGTCTGCGCGGTCGAAGAACTTAGGCTAGCGGCTAATGGAGTGGAAGTAGTTAGTCTGGAAAGATACATGGATACGTGTTGATTCTTATGAATAATTGAAAGACGTACAGTCGGACGATTCTCTTCGTCCACGGATACAAAGGGTCCAAGTGGAAAATACTAAGTTTTTATATTCTCTAACACGCAATGTGGCTTCCGAGAGGTGTAGGGAAGCATCTTTCCGCCTTAACATGACGTGGATATTAGCTCTCCGTGACTGCATTCGCTCCTATGGTACACAGTCTCCTTTAGATGCATTGTGGGCGGTTGTCCCCAACGCGGTAGGCGGATCTTCCAAAAAGGTTGGGCGGTCAATGGAAGTGGAGTCTTCAACTGCAACTAGTTGTCCTGCGCTATGAAAACCGCCTACTGCATCCGGTAGGCGGTCTTCTAAACTGAGCTAGACGCATGCAGTAGGCGGTCTTCCAAACTAAGCCAGCTTGGTTCCAACAGCCTTGTCATCGAGAACTATATATTGAGCTCTTTGGGCTGCTTGATCTCCTCCGTTGCCATCGGAAAATGTCACAAAGCACTCGTCAGCCTTGTTGGAGCTGCCAAAGTCTTGACAACTCGCATGTCTCAATGCCAAGATGCAAACACGGCTTCTGCGCCCAAGCTCGATATAGTGAAGTTGTATTACCACCAAATGAATACAACACTTTCACGGAGGAACCTGGACTTTGGTAATCTGAATCTCCTTTGGAGACTATTCCTCGATTTTGCCAATAACATCATAGCGAGCTAATCAGATAGTAGGCCTCATAATGATCGTGTAGGCTTCACGGACCCTGGTGTCTACAATGAAGACGTCTCATCTGGTCTCGCGTACCGACATGAGCTCAACTTACCCATGTCCTTGGACACAAGGTCTACTATCTCTCAAGGTGAAGAGCACGTAGAGGAAAGCCGAAGTCTATCTCAGCAGCAGCCACTCTTCGAAAAAGAATCGTCTTTCATCATACAGTTTCAAGACGGCAGAAAGAGCAAGAGTGCAGGAGGAAGTGTAGGCCGTCGAGGACCTCTCAAAGAGGGCGGTCGCGAAGGAATGAGGATCCTGAAGAACAAAGGCGGCGCTTGTTGGAGATGTAAGATTCTCAAGAAGCAAGTCGGTGTCTCGAAATTAGCCGTTAGATACAGTGTCACGCTAATAGGAGGCAGTGTGACAGTGGATTCCCATGTAAAGGATGCGCTACTATGAAAGTAAAGCGTTGGCGGCTCGGATGTCAGCGGGGGACATTACGAGATGAAATAATGGGCGCCATCCCAGGTACGTCCAGTATCCACTGTTAACAGCTGAAGGCTGCTAAAATTAGAAGATCTTGCCCTTGGTACCGGCGAATGGTATCTTCAAGGCGCGAACCAAACGTGTTTCCGAATCAGCATGACCTATGATACAACGAGCGCTAAATCGATATTCAGAGACTTTCGATCAGTAGCCGGCAGAGTGTCTGCCCTGTCTCAACCTGCAATCCCTATTTTGGATTTCCTCAAACAGTTTGATGACGTGAATTCTCGTTGGCCGAACGAATATGAACAGCACACTGTGAGTATAATAAAGAGGTGTGCCACATTTCAAGCAGCACTGTTATCGAGGAAGTCGCCGCCGCTGAATACCCCATCTGACGAGTTGGCCCTCATCGCATTGTCCTTACGCTGCCTTGTTCTGACGCATGAGGTGACTCTCGCTGATGGAAGCCTCTCTATTTGGGCTTTCGAGGACGGCGAGACCTCAATTCGTGTGGACCGAGTGCATGACCGCGACCCATTCATTGAGATCTCGAGATCATCGAAGGTATCGCAAGCCAGCTCTATCACACCAAAACGAAAGAATGAGGAGAGCCTTTCATCAATGTTAGAGAACCTCATCCAGACTACACAACGTCTAATGTTCCGCCGAAAGCCGCAAGACTGGCCGTTGTTGCTTTGCACTCTATGTCTACTAAGTATGATCAAGAATAATTTGGACCCTTTCACATTATGGATGAGGTCTCTTCGACCATGCTCTCAAGCCATGAGTAGCGTGTTCTCTACCCTGTGTTCTGTCTTCGAAATCTGCTCGAAGATGCTTCATCCCCTTTCTGATGATTGGAACGAGGACGAGTACAAGTTGCTTGTGAACGATGACGCACTTCTGGTTGGAATATATCAGTGGATGCATGATGAGTGGCTTGAAGGTGCAGCAACCCTCCCTTTCTTTGAGTCTCAATATCTACGGAAGAGGTCTCTGATGCAAATATTAGGGTCAAGCGAACAAGATAAAAGGCCAGATGACTATGGTCTAGAAGAACGAGTCAGAGACTTTACTTTTGGTGTTATGTTTTAGTGGAAATGGTGATGAAAGCTTTATGTGCGTTGAAAAACTTGTCAACCTTTGGCCTTCAACAATGGTCTGAACAGTGCAGATAGGCCTCGGATATAGAACGGAATTAAATAGGAGACATTTCTTTGAACGCCGCCATTTATGTTGATTGGCGGACGTAAGACTCTGGTAGAAGAGGCATGAGTATGGACTGGACGAGACATCTCGACAGGGTTTATTCTGGCAGGTCCGAGGCAGGGAAAAACTGCGGCGAGATGCTGCAATAGTCCCGCCGGAAGAATCCCTAACTGTTTTGAGTCCGAGATCAGTTGACGATCATCAAGTCCGTTGCACTTCGCTCAGCAATTTTCAGATGCCATTGTCGGGTCTCTAAACTCAGCTGAAATTCAAGCGGTCTTCGACTTTCTGAGCCCTCAAAATCTATCAATGGTGAAAGGTGGGGACCTCTCTCCAAAGTATAGGAAGATGCGACAAGGTTTCGAAAAAGAAGAACTCCAGCTATCCGAGAAGGAGCCTCAAAAGCTGGTTCAACATTTTGGACCCCTGGATGCAGGAGTTGGTGTGGTATTGCACGTGCAGCATTACAAGCCTGAAGACGTGGACACCCTCATTGCACGACCGTTCTGGGATCTCCACAACCAATCCGTTCAGGTGCTTGCCCAGAAAGGCTTTTCAGACGCCTTCACCTTCTGTATTGATTGGCATTGGCCCGCGGCAGCAGGGTCCCTAGGTTGTCCTGCTTTATGAACTCATGGGGAAGGAAGTTACGTGCGTGTCATGACTCCTTCTCATCACAGATCTTGGATCTTATTCCGTGTCCACTCCTCATCATCGGTGGAGCATGCGCTTGGGAGTCCTATACCCGAGCGATTCCTCAATCTTCCAAAATTGTTTCATTTTCCAAATGCGAAGATGTCAACGTGCGATTCGCCTTAGAAGTTAATACAGCTGGAACAACGCTTCCAAGAATCGCGGCAAAAATCGACCACCCGTCATTCGGGTACAGAAAGTCGACGTCTGGACACTCAGCCGCAATCCGCCTCGAGGCACAATGTGATTTCATTCTCTGGTTAAGTGTTGGGAATTTCACCGCCAGATCACATGAGACGACTATGCACAAACATCGTCCCGGCAAACGCTGAGGATCAGCGCCTCTCCCAGCACTCTACATGTATCGGGATCAGCAAAAGCGGTCCGGGATAGTTCTTAAGCGTTCAGACTTCGACCGGGACTTTCTATGCTGGGCGAGTCGTTATCTAGAGACATCATTTGATTCCATAGTTGAGTCTGGTCAGCCTTTGGTCCACGTTATCGATGATGAGTATCGTCGGCGACGGAGTGAACAAGAGATTCGTCTTCAAGGAGATGCATTGTCTGAAGCCTTGCTTCAAGGGTGCGAGCGAACAATCAATACTTACGTATACTACGTCTAATTACTCTCATTATAAGATTAATTATATATATATATTATATACACCCCGAACTTAGGATTGGAAATTGCCGTTTTCGATCGGGAAAGGGAGCAGGGCCGCTTTAGAGGGAGCAGCGAGGGAGCAAGGGGGAGCAGCGAGGGAGCAAGGGAGAGCAGCGAGGGAGCAAGGGGGAGCAGCGAGGGAGTACTATGGGGTAGTGCAGGGGCGCAGTAGATGGGAGCCTGAACTGGCTGCGTTGAGTCGGCTTCAGTTGCCTACGTTGTTTTTAAACAAATAACAGACTGCCTGCTACCTAGCCTGCTGCCTAGACTCAACTCTGCTGAACTCCTACTGCCTAGGCTCATTCTAGCTTATACCGTATTTACAGAGCTTCCTTTCGCCTCCCATATGAAAAGTAAGACGGAATTATTTTGTCCTAGCTAGGTATTCCCAGCAAGTGTATATGCTCTTTCCTCGCTAGTCTTCTATCTTTCCTTTATATCTCTCTTAGTTACCTCTCCTGCATCGGCTTTATTCCAGCACCGCTGATCTAGTTTAAGAATTTCGTATGACTTTATGCTACATCTGTGCTCGACGGATAATGAATTAGGTACGCACTTAGTAGTACGGCGACGAATAAGAGATCATTTAAGCTCCAGGTAGTCGCCATGATTTCTAGGGTAAATAAAGATTACCCCTAGCGAACTCTTTTACGTATAATAAGAGTGAAGTTTGGTACTTATAACTAAAGACGCCGGAAGCTAGCGAAAGGTACTCTCTTTACCTTCGACTTAGTAGGTCTTCTAATAAATTAAACGGGGTTACTTAAGGTATAACTTTAAAGGTACGGTGATATATTACCCTTACTAATACTTAACGATAAGTAATACTCTATGAAAATAACTAGGAGGTAACTTATACTATTAGACGGAGTTCTTATTAATTACTTAGCCTTAAGAATCTATATAGCCTCTTTTACTACTACTATCTCTACCTCTATTATATTCTACTCTTAAATACTATAGATCTCTCTTTCGCTAATAAAAAGCTTATACTAGTACCTCCCTTTTCCTAAGATAAGGTTCTCTTCGCCTGCGTTTACTAGCTCTCTAATTAGGATAGTAATATAATTATCTATCTTTTTAATCTATACCTAATACTTTACCTTTTTATTTCTAGTAGGAACCCCTAGCTCTTCCTTTAAATACTAGATTTAAGCTTCCCTCTTTAACGCCGTTTTTATCTAACCTAAGGTTTTAAACCTTTATAAGAGTACTTTATAAATTTTTAAATTACTACTTATATCTATATATACTACGCCTAGTACCGCCTTAATTATATCGCTAAAAACCTTTTCCGGCGCGAATACTACGAAAGCTTACTATAGGTAAATAAGGCTATAATTAAACGTAGTATTAATAACCGGTTTTAAGGTTATAAAATAATCGCGTATAATATTAAGGGCGGAAGCGAGGGCGGGAATAAGCGTATATTAAAGGAATTTAAGTAGAGATATTAACCTCGCGCTAGGAATAAGTAAAGGCGCCTTATTTAGGTTAAATAATATAATTTCCGTAATAGGAATTAAGATAGTTTATAAGAGAGAATAGAATATAAGGAAAGAGGCGTTAACAGCTATAGCACGGAGAGTATATATACGCTAGGATTAGAGAGCTTTTTATGACTAGTCCCTATAGAAAAAGATAGTAGTCGTAACGAGGTAATTAAGGATTATATTATTAAGATACTTAAGGCGTTAGTATAAACGAGTACTAGGAATAAAGAGATATAAAGGATAAGTAATAGCCTTAAGTAAAAGGCGCTTATATATAAAGGTATAACTAATAAGGGTCTTAAGAATAGTAAAGTTTAAAAGGGTCGTTAGTACTTATAAGGAATTATAAACGGCGCGTAGAAGTATATTATTCCGCTTAGCGAGCGGGAGCTAGGATATTTTAGGGAGGAATATCCTAAGATAAGAAAGCGCCTTAGTAAAGCTATTATTAAAGAATACTATACTAATAAGGGCTTTAATAATATTAGCGAGGATTTTAATAGATACTTTACGGTATTAAATTATTTATAGGATTCTAAGTTATATATTATTTAGAGGCTTCTATTTCTTACTAGTAAATACTTTAGTTAGGATATATTTATTTAATGTAGTCTCTTATATTATTATAACTAGCCGCCTGTTTAAGACTATATAATCCTTTACCTAGGAAAGATATCCTTTATATTAGGTCTAATAATTAGCTATTAGCGTAGTCGATATTAATATCTTAAGAATGTTATTACTAAGAAATTCTAATTATTAATAATTACTATCCTCTCTAGCGGCTAGGATATATATAGTAGGAAAAGTAATAGCTTAACTAGAGAATCTAATCGGCGCTAGGACGCCATTATATAGATAGTCTATTAAAAGCGCGTTCTTTATATAGTATATAATCGAGGGTATATATATTATAAATTAAGTATAGATTACTAGTATACGTTTAATTTAATAATCCTCCGGTTCGAGAAAAATAAAGTTATCCTTCTTTTCTATTACGTTTATAGGGATCTTATATAGGAAGTCTATTCTTTTTAGGAATTTCTTGACTTTAAGACGTATATTAGTTAAAGAATCTTATCCTATTTAGTCGGCTTTATAGAAAATATAGGCCTTACCCGACTTAAAGTAATCTTAGATAATTCCTACTACTATAGCGTCTTTTATACCTGAAAGTATATCGTTAGAATTATACGTACCTTACATATACTCCAGCTAGCTTTACAGATCGCCTATATCTTCGCCTAGTATAAAAAGTAATAGGAACCTACTATCAACCTCTTTTATTCTAGTAGGGAAGACTAAAGTTAATAGGATTTTCATAATTTCATTTACTATTATAACGCTAATTTCGTCTTTAACTCGCCCTACTCCTTCGTTAATCTCTACGCGTAGTAGGATTCTAGCATTTATATATAATATTAAATCGAAGAGTTAGGATAGCTAGTATAAGGTAATTATCTTTATTTATATAATTTCTATAATCCTAGATAGAATCCTAATAGTTAATAGGTATACTATTAAGGATAATTACTACGCAGCGGCTATAGCTAGCTAAGGATTAAACTTTATATTTATAAAAGTAATAGTAGATCTCTTTATAATCTTAGTATAAGCTTTAATAGTATCTTTATTATAACTAGGTAATAGTAGTAGGTTATTATTAATTAGATTAACGCGATAAAGCCTAACGTAAACCTTAAATATAATATTTATTTAAGCCTATCTTTCAGTAGACTATAAGCCTGTACTACGGAATTCTTAGGCCGATAAATTAATACTATTAGGAAGTATTACTTTATATAAAACGCTCCCGTTTACCATGTAATTAAAGGTAAAGATCGGGGTAAAAACGGTATAAGAGGTTATAGGTAAGGTATTATAAAAGTAATAAAGATATTATAAAGTATCTTAAAGAGTAATCTTCGTACTATATATTAATAATTAGATTAGATTAAAAACTAGGATTAATAGAAATTTACCTAATTAACTTAATTAAAAATTCCTAGTAATTATCTTTATTAGCTTCTAATCTCTTAATCCCTTTTAAATACCTTATATCGTTTATATATTTCTCTTTCATCTCTGCTTCAAGGTTTTACTACTCGAGAAGTACCTTCTCTTACCCCTTTAGAAATATAATAATAAACTTAGACTTTTTACTCCTTATCCTTCCCCTTCTCTATATAAAAGACTTTAAGTTTAGCGGCTATTTAAAGTATATTATAATATTATAAGTAATAATGTCTATACCTTCCTTATAAACGCTAGTCGCGATAATTAAATTCTTCGTCCCGTTTTATAAGTTATTTAATGTTTCTTTTTAATTATTAATATTAATAAGATTACTAAGATTTAAAGTATAAGCCTAGTTATTTAATATACTAATAAACGTTCTAATCCGGAGGATATCCTTAAGCACGGGATACGTTATTAATAATATAGATAATAATTTCATAATAGTACGAGTCTTCACGAAGATAATACCTATAGATCTAAGAGATATCTTATAAGCTAGTAATTTTATAAGTTAGCAGGCCTTAGGCGAAAGACCGCGGTCTTACAAGTTTAAGTACATATCGATTATAGGAATAGAAAGAGATATAAAGAGATTATTTAAGTAGACCTTTTCATCCTTATTTATATCCTCGAGGATACTAAATATAGCTCGCCGTTAAGCCTGAAATCTAAGTATATATAAATAGATATAGAGCTCTAACGTTTATAGGCTAAGCTTATTATTTACTTTAGTAGCTATATAGATAAGTCGCTTTATCTAATCCTGATAGTACGTCTTATAACTTAAGTGAACCTTAAGGTACTTCTTAATATCTTCGCTTTAGAGACTAGCCATATACGGATCCTATTCTATATCAAGGTTCAAGTACAATTAAGAAAGCTTTTAAAGTAGACGCGGGGGTAGAGCTTATTCTTTAAGGTAGATTAAAACAGCTATCTTAGGTCTATAAATAAATCTTTATAACTCTTTACAGTTTTATTTTAATATCTTATTAATAGCGCTAAGGTTCTACTCTATTATTCTAGCTTAAGTTAGTTATAATAAGATATTATTCCTATAATTACCTATTATAATCTTTCCCCTTTCTTTCTTATAACAGGGCTAGTAGTTAACCCTAGGATATTTAGAAGCTCTCGTTACCCCTCCCGTCTCTTTACGTAATAGAAATGCTGCATGATCTTATTCACCGGATGACTCCGCACGCAGTGATAGGCTTCGTTGAAAACGAGAAGGATAATCTTTTCCATATACACGAAGCCATGGATCAATGTATCTAGGAGTACTTAATAAGTATAGATAATAATATTCATGTTTCTTAGGATATTATCCTATATACCTTACTTACTCTACTAATTAATCCTATTATTACTAGAGAGTAGTCTACTCTAGAAAGACGGGAGTTAAGTAGAAATAATATTATACTATTACTCCGCGAGTACTATTATCAGGTAAAGAAACTAGATAAGCTAGTAAAGGCTCTTAGTAGCTAGCTAATAAAGTTAAAGAGTATTTAAAGTACCTTTTCTAGCGTACTATGCTCGAGCTCCGCCGCGATTCATAAAATAGCT
>JAABUW010008845.1_pt1 | contig 11636 bp, 21 predicted proteins | sample 5560081 | NCBI WGS metagenome assembly JAABUW01 (sample SAMN10711882, study PRJNA513363) | rock metagenome | isolation source: Antarctica rocks | place: Antarctica: Victoria Land, Knobhead sud | reverse complement strand
AGACTTGATGTTAAACAGATCAGTTATTTGTTTCATAACTGTGATGTGGAACTCATTGAATGACACCTGCTGCAACGTCAAACTCGCTTGGCAGCGACAACAAGAAAAAATAACAGCTTACACACACCAGAACTATCAAGAGTAAGCTGAAGTTGGCCGCAATGAAACGCTGTCAATCATGGTTTTCCTCCTGCCTCGTTTCACTGACTCTGTGCTGAGGAGGGCATCACGTCGAGCTCTTCCTTCTTCCAGCTCACTGGTTTCGTCAAAGAGCAGCTGCATGCTGCCTACTGTCTTTGGCAAACACCTGAAGGGTGCAGAGAGTGATCTGTGGAAAGCTGGCAGGCATATGTGTGCTAACTCTGCTATATGCACTGCAAGATCTTGTGCAGTCATGCATCTGGCAGCAAGCAGATACAGCACTGAACAATGCATCAGCCTTGAGGGTGACAGCCAGCATCAAGCATCCTTTCATGTTATAGTGCATCTGTGATACCACATGAGCTCAGCTTAGCATGCATCTGCTATATGTCGCAGCACATAGAAGCTGTCATGACAGTCACCTGGCTGGCTGGGCGTCTTGGTTTGGATTGGGCGCCATGCTGTCGGTGCCTATGTCCCAATCAGGAGGTGTGACCAACTGCAGCGTGTCATGTATGACCTTGCATTTGAGCAGGCGATCAGAGTGGGTGGTGGCAGACAGGGAAGGACTTGCATTCACCTAGTGGCAACACAGAGCAGGTGGTCAGGTCATGTCTGACAAAAACAGTCATTAGCTGCAGGGCCTTGGCAGAGCTGTTTAGCCTGGCTTGCCCACCAACTGGCCAGTGTGCTTGGTAAAAGTTCTGCAGTCCCAGGATTGTGTGTTGTCGACTGACAGTGGCGTAGACCAACCTGCTGACAAAATGATTGCCCAGATGTGCAGGGCATATGGCAATCACAGAAGATGCAGCAGTGCAAAGTCTATTATACAGTCCAAAGTTGAAGTGCTGATGTCAGCATGCATGCATATGCATGCTGTACCTCAATCAGCCATGGCTTCAGACTCTGGTCTATGATGATGTCATATCCATACAGCTCAAAGCAATGACGATCATTGATCATGACATTCTGACACGCCTGCATGAACAAGCATTCTGACTCAGTTGTGCTGAACAGGTTTGAGCAAGTACGCTGTCCGCAGAACTCCTATGTGTTGCAATGCTGACATGCGTCATGTTCACAGTGACAGAGGCTGAGTCATGCAGGGTTGAAAACAGACTACGCCTTGAGACCAACAACTAAGACAGCATCTTTTGCTAGCTGTGGCATCACATATGTACAGTTGTGGCCAGCTCAGGCAAAGACTGATACTCACCTTCAATGAGCATATGATCACCGATCTAATACTTTCAAACAACTCACTTGTGGCTGCATGTCCCCTTGTTGCCTGCAATGCATAAGTCAGCCATCCAACAGACCATGACACCATGAAGTCAGTTTTCCCTTTTTACGTTTGCATACCGTTGACAACACAGTAAGCAAGCTGCATCAGGGCACTCTTTGCCAGACAATGAGGTGTCCTGCAGATCAATATGTCTCTGCGTTGCTGACAAAGTTGTACGTATAGCACTTGACTTTGAGACAGAACACCTGCTTGCCAAGCAAAAGGACAGACCAACCTCCTGGCTGTGATGGCAATGCCACAGAGAAAGTGAGATTGTACCTCCAAATACAATCGCAAGTCTGTTAGAGGCCATTTGTTTCCATGCCTGGAGTTGTACTCATCCCCGTGCTTCTGAATGGCCACGTTGGTCAGATGAACAAACTGATTGTCCATCTCTGCAACTTCTGAACTGTACTTGATGTTGCAAAAGCGGGCAAAGCCCAATTGCGACATGTAAACCTGCAAATGGTTGACAGCTTCAAGACGCAGATGCAGGTCTGGCAGCAATGCACCCTCTTTGGTACAGCCGCAAACAAATAAGCAAAGCCTTGTGTGACCACCTTTTACCCACCAACAACCCATGTTGCAAAGCCATAGTCTAACAGGATTAGCAGCCTGTCTAGTTTCTCTACAAAGTAAATGATCACGCATATGTAGAGACGGCTTGCCTGCAAGGGTTTGTAGTTCAGCACCACGACGTACATCCTAAGGTCGAACTTCTTCCCGCCTATTAGCAACGGGTCTTCAATATAGCGCGACACAACATAGTTCTCTGTCTGCGGGCGCATGGCAGCAGGAACATTGCTGCTGGCCCACTTCTTGACCTGCAAGTGATGAAGTTAACAACCAATGCCCAAGGCATCTTGACTTGGCATGTCAGCCTGCAACTTGTTGTTGCATTCACGGAAAAGCACAAGAAGACTGGCGTACCTACTTGAGACAGCTTGTTGATGAGAAAGATGCCTCGGCCTTGGGCTTTTGCTATGGGCTTCATGATCCAAGGTACCGGTACCTTTCTGAACTCTTCTACAAAAAGACTATAGTCCTGGCTCACACAATTATATTTAAGCACATCAAAACCTCAGTACTGCCAGCTCTTGCAACAGACACATTGTGATTGCCAAATCACCTGTGGCAGAATGTAGGTTACAGGAATGAACTCAGGTGTGGACTCCACTAGCATGTCCTTCTTCTGTTGCTTCATGTACCTCTTGACGTTCTTGACCATCAAGTCCTGACAGGCACAAGCTGCTCATACAGACTGTGCAATTATTGCTGCTTGCAAAGTAACTGCAATGTGTGTCACCTTGCGTGTCAGTTCATAGTGGTTTGGGAAATGGTTAATGATCTGGTGCGGCTCCAAGCGCACAGAATTCTGTGGTGAAAAAATCTGCTTGACAGTGATTACACTAGCCCAATAGATGTCCCAGCCATCCTCATCGGCCTGTGCAGCATGGAATAAGCAATCTTTCTGCATGTAGGCAATTCCCTGGCTCTGTGAGGCCCCAAAGCTGTACCTGACTGTGCTTGCTCCAGTGCCGCCTCTCGAAGTTGGAGATGATGACAAACTTGTCGAAATCTGTTTTCCACCTGATTGAAGCAGCTGTGCTTGCAATCTGCATCTGCCCGACGCACTGCTTATCGATGCCGCAGCGTCATAATGTGCGAGCAAACTCCCTTGGATCAACCTGATCAGGCATGTCCCTTAGTCTGCGTATGTGAGGCAACATAAACGTTGAGCATGAGGTTCCGTTGTCATGCTGATACAGTTTTTGGCACTTCATTCGAACCACGCTGCACACAGTCCACACACAGTCCGAGGTTTAAACGACATACAGAAGGAATACAGATAGTCTCTCTATGATTCAGCCCAGAAACGTCAGACCCCCGGGTGCATGGGACATGGGAAAGACGACTATACGGTGCTATGGGTGAGGAATGCTCGATGATGTGCTTACCGTGTATGCATTTGGCAAGCACCACCTCTGTAACCTGCTAGCGACAACGAAACTCTGCAGAAACAGCTGCCAAAACCATGGCAATTTTGCAAAATTATGCATGTATGTGCATGTTGCTTCCTTCTCGAGGCTTCTATCAACGTCAATGTAGCAAAGAAGTACACCTGGTGACCTTGTTCGCTATAATCTGAGGTGAGCTTGCATGACCCAGCTGAGCTGAGCTGTCAGCTCACTCAGCTGCCAGCTCCTCAGCGCTCAAGGCTCAGCAGTTTAAAATTCCGCGTGCTTAGAATTGCTTAAGCCCGCGCGGCTGAAGCAACAGAGGTCGGCGCAGGATCGCAGTATACTGAAGCAAACAGGTTGCTTGTGATGCGTGATACGCACACAGCAGCACAGCCGCGATCACAGGGTACCGCAGGGTGTCTGTCTGGTCAGGCCAGGTAGCTTCCTCTTCAGGTCTCAGCCGAAAGCCTTTTGCCGTATGACTCCTGTCCTCGCTCACTACTTCCTTTGGACGCGCACATTGCAGTATGCACCTTTTTCCTATACAACTCAAGCTTTTCGACGACAAGCGTATATGCTCTGGGCCAGCTGGTACATGACTGGCTGGCCACGTTACAGTAACGCGGGCAGGTTTGTCACGAATGGTGCGATAGTTGCAGGCGGTCATCAGATCAGCTTTGCACAAGCCAATCACCACAGAACAGCAGGTCCACGGGTCAGTCTGCAAGTTGGTCTTTCATTTTATTACTTGTCATCTTGGTGTGTAGCCACTAGTGCTGCGACGAAGCCAGCAGCTTTGCAGCATACAATTTGGTATTACATTGGCTTTGTGAGTCAGCCATGCCTTCACACAAGCCAGCCCCGCTCACTGCTACCGATGGCAGAACAAGTCAACACAGCATGGTTCCCCAGACACCAGTCAGCACTGGGCGGCAGTGGACAGTGTTCAGAAGTCAGGACTTTGATGCTGGATTGCAACCAGAAAGTGCTGCTGCATCCACAAGCAACGCTGCTGAGCTGTACTCACACAATCCAGGTTTTGACATGGGGTCGCCTAGAACGGTAAATCCTCTTCTGCTACACACCTCATAGTATCATAGCCCATATGAGCATTCCTGTCTTCACATCAGCAGCAGTTTTGCTCTTGCACAGAGACCTTGCACGCTACAATTTTCCCGGCATTCATGGCTATGCTCCATACAACATATGCGTGATGCAGTGGCTTTGTGGCCATGCTTATGCAAGCTTGATAACAGCATCACCTAGCTGTTGCCCTCAAGCAAGCCAATTGAAAGTGTCTCACTTCCAGAAATGATGCAGGTACAAGCATCATCGCCATGGCCAGATGTCATCATGGCATCACAGCTTGACTGTGCGCCACGATTCTCAGATTCACAACGCAGATTGCCGAATGACATTTGTGTGGAGATGCCACAATCACAACTGGCAGAGAACAGCTCTCCTTATGATCAATTTCCCGCCATGTCCTCCAGTGACAGCCCTCCAGATGGTTGCCCCCAGCTCAACCTGGAAAGAGCTGCTGATGTGTACAGCGCTCAAAAATCTCAACCAGGCAAAGCATCAAGCCATGAGTAAGCATCAGTTTGCCTCAGCATGTCTGCGCTGAGCTGCACTGGGAAGCAAAAATGAAGTCATCAAAACTAAATCATCAAACCACCCAAATCTGGAACATCAAGTGTTCATAGTGCACTTTGCTAAATCTGCAGCTTGCGCAATGACCGAGAGAGCCATGCAGACATATTGACCTTTATTCATTGCTGTGGTATCCACCCATTGACTGCCAAAGCCACTTTCATGATGCTGCATGCCATATTAATAAGGCAAAGTTTGCAAACATATGGTTTTTTTCATTGGCTTTTATTAGCTTGACAATCCTGTGCAATACAGGCCAACCAGAAGAAACACTCCTAGCACTCGCTCCTGCCCAGGCAGCAGCACAAGGATGGGCACACTCTGGCATGTCGCATCCCTGTCCTTTGCAGCCAACCCAGTCAGGTCTCATAGGGAGTGGGCTGGGGTCATAGACCGCATCACCTTGCCAGAGCCTGCAGCCCCCCAGGGGTCTGCATCCCCTAGGGTGGGGGCCTTGATACGATGCTTGCATCGTGACTTCACCAGCCCCAATGGCCAGGGCAGGTATGCCCTGCTGTGTTACCATACATATAGTGTCAAACCAGTCACTTTCCACAGCGTCTTCAGCATTTCATGCAGCACGTTGTTGTTCCCATGGCATGCCCTTATCTGTTTGAGTGAGGTCATTTGATATTTGAGTTAAGAACATGGCTGTGCTCTGTGGTCTTTAGGGTTTCCAGGTGCTTTGCACAAGCCAGACACCATGCAGATGTGACTGGGGTCTGTTCAAGCATGCTGGCGCTCTGTAAGTGACTTAAGCATGCTGGTGCAGGTTTGTGCGGCTGGAAAGTCTAGAGGAAGCTTATGCCACCAACAAGAAGAGGCGGCGCCTGGCCTACGCTCTGCGCCGCAAGCAAAATGGGTCAGGCTACAAGGGTGTATGGGACAGGCTCAGCAATGATCTCTTCATCATTGGCGAGGTTGCCTTTGACCGGTGCACACCCCGCAAGCTGCATGGCCATGCACCCTGGTGGACCCTCATGCTTGTAGCGGTGCGCAAACCTGGTACCTGGTGCTCATGCATAAACCCTCAACCCGTTCAGTCTGTCAATACAATGGGCAGTGTTCCCAAGCAATGCTGGGGTAATGATTGTGGCTGTGCCTATGTCCAGTCTGTGTAAGTAAATGTAGCAAGGCTCCCTTGCTGGCAGCTTCAAGCCATACATCTCTGGTGTCATGCAAGATGGGACACTGATCCAGGCTTCTGGCCAGCAACCCCAGCATTAGCTCAACAGTCTCACTGTCTCATTGCAGACGCCTCTGGTGACATTCGCACACAGGGCAGCACCATGGCCTAGCTTTGTGAGCATCCACCTTGGTATCAGCTCAACAGTCATACTGTGTCATTGCTGACGTGTCTGGTGACCTTTGCATATATGGCAGCTCAGTGGCCAAGCTTTGCGAGCAAGCAGGGCAGCAGCTCAACAGTCCTATTGTGTCATTGCAGACGTGTCTGGTGACGTTTGCATATATGGCAGCTCAGTGGCCCAGCTTTGTGGGCAGCCAGGGCAGCAGCAGCTTGTGCTCTGAGCAGGCCTGGCCTCAGGGCCCTCGTAGCCTGTGGGACTGGCTGGTCCAATGGAACACTTGCCGCCACTTTGATGATGACTACCTGGTGCTCTGGGGTGCCAGGTACCTCTATTCAACCCTACTCACATTTGCATTACTCACTCACTCACCTGCTTATAAGTACAAGAACTGTCGTGTTGAGCAGGTATGGCCCAAAGATGACTCAAGGGCAGAATGCATACAGATGGTTCAGCTCGCTGCTGCTGTACCAGGACTTCATTCAGCTGGGTAGCAACTTGCTGCTGTTCTTGGCTCTGGGGGTTCACCTGGAGCGCAGATTTGGCACCCGCAGGCTCATCATCTTGACCATGATCGCAGGCGTCGGCGGCAACTTCTTCAGCGCAGCCTTTGAGGTGGGCTTCTGACACAAGGAGCAGCAATTGCCCTGTCAGGCATTGCTTTCAGGGGCTGAAGTGCTTTCAGCTCTTTTGCTGCGTATAAGCTTAATGATGAGTGCAGCAAACACATAATGTCAGCAGAGTGTTGGCCTGTGACGCCAGCCCAAGTATGTGCAAGGGTTGTGTGTGTGCGTGTGCATCTGGATTCAACGCCAGTCTGCTAGCATTACAAAGGCATCAGCAGTGTCACCAGTAGGCCGTATCATTTGCACAAGCCAACATCCACTGTTGCAGATGGCAGCACATTTTGAGTGCCTTCTCTGCCAAACTGTGCTTGACCATCCTGTCGCCATACTTCTTGCACCTCAGCATGAGCTGCAGCTGCTCCAGACAAGAAGCATGGGTGCTGGTATGCAGGGTCTATGCCATGTGTACTCGAGTGGATCAGGGGCGACCTTTGGCATGTTGGTGTTGTTCATTGCAGACATGGCCTTCAACTTTGAGACAATCAGATTCCCCATTATGCGCATCTTGGCAACGGCAATCCTGCTTGGTGTGTTCATTGCTGCAGCAGTAGTGCAAGGCTTGCCAGCCAGGCTGTCTGTGTTAGGCGGAGCCTTGACAGCACTCTTTCCTGTGCTGTCACTCCTGCCACATCTCAAGAGCGAAAAGTTTGAGTGGTGGATCCCATATATGTCTTTGTTTACAGTCTGTGGTTTCTTGCTTGCGCTGCCTTTGTATGTGTATCTGAAGCGATTGCCAGGCATAAGCTGTTAGCTTATTGTACAGGGCTAAGCCTCATGCTGGAAAGCTTCCATGTCAGTGGCTGATTTTCATGTAGCTAGCTATGGCTACTCCATTTGTTCGCAACCTAGTTGTAGCTTAGCGTGCTTTAGATTTGATTGGGCTGCTCAGGCTATGTTGATATGCTGGACTCAAGAGCAGGAGGCTGCACTGTGTCTGTTGTTAGCGTAGACTAGAGCAAGTTAGAATGATAGCATATTAACAGGCATTGTATTTCTCCAATAGCATGATCATACAAAATTTACACTCATCACAATAGTTAGATAGAAGTTGCTGCCCTGTATATTTATCTTTGCAGTCTGCAGCAAACAAGCGGAACTGGGCAGTTAGAATAAATCTGTAGAGCTGTTCACATCTGCACACATTAGATGGGTACATGGCTGAAAGCACAAAGTACTTTCCACACATGAGTGAGAATGTGGACTTTGGTGGTGTTGTACATACCTGCTTAAGCACAGGGCTAGCCATGACTTGATCTATTCAACTCTGTTTGCAGACAGTCTGGTTGCACCCTAGCTAGTCACTGTTATACATTGTATATGATTGATACAAGCAGTATCCACGCAGCCTAGTGTACAGATCACAGTACCATCAAACCTGTGTGCACTCAGCACATAGCCCCTGAGACGCACTGTTGTCTCAAGCCTTGTCTCTACGGCGTCTCCAGACAGTACAGCAAGACACTCCCCACTCATATTTGCGTGCATGCTGGCGAATCAGGTAAGGAATGTCCTCCTGCTCTATGAGATCAAAATGGGGCTCCATGTGCTGCTTCATGCCATCCAACGACCTGATGGGCTCATTGGCCTTCTGCACAGTCAGGCATCTCTCACACATGAGGCCAAGGGGTGAACAAAGACAGTCAGCAATGCCACTACAGGTGACATCGAGAGGACTACAATGCCAGGGAGCAGTGACAAAGTGATGGCATGCAGCACTGGCAAGCAGACAATGGCATTGCTAGGATGACAGGTCAAGACGTGCAAGGTGCGTCTGGACATCAGAGACTACACTCAGACCCAGTATACCGACAGACTCAATGTATGAGGGTTTGATGACCTAGCCTCCTCAAGCAAGCAATTAGCAGCAAAGACAAAATGGCCCAGTATGCTCATTTCACCCAACAGTGAGAGAGCTAGTGTGGCAACAGCTAGGTGACAAGGCATATGGTGCTTGTTCACCTTGTAGAAGCCGCCAAGCCAGCTGTCCTTGGCTGTGCATTTCTCCGACCATGAGAACGCTGATGCCAGAACTGCAATTCCATTTGCTTTGACCAAAGTTGATAGCTGATCTAGGAAGTTGGCTGGGTCAGGCAGCCTCTCCAGTACATTGGCAGCTAAAACAGCGTCAAACTGCACCAGGTTTCTTGGCAACCTACACAGATCTGCCTGCAGAGACATGCAGATTGCTGCTAGACACATCAACCACCTGTGATGATAGGCAAGCAGCCTCATGACAAAGAGGTAGCTGCTGTGCAGATTCATGTTATTTCTTGACAATTGCAGTCGTTCCCAGCAGCACACTATTTCATTGTGCCTCAGTCTCAAGGCAGGAGGACCGCGTCCGTACCTGTAGAAACTTGATGCGATCAACGTCAACATCGTCTGGAAGCTGAGCAAGGCGCGTTGCTGTGATGTCCCCTTCTTCTATGGTCGTGAAGGCCAGTACACCTTCCCTTTGTAGAACCTGCTGGCAAGCACTGCTTAGCTCCTGATGCAGGTTGTGACTGCGGAAACTAAGGGCCAAAGCCAACTCCAGCCCCAGTGTGATCAGGGCTGTGCCAACTGAGCAAAGGTCAACTTGGCTTGCAGTACCAGATACATAAGCAGTGAAGAAAGCGGATCTCATTTGCTACCAGATGCAGTCAATACCAGTGTGCAGCATGGTTGCTAACCTGAGCTGCTTTGATGAAGTGAGCAGAGCTGTCCACTCCTACGACGCTTTGGAATGCTCTGGCAAGGGCAAAGGAGGAGCCACCAACTGCGCAGCCTAGGTCTAGGGCAGTGACTTGCCCTTGCTCGCCTGTGAAGTCTTGCAGAGCTAGGCAGTTGCGCTCGCAAAGTAATACAAGCTGGTCTATGAACTGCAAAGCCTCCTGCGTCACAGTGGGTTTCTGATGTCTGGGCCCAGCAAGAAGTGCTGCTAAGATGCTGCGATTGCATCAGCAGGTGCTGACCTTGGGAGCGTGACGGTAGGGCAAAACCTCCTGTTGAGTTGAATAGTGAAACTGCAGGTACTCATCCACAGCCCGTTTCACCTCAAAATCAGAGTCTCCATTCGAAATAGGCCGGATGCCTGCGCGGCTGAAGTAGCCGTGATACCGGTATAGTCTATAAGCTGTATACGCTGCTGAAGCCGTTGCCCCCAGAGCCAAGGCTACCACGGTGTGCCGTTTCGACCACTTAAGATTGTACCCAGGCACCAGCATGCTTCACGGAAATTGGTCACGGCTGATCATCGCGACACTGGCACAATCACGGATGATCTGTACCCCTCTCGAACCCAAGACAGAAAGAGCACAGACAGTTCATCGTGGCTCCGGAACCAATTTGACTCAGTTTTTTCATTTTCCTCATGTTATAACTTACAGTCTGGGGTGTGGAGCCAGTTGTGGCTCATCAGACATCCTGGCTTGAAGCACAGGTGAATGTGGTGTGCAACAATATTGATATGCCTCAGGCTGACTCACAAGACCTTATGCACATCCTTTGGTAGCCTCAGCCTTGTGTTTTCACAGCAGTAGAGCAGAATCTCAGCTTTGTCTGTTGCTGTTAGGGATGCATAGTGTTTGTGCATACTCAATGCAGTCTCTCAGCTGCATCTGTGGCTTGAGGGTTTGCTGTTGACCTTACAGCATAACTAAGAGGTATTGTCACACAGCAGCAGAGCAGAATCAACACAGCTTCCCACCTTTGTCTGTGGCTTGAGGCATAGCCAGCTTGCCTGCATATTCACAAAGCTTCTTAACAAACATGGTGCACCTCTCAGCCTCTTCTGCGGCTTGAGGGTTTGACATTGATCTCATGGCATATCCAGAAGGCATTGTCACATCATTGTCTGTATGCTGTGCACATATTTTGAGTTCAGCCTCATACCCGTCTTTATGGCTTGAGGACTTGCTGTTGATCTCACAGCATATGTAGGTCCTCCTGTAGCTGTAGAGCAGGTAACAACAGTCTTTTGGCTTTGTCTGTGGCTTTAGGCATACCCAGCTTGCCTCCATCTTCACCTTGCATCAATGCGGCCTCTCAGCCTGTTCTGTGGCAGCCTTCTTTGTTCCTGAGGGTTGGGGTGCTGTTCGTCTGCAGTCAAAGTCAGAGACTCGAGCGAATGGATATCTACGTTCACTTTGGTTCTGAAGCGGTCTCCCAAGAGCAGCTCAGCAAATGCTGCAAACAAGAAGCGTACACAAACACCCTCCTTTGTGGGCTGGTGGCCTGACATCTCCCAAACAGTCTTGCAAGATGCCCAGCAGTAAGGTCGCCTCACAAAGAGTGACATTAGTGCTACAACCCCATCGCCTGAACTTCAGACATAAAGCAACTCTCCAAAAAAGATTGACTATGATGCTTCTGGAACCCTTGAGTACTGCTCCCACTGCGCAGCTCGGCTGGCCTGAGATTGAGTTTGACGATCCGCAAGGTACTTCGCACTGTTGCTACTGCTTGCTGTGACTGCCTTGTTTACTCTGCACTTTACTTGCATCATCGTTCCATGATTGCTCCACAAAGCAGCACTGGTGTGTTCCATGTGAAGGCCACTACAGCAGCTGAAGTTTCTCATGAAGGGCACTGCCATTGCATGTGATTTTCTCATTGGGTTACAGCTACTTGCTGTCTACATGTGCACTTACAAATGGGCATGCACAGCAAGCTTCTGAGGGTG
>JAABUW010008844.1_pt1 | contig 11636 bp, 15 predicted proteins | sample 5560081 | NCBI WGS metagenome assembly JAABUW01 (sample SAMN10711882, study PRJNA513363) | rock metagenome | isolation source: Antarctica rocks | place: Antarctica: Victoria Land, Knobhead sud | reverse complement strand
TGTAGGATGATTCATCATCAATCTCATTGCCCACAAGATACTTGCTTATATATGCCTAGCTTTCAGGTGCTTCTGACAAGTTCTCGGGGGTGACACCCGCAGCAGCGCAGAGCTCAGCCCATCTGGGTGTTTGGTCCCCTGGGAGCAGCCACGCTCTGCAAAACACGCCACAGTTCCTGGCAGCATTGTATGGTATCCAAACTTGCAAGCCTGAGGTAGCAGCCTGTCTCTGGCTTGTGCACTTCTCAAGTCCAGTTTGCAAGTTCAACACAGTGCTGTCTATAGCTTGCAAGTGTACTAGTGCAACTTGTCTCTCATGGCTCCCAGCTGTAGAACCTTGCTTCAGCCATCAGCAGAAGTGCATCAAAGGCAGAGCTCTTTTTGACGCTTAGGCTTCTGCACTGACATGCGGTCTGTGCAAAACTAACCAGTGCCCCCATTTTGATAGTGTCTTTTGTGTGTCGCAGGGCGAAATGCAAGTGGATCAGCAGTGTCAGGTTAGTAGCAGTGGCCAGGACCTGGGCTTCATGACCATGTCTGTGGGAGGTGGTGTGGCACAGCACTTTGACCCATGTGGCACATCAGTGGGTGAGCATTGCCTCTACAGCCAAACATGCCCATGCATAAACCGCCACCAACCCCCAAATTAGCACCCGCAGGCAGTCTGCCTTGCTCGGGTGATGATCACCTGGATAGACCACCCACCTCATTGCAGTCATGCACATATAGCACTGCCTTGAATATTTTTACTTGTGGACAATTGCTTTGTTGCATGCAAGCAACATGTTGAGCAGTGTTGTCTAGCATTGCATCAACACCAAGCGGAGCCATGGTACCCTTTCTGCATATCATGTACTGATGTGCTAACTGTTGCAAACACCTTGATCCTATGATGCGCCATCGGTGCAGGTGACGTGGACCTTAAAACACCATCAGCGACTGCATCTGCTGACTCACCTTCTGACCCCACAGTGGCTGTCGTTGCCGCTGCTGAGTCACCTGCTGCCCGCACAGCAGCTGCTGAGGCGTCTGCTGCTCAGACAGCCATTGGTGCTACAGCAGCTTCACCTGCAGCTGCTAGGTTATCTATTGACCCTGGGCCAACTTCTGCTGCAGCTGAGGTTGGGCCAGTTGCAGCTTTGCCGCTCTTTGGTGGTGCTTTGAAGAGGGCAGCTCAGGAGGTACATGTTCTGTGCTATTAATGTCATGACTTACATTGCACATGTCTCGGAGTGTATGCTGAAGCAAGCTTGACCTTGTTACAATCCTGTTTGCGCAAGTATCACAACTCTGGCCAAGACTCTAAGTGCGGCGGTGTCAAGATCTGTTATGAACAAGCCTTACTACCAAGTAATGCTCAAGCTTCAACTTTATGTCTTGGTTTACAGGCAAATGAGGCCAGTGCCACTCCTTCTCAGCTGCACCGCCTCAAGAGGCAGAGGCAAACTGCTGAAGGAGATTCAGAAACAGCTGCTGATGCATCTGTCCCACAGCAAGCTGATGAAGAGGGTGGTGCAGTGGGCAAGAGCTCAGAGGAAGGGAAAAGCCTGTCTATCCAAGGTAAAGAAAGTTCCGGCCCTGCCTCACTCCTGGTCGTCATGCCACAGACTCTACCTGCTGGCAGCCTTGCTGGTCAGTATGCAAACACAGTCTCCTCTTATGTTTGTTTCCCGTCGTGTGAACATCCCTCCAGCAGCTGCCTGTTACACTTGCTGTACAGACTTGCAATCAGCAGGAGCTCTCTGTACTGCCTCTGCTCCTCTTCCACCCTGAAACATTGTGTGGAGTTGCCATCCTGCTTTGACTTCTGCTTACTAAAGCTTGGCTTCTGGAGGCTGAGTAGTTGTGTTATGAATCAGGAGGTGACGTTGGTCCACACCCGTTCACCATGGGGGTCAGTCAGCCCAGCAAGCGGGTGCAGAAGAAGGCAGACAGGAAGGGTCACTCCAGCAGGCAGAAGGGTACCAGGTCCACCAGAACTATGGATGCAGCACCATCAAGCAAGGACCCTGCGCCACCACAGGTAGCCCCCTCTGCTGCATCATTGCCCTGCACATGCTTTGAGTGCTTGCAAGGCAGTTTGCATGCCTACCATCCATGTCCACGCTGTCTCTGGGCACGCCAAACACGCTATGCTGCACATCATGTTACCACAATTTCCACCTCTTGTTCAATCAACGGCAGGCGTCAACTTGTCATGTTGCACAGCACTGGTTGTGCTGGAGAAGTAACTTTTATCAAAGAGTCGCAAGACTTGTAGTACAAAGGTCTGTATTCACAGAGTAGGTGCATCTTCTGTGCTTCAGCTGGTTGACACGGTCTGTTTGTTGACAGTGTACTCAGTGCAAATACCATGGTGTGCAGGACGCACAGCAGTCTGACGCTGCCCAGCAAGTCCCACCTGTGCTTGCTATGTTGCCTGCCCAGCAGCAGCAGCCAAGCCTGCCCGAGTCTGCACTCTCAGATGTGGCTGCAGCCACCTTGTCTTCACATGTGGTGGACGCCACTGGTCACCAGCACACAGCTGAACCAGCTGCAGGTGAAGGGCTGCTGCCCAAGGGAATCAGCCCCACGACTGACCAGTGCGCGTCTGGCGCTGATGAGCCGCCTGCTGCGGTAGTTGGTCAACCCCAGCATCACACAGCTGGACCTGAGCAGTCAGAGGCGCCTGCTACTGCGTCTACCAACACAGTAGACACAGTCCCTGAGCACGTGGTCACTGCTGTACTACCTGCCAGCCAGCCAAGCACAGCTGGACCCGGCCAGTCAGAGGCATCTGCTTCCGCAGCTGCCCATGCAGTAAGCTCAGCTGCAGCTCAGCAGTTGGCTCCAGATGCTCCTTTGCCTTCGACTGCAATCAGTGACCAGCCGTCAGCAGAGCATGCTGAAAGATGCGGTGATGCAGCAGGCACAGCCAGTGAGCACACTGCAAGCCAGGTAGTTGCGACTGATGGAGAACAAATTACTGGCCAGCAGCAGTCACCCGGAGCTCAGCAGCCTGAGCAGGCCAGCCAGACTGTTGCTCAACCAGTCCTGGCTGAGGTGGACACCAACAGTCAGAACCACACAGCTCGGCTTGGCAAGCGCCCCGCTCCGCCCCCCTCTCATGAACCAAGGCTCAAGCAGCGCAAGCTCAATGCTGCAGCAGAAGATGAACAAGAACAGCTGGGAGGCTCTGAAGACCCCTCCCCTGCTGGCCAACATGCCACAAGGCCAATGTCTGCTGGTGAGGGAAAGCAAGGGGAACAAGCTGTAGGGCGCCACGTGGAGCAGGGTGAGGCTGCTGCTCAAGCTGCACCAGCTGTGCCATCGGGCAGCATGCCAACAGGTAACAGCCTGCCCCATGCTGTATGCATTTGCTGTGGGTCTATTGTAACAGGGTCTAGTGTCTCATGTCAGTGCATGTTGGCCCACAGGACTAGGGTTTAGGCACACCTAGTAGGTACCTGGCAAGAACGATTAGCTGGAACGCCTGTATACTATTATTGTTATTATTGTCACAGGCTACCTGGTCTGACCTCAGCAAGGGCGCGTGTATTCTGACCAAGCTGCATTTTTTTGCCAGAGCGCATAAAAACAACCTGTGTCCTTCTCTCACAGCATAGACTGACCCGAGCTTTATACAACAGCTTTTTGTGATGCCATATTCCCCCATTTACTGATGTGCAAGGCATTGGGTGTGCTGCAGCATATGCCAGTCAGGCAAAGAATGCAGAAGTCGGCCATACTTGGGAGGATGTTCCTGCAGTGAGTGTCACGCATGCCATGTTTTTGCATACATGCGAAGCATGCTGTGGCTTAGCGCAGGGGGTCTCAGCTTCACGCAGGGCACTGCCCGGAACCTGGCTCAGGGGAGGAGAAGAGACCAGAACAAGGGGAGCAAGCTCAAGAAGAGAGGTGGCACTGTAGCCCTGACAACACAGGTGCGTCTTTTTGTAATCAGCTAGTACCAAGACGCTTATACTGCTCGTTTTGAAGAAGTTATGCCCTGCACTGCCGCTTGTGTGCATTTGTCATGCACTCTATTGAACATTATCGCTTATCCATTCCTTGCTCAGAGCCTCATCTGCTGTCATCGTGGTTTGCTGACAAGACAACTTGGCTAAGGATCTGGGTATGAGTGTCAAGAGCTTGCCTTGTGCCTTGTATTCACAACAACATTGACGTGCAGGGGCCAGCGCAAGCAGCCATGCAGGGCCTGAGCCAGCACCCTGCAGCCCTAAGCCGGCTAGCACATGCCTCTGGCCCAGCCAATGTGGCTGCTGCTGCAAATGAGTCACCTTCCTCTGTGACTACCACGTCGAATGTGGCCGCTGAGCCAGCTTCCATTGAGGCCGTTGAGCCAGCTGCTGGTGTAGCTTCAGAGCCAGCAGCTTCCATGGCTGCTGAGCCAGCTTCCATCATTGCTGGGCCAGCTTACACAAAGGCTGCTGAGTCCCCTCTCCCAAGCATTGGTGACTCACCTCTCCCCGGGGTTGAGCGGACTGGTGATGGTGCAGCTGAGCCAGCCTGCCTTGTGGCTGGTACCGCTGCAGAAGAGGAGGCAAAGGAGGCGACTGGTCTCACGCCTGCAGTGAACCATATGTTGGAGTCCACCGTCAGACAAGGTGGGTCACGTTGCACAGGGACAGGACTGTTAGCCTTTGCAAGTGGAGTTGTTCTATAGCCCTCATTACCCCGGTCAGGCTGACTGGCACTTCACCCCTCAAGCTTGCAAGGATTGGCAATGTTGCGTTTGACAAGTCTGTTGTTGATTGTTGTCCCAATGGTTGCACACCTGCAAGCTATGCCTCGCTGTCAATACTACCAATTGCCAATGACGCATTGCCCTAGATGTACTTGACCGTACACTCAAGCAACTCAACAGCAATGCTAATGACCGGGCACGCTCAAGACGTGCAAATCTGGATGGGTTGTCAGGCTTGCCTGTTGTGCAGGGTGTAAGCAGTTTCTCTTTAGCCCCATCCCTCTTGTGACGACCCCCCCAGCGCACAGCGCCAGCGGCAGCCACATGACAGGGGCCAACCCAGAGCCCGCAGCTGTGCAGGCTAGTGGGCAGCACCCAACCAGCACTGCACCACTGAGCGGGGAGACCAGTGCAGAGCTGCCTCCTGATGCTGCCGGGGAAGCAGCTCCCTCCATCACAGCTGCTAGTGCAAGAAACGCCAGTTCCACAAGGGCAGACACTACAGTGGGTAAGACCTTGCTTGGCACTGCATGTATGTGTGCAAAGGAGGTGGCAGGGTACAGTGGAACGTACCATTCAGACTATTGCTCAGGCAGCATGATCTGTACAACAGTTGTCTAGTCAGCATGGTCTGTACAACAGTTGTCTAGTCAGCATGGTCTGTACAACAGTTATCTAGTCAGCATGGTCTGTACAACAGTTGTCTAATCAGCATGGTCTGTACAACAGTTGTCTAGTCAGCCTGATCTGTACACCAGTCGTCTAGTCAGCATGATCTGTACACCAGTCGTCTAGTCAGCATGGCCTGTACAGCAGTTGTCACACAATGGCAGGTCGCATGATTTCCACCATCACCCAACACGCTTACACCACACCACCATCACCATATTTGCTTACACCTGATTGTTGTAATTCCACAATCAGCTGGTACCTTGACGCAACACTGAGGGGTGTGCCATCAGCCTGCCGCAGAGAAGATGAGCTAGCTGTACCTTCAAAAACGCAGTGATCACTCCTCTGTACCCAAAAAAGAGACATTGAAGCTTCCTGACATTCTCTGCATTGCCTGATCAGCCGCAAAGCCAGCTGTTGCAAATGGCGGTTGTTATGCCTTAGCAGGATGTGCTTGTGTGCAGAGACTCAGGAGGGCCCTGCCCCTGTCACTCATGATGCTGTTGGGGAGGAGGCTGACCCCAGCAGGGGTGGAACTGCAGGGACCTCCAGCTCAGATGCAGCAGGCAGCAGTGCTGGTAAGACCACTCCTGGCAGCCTCACCATTCACTGCGCGACCATCACCATGATATACACAACCCCCACTGTCACTCCCACCACCCTCCTCTTGCCCCACCACCATCCTCTTGCCCCACCACCATCCTCTTGCCCCACCATCACAATAGCTCCACCACAGCTTGCATTTCCATATCTGCATCACCATCTCTTGGCTCCTAAGCATGTGACTGGGCATCCTTCCACCTGGCAGCTGAGCTTATCGAGTGCTGCTATCAGCTGAATCAAGTTGTGTGTGTGATGGCAATGGAGCATTGTTTGGTGACCCTGTTTGCAGCTGTGCCTCATGTATTGTGCAGCTGTTTGCATACCCGTCAAGCATAAGCTGACAGGGCATCAGAATGCTGTGAGGTACTTGGGTTATCGAGACACACAGCCCAGTCTGAGTCACATTGTTTTACAGTGAGTTTTGCCATGCCCAACAAAGGTGATTACTTGCAGGCTATGGTGACAGCCAGACGCAGGGGGGCAATGCCCCAGCCAGTGAGCAGGGAGGGTCTCCTGGCCCGGGCCCCCTTAGGAGGAAGAGGCCCAGGGAGTACCTGAATCAGGTACCTGCTATATTGTGACTAGTTCTACAGGGCACTCGCATAAGCTTACATGAGCATGTTGAAGCTCTGCTTGACAGACAGGATGAATGGTGGAGCTTGACATGTGTTGGCTCCTGCAGGGCTGGCTGCAATGACAGACTGATCAAATCTGTACCTATGACTGTTACCTGAACCAGCTCTGCATGCTTGCCACACAATCGCTCAGTGGCACAAAAGCCGGAATAGTTTGTCCTGTGCTGCAGGGCAGTGAGAATGGTGAACTGGTGGCAATAGAGAAACAGCCAGCAAAGAAGCACAAAGCAGCCAGTCCTTCTGACATATAATCCAAGACACAAGTTGGGAATCAGGCTCTACCTCAACCACCAAGGTTACACAGCTCCTTCAGATTATCTAGCTCAAAAGTACCTCATCTCACATTCGAGTCACAAATATTTACCAGTATCCTGATACACTGTGATATCATAAATGGCATGTGTTTTCTGAAGCTGTAAACCACTCCCACTCATGTTGTTACGCCCCTCAGAAGCCAAGTCTTGGCTTCTTAGATCAGACATGCTGCGACCATTTTATTAGCATGGGTCCAGAGACCGTGCTAAGTCAGCATAACAGGCGCATAGTGCGTGTGAGCAATATAAAGCAGTATGCTTGGTGATATGTGGCAACGACATGGTGAATTTGTAAGGCAATGTGGCCCAACCCTTTTGAGTGAGGGGCAGGCCAGTCGATTCCAACAAAATGCCTGTTGTGCCTGTCAAGCCTGCGTCTGCGGCCTCACATAGCTTCAGTCCATTGCCGGCGGAAGATAATCATGGTATGTAATTATTATGTAAGGTAGACGGCAAGGTGTAGGCCACCGTTTTCTGGTTACAAAAAGAAACCTTGTTCATAATTCTGCAAGCAAGGAGCAGCATGTTCTGATCCCATTGCAGGGAGGGCACGCAAAACTTTGAGATGGGTATCATGGGTTGTTGATCAGTCCTGGCCAAGCATGAGCTCATTTGTCCACTGCTACAGAAAATACTCCAACAACAATATGCTGCAGTGCTGTTTCCAGAATTATGGATATTACACATGCTGCAAGATCGCCTCAGTCTTCGGATCTATATCAGTTGCCATTACTTCAAGATTGCCCATCATTCCCTCTTGCATTGCAAAGTGAACTGTATGACAATCGTATGTGCTGGGTATACAGATGAGGTTGCTGGGAGTGACAAATCAGCAAAGCTCAGATGTTACAAAAGAACACCACTCAACATCAGATGCCCGGCAACTTAACAGCCACCCATGTCAGCCAAGAAGTCAGTGGTAACTGCCATCAGAATGCTCAATTTGAATGCCGCTATCCACATGATAGAGCTGTACTGTGCAAGGCTGCAATGCAAGCTGCATGATCTTCCTGAGGACCACTTCCGGCAATGTGCTCAACTCACTATCAGCACCAAGCCTGCATCCAACAGGCACTTTAGTGCTGCTGTTTTAAACAGAAGTAGCAACAGCTGCAGAGGTAAGCATGCCGATAAACACCATGTGATTGATCAACACCATTGTATTTCATTACAATCATGGTGGTGGCTGAAGCAGTTCTGCTCAGCATCTTGAGCTGATGAAGCTCTAAGCACAATGCAACAGTGCACATTGAGGTGTTCACATGTGTAAGGAATGTGACAAGCGGTGCTGAGCAATTGCGCACATATTGACTACCACAATGCAGCTCATGTTGTCAATGGCAGTGCTTGGTGGTATGGGAAGACCAGAAACCTACCGACGATGAGTGCCCATCAGGAGAGCTGTGACCTGCGCAGACTTCCTCTGCTGAAAACCCCGCATAACACTTGCTTCAACTCGTTTGACGCTATCATGTATGGAGTCAAAACAATGTGGAAGTCTGAAGACGGCACACCTGTCCATAATGAGCACATCAGCTTGTTTGTCATGACCTACATGAGCCATGCGAGGCAATGCAGACCCCTGCTAATGGCTGAAATGGACATGCTAAAGTCAACGTACCTTACTCCGTGCTCATGACTGGTATCCGTAGCGCAACTGTCGTAAGCAGAAATGACCAAACAAACACATGCAATGCAGCTTGAATTGATGCTTATGACTAATTGCATGGCGCAGTTTCATGGCGCTGTGCCAGCATGTATATTCAACAATGCTATGCCAGTCAGCCTGGCCATGGCATACCAACACAGAGCAACATGCTACTCAACTGCCAACCTCATGGTCGACTTACCAGTGGTGCATTGCATCTTCATGCTGATGTGTACCTGAGCCCGAACATGCAGCTGTCCTCCAGTAGTCTGCACACCGCTGTCCATGCTGGGTGAAACATCTGAGCAGTGATTGCAGACACATGTCTGTATGCCTTGAGCTCATCATCTGCCTCTTCCTCTAGCATTTCCTCTTCTTCTGAGTCCATGTCTGATGTAATGTTGTCTTCCCAATCAGGCAGAATTGCCCCTCCAAATGCAATTTCCACAAATTCTAGCTGAGTCTGGTTTGAGAGAGCTTTGAGTAGACTGTCTACTGCGACAGCATCTGCTACATGCAGCGAGCAATCATCGCTTTGTTGCCCTGCAGAAGTCAATCCTTATTGTCAAATCATATCTTTATGGCCAAGCTTTGCAATGCTTCAGTGCCTCGCCCCAAGGTGGGAACGCAAAGCATATGTGTGGCATGGAATATAGCAATTTGCATTGTATGGCAGTACAAAACATGGCAATTTTTGACACACGACCCACATGTGGTATCCCAACTGCATCTGTTGCTGGAAAAGACGCCACGACTCAGTTGTATTTCTGTTATGGTTGCAGGTGATTGTTAACACAAAGTCTTGATTTGCCGCACATAAAGGCACGATTAGAAGTTGCTCTAACAAAACCCTTGACCGCAATGCCGACTGTGTAACATGCTGGTATGAGCAGCTTTGCAAACAAACCAGCATGGAAATGCATACTTTTATCACAAGATCAGCTATAGCCAGGAAGCATAACAACAAGCACTGACATGTGGGACACAAACGTCTTGGACAGAGCGTCAACAAGCATGAGTTGGACTTCGACACCATGCTAGCCACATTTCCGAGCTAATGTTGAATGACGTGTCACTGTTTCCAGGTCTTCCACAGTACAAAGTCAGATGCACCCAGGTTTGACTCAAGAGAAACGTTATGTACAAGTCCTGGTAGGCCACTTCCTGGTGGAATCTCAGACAAAGTTTTGTCTCACCATAGACAAAATGCTCCGCAGGTTCTGCTTTTGTTTCAGTAGTTCTGCCAGGCACATGACTTCACTGGCCTCCAAAGCAATGGTCAGCTTCTTGTCTTCTTTCTTAGCAGCACAAGCTATCCTCATTGCCATAGCTGCCCAATCAGTGGAAAGATTCCAGTAAGTTGGTGCAACTCGTCGTGAACTGGTAGGTCCAGCCAAGCGAGTCACGGCCTGCATCACCAAATCTAAATCCAAATGTACTTAAAAAATTAATAAATGTTCAGATGTAATACTGACAATACTAATGTAATGCTTTTGAGCTCATTCTGAGCCAGGTGCGTGCAGGACAAGCCTTGCCAAAATCATGTATACTTCATGATGCAATCTTCCTGACACTGTCATTATCAGCAAGCTACAATCAATGCCAGACACGTCATGCTATATAGTCAGTATTGGTGCAAAGCTAATAGAGCTGAAGGCGCATGGTGCCTGTGCATTTTAGTTTGAACATGCTGTGGCATTCTTGAGAAACTTTGCACAGGTCAGGCACTTGGGTCAAGTGCATTGTGAGCTGTCCAAGCCTTGAATCACCATCATGGCTTTCAATTGTAGATTTAGCTGCTTGGTATCATGGCAACCAAAGTGCTGCAACTGCTGCTGGGTAAACATCACTTCTGACGTGAAATGTTCACCTGCAGGAGCACTCTGCTTGCTGGCCATATTTTGCTTGCAACAGATGTTGCTGCTTGATGTCATTTGACTTTCAACTTACCTTGCGGCATGTGCCCCAGCTCACCCTCGCTGCAAAGGCTGAGAAGCTGGCACTGGTGACTGATCTCTTTCGAGTGAGCTCGCCAGTCCTGCTCATGAGCAGGGAGGTATACAGTGCACGCCTCACAAAAATGTTGCTTTTCAGTCGATTTTTCGCTGCTGGGTTTACTATAAATTGCCACTACAGCATCCGTCACCAAGCGAGGCCCTAGTTTCTTCTTTAGGTGAGCAAAGTCCTGGAGAAATCGGGTGTTCTGCGCAGCATGCTGCCTGCCAGCCACTGTAGGGTCCCGGGGAAGGGTAGGTTGACCATGTATCGACCGGAAGCTGTCCAAAGCAAGTTGATCTTGCTCGTTGAGACCAACAAATTCGACTTGAGTCTCAGCCATTCTTTGACACTCGATGGAAAAGCACTGTACTCCTGCTTAACGAGGAAAAGTCACCCGACGACGAGGACGAGGTCGTAACGCCAGCATGGTCGTAACGCCAGCATCATGCAAAAGCTGTAGCCTCTCGTGCACATAAAGCCTAGCATGATAAACAAAGAGTGCAAAACAAATATTCACAGCGTGATGGCGCTGAAGTCGAGTCTCTGCACAACATTTGCACCTGCTCTCGAGCGCAGCAATCTTACTTGCACCAAGCCCTTATCACTGCAAAGCCGGGCACCACGCACCTATCAGCGCATTATGCCGTCTGCCGCGGCAATAACAAAGGGGCAGGAGCAATTTGTCGACGACAAATCCCAATTCGGGGCTCTGCAAGGCGTCAAGGTTGTATGCACGCAGTGTTTACCTCAGCGTAGCTACAAGTTTCTGTGTGTGCTTACTTGGCAGTATTTCGCAGGCTTGGCTCGTCTCTGAGCAAAAGCAAGTAGACGTGGGTTCACTCTGGAATGACGACGATGTGATGGTGCTGGTTGCTGCACGCAGCATGGGATGACCCTTCTGCCAGTAAGCCTGCCAGCACGCATGCTTGCATCCATACACTGTCTGCAGGGGATCATGGAGACGGCGAAACGACGAGTTTGTGCAAAGTTTAGCGATTGCCATAATGCGTATGCAGGGAGTTGGCAGGCCAACTCCGTGAGGAAGTTGTTCAACAAGTGAAGGAGAAGGGTATCAAACT
>JAABUW010008842.1_pt1 | contig 11636 bp, 11 predicted proteins | sample 5560081 | NCBI WGS metagenome assembly JAABUW01 (sample SAMN10711882, study PRJNA513363) | rock metagenome | isolation source: Antarctica rocks | place: Antarctica: Victoria Land, Knobhead sud | reverse complement strand
CAAGCCCACGCCAAAACCACTCTTCCAAGTACCTGAGATACCTCCTTATCGACCTACACCTGAAGGTGCCGAGGCCGAACCTCTTCTTTATTCACCAGCTACCAGCTACTCTCCTTCCATTTCTCCTCCCAAGCAGCAACGCGAACAAAACTTCAAACCGCCGGTTCAGCAGCAGCAGCCCATGCCTACGCAATCCTTCAAAGATTTCGTACATTGCTTTCATGCTCCTGACTCGTCCCTCTCATCGGTTACCAATCGACCTGGGGAGCATCACACTTCTTCTCAACCCCGTCCCACTAGCTTCCCAGCTCCCAAAGCAACCACCGAACTTACCGCTCTCTCCGGCGTTATAGTCCCTGCTCTCAAATCTGCGCTCGCGCGTCGTCAATACGCGCTGGAGGAATCACTCAAAGAGAATATGGAGAAAGCTCGTACTGCTTCCCAAGTAGAGCTCGAAGTCATGGACCAGAAGGATCGAAGGCGCAAGCATGCGCATGAGAAACTCAAGAGCCGTGTGATCAAGATCGCTGGGGTCTTTGCGGAGATTGAGAAATGGGACGATGAGGCTGTCGTGGGCATGGGTGGAGGTGTACAGGGATTTCTAGAAGGCTTCTTAGAGGAGATGCTGGTAAGAATCGAGGAGGACCCGGTCGCAGAATAGGAGGAGGCGGAGGTGGAGCGAAGCTGACCAGGTGAAGGATGGTGAAAGTTTGAGCTGGTGGGGACTTGATAGATGGCAGGACTTGATTGTCTCGTGTGCATTTGCTTGGATTCTCAAAGGACTTTACTCCAGGGATGCAGGTGTCAGGACTTACGATGGCTTTACACATCCGATGGGAAGGATTGCCCACGACTGCAGCGTGGTCACTCCATCGATCGGCTGAGGGTTCTGACAGCCTATGGGCAGGATTTTTGGGGACTCGATGGATGATAAGGGTTGCATGGCGTGATTGGTGTTTGTATCAAGCGGTTCATGGGAATGCTGGAACGGACGCTGATGACTTTTCTCATCCTTGGGTTCCGCTCCGTGTCAGAAGGAAGATGCGCAGCCCACGCATCCATACTGTGTATACTAGGATAACCATCCGCCGCTGTGGACTAGCATGCCTGTGCGGCTCTAGATGTGCCGTGCACGTAAAGTATGGCTTACCTCAACCCAGCACGCCCAGCCACGCCACCCTCTTGGCGGAGCAGGCAAAGATGCTCAGCCAAGTTACGGTCGTCCATACAGATCATTACACGATTCACATATTATTCGACATGAGAGTATGGCTCATCTGGTCCGAATGTACTTCTCAACGCCTGTCACAGTATGCATCAACAACTTAGACCGACTCCCATCGTTCGTTCTCGTTAGCCTCAGCTTCGCATTGATGACCATACAACATTTTCTGTCCCATGAGCTAGCTTTGGGATAAGGTAGTTAGTTGCGACAAATGGGCACGGCCGGTCCTCTATTGGGCTGGGTAGATCCAACGACACACGGAGGAATAGAATAGAATAGTGCTCACGGTAGGAAATCTGATCTTACTTTGTCGCGACGCGGTCATAAGGAAGAGGAAGGTGGGGATTAAAGCACCCAGTTGAGCGCATCCGACTTTCTTGGTTTGAAACATAACCAGATTGAGTCGAGCGGTTCCGTAGACAGAAGTGAATGATCGCTGTTGAGGAAGCGCCACACGACCGAGAATTTGGGGGCTGATCTTCAGGACCGGCTCCTTACAGCAGAATCGTAGATAAGTACAATATATCTAGATAGAATGACGACAGAAATTATCCCTCTCAGATCGATACATTTTGGAACATCAATCCGAACAAACGTCTCTAGCTCTCGGGGTCTGGCTCCCAACGGCCAGCCATGCTGCAATTTCCCTCGTGTATATACCCGGATCGCTCCATCTCATGTGTACTTGTCCGCGATATCATTACTTCGTGTATCCCAATGCGATCTCGTCCCTAGCCGCTAATGCAGCCACGAAGATGCCCGACAAGCCACCTCTTTCTCTTGCCTCAATCAAAGCGTAATCAATGGCTACCTTCGGCTGTGTGAAAGGCTCTTCTGGACATGCTTTGTTCGTCCGTGTCCTGCGCCCTCGACCCATCCTCCACTGGCAGTCTCTCTGCATACTGTCTGCGAGCGTCGGGCTATAACAAAATTGGTGGAATTTGGACTCTCTTCTGGTAGGTCGGACCGCGTGCAGAAATGTAAGAAGAACGTCGCAATCGTTGCTTTGAAGTCCGACCTGTCGTACTCGTACATGATTTTCGACTCCGTAATTGCGTTTAATGGAAGGCAAATGTTGCCACAATAATCTGACCAGCAGTAATTGAAGGTAAGGGGCTGTATATGCTGTGAACTGACACTTCTCTAAGCCAACGGGTCGCTGCTTAGTATGACCGCCCAGGGGACCAGCCCTGTTGGGGTCCTTCTGCAAGTGTTGGCTTCTGGAACATCTGTACCAGCCTCCTGCCAACGCTCGTCTCGATCTCTGTCCCATCTCTTGCAATTTTGACTTCTCTGTTGGCATTCCAAGGGTTTCGTAAACCTCGAGTGCGGTAAAATGGCAATCGATTTGTGGCGATCCATTCAATCTTGAACGGTTTCCCAAAAGCTTGAGTCTCGCTGGATACAGCTGCTTCCTCAGCCTCCACCGCTTGCTCTTCAGCCCTGACGTTTTCAATAGGATCGTCAACTTCGTGATCAACGATGGGTGCTAGATCCTCGTCTTCAGGGTCGGCTTCCCAGAATATCGTGCCGCGCGCGGAGTCATCGATTATGCGGCCTTTAGGAGCGGATTCGGTGGCCGCAGTGGGTATCGATCTTGGAATGTCTGGATCATCGATGATCGTTTCTCCTCTTGGGGCCCAGTCGAGACCTGCTGCTGTTTCGTCGGTTATAGGAGATGCCATACGCGCGACACCATAATATTCTCCCGATTTATTGGCCGAAAAGATAAGGTAGACGTTCTCGGATGACTTGAGATGTGAGCTTAAGAAGGGGGTGATACGATTGCAAGCTCACCTCGTAAGCCTTGTTTAGCGCCTCTTCGTTGTGCGATTGAGTGGCCCAGATGCTGTTCCTGACGCTTAATTCCATATCCTCAACTGTCAAACTCTTCATAACAAAATACTTGTCGGTGACCTTGGTGTTGGTTTCGCCTGTGCGGGAAGACTCAGCAGACGCCTCTTCCTCTGCTCTAGATGAGACCTCACGATTCTGTTGAATTGCCTCAAAAGCAGTCTGGGTATAGGCCACAGTGGGCATGAGCGCTGCAGGTCCGGTAGGAGCTCCAGTGCCAGGTGTGGGTGCGGAATTTCTTCGTAGGCGGCACACTAGGCGAACACCTTGGAATCTTGAGTCATGAAATCGCGCCATCGCAGCTGCACAAGCTACTTCGGATCTATAATTGACAAAAGCGCAATTGCTTTTAGAGATGAGGAAGACGCTTTCGATGTCCTTCTTGGCTTCTCGAGAGAAATGGTCTTTTAGATCGCTGACGACAGTTCCTGACGGAATATTACCCACCCAAAGCGCGTGACCCGATTGCTTTGGTTTCCGAGGCGGCCCCCGGGGCGTTGAGGGTATGCTACCTGTACTGGGGTTGGAACTTTGCCTGCTAGTGGCTGTATGTACTATTAGCATCCAAGCTACCGAGCGACTTTGATGGAGCTCAGCTTGCCTGACACGCCGGGCTTGAGGTATGACCCACTAGATCCGTATGTATAAACTGACGAAGCACTTGGTGAATAACCGCTGTGAGGCATTCGGCCACCCATGGAAGGCATGTCCGTGCTTTGGTGCAGATATCCCGACCCGTAAGACGATGGGAATGAACCATGCTGCGTTTGCACAGGCTGGGCGTGCTGTCCCACATAAAACATGTACTGCTGCTGCTGGTTTGGGAAATAAGCACCACCAGGGTAGGATGAATATATAGGACTAGGTCCGCCCGAGTGAGATTGTGGACTTTGTTGCACGGTATACCCTTGCTGGTATGTTGAGGCGTATTGCGATGGGTGAGTTGCATAACTCGGTGCGTTCAATGGCGATTGGCTGGGAAATTGCTGCTGGTGGTAGGTTGACGCACCGCTGGGGTTGCCTGCGAGGTATCGCTGTTGATCATGTTGCGACATAGGCCCATGGGTAGTGTATAGGTAGTCGGGCAACGCCCCAGCCACACCCGACATACTGAAGGCACCTTGAGACTCCCCACTTCCCAACTGATGCCCGGATACATTCTGTCCAGGAAGATTGAAAGGTTGACCACCCGGGATTTGTTGCTGAGGAGTTGCGCCATGGACGTTAAATTGGTAAGGCGTGCTGCTGGAAGAGACATTTTCTGCGTATTATCAGTTGAACACATCCAATGGTGCAAATGAGACTTTCTTGACAAGGTACTGAACAGGATGGAAAGGAATGAAACAAGACGAGAGAGATGGGAGACGTACGGGTTGGTGAGGGTCCTTCACTATCGCTTAGTCTATTCCGCGCCGAAGGGTCCATCTGTTGCCCACCACCTGGCAGCCTCCCTCTCTGTACAGCTTCTTCGGCCATCTCCCGATCTTCGACAATCACCGGCAGTACCGTCCACTGCTGAACCCATATTAAGCGCATGTCAGCCTACATTTCCACCGGTAACGACAGTGGAGAACACGAATCGAACAGACATGAGAATCATCGTACCTCTCTTGGGATTACCTCCTATATGTTCCTCAGAATGTCAACTGCTGTATGTCTCACCCGGGCAGTGATCGGAAATTCTGGGATGCGGTCAAAATGGTAAAGGCCTCTTTACGTGACCTGATTCGAAGAGGCTCCTCGATGGCAGTCTGGAAATGGGTTAGGGTGCTCAGCAAGTTGTCCGATTGCAGCCAGGTCTGGTGGCGATTGAAGGAAAAAGGCGAAAGGATTTCCTCAACGGGCGTTCCAACTTGATAGGCGTAGAGGTATGAAACACGATTGGGGTATGGCACGAGATGGTTTGACAGGTAGCTTGAGATTGACAAGCGAATGAGAATCTTAGGAAGAAAAGTGACAGCAAACGGTCTTGTAGATGCTTGGAAACCACCAGGAATAGATCGACGTTATATTAGGCTTGGTCGAGGATATCATTCGGCGATGCGAGGATGGCGATGTTCCAAAGCAGGGGATCGTGCACGTACCTAGTCACTACAATTCAGTTCAGGGTGGCAAGGACGCAATGCGGACGATCGATTGGTCGTGCTAAGCGTGAACCCGGGCGATTAATTCAACGTTCTGGAGTTAGTAGACTTGCTCGTGGTGCATGGTCTTATAAGAGGCCCCCGAGAGATGTGGATCTCCGGGGAGGGATCAGGCCAGGACCGGATAAACAATGGCAGGCCTTGGTAGGAAGGGGGCGGTGGATTGACGGGTGGAGGATGGAATTGGTCTTGCTGTGGGAGGAACATATTGGGTGGAAGGTCGATATGTGTACGAATGGGGACAAGGGTATAATGACGAATAATACTACTCTTGTCTGCTGAAGACAGGGGGACTCGAGGGGTGGCGTAGGCGAGGCCTTGATTGGCCGAGTTCTAGCCACAGGTCCCATCTGTTGGACCTTTTCAGGGCTCAGGGTCCGTCGGGTCCAGACTCCAAAGCCTCGCCCGACTTACCATGTCGTATACATCTGCCAATCACTTGCCAGCCCTCACTTCCCCACTGTGCAATTGGGGAATGCGTGTCCACCGGAAGAAGGCTTGGAACGTCAGATAGACAGATGCGATCTTAGGGAACGGGCGGGAGCAGGGGACACATTGGAGCGCGTGAGGCTCAGTCTCTCTTCAGCGAATCATTCGTGCCCAGTCGCAATCCTCCTCCAGACTCCCCTTCCCTCTTGGGAAAGGGCAGGAATGTCCAGAGTTTGGAACTTGAAGACGGCGGAGTTTTCTCCGTTTCAGGCGTTTTACGTCTGGCCACTCTTGCGTTCCCTCCCGTCGATCGTTCGATGGTTACTACTGGATTTATATTTATGAACTGGAGAATCGGCGAGGCCTCCCCAGCATGAATATATTGGCGTGGGTGTATGTCGAAGTAGAGCACCAGCAATGGCAACAACTCCATTGTGGGAGTGTGGGCCTTTCCTCATCATGCTGGAGCATTGCTATCGTTTGAGCGCATTGAAGCCCCGGGGCTCTACAGAGTTTCCATTTAAAGAACAGCTAGCCCAATGGAAGACTGATCTTCTGGACTCCTCGGTGGTATAACCGTTTGAAGGTGTCACGTGCGCCCCGATCAAATACACAAATAGCAGTGGTTGTGACCCAAGAAGCCGTTGAAAGGTCGATCACCCGCGAAGATCAAAAACCCGAATGGTTTCTTCAATACGAACTCAAATCAGGCTGATAGATGATATTCATATGACAGAGACGACGAAGAAAAGCCTGGACGTCGCGGCACGGAGAGAGAGAGTGATCTGCGCTGACATCATGTAGCTTGCGCGCAGCCACAGCCCTGCGCATGGATCCCGCATGGACAAAGATTTGGCTTATGGATATTCTCAACAGGAGTAAGCCACTCCATGGTTTTTCACATGTCTAACCAGATGCCTGTACACAGTCGTCGAAATGCACCATCGTCGCAATCACATGCAGACCATCTCAATGGATGACCTGGTTGCTGCAGTGTCAGTGCCACGAGGTGTCAAGGGTGGTCCAGAAGTGGAAATAGAAATATGCGCATATTCGCCACAGCCTGTTCTTCGGGACTGTTCCAGGCGACACACCTTTCCCGAAGAGGTAATTCAGCCCCCAATGATCTGACTTGCTCTTTTCCCGGGATCGGGGCTGAAGCTTGGACAAAGGATGATCATCACCCATGTGGCTGAGATGGGGGAAAATTTAGACGATCTTGGCGCTACCGCCATTGCTATATTTGGTGGAAGATATCAAATCTGCAAACTTCGACTACTCAAGTGTGCCAATCCATGTTACGCACATATCAGGTTTTGGTATTTCTCCTATTCTATCTAAGAATAAACGTCTGACGACCAGGTTACTTACTACAAAGTCTGCCGCCAGAACTGTAAATGACACCATGAGGCTTGCATTCGAGACCCATGAACTCCATCATCGGCCTCAGTGTCTCTACTGCAATCCTCGTTCTGCTACATGCACAGGAGCATACATAACCTCAACATCTATAGGAAGTGTTCGCTCAACGGCCAGTATTTTCCAAGGTTCTAGAAGCCAATCGGTTGATTGACTGACTTCACTCATTGGAAACGATATTGCTGGTAACATTCCTGGCCTATATCGAATTTGTCTGAGAATTACATGACAGCAAAGCCATTGCATACCATGCCAGGCTACAAACCGAAGAGACGATGCAGGTTTCAAGTAGACATAGAATAAGGGTCGTGCAATAAGCAAACACAACTTTCTCGGTATTCACAATCGCTACATCCATCCCACTGTAGACCTCTGATCGTCACTGCCTACTTTGAACGCCAACTTGCCCTGAACCAGACGGCCTACTATCCTATTGCGCTGGAAGTGCTCCGATATCGTTTCCCCCCAATGTCGCGTATCATAGAAAGGAAAGCGCCCGTAGAATCCATTCCCAGGTAAGTTTCTTCTCCCACCAGCAGTCCTATAGCATCATAAATCTCCGACTTCCTCGGCAGTCTGCCATACTCGTCCTTAAGTCGCGAGCGTCCACAGTCGAGGGTCTCTCGATCTCGAGCTGGCAGAGGTATGGATAGAATTCAGCCCCGCGACTCTTGGTTGAGTGACAATAACGAAGTCAAGGCCGAACCAAAGCCTCATTGCCAAAATTTCAGAGAAGCCTTACCGCACGGCCAACACTTCCCGTCTCAAAAAGCTCCACCAAACCGGCACCAAGGCACTCGGCTAGAACCCAGTCGAACGAGAGCCCGTAGAATTGTTTCCATTTGCGAGTTTTGCTTGGTAGGATTCCTGTCAACTCGCCCCTATATTTCTTAGCCCTTGCCGCTGGATCATCGGCGGAGATCCCTCCATCCCACCGTTCACGGAGTAGGTACAGGGGTGTTTCTCGGAATTTTGACTTCATGATCAGAGAAATCATGTGGGAACACCCAGATGTCAAAAGCTTCAGATATTGCCCGATATTTGGTAGAGACAGCGTGAGTCGTTCTTCTTCACGGGAGAGACTCTCCGACCCCTCCTCGGAAAGCTTCTCGGGTTGTGAGCTGCCGCGCCTGATACCTCCTCGCCCCCCAGCGTTATGAATGGCATCCTTCCCACCGACTGCAGCCATAGAGCCAGAGGCTGCTCTTGAAACACAGGAAATAGATGTGATTGTGCCCGAAGATGAAGAATCAAGGCTAGCAAAGACATTTGCGGAGTTTGATGGACAAGAAGCAGATGTCAAAAAGCCAGCGCGCATCAGGAGTCTGGTTTCTGGGGCCGAGAAGGCCCTGCTAGAAATACTACAGCCCATTGGGCTCCCCCGAAGATACTCTAGCAGTTTCTCTGAAAGAGGCGTCAATACCTATATGTCATTCAGGCAGGATAATCCAAGTCACATACCAGCCACGCCCGATTCGAGGAATGTCGCCCCCTCTGTCAGTCGTTCTATATCTTCCAGGAGTATCAAGCCATCTCCAATAGTCGAACCGCCGATGCCTCTTCCAGGTATCACAATTCTTTTTATGGTGGCGGCCTTCGTCAACTCTGCTATCTCTCGTTCTGTGGTGGTCGGCGACTCAGCCAGGGCATGCACGTGAGCGAGGGTAACAAAAGGAGGAAGAGAGTTTCTGAAATTCAAAATCTCTGCTATCTTAGTACTATTGAAGCCCCCACTTTCCGGCATGATGTCAAACATGTGTGAGCGAATGTACCGTATGATTTGAGCCACATCTCGTAAAGACAAGTCTGTGACAAGAGACTTCACAATGCCAACATCATCAAGACGATCCTCGACGAAATCATCGTCGTCTCCTTCAAGGGGAATGGGGTTTGAGCGTGTGCGCTGAACACGCTTCCTCTGGTTGAGAGTCGCAAATGGAGAAGTTGCGAGGGTTTTGAGGGAAGGTTGTTTGTATTTGATAATCCGAGACGAGTGAGCAGCTGAGAAGTTTAATGGCATACTTGTCAGTATCATGCAAAGCCAGGACCTGCGCTCAACTAAAAGGCTCAAGACAGCCGCCAGGGATAGTTCGCTACAAGTAATGCCGCACTATTCGGAATTCTTGACATCTCCTTTGTGAAAGTTTGATGATTGTTATTAAAGATCCATGCGCGCGAAGGCCCTTCCTTGGACGGAGATGGCGAGATGGCCTGCAGTTGGCGTCATCCTGGGATCTTCGTTGCCAAGAGATCATCTCGATTACTTGTACTGCGGTATTCTAGTATCTATCGCGGTTTGCTCCTCTCTGCCATTCGTATTTGCCTGCCAGCAATGGCAATCAATCGTCGACTCTTCTGTTGATTTCTTCATTTTCCAAGCCGAGCTGCCTGAATATTCACTCGGAATGGCTACGGCTGCGACGATGAACCCCAATCCATCATTACCTGCTGAACTCAAGAAGCAGCATCTGCCTCCAAAGTCCTACCTCGATGCACGAGAGGAGAACCTTGACCCTCATTCGGATTCCCGTTCATGGAATGACCAACTTGCTCCTGAGCTCTATGGTGGTGAAGGCGAAGATGCAACCCTGCGAAGTCCCAGCAGGAATGTCCACAAGAAGTCCGCATCGTTGCGAGTCAACGGCTTCTCAAAGGACAACAAAGGTCCTTCTGTAATGGTAGAAAAATACGAAGATAAGGATGGGGAGCAACTTGTCAGCATTAGGAATACATTGGATGGGCAGAAGAGCAAGACCAGGCGCAACAGCGAACTTGTCAGCGGACGTAGAGCGGGAGCGGGCTGGGAGCAAAGCCAGTAAGCTCCTTAAGATGCCTTCAATGTGTACAATACACGTCATTCGACTAATTCGATCATCAGTATCCATTTCGCCCCCCTCTCTGTTCCGTTGAAACGGCGCCTCCAGACCCTGGTTGTCCTAGCGCATACTCTCAGTATCGCCTTTCTCCTCAGCGTCTTCTTTCTTCTCTGCGCTATTCCCATATTCTGGCCAGTCCTCTTACCCTACCTGGTTTACGTTCTCTTCTCCAGCGCAGGCTATTCGGGAACGCTCTCCCACCGCTCCGATTTCATTCGCTCCCTCCGCATCTGGTCCCTCTTTGCCTCATACTTCCCTGCGCGTCTTCACCGCTCTGCAGTACTCCCACCAACACGGAAGTACATATTTGGATATCATCCTCATGGTATCATTTCTCACGGTGCTTTCGCCGCCTTTGCAACTGAAGCCCTTGGATTTTCTCAACTCTTTCCTGGCATTACTAATACGCTCCTCACTCTCGACTCGAATTTCCGCGTCCCAGTGTACCGCGAGTATGCCCTTACGATGGGCCTTCAATCCGTTTCACGCGAGTCATGCGAGAACATCCTTTCCCGAGGAGGATCCAACGGGGAAGGAATGGGTAGAGGAATAACGATTGTTGTAGGCGGCGCCCGAGAATCATTAGATGCACAACCACATTCCCTTCGCCTGGTACTCAGGAGACGCAAGGGCTTCGTCAAGCTCGCGATACGGACAGGCGCAGATTTGGTCCCTGTGCTAGCCTTCGGTGAAAATGAGCTCTACGACCAGGTGCAGCCCGAGCAGCACCCTTTGATACACAAAATCCAGCTTGTGGTGAAAAAAGTCCTTGGCTTCACTGTTCCACTATTTCATGCACGAGGCGTCTTCAATTATGACATTGGTCTGATGCCATATCGAAGGCCCTTAAACATAGTGGTAGGCCGACCTATCAAAGTCGACCAGGCGAACAAGCCTTCCGAAAGCTACGTTGACGAATTGCACGATGTGTACGTCAGGGAATTGGAGAGGATCTGGGAAGAATGGAAAGACGAATTTGCGATGGAGAGAACAAGCGAGCTGCAAATCTTAGAATGACTTCCTCTGAGAGCGTGCTTATCTTCAGATCTTGGGAAGGAGTCTGCTTCGCGAGGTACTGTGTACATATCCGGTACTATAGTACTATTCATGACCTGGACAAGCACATTCTTGAGATCCAATCATGTCAACTGAACGTCAATCGTACAATTGCCTTTCTGACGATAGCACGGCATGGGCAGTGTATGTTGTAACACAGTCACGAGATAATACTCTTGGTTGCTTTTTTTCATTTTTTTCATTAAATTATACTCCATTAGGGGCCTACTAGGCCCATCTAGGTAGACTATCTAGCTAATTAGATAGCCTATATTATATTTATATTTTATATTTTAATACCCGCTAGCGCTAAATCAAGCCTAATATCTATATAAAAATTAATATAAAAATTATATTTTTCTTATAATTAACCTTATATTACCACCTTAAATATAATATAAGGTCCTTATATTATATGCTTACTAGTATTCTTACTTAATAAGACTCTTACTATACTCCTTTTAGTTTATATTAATTTAATAGTATAGGAAGTGTTACGGGCATGGATTTACTAGGCATATCATGTTTTGATGTTCGTCCTCGGGAACGCTAAGCCCTACCCGTGGACCCTGTAGATCCCGCAAATACGTCGATATCCATGGATTTCATCCATGTAGATAGTTAATCAATCCA
>JAABUW010008841.1_pt1 | contig 11638 bp, 8 predicted proteins | sample 5560081 | NCBI WGS metagenome assembly JAABUW01 (sample SAMN10711882, study PRJNA513363) | rock metagenome | isolation source: Antarctica rocks | place: Antarctica: Victoria Land, Knobhead sud | reverse complement strand
GTGTGCGAGAACAACCTCTACGCCACGGCCACGCCGTTCTCGCAGGCGACCAAGAACATTGATGTCGCCAGCCGCGCCGCAGCCTACGGCATCCCCGGAGCAGCGGTCGATGGCAATGATGTGGGCGCGGTGCGAGAGGCTGCGGGCCAGGCCATCGCGCGCGCGCGCAGCGGCGGCGGGCCGACCTTGCTGGAGGCGCGCACCTACCGCACCGTGGGCCACCACGAAGGCGATCAGCTGGTCGGCACCTACCGCACCCAGCAGGAGTTGGACGGCTGGAAGGCGCGCGATCCTCTTGCTCTGCTGCGCGCCCGTCTGATCGAGGATGGCGCGGCCACGGCTCAGGAGCTGGATCAGGTCGAAGAGCGGGTGCAGGCGCGGGTTCAGGGCGCGGTGCAGGCAGCCGAGGCCGCGCCGCTGCCGGATGCGGCCAGCGCCGACGATCATGTGTGGGCCGCTCCCCTGGCCGCGCCCCAAGTACTTGAGGCGGCGCCCGAGACGCGGGTGCAGAGCTGGCTGGACGCGGTGCGCGACGGCATCGCGGAGGAGATGCGGCGCGACGAGCACATGATCTACGTGGGCGAGGGCATCGGCGAGCGCGGCGGCAGCTTCGCGCACACCAAGGGCCTGTGGGCCGAGTTCGGCGCGCGCCGCGTGATGGACACCCCGATCTGCGAGCTGGGCTTCACCGGCGCCTGCATCGGAGCCTCGGCCACCGGTTGCCGCGCCATCGCGGACTTGATGTTCACCGACTTCCTGTTCGAGGCGGCCTCGCAGCTCATCGAGCAGGCGGCCAAGCTGCGCTACATGACCAACGGTCGCCTGGGCGTGCCCATGGTGGTGCGCTCGGGCATGGGCGCCATCAAGAACGCCGGGCCGCACCACAGCGGCACCTACTACCCGCTGTGGTCCCACTGCCCCGGCCTGCTCGTCGCCGTGCCCTCCAACGCTGCGGACGCCAAGGGCCTGTGGAAGACGGCCCTGCGCTCGGGCGATCCCGTCCTCATGCTGGAGCACAAGATGCTCTTCGCTTCCAAGGGGCCGGTGCCCACGGGCGAGCACCTGGTGCCCTTTGGCCGCGCCGCCATCGCGCGCGCCGGGAACGACCTGACCATCGTCTCCTGCGGGATGCTGCTGCACCGCTGCGTCGAGGCCGCCGAGCTGCTGCAGCAGGAGGGCGTGTCGTGCGAGGTGATCGACCTGCGCACCATCGTGCCGTTGGACGTGGAATCCATCGTGGCGAGCGTGTCCAAGACGGGGCGGCTGCTGGTGGTGGACGAGGCGTTCTCGATGTGCGGCCTCGGAGCCGAGATCGCGGCCTGCCTGATGGAGCACGCCTTCGACGAGCTGGACGCTCCGATGGGCCGCCTGCACACCGATCCCGTGGCCCAGCCCTTCAGCCCCTCGCTCGAAAACGCGATTGTGGTCTCGACCCAGAAGATCGTGGCCGCCGCCCAGCAAGTACTTGCGGGCCGCGCTCCGGCCCAGAAGCGCGCCCCGATTGCTCCTCGCCCGCACGGTCAAGTCCTGCACGGTCAAAGCGCGCCGAGCCTTTCCGATGGCGCATCCAATGGCGCGGCTCCAAACGGCGTTGTCTCCCAGTCCACCATTGAGAAATCCGCCGCGGCTGTGGCCGGAGACATGAACGATCCGCAGCTACCCGTCGCCTCTGGTGCCTCTGGTGCCTCGGACGGCGCGCAGGATGGCGTTTCGGATGGCGTGCCGCTGCTGATGCCGAACCAGGATCTGACCATCAGCGAGGGAACGGTTGTGTCCTGGCTCAAGCGCGTCGGCGATGCGGTGAAGCAGGGCGAGACCGTGGTCGAGGTCGAGACCGCCAAGTCGGTTTTGGAAGTCGAATCTCCTGTCGATGGCACGCTGGCCCACATCAGCGCGCAGCCACAGGACGTGGTGGCCCTGGGGGCGCAACTGGGCCTGATTCGGCCCGCCTAAAATCCCACCCAAGTACTTGCAGGCAGCGCGCGGCGACCTTAAGAATCATGGCAAGCGAAGCTCAGGACGCGCTCTTGGGGCGCATCGCGGAGAAAGTTGTGGCTCCCGGCAGCGTGAGCGCGTGGTGGCTGGGCGGCTCTGGCTGGGTCTTCAAGACGCCCTCGGGCGCGCAAGTACTTGTGGATCCGTATCTGTCCGACATCGTGCGCGAGCTGTTCGGGCAGGGACGCGCCTTCCCCGCGCCGCTGGACGCCCAATCCGTGCGGCCCGACGTGGTGATCTCGACGCACTGGCACGAAGACCACCTCGATCCCGGCGCCATCCCCCAGATCGCGCGCCACAGCCCGCGGACCCAGTTCGTGATGCCGCCCAGCGCCATGTCGCGCGCCCTGAGCTGGGGCGTGCCGCGCGCTCGCATCACGCCGATTGCCGTGGGCGAGACCATCGAGATCGCAGGCGTCGCCATCACGGCAGTCGCCGCGCGCCACGATCCTGGAATTGCGGGCTGGCAAGTGCCGGACGCCGTGGGCGTCGTGCTGCAGAGCGGCGGCCTGAAGATCTACCACTCAGGCGACAGCGAGTATGACCAGCGCCTGCGCGACCTGAAGCATCAGGGGATCGATGTCGCCATCGCCTGCATCAACGGCGTGACGGGCAACATGAACGCGCACGAAGCGGCTCTGCTGGTGTGGCAGTTGGGCGCCCAGATCGTGATGCCGATGCACCACCTGCTGTGGGAAGGCAATCCCGGCGGCCCCGATGCGACCTTAGATCCGCAGCTCTTCGCCGACACCTACCGCAACCTGGGCGGGCGCGGGCGCGTGGAGATGCCGCCAGTCGGCGGGCTGGTCGAGCTGCAGCGATCATGAACAGCCAAAGCACACCCTCGCCTGCGCCCTCGCTCGCCCCTTCGCCTGCACTCCCGCTGCGTCCGAACCGCCGCTTCATCTCGCCGCGCGCCCGCCGCGCCCTGGCAGAGCGCGGCCTGGACCTCGCCTCGTTGCAGGGCAGCGGCCCCGACGGGCGCATCGTCGAGGCCGACGTGCTGCGCGCTCAGGTGCAGCAGGTGCAGTCGGCAGCTCAGCCCGAAGCTCAGGCGCCTGAAGCTCCCGCGCTGTCAATATCCGCGCCCGCGAATCGAGACGAGGCGGCGATTCCGCAGATGACGCTGCGTGCCGAAGTGGATGCGGGCGCCCTGCTGGAAGTGCACCGTCGCTTTGGCGATCACGCCCTGCGCGGCGATGGGCCGAGTTGGACGCCGGGAGATTTCCTCCTCTGCTGCGTGGGGCGGGCCTTGCGCGCTCATGCCGCCGCCAACCGGGCGTGGCGCGAGGGCGCGATTGTGGATCTGGCCTCGGTTGACATCGGCTTCCTCTGCGACGGCGGAAGCGACGGCGAGGCGGGGCGGGCCTGCTCGATTGGCGACGCGGGCCGCTTGAGCTTGCTTGAAGCGGCGCAGCAACGCCAACTGTTGGAATCCGACGCCGGGCGCGAGCCGGCGGCAGGCGGCGCGATGCTGATGCTGGATGCAAGTACTTGCCGCGCGGATGAAGCCTGGCTGCCGCTGCCTTGGGGCTGGAGCGGCTCGTTGGGAGCGGGGCGCATCGCCGAGCGGCCCTTTGTCGTGAGCGGCGAGCTGTGCGTGCGTCCCACGCTGCACCTGGCCCTGTGCGTGGACACGCGCATCTGGAGTCCGGGCCTGGCCGCGCGCTTCCTGGACTTCATCGTGGAGCGCGTGCAAGAGCCCAACCTGCTGATCTTCGGGTGATCGCGCGGTCGCTTGAGTAGTGCAAGTACTTGAGGTGCCACAGAGCGCTGAGAAAGAGAAAAAATGCAAGTAGATTTATCGAATCAGGTCGCGCTGATCACGGGTGCGGCGCGTGGCATCGGGCAGGCCATCGCCGACAGCTTCGCCGCCAGCGGAGCGCGCGTCATCTACGCCGACATCGACCTGCCCGCCGCTCAAAGTGCCGCTCAAAACGCTGGGGCTCATCCCAATTCGAGCGCCCTGCACTTGGATGTTGGCGACGCTCAATCGGTCGAGCGCGGCGTGGCTCAAGTACTTGAGGAGCACGGGCGGCTGGACATCCTGGTCAACAACGCGGGCATCAACACGCTCAAGCGCCGCGTGACGATTGACGAGTTCCCGCTCGACGAGTGGGAGCGTATTCTGAGAATCGATCTCAGCGGCGTGTTCCTGATGAGCCGCGCGGCTTCGGGCGTGATGAGCGCGCAGAGGAGCGGGCGCATCATCAACATCGCCTCGGTCGCCGGGCTGGTGCCGCTGCGCCTGCAGAGCGCGTTCGTGGCGGCCAAGGCGGGCGTGGTCAACCTCACGCGCTCGATGGCGCTGGAATTGGGGCCGCGCGGCGTCCTGGTCAACGGCATCGCGCCCGGCTCGGTTCTCACCGATGGTACGAGGCAGCTCTTCTACGGCGAGGATGGCTCCTACAAAGCCTCGGTGCAGCAGCTCCTCGACCACATCCCGCTGGCTCGCCCCGGCACGGCGCAGGAAATCGCCTGCGCCGCGCTCTTCCTGGCCGCGCCCGTCAACACTTACATGAACGGTCACATCCTCACCGTCGATGGCGGCTGGACGGCTGGCTACATGAGGGACTTCTGAGGGATTTCTGATGGCATCCGAAGCACCAAGCACACCGAGCGTCACACCGAACGTCACACCGAGCATGGCGGGCAAGCGCGTCCTGGTGACGGGAGCCGGAACCGGCATCGGGCGGGCGGTGGCCGAGGAATTCCTGCGCCAGGGCGCTGCTGTGGCCGTTCACTACGCGCGCAGTAGCCAGGGCGCGCTCGAAGTCGTCCAGGCCGCGCGCGCTCAGGGCGGGCGGGCCGAGGCTTTTGGAGCCGACTTCAATGCTATCCAGGAAGTGCAGCAGCTGGCATCGCGAGCGGGCGAGTGGCTGGGCGGGCTGGATGTGCTGGTCAACAACGCCGGCATCACCATGAACAGGCCGTTCGAGCAGGTCACGCCGGAGCAGTTCGACACGCTGTATCACGTCAACATCCGCGCCCAGTTCTTCCTGACGCAAGCCTGCCTGCCGATGCTGGAGCAGGCGAGCGGCGTGGTCATCAACATGACCTCGATCCACGCCTTCGAGGGGATGCAGGAGCACTCGGTGTATGCGGGCACCAAGGGCGCCATCGTCTCCTACACGCGCCAGTTGGCCATCGAGCTCGCGCCGCGCGGCGTGCGCGTCAACGGCATCGCGCCCGGCTCGATCCAGGTCGAGAACTACAAGCAGGCCATCCCCGGCTTCGACGCCCAGGCCGCAGGCAACAGCATCCCGGCGGGATTCATGGGCCAGGGCGCGGACATCGCGGGCGTGGCGGTGTTTTTGGCCTCGCCTCAAGCGCGCTACATCATCGGCCAGACCTTGATCGTGGACGGCGGCACCACATCGTGGATGCCCTTCGGCGAGGGCTTCAAGGAGCCTCTGAGCTTCAGCTTCGGGCAAGGCTACGTGCCCGGAGTGTGAGGTGCCCGCAAGTACTTGTGGTCTTGCAGAGCCGAATTATGCAACTCATCACCTGGCGCGGCGAGGCGAGCAGCATCACCCTGCTTCCCGAACGGGGCCGCGTGCTGCAAGTACTTGTGCGCGGCCAAGAGGCGTTCTGGACGCCCGACGAGTCGGCGCAATCGCCCGGCAATGAGTGGAATGTGGGCGGCGACCGCTTGTGGGTCTCGCCCGAAGCCGCGTGGTTCTGGAAGACGCTGCAGCGCGTGGACTTCGAGCAGTATGAAATCCCGCGCTTCCTGGATCCGGGCCGCTGGAAGTTGAGCCGGAGCACAGACAGCTTCTGCGAGATGGCACAGCGAGTTGTGCTCAGGCACCAGCACAATGAGCAGCTTTACGCCTTCGAGCTCGCGCGCCGCTTTGGGCGTGTCGCTCTGCGCGAGCCGCCGTTTGAGGGCTGCGTGGCTTACCACAGCGAGAACGAGCTGCGGCTGGAGCCGGGCGCGCGGCAGGAGCAGCCCGCTCAGAGCATCGGACTGTGGAGCCTGCTGCAACTCCCCGTCGGCGGCGTGATGTCCATCGGCCTGCGAGCCACAGCTTCGCGAGCGGCCTGGCGCGATTACTTCACGCCGATTGAGCCCGCGATGTGGACGCAGGAATCGGGCGCGCTGCATCTGCAAATCAGCGGCGGCGACCAATACAAGATCGGTGTCGCGCCGCGCTCTCTGACCGGGCGCGTGGCTTATGCGCGCGAGTTGGGAACCGAGGCGGGTGACGAAGTGCTGTTCGTGCTGCGCCAGTGGGAGCCTCAGCCGTGGCTGGATTACTGCGACGCGCCGCTGGGCCAGTTGCACAGCCCCGGCGATGCGCTGCAGGTCTACAGCGACAACGGCGGCCCGAGCAGCTTCGGCGAGGTGGAGTTGCACGCTCCGGCCCTGCGCTTTGGCGAGGGATCAAGGCTGAGCCTCGCGTCGCACCTCACGGTCGTCGGGCTGGCCGGGCGCGGCGAGTGGACGGCGTGGCGCGACGCGTGGCTGGCGGGCGACATCGTGCTGCTGTAGAGATTGGGGAAAGGAAGATTATGGCCATGCAACCTTTGAAGAAGCGCGTTTTGATCACCGACCACGGCTTCGCCGATCTCGAGCAGGAGAAGCAGATCCTGCAAGACGGCGGCTTCGAGCTTGACATCGCGCAGTGCAAGACCGAGGCGGATGTGGCGCGGGCGGCGCGCGAGGCTTCGGCTCTGCTGGTGCAGTGGGCGCCGATCACGCGGCAGGTGCTGGCGGCTGTGCCTTCTTGCAAGCTGGTCGTGCGCTACGGCATCGGCGTGGACAACGTGGATCTCGAAGCGGCGCGCGCTCTGGGGGTGGCGGTGTGCAACGTGCCCGACTACGGCATCGACGAGGTCGCCGATCACGCCATGTCGCTGGCCCTGGCGCTGGGGAGGCAGCTTCCGGCTCTGGACAAGAGGCTGCGCGCGGGCGTGTGGAAGATGGCTCCGGCCACGACGATGCCCGCCTTCGCCGACATGACCTTCGCCACGGCGGGCTTTGGGCGCATCGGGCGCGAGGTGCTGCAGCGCGCGCGCGGCTTCAAGTTCCAGCTCGCCGCCTACGACCCCTTCGTGCCGCCCGAAGCCTTCGCCCAGGCGGGCGTGCGCCAACTTTCGCTGGACGAGGTTTTCTGCGAGCCCGACATCCTGTCGCTCCACCTGCCGCTCAACGCGCAGACGCAGCACATAGTCAGTGAGGCGCGGCTGAGGCAGATGAAGCCGCACGCCATCCTGGTCAACACGGCGCGCGGCGCTCTGATCGACACACCGGCTCTGGCGCGGGCGCTGGAGGAAGGCACCATCGCCTACGCCGGGCTGGATGTTTTCGAGGAGGAGCCGCTGCCGCCGGATCATCCCCTGCGCAACTGCGACAACGCCCTGCTCACCTCGCACGTCGCCTGGCATAGTCAGAACAGCGGGCCGCGCCTGCAGCGCCTGGCAGCCGAGGAGATCGTGCGCGGGTTGAGCGGCCAGGCGCTGCGCAGCCAGGTCAACCGCTGAGGTTTTCCGCAGGGCTGGAGAGCGAGGGCATCACAAGTACTTGCAGAGCGTTTTGAAGAGGCAGTTTGATCTCATGCTCAGCTTCCAGCAGATCTCCAAGCGTTTTGGCGGCGTGCGCGCCCTGGACGATGTGACCTTTGACATCGCGCCCAACTCGATCCACGCCATCGTCGGCGAGAACGGGGCGGGCAAAAGCACCTTGATGAAGATCGCGGCTGGCGTGCACGCTCCTGATGGCGGCACGCTTTCCCTGGGTGGGCGCCGCATCACCATCGCCTCGCCGCGCCAGGCGCGCGACCTGGGCATCGCTCTGGTGCCGCAGGAGCCCGCCCTGTGCTCCGAGATGTCCGTGGCCGAGAACCTGAACCTGGGCCAGCAGCCGAGCCGCCTCGGTTTCGTGAGCCGTGGCGCCAGCCGCGAGCGCGCTGTGGCGGCTCTGCGCCGGGTCGCGCTGGAGGTCTCGCCCGAAGCTCCGGCGCGGCAACTGTCTTCGGCCCAGCGGCATCTGCTGCAGATCGCGCGCGCTCTGGCTCAGGAGGCGCGGATTTTAATTCTCGATGAGCCGACCGCCTCGCTGTCCGAGGGCGAGGCGCAGACCCTCTTCGCACGCCTGCGCGCCTTGAAGCAGGACGGCGTGACGATCCTCTACATCTCGCATCGCCTGCCCGAAATCTTCGCCCTGTGCGACGCCGTGACCACCCTGCGCGATGGCCGCCACGTCGCCACGCAGCCCATCGCAGACATCACGCCCCAGGGCATCGTGGCCCAGATGGTCGGGCGCGAGCTGCAAAGCGAAGAGCACCAAGGCGAGATCGTCGGGCTGGCCGGGCTGGTCGGCAGCGGGCGCAGCGAGGTGGCGCGCTGCATCTTCGGCCTGGACGCCCTCGATGGCGGGCGGATGTGGCTGGGCGAGAAGCCTTACGCGCCACGCGGCCCGCGCGATGCGATCCGGGCGGGCCTGGCCCTGGTGCCCGAAGACCGCCGCGCGCAGGGCCTGGTGATGTCGCTGTCGGTGCGAGAGAACCTGGCGCTGCCCTCCCTGGCGGCTGGGCTGTCCGGCCTGTCCAGCGGAGGCGCAGTGCGCAGGGGTGCGGAGCGTCAGGCGGTTCACGAGTGCATCAGTGACCTGGCGATCAAGACGGCGGGCAGCGAGGCCGCCGTCAACACGCTCAGCGGCGGCAACGCGCAGAAGGTCGTGATCGGCAAGTGGCTTACGGCCCGCCCGCAGTTGCTGATCGTGGACGAGCCGACGCAGGGCGTGGATGTGGGAGCCAAAGCGCAGGTGCATCGCCTGCTGCGCGACCTGGCCGCGCGCGGCTTCAGCGTGCTGATGGTCTCGTCGGATCTGCCCGAAGTGCTGCACCTCTCGCACCGCATCCTGGTGATGCGCGAAGGCCGCCTGGCCGGTGAGCTGCCCCACGGAACGGGCGCCGAAGATGTGATGCGCCTGGCCACGCTGGGCTGAGAACTTCAGTCAAGCTCACCCGCCGCCGGAAACGTAGCGACCGAAGCGAGGGAAGAGCGAAGGAAACGAAGCTGTAGGCGGTCAGGGGCAGCATATCGTTAGGAAGGTGTTGGTTGCTTTCTGCATTGGCAGCTTGATAGATGACGGCTTGGCTTGCGCTTTCCTTCGAGCCGCCCAAGCCAAAGGTAAACGCCAAACCAAGCCTACAAGATGATGAAGGGCACCTAAGAGAGTCACCGTTGGATAAACAATCTTGATGGGCATGGTGTCTTCGTGTCTTCTTCTGGCTCACGCCATTGAAGCTTGCCTCGCCTCAACCAATCACGGCTGGCCGTAATTCATGGGCAGGAATTGCAGCTTCTCCCACGGGAAGCCTTGCAAAATCGACCAAGCCTCTTTGCCGTCGAACAGCTCAGGATATGGGTCTTTCTCGCCGCGCTGCGTGTAGGACTTGGGGTTGCCGGCGCGCAGCGAGATGGCACCGGCTTTGTCCCACACCACAAAGCCATACTTCTGTGCCGCCCTCGCGATGGTCTTACCAACCGGAGACAGGTTCAGGGCTTCGACATCCACGCCCGGATCAAGACGAAAACGCGAGCCTTCGGGGATGCGGTTTGGCTCCTTCTTGGGGTTCCAGCCATCGGAACGGCTCGCCGGCCATGACACGACGTCCCAATTTTCGAGATCAACCAGGGCGATGCCCATGACGTGGTCAATGGCTCCGCGCCGCAGTTCATCGGGCGTGATTTGCCCGCCGATAAAAGGCAGGCCGGTCGCCGTTGCGCCGTAGGGCCTGTCCCAGATGCCTGCATTCTTCGACACTTTCTGCATCCCGCCACCCCAGGCCGCCTGCCACTGGCCATCCACTTTGCGCGCCAGCCAGAACTCCCACATCGAATCGGTGGAGGGCTGGTAGATGCACATTTCCATGTCGGTGCCATCGGCTGGCACGGCGTAATCGGGAATCGCCACGGCGCGCCATTGTGCGGCGAGTTTGGGGTCTTTGAAGCCTTTGTTCTGGGCGTCCCATTCGGTGACCTGCACTGGTTTTACGTCTGGGCCCACGACATAAATCGGGCCGGCATAGTCCGTGGTGTTGATGTTGACGGTGCCGTAGTAGGCTTTTACCTGCCTTACAAACTCCGCCGCAAGATTAGCCGAGTTCGCCTGCAGCGGCGCGTCTTTGGGAATGGCTTGGTACCAGAAACTATTGGGCGCAAAGATACGTCCGGGCAGGGCCAGTTTCGCCGGTGACTTGGGCGCCAAGACAGGTGCGGGCCGAACCGATTTCGTCGGTGACTTTTCGACGGCAGCCTTTTGAGTGGGAATACCTGAACGTTTAGAGGCCTTGCGCTGCCGCTTAGCTTTGGCCCCATTGCTAAAGACAGGTGCAAGTCGGGTCTGTTTTTGAATTGCTGGCTGGGATGACGCGGCTTGGGGCGAGTTACGCTGCGCGAACACGAGCGCGATCAAGCTCAGCGACGTAGCGGCGATCAAGGGCACAGCACTCAAGTGATGGGAAGATTTCGACATAGATTGTTTCCTGAAGTTGCACGGTGCCGCCCGCCACGAACAAAGCCGTGGCTTTTAGTTTAGCAGTTACTCCAAAACCTTGGAGCACGTCCCACCTGGCCCGCTACGCAAGTCTTGCAAAAGTGAAAACTTGGTTCTCATCATATTACAAAGCGCGACGCCTCTTACATAGCTGCGCGCATCGACCTAACGAGCAATCTCACCCGCCGCCGGAAGCCGGAGCGAAGCCAAGGGGAACGAGGCGTAGCGCAGGCTGTAGGCAGTCGGATGCAGCGCCTTGTTGTAATGCTTGCTGGAGGGTCGGGAATGAGGGCCAACGCACGGGTTAAATATAAGCGTTGTAACCCAGCGACGGGCGCAAATTGATCGGCTCATCGGGCGTGGCCCGGGCGACTTCATGGCCAGCGGGCGGCTGATAATCGAAGGGAGTTTCTTCCTGCGCGTAGGGTGCCTGGCGGCGCTGATCGATGGCGCGCATTAGCAGCCGAATGCGGTCGGTGACAAAATCGGGCGTGGGCGAAAAACCGGGACGCGGGCCGTCTTGTTCGAGCAGAGCGGCCAGCGACTGCCATTCAAAATAGATCGTGCGCCGCAAGGCGCCGCCCCGGCTGCGCGGCGAGCCATGCACCAGTCGAATGTTGTGCAGCAGCACATCGCCCGCTTGCACCGGGACGGGAATCAAACCCGGAAAATCGAAGCCCCTGGCCGCGATTTCGCCCTGCGGCAAATTGAGCTTGTGCGTGCCCGGCGCGACGTAAAGGCAGCCGTTTTCCAGGGTCGAATCATCCAGATAGTAATCGACGTTGAAGATGAGCGGCGAAAGGCGCGGGTCGGCGGCTTCGCAGTCGGCGTGAATCAGCACTTCGCGGCCATTGCCAGCCATCTTGAAGACCAGGGCTTCGGCAGCGCACAGGGCATCTTCGCCCAGCAGTCGCTGCACGAGCTGCAAGATGAACGGGTGGCCGAGCAGGGTCACGAACGAGCCGTGCGGCGCCTTGGGAAAAATATACTGCACGCGATGAAACACGTCCTCGCCAGTGTCGGGCAGGACGTTGTGCATATAATCGGTGGGGTTTGGGTGCCCGTCCCAGCCACCGTCGATGATGGCGCCGCTGTCGGCGCGCAAAGCTTCGATTTCCCCAGCCGAAAGCACGCCTT